>Ga0209517_10007684_pt1 | contig 12823 bp, 14 predicted proteins | sample PeaSoiMetSII2010_FD_187695 | JGI IMG/M metagenome (GOLD analysis project Ga0209517, IMG submission 187695) | Peat soil microbial communities from Weissenstadt, Germany - SII-2010 (SPAdes) (version 2) | ecosystem: Environmental > Terrestrial > Soil > Wetlands > Peat | place: Germany...
CCACTGATCACGCGCCGATCATCGACACGCCGGGCGCCGGGTTGGTTCTTCGGTAGGTGCGGTTCGATCGCTGCCCAGGCTTCATCGCTCAGCCAAAAAAGATCCCGGATTTCTCCCTCCCCGTTAGTCATTCGGCGGCAGGGAATCTGATCTGCTAAATCAGCGCAACGATCTGATTGGGTTCAGACCCTAATGGATGCCGCTGCCGGCGCGGAAAACGGTCAGCCAGTAATTGCAACTTTAGTCGGAGACCCTCACGGTCACGTCGCCCTTGTACTGGGCGGAAAACTTCAGCAGTCTACCAAGTGGAAGTCTCCGGGCGGAGTGGCCCTCAAAGTGCCAAATTCCGCCGCTTTCAGCTTGGATCGGGTTGACAAGGCGTACGTATTTTGCCGACTTTCTGCTGCTTTCTCGGATCCGGCCCAGGTTGAACTTTACACTAGGCTAAAGCAGCAATAGTTATTTTTGGGGTGTTCAGAGGTGAACAGACGTGAGTTTATATTAAGTTCTGGTGCCGGAGCTTTATATATATTTCTACCATCTGCACTATTTGCTGCTAACTCTACTATTGAAACGAAAATACGATTTCCCCTGATAACTTTAGATGGCATCGTAAAGATGCTTTTGCTTTCTGAGGCGCAGTTCGATCGAGCAGTTTCGGCGGCTATGTACTCGTTGACGCAAACATCTACTTCCGCAGACAAAATGACGGCCGAAATTAAAAGATTAAGCCTTGATGGTGATCTCAGGGTTAAGGGAATAATTGGTCAGCTTGAGCAACAAATTGGCGGCGCCAAGGGGTTAGCTGCCAGCATAGGTGAGGAGGTCGCGACCGGGAGGCGCCTTGAAGGAGAAATTAGTCGCTCTGCCGATGCGGCGATCTGGATGGCTGCACTAGCCGCCCGCAGGGTGAAAGACGCGGCTAAAGAGATCGAGGGCATAACACTTGATCCGACTACGCTTCGTGGCATTTCTCAGTCGGTGATGCTTTCTATCGGCGATGCAGTTGAACGAAAGAATTTTCCGATAAGCAAAGTTGCAATCTCAGATGTTTTTCGAGAGGCAATACCTATAGATGTAAACGCAACTGTGAGTGATTTGTTAGCTACTGTTCCGGTTAGAGCAGGTGAAATCGTAAGAACGCTAATCAAAAGCGGACTTACCGACGTAAAGGCTGTGGAAGATGCATTCGCCGGAGGTATTAAAGACGTATTGAATCACGCGCAAGAACAATATTCCGTAGCGTCGCAAACGATAAAAACTGGAGAATCCCTCATTAAGGTGCTCCAAACGGAGGCTTACCAGTCTGCAGTTGAGCAGGTGCACGCCGTCGGCGCGTTAGCCGCGTTCGTATTCGGAAATTTGCTTGGGGACCAAAAGACTGCAAAAACGATTTCTACAGGCCTCCAATTTGCTTCTGTAGCCTTTAATCTCGGAATGACATTTGCGACCGGTGGCTTAGGAGCGCTCGGTATGGTGGGCGGTCTAATGTCCGGCCTTGGTTCGCTGGGGGACCTTATTGGAGGAGGAAGTGGCGGATCCGCCACCACTTCTATGTTGCAGCAAATCTCTGGACAGCTTGAAAATCTCCGATCGGAGATGCACGCGCGCTTCGATCGTCTTGAGGAACTTCAGACAAAAGCTCTAAACATGTTGACTGAGATTGCAAAGGAACTAAAGGAGACGCGCCTTGTTCTGTCAGAGAAAATAGATCAACTCAATACCGAAGTCGCTCAACTCGATCGTTATATCAAGAGCGCAGACAGACATGAGCAGTTGGCAAAATTCGATGAACTTGCATCTTTAGCACGTATTGCAGTGGCCGATCGAAAACAAATCGACCATATTACTCTATTCAAAACGATGTCTGGTCTACTCCAATACGCGATCGATGGAGCCACACATCCGGCGTTCACCTCAACTGCGACAAGCACACCACTTCGCGAGCTCATCGTGGGAGCGGACCGAATTGATCTGACAGTAGGGTTGTGGCAACCCGCATGCCAGCGACTGGGGATCCAAAATACACCTAGCCTGTCTCGCAACCCCTTGGAGTGGGCGCGGGGAGTTAACGCGTACGTCGAACTGCAGAGTTGCTTTGAGGATGTCAGGAACGACGAGATTGATCGTCTTTCGAAAGATGCTTGGCTTGCGGGAGTCCAGTTGCGAACGGATATCCAGAAAACCCTTAACTCAAGTGTGTTGGAGAAGGCGATTGCGAAGTTCCAAAGTCACGTTAGTGACCATGGAGCTAAGATTGCTGCAACAATAAGGAAAGCAGTCCTTCAAGATACGGATCGCAAATTGACGGTGGGTTGGTATGAGCGGACTCCACCTATCAAGAAGACCGGCGATTTATCTCCCCTCGGCCCTTCCTCCTCCATTTATATTGAGAAGCGATCAATGCACGGACCATATCTGCGGGTCGACGGTGATCCCCTATTGATTGGTTTGACCGATGGACGCTTAAAACTGGTAGAGCAAAGTTCTGAAGAGCTCCATGAAAGCATTAAAGCAGGGGGAATTGCAGTGGACGCCCACTGGGGCACACTTACCCATTACAGGCTGAGCACTCAAGGTGGGCGGGATCTTGGAGAGATAGGCAAAATCCGAAGCACATTTGCCAGTCAAGGAGATTTTTGGGATCTCTCAATGCGCGCAGACGCTCAGCCCGAGGCGCTCTGGGGCGAAATCGATCCCGAGGTTTTCGAGGTCGATCTCAGCCCCGAGATACTGGCGTTTTTGCAAGATCCAGATAGCTGGAAGAAGTGTATCGATGTTGAATTGAGCGACGAAATGACTGCCGCCATAATGCTTCTTGTTTGCGCGGTGAGTTGGAGCATCTCAGACGAGCCGGACGACCCCTGGCGGAGCGCGGCCGCATCTTTGATGCCTCGAAACTATGAGGAGATAAGGGCGCTGCTCATTGAGCTCACTAGGGGAGCTTCGGAGCGTGAGTTGTCAATCCTCAGCGGCGTCCCGGCCCCTGCTCAGAAAGCGATACACGATTCATTATTGTCGCCAATTGTAGCCAAACCTTTCGCTGTCGGCTCAGAATCGGACGACTCGGGAGACGAAGACAACCAAGAGCGGTACGCGAACTGGCATGAGCTTAGAATTCATCTCGACTATGAGCGCGTGGTTGCCGCTACATTGGACAAGTGGTATGGCGACGCGCTCACGTCGCTACAAAACCTATCCCCCCACCTGAAGAACGGTAGCAGCGTCCCCTTAGTCGACAGAACCTTATTGAAACTGAACGGATTGCGTACCTTCGCAACGTGATTTCGCCGGGTATGAACTACTAGAGCACTTTCCGGGCTGATTGAATCATTGGGGATTCCCAAGGTTCGTCGAGTCTGATTCAAGCTGCATGCTGGTGGAGGAGGCCAGCATGCATGGCCAAAGCCCTTTCCAAACTGATCTTCGCCGCCGGGTTGTCGATACCACAGTCGTGCCGTCAAGCTGCCGAGCGTTCGGCGTCAGCGCGTCAAGTGCGATCCGTCAAGGCAGGTCCGAACGACCGGCACGATTGAGCCGCGGATGCAGGGCGGCAACCGGCGTTCGAAGCGGATTGAGGCGCATTCGCCAGAAGCCAGCCAATGCCTTTGGCCTCAAATTGGCCACCGCTGACTTGGGGCCAACCCGGTCAGGGGAACGCCATGGTACCGACGCTAATCAATAGCGGAAGAAATTCAATGCAGGACTTCATTAGTGAGGATGATCTCGACACCTTCGAGGGATGGCTCAGGTATCAGGCTCTCGACCTGACGACGGCCACAGCGGACGAGCGGGCATTCTGGCGTAGCACTTTCGATGAAGCGAGAGAACGCGCTTCGGCCACTCCAAAAGTAGGCCTAATGAAGCTGCGAATGGTTCCGGGCGAATATCGGTACGCTGTAGCAGTTCGTGAGGGGAGCGATCTGTGGCTGACGTTGTGGGTTCGGCGATCCCCCAAGGGGGAATTCTTCGTTATGTTGCCGCGCAGCGATCACGGATGGAACCCTCACGCAAGTTACCACCTCGACGGCACGTTTCACTCGAAGACTTTCAACGATAAGAAGATGGGTCCGCCGCAGAAGCGTCAGCCTTTGACGGGTACGTTTCGCGGAACCGAGCATCTTGGGGGGTATGGCGGGCATGCACCAAAGGCTGTTGGGGCGATTTGCGATCCCGCCGCCTTCTCGGGGATTGTCGAAGTTCCGCCGGGTTTATTGGGACCACGCCACGGCATGGTTGTAGTGGACGTCGTAGAACCGGGCTGCGAACCGTTGTCTTGGCCTTTCACCGTCGCTCGGCAAGAAGTGTTCCATGATTTAGTGCCGTGGCTTGTGATCAGAATAGGCTCGTGACCGACTGTGGACCGAGGACCAGAGGGTGGTGCCCTATGAGCAGCTTATGCAGCGCGAACGCGGACGCCTAGAGCGGCATTGGAACGATTAGGACAGTGCGGTTCTTCGAGCAATTCCCAACGTTCGACGATCTCAAAGGTGCATCGCCCGAGCAAATAGGCGTTGCCATCGTGGCTCACCTCAACGATGCGAATGCCAACCGACGAGGAACCTTGGCGCTAACGAGTCTGGCGGATGACATGGAGATTCGTAGCCGCTACCAGAGCCACGAGATCGTTCAAGCTCTGCCGCTTATAGCAGAGGGCATTGAGTGGGCGCGCCGCGCGCTACTCCTCATACCCAACGTGCGTCAACCTCTCGATGCCGGGTGGATGGTCCTCTCCTGCGAAGGACAAGCCTTTAATCCGGAACGTGACCTTGACCTGATCCGCCTGCGTGAGACGCTGCCTCGCTCTCTATTGCATCCCAAGGTGAAGGAGGCATGCTTGGACATCTTCAATGCTGGACGCTTCGAGGCCGCCGTCTTCGAGGCGTTCAAGCTCGTAGAGATCATCGTGAGGGACGCGGCCCAATATACTGAAGCGGATTACGGCACCGACATGATCTCCCGCGCATTCAACGCTGATGGTGGGCCACTTCGTGACCTTAGCAAGCCGGAAGCCGAACGACAGGCGATGCAGCGGTTAATGTCCGGCGCACACGGTGTTTTCAAGAATCCCCGTAGCCATCGAGACCTCGACCTCAATGACCCCGTGGAGGCCGCCGAGATGTTAGTGCTAGCAAGTCATCTACTACGCATCCTTGACGCGCGGCATGACAACAAAAAAGGCCGCCAGAGCGATCCTGAGCGGCCCGTTTAGCGGGGTAGCTCGTTTCCTGAATTGCAGTGAGCGTGCCGTCGGTGAAGTAGAGGTACCGAGAGGCCGAATAGACCGCCTGCACCTCCTCGAGGTTTCGCACACACAAGCGAGTGTCAGACTCATGTCCCCCCTTGTGCTGCCGGTGGCCCCTTCTGAAGCTCAGTTCTGAGCGCGGCAACCTTGGAAGTTTGTTCTCTAATGATCTCGATGGTTTTGAGAGCGTCAGCTTCAGTCACCTCGTGCATGCCGAATTTTTGGTCCTTCGCGAGAAAGCTCTTGAATTGACCAGTGCGCTCGCCCCCCTCATACCAAGCATCATGCACAAATCGGTGCCGACTTTTGAGAACCTCATTGGTTTTGCCAGCCAGTTTGGCGATGCTTCGTAGCATGGCCTTATCAAACCCCGTTGCCGCAGCGAGAGCTTCGATTGCGTTGAAGCGTCCGAATGAACCCGTGAGCTGCGCTGTAATGCACGATCCAATTTTATGGTCGATCCCGGCCAGTTCCCAAATGATAAGGTCTAGCGTGTGCTCGAGCCGAGCACCTTCGGCTGCTACGCGGCCTATGAGCGCGTAAAACGGATGTTCCGGCGGAAGCGAAACGAAGACCGTTGGCACCCCGAATGTTGGCGGGCCCGAGGTAAGTGCTGCCGCTCTCAAGGTGACCGGTTTAGGTTTTGTCATGGCCAACCCTTAAATAGCAGCACGGTACCCGGCAACAGAAAGCGCACGGTTAGCTACTGTGCGGCACGGGCAGCATGAGAATCTTAGAACTCGAAAACCGTTGTACGGGTAACCGTACCGTGGGTTCGAATCCCACCCCTCTCCGTTCCCGTCCCTTGTGTAGTAAGGCGCTGCGGGTGATTTAGAGATTTGCCCCCCAAAGCGCCCCCCAACGCGGACGACGCTTGCAGCGCGCGTCCGTGGCGGCCGGCTAGAGCGAAAGCTATTGACCTTTTCCTCGACAGGTTATCTCGTACCGCTACCTCTGACCTCATCGAATTGCTGGCGTACGCTTAATTTGGTCCACCGCGGAAAAGCTATGAGCGCGCGGTTACGATTCGCCTTGGTTATTTCGCTCATGATTGCCGCGCCGACTAGCACTATTGCCCAGCAGCAACAATCGTCTATTCCCGAACCATACGCGAGCTGTACTCTTGAGCGCATCGATCGCGAACGGCTTGAGAATAAGATCAACACCGCGGCCGAGAACGCGCGCACCTCGGAGCCGATCATCAAAGAGTTGGAACAAATTAATAAGAAAGCCAAGGACCCGACAAAGCCCATTGATCCTGCTTCGGTTTATTGGGGCGTCATCCAAGTTCTAAGGCAGATCTCTCCGGCGGACAAAACCCCCGCGACCATGCCTCCACCCTTTCAAAAGTGTACCGAAGAGTGGGCCATTACCGTGCATGAGGAGGATGAAAGCGTCACGCGGCTCAGCCAGCTTAAAGATCAAGTTACGCGCGGGTTCCAGCAATTGCGTGAGATAGCAAGCGAGCAAGGACGTACTCAGGAACAGGGCATCGATCCAGCCCAACTGTCGCCAACAGAAAAGGCGCTGATAGCGGACTTTCAGCGGATGGTGTTGCTCCCTGCAGACAAAGAAAAGACTTATATCGGCGACATGGAAAACCTGAAGAGCCTCGCAGCAGCGAGCGACATTATCTACACGTCGAACAAACGAGACTTCCTCAGCTCGGGCGGCAACCTAAACGCTATCGGAACAGGCATCGCCAAGGCTAACTACGATGACCGCACAAGAGCGATGCTCGGGGTCTGGGAAGAAATTTCGGCGAAAGTTCCAACTGAGTGGGAACAGCAGTGGAAAGCCATAAACAATGCTAGGACGGGGATTCAATAGAGCAACACCGGAGAGCGCAATCCCTCCCACGCCGCGAAGCGTCAAGGTGGCCGACAGGGTCAGCGTCCAGCACGGATGTCGTAAAACTCGAAAACCCTTGTACGCATCGAATCCCACCCTTTCCGGCTGCCATCTGTCCCACCAACAACGCGATTGACCCTTGGAAATAGCACAAGCGGGGCAATCGCTTGTTGGCGAGACCATCTAAGGTGTAAATCCAGCGACGCTGGCCCGTAGCTTTCGTCAGATTCGCACCCGTTAGAAGTGGGGGGAAAGCCATGTCTGATGCATTGTTGGTAGCAATAGTGGGAGCAATAGGCGCTGTAGTTGGTGCGTCAATCACCGCAGTTGTGACTTACGTATCGCAACGCCGGCCAAAACTCATGGCAGAATGTCGCTCTGCCATTGAAGACCTGAAACGCTTCCGGCAGCTTGAAGACAAGTGGGCCGACGAACTTTCGAGCCTAAAAGGTTCTTCGCCAAAAGCCGAACGGATGCGAGTTCGTGGTTTGCTGACCGATAAAATTGGTCAATACGGTGAGCCAGCGCGCATCGATAAGTTGCTCCGCAGTTTAAGGTGGTAATCCGTGGGCTTCGAAACGCCGCTGCTGCCCCATGCGGGGGAACGGCACGGCCTACCTCGGCGCCTTGCTGCGGGTCGCGACTGCCGCTGCATTCACGATGCCCTCAACGCCGCGTATGATGGACACGATTGCGAGCGGCTGATAGGCCCTGATGCGCTCAGCAAGGCTAGGCTGTGCCGCTGGATGATCATTTTGCACCGAAAAACCCTCGATCGCCATGCCGAGAAAATATGAAATTCCTCGCTTCCTGAAAGAGATTGTCACGCAGGAGCGATATGAACGGTGGCTCAAGCGCGAGGCTCTGAGGCATTTGCGGCGTGATCGTCGAAAGCGAGGTAACACGTCTGCCACTAACGAGGAATACAAGACCGCAATCCATCGGGCTGTGGTGGAATCTGGAGGACGGGACTCCTATACCGGCAATGCGCTGAATTGGTCACTCATCAGCACTTACAAGAATGAAGCCTCTAAGTCAGGCGGTCGACATTATAGGGCGCAATTCGCGCTTCTCCCAACAGTCGACCATGCAGATGACGGCCATGGGCCTGCTGACTTCAAAATCTGTTCCTGCCGGACTAATGATGCGAAGAGTGACCTGACGCTCGCCGAGTTTGTCCAGCTTTGTAAAGACGTTGTGAGCCACCAGTCGTGTCCCAATGACCGGAAATGAAATTGCCTATGAATATTTGTTAGACGGTCGACGGAGGTCGCTGACTGTTCGCGTTCTGGTGTTTGGCTGGCCCAGCTATCGCTGGCACGCTTAGGAGGTTTCTCGGAGCCATGCGAGCAACTTGTCCCAGCCCTGTTCGGGTCCGGCGTCACGCCAATTCAGAGTGAAGACCCCAAAATTGGGCCCAAGAAATTCTGGGTCGATTTTCCATTTGTACGTAAACCTTTCAATGACGGTCACGTATGCGCATCTAATGTAGTTGTGGCTGGCTGTAATTTCTTCGAAATGTTCTTTCAGTCTCGTTCGGGCCTTCTCGCCGTAGTTGCCACTGAACTTGATTTCAAACACGACCAAAACGTCTTCAGGCTTGAAGAGGATACCGTGGTCCGGTTTGATTCCACCCTTGGGGATGAGCAGATCGATCTCGACAGGCAGACCCTTTATAAACACATCACGTGCCGAAACCGGAAACCCCTCGTGCTCCAAGTGTTCGCGGATTACCTCCACTGTCAGAGCACCGCGAAATTTCTTGCATCCCTTTTTTGGAAACGCCTTTTTTGGAAACCCTTGCTCGTATACGCGATCTATTTCTTCTCTGAGTCCCAGCATTATCGCCCTCACTCTCTCGCCGGAACCTGAACCTAACATCTACAGCGGCAGGAAAAATAGGGAATGCAGATTTCGGCAACTGACGCCTACCGGATTTACCGGCCCTCGAACTGCGAACTAAGGCTCTACCTACATCATCATGGCGTTGAAGAAGCCGGACCGGGCCCCTTTGAGGAGGTGATCCGTCGACTTGGGGAGCGACACGAACGGATGCATCTGGCGACTTTTCCAGACGTGCTCGACCTAGGAGCCGGGACCTCGCAGGGGCGGCAGAATGCAACCTTGGAGGCCGTCCGCCGGCAAGCGCCCGTGGTCTATCAGTCGTTGTTTTGCTTCAGAGCACGACTCGGCGAACGGGACTGTGAAATCGTGGGCTCTCCAGACTTCCTCCTCGAGGAGAATGGAAGCTACGTCATCCGGGACGTGAAGATAGCGCGCAGGATCAGCGATCATCCTGAAATTCTCTGGCAGCTCCGCATCTACGGCTGGTTGTACGAGCGTGCCGTGGGACAGCCTGCTGCGCGGCTCGAAGTCTTCAACGCTACGGGTGACATAATCATCATTGAGCCGGTTGCGGACAATGAGTTGGAGCATGAGCTTTCACGGTATGTGCAGGTGATCGGAACGACCGACGCTCCGTTCGCACCCGTTGGCTGGACGAAATGCGGAACCTGCGGCTACCACGACCACTGCTGGCCTGCTGCGGAGGCAGCCCACAATGTGGCGCTCGTGCCAAAGGTCGATCAGGAGCTCGTGCTGGCGCTGCGCAAGGTCGGCGTCGTGAGCTACGACGACCTACTCGTCCAATTTGATGAGCCACAACTGGCAGCCTTCCGCAGGAACTGCGGAAGAAGGACAAAAAAGGTGGGGAAGGCCGCGGCCTCAATTCTACGTTCAGCTGAGGCTCTCGCCTCCGGAAGAGAGGTGGTCATTCGGGCACCCGCGCTTCCGCAAGCGCAAAATTATGCAATGTTCGATCTCGAGGGATTGCCGCCCCAACTAGATGAGCTGGAGAAAATCTATCTTTGGGGAATTCAGATCTATGGAGCGGAGCCGTCTGAATATTTGGGGGCTGCGGCCGGATTCGAACCCGGCGGCGATCTGGAAGGCTGGCAGTCGTTCCTCAGCAATGCGTGCCGGATCTTGGATACCTACGGGAATATCCCGTTCGTACATTGGCATCACTATGAGCGAGTGAAGCTGGACCTATATGTGGAACGGTATGGCGACCCGGATGGAATTGCCTCTCGTGTGCGCGCCAATTTGTTTGACCTACTGCCGGCCACGCAAAAAGCCGTCGCCCTGCCGCTCTCGAGCTACAGCTTAAAAGTTGTCGAACGCTACATCGGTTTTGAGAGAAGCCAGAGCGAGTATGGGGGGGATTGGGCTATGGCCCGCTACATCGAGGCCACAGAGGTATCTGATGAGCGCCTCCGCGATACCATGCTGTCGGACATAATCGAATACAACCGAGAGGATCTCGCGGCTACTTGGGCGGTGCTTTGCTGGCTCCAGACGTTCGGGAAGCAGGGTCAGGCCTCAACGCTATAGACGGCTCAGCGAACGCCAGGAACTCGACGAGATCGGCGAACCGGCTGGCCTCGTCGCGGCGATCCTGACCCCAGATGGCGATGACGGACGGATAGTCCGGATGCGCTCCAGCCGCGTTGGCCTCAATGGTCTTGTCGTAGCGGAAAGGAACACCGCGAGGATTGGACCAATCGGCTGAGGCCATCCATCGATCGCAGCGCTTCACAATCACCCGGTGGGAGCGGTAGTTGGTCGTCAGCTCAACTATCCTACAGCCGGGCAAACGTTGCGGGAACTCAAGGATATTCCGCACCGTGGCACCGCGGAAGCGGTACAGGCTTTGGTCCTCGTCCCCAACTACACAGAGGTTGCGACTCTTCTCTGTGATCTTGAGGAGGAGTTGCTCCTGGACGTAGTTGGTGTCCTGGTACTCGTCTACGAGGACATACCGGATGTCGTCGGTCACAGCGTCCGCCGTGGCGCGGTCCCCGAGCAGGTCATGTACGAGCCGTTGCAGGTGGGCGAAGTCTGTACGGTTGGCGTGGAGGAGAACGCGCTCGTATCGGCGATAGGCGTTGCCGATGGCGATGAGGAAGGGATCGGTGGAACGCGTGAGCTGCTCGGGATCGACGAGTTCCTCCGTGATCTTGTCGAAGTAGCCCCGCGCCCCTTCGATGGCCGTCCACCGGGTCTTCCAGCGGAGCAGAAAGAGATCGTTCTGCGGCAACCCTACGATCTCGTCGAAGTGCTCGAAGATGAAAAGGAGCTGCGTCAGCTCGTCTAGGGTGTCGAAACTGTGCCCGAGCTCGGTCCGGTGCCGATGCTGCGTGAGCACACCGTTGCAGAAGCTATGGATCGTGGAGACAGTCAGTTCCGAGAGGTCGCCCGCGTAGCCTACTTTCCGAGCGGCGGCGGCGAGGCGATCGCGCATCTCGAAGGCAGCCTTCTCGGTGAATGTGCAGAGCACGAGCTGTTTAGGCGAGGACTTCTCCAGCAGTAGGAGGTTCAACGCCCGGAGGACGATGCTATAGGTCTTGCCAGATCCCGGGCCGGCGATCACGAGCAGCGGACCGTCGAGATGTCCGACGATCGCTCGTTGCGAGTCAGTGAGTTCCGGGTAATGCTTCAGAATTTCCGGTGCGATGCGAGTCGAGTCCGTGGCTGGTCTCCCGCCAAGAGTTGTTCTGTCCAATGGACCCCCAGGTTGTGGTCCCGTGAACCGGAAGTTATCACAGTGAGCACAGGAGAATTTACTCTGAACGCCGTACTCTCGCAGTCCGAGCAAGCGGCGTCACGCCGCTGCACCGCCTCGCGCAGGGCGAATTAATGCTCTGAGAGAGGAAGTCTCCCCTACACAACCACCCCTTGAGCGGCGCAACTAGCCGCTTGACTCCGAGCCAAAGTCCTAAGCGGCACTGCGCCTCGGCACGGCGAATTCAATTCTCGCTATTGGATCAGGCGCTCGACACCATGCTTAATCACGGGCGCGGCCGCGATGGTAGCAGCGATGAGCGTTAGCACGGCGATCCAGGTGATCCAGCCAACCGTCGCTCCAATTCTTCGTCTCGCGGGCGGCGACAGGTGCGTCATGAGCATTAAGCCGCAAAGCCGCACATCGGGTGTCGATCCACCATAGGTCGGCGTCTTGCCGTCGCGCTCGTAGCCATTGTAGGTGAGCGTCATACCGCCCTCGCAATATTGCTCCTCGCCCGCACGACAAGCTTCGCAAGTGCGGTCGGAATCGATGAAGCAGCCGACCCCGACAATGTCGCCCTTCTTCCATTTGCTTCGTATCGGAATCGTGTTCAGTATAGGTGGCTTCGGGCCCAGGATTTGAACCTACGCCTTGCAGCCCGCAGTTGACGCGCGGGCCCGACGTAAGACGGCGGCTCAGAACGCATTCAAATCATTGAGATACCTCCTATACGTTTGCCGCCTCGCATGAAGTGGACCCCGCAGGGAATAGGCTGCGTGCTCAGAACCGTATAGACGCCACTCAATCTTTGTGACTGTTCGCCTGGCTTAGAGTTTCCGGACCAATTTCGCGAAATCGCGTGCGACCGAGAGCGAACTCGCGCGGTTATAATGCTCTTCTGTGGTCCTTCGGTCGGAGTGCTGTAAAAGCGCGCTGCCAAGATACGGTGACTTTGGCGCATGTAGGGCAGCGCTCGTTGCGTCGGCAGTTCTGAATCGATGCGGGTTTACAGGCACGTTGAGAGTCATCCGAGTTGTCTCAGTGACGACGCGCTCGACTGCGCCGTAGCTCAGGGGACCGCCACGACGACCGATCCACAAGGCGGAGGTAGTTTCGGCTGCGCGAATTGATTTCTTGCAGCGCTCCGACCTTGCCTCATG
>Ga0209517_10007686_pt1 | contig 12822 bp, 10 predicted proteins | sample PeaSoiMetSII2010_FD_187695 | JGI IMG/M metagenome (GOLD analysis project Ga0209517, IMG submission 187695) | Peat soil microbial communities from Weissenstadt, Germany - SII-2010 (SPAdes) (version 2) | ecosystem: Environmental > Terrestrial > Soil > Wetlands > Peat | place: Germany...
TGGCGCGCTGGCAGGCGGAGTTCGTCCGCAAGCAACTCTTTCAATCTGCCGGCGTCGAAGCCGAAATCATCATCATCAAAACTTCCGGCGACAAAATGCAGCAGGCGCCGCTTACGCAAATCGGTGGCAAGGGCATTTTCATCAAGGAACTCGAAGAAGCCCTGCTTGAGGAAGCCGTGGACCTCGCCGTTCACAGCGTGAAAGACATTCCCACGGAAACCCCCAGCCGCCTCCATTTCCCCGCCGTTTGCCGCCGCGATGACGTCCGCGATTGCCTCGTTTCCAGCAAAGGCGCCACCCTCGCCAATCTCAAACAGGGCGCGCGCGTCGGCACCAGCAGCCTCCGCCGCCAGGCCCAATTACGCCATCACCGCCCCGATCTAGATATTCGCGAACTCCGGGGCAACGTGGACACGCGCCTTCGCAAGGTCGAGAGCGGTGAATACGACGCTATCGTTCTCTCCAAAGCGGGGCTCGATCGCCTCGGCTGGAGCCAGAAAATCACCGAAGCCCTTTCCACAGAAATCTCCTTGCCCGCGGTGGGGCAAGGCGCCATCGCCATCCAATCCCGCGTGAAAGATACGGAAGCCGCGGACATACTTGGCAGACTCGATGACGCCGAAACGCGTACCGCCGTCATCGCCGAACGTGCTCTGCTTGCCGCTCTTCAGGGAGGTTGCCAGGTGCCGCTTGGCGCGTGGGCGCGCATCGAACGTGGCGAACTCGTGATGGACGCCGTAGTCTGTTCTGTCAATGGCGTTCAGTACGTTCGTCAGCGTGCTACGGCTCCGCCGGATCAGGCCGCGCAGCTAGGTGAGCACATGGCCAAGTTGCTCGTCGAGGGCGGCGCTCGCGGCATTCTGGAAGAGGTACAACGCTCCCGTGGCTGAATCCTCTGCCAACGCTCTTTTTGGCAAGCGCATCGTCATCACTCGCGCCGCGGAGCAGAGTCAGTCTCTGCTCGCCGCTTTGCGCGAACGGGGCGCACTCCCGATTCTGCTGCCTATGATCGCGTTCGCGCCGCCGGACGATTTGCAAGCGTTGGATGACTCTCTCCGCCACCTGCATGAATATCACTGGGTCTTCCTCACCAGTCAAAACGCCGTGCGTGCCCTGCTGGAGCGCTCCCTGCACCTCGATCTTTCTCTGCGCGATGCCATCGGGACTGTCCAGATCGCCGCGGTCGGCCCCGCCACCGCGGAAGCCGCCCGAGCCGCGGGCCTCTCGATCGCCTACATCGCCAAGGAACACAATGGTGTCGCACTCGCGCGGGAACTGCGGGACGATGTTCGAGGCAAGCGCGTGCTCCTCCCTCGCAGCGACCGTGCCAATCACGACCTGGTCCAAACCCTGCAGCACCTCGGCGCACAGGTCACGGAAACCGTCGCCTACAAAACGCTCCGGCCCTCTTCCGACGACGCTCACCATCTGGAAACCATCCTTCAGGATGTTCCCGACGCCGTCTTGTTCTTCAGTCCTTCCGCCGTGCACCATCTCCGCGAACTCCTCGGCCCTCAGTCATTTCTGAACTTGGCGGAGAAGAGCGTCTTCGCCGCGATCGGTCCTGTCACGGAGCGCGCCCTTCGCGAAGCTGGCGTGCAGCGCCTGATCGTCGCCTCCGATACTTCCTCCTCCGCCATCCTCGGATCCCTGGAAAATTTCTTCGTGAATTCTGGGCACAGCTTGCCCGCAGGAGCGAAACACCGATGAGCTTCCCCACACATCGTCCGCGGCGTCTTCGCCGCACCGAAGCCCTGCGCGGATTGGTGCGCGAAACCCGCCTCACCACCGCCGGCTACGTCTATCCCATGTTTGTCTGCCCCGGCACGAAAGTGCGCCAGGAAGTGAGTTCGATGCCGGGCGTTCACCAGCAATCTGTGGACCAGATCGTCGAAGAGTGCCGCGAGGTCGAGTCGCTCGGCATCCCGGCCATCATTCTCTTTGGCCTCCCGGAATCGAAAGACTCGCGCGGTGCTATTTCGTATTCCCCGGAGGGCGTCGTTCAAAGAGCCGTTGAAGCCATCCGCAAAGCGGGCTTGAACCTCCTGGTCATTACGGACGTCTGCCTTTGTGAGTACACAGATCATGGCCATTGCGGCGTGATCGAGCGCGGCGAAATCGCCAATGATCCCACGCTCGACATCCTCGCGCAGCAAGCTCTCTCTCACGCGCGAGCTGGTGCCGACATCGTCGCTCCCTCGGACATGATGGACGGACGCGTCGCCGCCATCCGCAAAAAGCTCGACCAGCACAATTTTGAAAATGTTTCCATCCTGGCGTACGCCGCGAAATACTGTTCCGGTTTCTACGGCCCTTTCCGCGAAGCCGCGCAATCCGCGCCGCAACACGGCGATCGCCGCAGCTACCAGATGGACCCGGCCAACGCGCGCGAAGCCCTCAAAGAGGTCGCGATGGACATCGAGGAAGGCGCGGACATGGTCATGGTCAAGCCGGCGCTCCCTTATCTCGACATCGTGCGCAGGGTCCGGGATCGCTTTGATGTGCCCGTGGGTGCGTACAACGTGAGCGGCGAATACGCGATGGTAAAGGCGGCCGCGCGCAACGGCTGGATTGACGAAAAGCGGGTCGTACTGGAAATTCTTACGGGCATTCAGCGGGCCGGTGCGGATATAATCCTCACCTACCACGCCAAGGATGCGGCTCGCTGGTTGAAATCCTGAACCCCAAGGTGCGCACATGAGTGCAACACATAGCCGCTCCATACCCGACCGCCACCGTTCAAAGGAAATCTTTGCCAGGGCCGAAAAGGTCCTCGTCGGTGGGGTCAACAGCCCCGTCCGCGCCTTCCGTTCGGTTGGCGGCGAGCCGCTCATCATCGAGAAGGGAAGCGGCCAGTACCTCTATGATGCCGACGGCAACGCTTTGCTCGATTACGTCTGCTCCTGGGGCGCCATCCTCCTCGGTCACGCGCATCCCGCCGTGAGCGCCGCCATCGCCGATCAGGCGCAACGTGGCACCAGCTTCGGCGTAACCACCGAACTGGAAGTAGAACTTGCCACCCTCATCACCAAAGCCATTCCTTTCCTCGAAAAAATCCGCTTCGTTTCCAGCGGCACGGAAGCCACCATGAGCGCCGTGCGCCTGGCCCGAGGCGTCACCAAGCGTGATTTCATCGTCAAATTCGAGGGCTGCTATCACGGCCATGCCGATAGCTTCCTCTCCCAGGCCGGCTCCGGCTTGGCCACGCTCGGCATTGCCGAATGTCCGGGAGTTCCGCAAGCCCTGGCCGCCCTGACACTGAATGTTCCGTACAACGACCTCAACGCTGTGGAGCAAGCCTTCGCGCAGCACAAAGACAAAATCGCTGCCGTCATCGTCGAACCCGTCGCCGCCAACATGGGCGTCGTTCTTCCCAAGGATGGATTCCTGAAGGGACTCCGCGAAATCACGCGCAAGCATGGCGCACTCCTGATCGTGGATGAAGTCATCACCGGCTTCCGCCTGCACTACGGTTCCGCCCAGCAGATCTTCGACGTGCAGGGCGACCTCACTACCATGGGTAAGATTATTGGCGGCGGCGTTCCGGTAGCAGCCTATGCCGGCAGCGCGGAACTTATGAATCATATCGCCCCGCTCGGCCCCGTCTACCAGGCCGGGACGCTGGCCGGCAATCCCCTGGCTATGCGCGCCGGCATCGCCACTCTCAAAGAGTTGAGCAAACCCCGCCTCTACGAAGGCATCAACGCCCTCGCCAAAAACCTCGCCGCCGGTTTGCAGAAGGCCCTGAAGGACGCAGGCATCGCCGCGCAGGTCAACAGCATCGGTTCGCTCTCTACGGTTTTCTTTGCATCGCAACCCGTGACCGATTACACCGGCGCCAAGCGCTCCGACACCAAACTGTACGCGCGCTTCTTCCGTGATATGCTGCAGCGCGGTATTTTCCTGGCGCCTTCACAGTTCGAAGCCGCATTTGTTTCGGCCGCGCACACACCAGCCGACATCGACCGCACCAATTCCGCTGCCGCGGATACTTTGAAAGCAATGGCCGCACAGTCGCCCGCATAAATCCAGCAAAAGGAGAAGGAAGCGATGCATGAAGTTCTGGAGGCTCAAGAAGAACACGGCGGGCACGAGGACAGCCCGTTCACTATCCCGGTCACCGTCACGCTCTCGATCCTCGCCGTCCTGGTCGCGATCGCCACTCTCTTCGGACATCGCGCCGCAAAGGAAGAGCTTCTTCTACAAAATCAGGAAGCCGATCAGTGGGCCTTTTTCCAGGCCAAGAATAGCGGGCTGCACGGCATGCAAACTGGTGCGGACATGCTCGGCACCTTTACCACTGTGGACAAAGAGAAGGCCGAGCAGTTGCGGGAGAAGTACCTGAAGGAAGCGGAGCGTTACACCAAGGAGAAGGAAGAGGCCAAGGAAAAGGCCGAGGACCTCCAAAGAGAGAGAGCCCTTATCGCGCGGAGGGGCGACCGCTACGAAGGCGCCGAGGTGCTGCTCGAGATCGCGCTCATCCTCACCTCTTTTACATTGATCACAAAGAAAAAGTTCTTCTGGTTTGCCGGCTCGCTTCTCGGCCTCGTCGGCCTTACCGTGGCCCTCAGCGGTTTCCTGCTCCACTAGCGCCCAAAACCTGCTCTTCTGTTTGCCGGTGTAGGGGTCGAGCACCGCACGACCCCATCCCGGCAAGTAGTATGCTCCGTGGTCATTTCGCTTGCCCCGAGCTTCGAGGACAACACAGTCCCCGAAGCGCTGGTTTTGCGCCGCCTACGCTTCGTTGGGGCGATGAATCCCTCACGCCGTTGCCGGAGGCCGCGTGCTTCGCAGAAGTGTAATCTCCTCGTTCAAATGGTCAATCCGCTCCAGAAGTTCGCGATGGCGCCGATCTTCGACATCGGGTTTCTTCCCGATAAACGAGAGTGTGCCGCCCGGCTCCAGAATGCATTGATCCACCTCCGCGAGCGACGAAAAGCCCTGCTTCCGCGCCGCTGCCTCGAGTTGCGTCATGGTGATCAACTCGTGCTTCAAGTGCTGCGTGCGCACACGCCCGCCTTCCATCAACACGTCCGCCCGGCCCTCCACCAATTGATCGAGTTTCCTGTGGTTATACAGGAAACGCACCACCAGGTAGTTTATTGCCAGCAGGGAAGTAGCACCCAACAGCCCGCCCGACACGGAGTTGTCATCGCCAATAATGGCGTTCTGCACCGTGTTCGATAGCGTCAGCAATACAACCAAATCGAACGGGTTCAGTTGCACCAGTTCGCGCTTCCCGGACAGCCGCAGCATCACCACCAGAAAAAAGTACACGATCACCGGCCGGAGTATCTTCTCCAGGATCGGGAGCGTGATCACAAACATATCCTTCCAGATATCGTGCATGGCGCCGCAACCTCCTTGGGTGTAGTTCAGGCGCTCCTTCGTCCTTCCAATGCGCCCCGGATGCCCTGCAGGGTAACACGCGCCCCTCCCATCCCGCAGCCTGTGTCACCCTTCGCCTGTCCTTTCGTACAGTCATATTCTCGCAATCTTCTTCCCTATGAACGTTTACGGTTAAATGAGTTAAGATTAAGCTTTTAAGAAGGTAGACTGTCTTTCTTGCAGGTTTTCGCTCATTGCCCATAGGCCTACAGGGGCTTCTGGAACTCCGGCCGGCACTGGATAGCTCACTCCGGCCGGCTTGTGAAGCGGTTAATTCATGTCACAGAAACTGGTTTCGGAGCCGGGTACGCGGCTTGGCGCACGACACCTGGCCGCGCTGCTCGATTCCACTCAGGAACTCATCGCTATTCTTGATTCGGACGGCACGGTTCTATTCGCCAATGGAGCTTTCCGCCATTCCCTGGGCTATGGGCCTGATGAACTGTTAGGGCGCAGCATCCATGCGCTCGTCCATGCGGTCGATGTCGAACAAATCCGCGAGCGCTTCCGCGAAGTTGCCGCCAAGCCGGGTTCCAGTGTGCGTGAGCGTTGCCGCTTGCGCACTCGGGACTCCTCCTGGCGCTGGTTTGAAGTGGTCTGCCACAATCGCCTGGACGATTCCAGCATCGAAGGAATCCTGCTCAACGCCCAGGACGTTACCGCTCTTCAGCGCATGGAGGCCGAGCGCCAGGTTATCTCCGACGTTGTTCACGCCCTCAATCAGACCTCTAACCTCGATCAGCTGCTCAACGGCATCCACGATGCCCTCAAGCGCATCGTCTCTGCACAAAACTGTTTTGTGGCGCTCCACGACCCCGAGCACGACACCTTTGAGTTTCCCTTCTTTGCGGACGAATACGACGTGGCTCCTCCGCCCCAGAAGGTGGGCCGGAGCTGCACGGCCTACGTTTTCCGTACTGGCCGCGCCATGCTTATCCCGCAATCCGATTTTGATCGTCTAGCCGCGCTCAACGAAGTCGAACTCGTCGGCTCGCCCTCGCCCGCCTGGCTGGGCGTTCCGCTTAAAACACCCACTGCCACCATTGGTGTCCTGGTCGTTCAGAATTACCAGAGCGAAAACGCCTATGATGTCCGCGATCTCGAATTCCTCGATTCCGTTGGCGGCCACATCGCCCTGGCCATCGAACGCCGCCGCGCGGAGGAAGAACTTCGCAAAAACGAATCCATCCTGCGCCTTCTCTTTGAGCACAACCCCCTGCCGACCTGGCTCTATGAGGTCGACTCGCTGAGGTTCCTCCGCGTCAATCAAGCCGCTGTCCGGCTTTACGGCTACTCCCCCGAAGAATTTGAAAACATGTCCATCCTTGCCATTCGCCCCGACTCCGAGCGCGAAAAAGCTGTGGCCTATGTCCGCGAGATGGAGGACGGCACGCAAGAGCACGGCTTCTGGCTGCATCAGGCCAAGGACGGCAAAACCTTCGAGGTCGAGATCATCTCCCACGCTTTGGTTTACGCCGGCAAACGCGTCCGCCTCGTTGTTGCCCAGGACATCAGCGAGCGTCGCAACCTCGAGTTGCAGCTTCGCCAGGCCCTGAAGATGGAAGCGATTGGCCGCCTCGCCGGCGGTGTTGCTCACGACTTCAATAATCTGCTCATGGTAATCAAAGGGCATACGGAGCTTTTGTTGAATGTGCTGCCGCCTTCGGATCACGTCGCCCGCAAGATCGAGCAGATCGATCGCTCTGCCGATCGCGCCGCTGCGCTAACACGTCAGTTGCTCGCCTTCAGCCGCATGCAGGTCCTGCAACCACAAGTGATCAATCTCAATTCCATCGTGGAGGAAATGGGAAAGCTCCTTCCGCGCCTGATCGGCGAGGACATCGAACTAGTGGTTCGCGCGGACCAGCAATTGGGTGCCACGCGTGCAGACGCCAGCCAGATGGAACAGATCATCATGAATCTTGCGGTGAACTCGCGCGACGCCATGCCCAACGGCGGCAAACTCTTCATCGAAACGCAAAACGCCGACCTCGATCAGACCTACACTGCCAGCCATCCCTTGATGAAGCCCGGCCCTTACATCCAGCTTACCGTCAGCGACACTGGCTGCGGGATGGATGAGGAAACGCAGTCGCACATCTTCGAACCCTTCTTTACCACAAAGGAAAAAGGGAAGGGCACTGGCCTGGGTCTCGCCACCGTCTACGGCATCGTCAAGCAGAGTGGCGGTTTCATCTGGGTCTACAGCGAACTTGGCAAAGGCACTTCTTTCAAAATCTATATGCCTCGCGTCGATCAAGCCGAAGAGCACCCTGGCGCTCCCACGCCCAGCGCGGAGGTGCCCATGGGCACGGAAACTGTCCTCCTAACGGAAGATGAGCAGGACGTCCGCGAAATCGCCAGGGAGTTTCTGGAGTCTGGCGGCTACAAGGTCATCGAAGCCAAGGACGCCTCCGAAGCCGTCCAGCTCGCCCGCCAGCACAGCGGCGCCATCGATCTTCTTGTCACCGATATGGTCATGCCCGGCATGACGGGCCAGGAACTTGCCGTCCAACTGCAAAGGGAATATCCGGGGCTTTGCATTGTCTTCATGTCTGGCTACAGCGAACACGCGGCTACGGAAATGGCTAACGCCGATCCTTCGGTGCGTCTCCTTTCCAAACCCTTCAGCCGTGGCGCGCTCCTGCGCACGGTCCGCGAAACCCTCCCTAGCAAGAAACTCAACTAACTTTCGGCGCTTGGAAAGACCTTCTCCCTGTAGCTCAGGCCTTCAGGCCTGGGCTTTTTCTTGGGTTTGCCTGGTGGCACAGTCACGCATGCTTGCCCAGAGGATCGAAGGGACTGCGCTCTTGGGTTCGTCTAGTGGCACAGTCACTCCTGACTGTGCTCTTGGGTTGGCCAATATATCGATCCAGCCTCACTCGACCCCATCTCGCCAAATAGCACGATTCTTTGTCATTCCGAACGCAGCGGGGAATCTGCTTTTCTCTCACCGGGGTCCCGGCGCGAAATCTCTTCTACGCCAACTTCGGATGCTTTCGGTGCCACTGCGTTGCCCGCTGAAAGCTCTGTCCCGCTTCCAATACCCCCGCGTCATCTCCCGCGCGCCCCACAAATTGCAGCCCCACCGGCAAATTCTTTTCCGTGAAGCCGCAGGGCACGGAAAGCGCCGGCAATCCGCAGAGGTTTCCAATGGCTCCGAGCGGATCGGGATAGGCCAGCCCTGTGACCAGATTCATTGCCAACGGTGTCGCCGGAGATGGCAGCGCAGCGGTGGCCAGCACATCGTAGGACTCGAACAGCGCGTCCATCTTTTTCTGCAGAATCTCGCGCACCCGTTGCGCTGTAGTGTAGTCACCGCCAGCCACCGTCAGATTCACGTAGCCGCCCACGTGTGCCTGCGGGTCATGCAACTCCTTCACGCGTCCCGAGCGGATCAACTCCCCGAACGATGAAGCCACTTCCGACTGCAAAATCACGCCCGCCGCTTCTTCCCACGGCCCCTCGGGCAGCGCCGCGTCTCTCACCGACGCAAAATGCCGTGGCAGCATCTTGTGCGCCGCCTGAATCGCCTTGCCCACGCCCGGCTCGTACTCTTTCCACGCATTCGTCAGCCAACCCACGCGCAACCCATGCCGCTTCAAATCCGCCGCTGGTGAATAGGTGAAGGCCGCTTTGTCCACGGCCAGCATGCTGCGGTCCAGCGGATCATGCCCCGCAATCGCGGCAAAAATCATCGTGCAGTCTTCCGCGCTCCGCGCCATCGGCCCGATTTTGTCCAGCGAGTAGGAAAGCGCCATAGCCCCGTGGCGGCTCACGCGGCCGTACGTCGGCCGGAATCCGCTCACGCCGCAAAATGCCGATGGGCACACAATCGAGCCCCACGTCTCCGTCCCAATGGCAAATCCGGCGAGTCCCGCGGCCACGATTGCGCCCGATCCCGAGGACGAGCCGCACGTCCAGCAACTGGTGTCCCACGGATTCTTGGTCTCGCCCTGCAGCGACGCCGATGCGAACATGTACCCCAACCCGCCCGCCAATTCGATCATCGCCGCCTTGCCCAGCAGCACCGCGCCCACGTTTTTCAGGTGCTCGATCACTGTCGCGTTGTAATCGAAAACCTGCTCGGCAAACGGCTTCGCTCCCCACGTCGTCTGCACGCCCTTCACCGCCAGCAGATCCTTTGCGGCATAGGGAATTCCATGCAGCGGCCCGCGGTAATGTCCCCGGTGAATGTCTTTTTCGGCGGCGCGCGCCTGGTCCAGCGCCTCCACCGGCATCAGCCGGGCATAGGCATTGAGCTTCGGCCCAAATCTCTCGCTGCGTTCCAGGTACGCCTCGGTCAGCTCCACAGGCGAAAGCTGCTTCGTCTCAATGCGCTTCGCCAGTTCGCCAACGGATTCGTACAGGATGGATTCCTTCAGCATGCATGCACTCCCGTCAAGGTTTTTTGGTTGCTGCGGGCGCAGCGCCAGCCGAGGGAGCGCTCAGCGGCTTCTTCTCTCGTTCCAAGAGTGGCTTCAAGTAAACGGCAGGTGCATCGCCATTCTCAAGGTGAAACGCGCGTAGTCGCTCCAGCAACCCCTGTAGGCTATAGCAGGCCTCGCGCACCCGTTTCTGCTCTTCGCTATCGAACCGGCTTCCATACTGGCTCATGACCTGCTGAAATCGCGTTTCGGCCTCCACGCGGCCCTCGGCGCTGAGTTTCTCCGCGCCCTCCGGCAATTGCTCATTCGTCGCGGGCGCAGGCTCCGCGAAGGCAATCCCCTCTGGAACCATCGCCGCGGAAAGCAGTGCCGCTTTCCGCGCAAATTCTCGCCTATTAAACTTCTGCCTTTCGCTCTCGTTCATCCTCAATACCTCTGATCCATCTCCGCGACACACACAATGAGCCGCCATCCAACACGAGCCGAGGCTACTCAATTCGGCCCGGGGCGTCAACTGGACGAAAGGCTAGGCGATAAGAGGGATCAAAACTGCCGCCTCCCTGTCCTGTTCTTGCACAATTGTGGTGCTCTGCAGAATGGCATGTGGCAACGAATGGTACCGGGACTCACTTTTCCGGTTGCAGCCTGTGCGGGGATGCCAGAAACGCGGAATGGTGCGAACAGTCACCGTCCGGTTGATTAGGCTACCCGCCCTCCTTGGATAGCCAGGGAGTTCGAATAACTCATCATGGTCGATGGTGATCGAAGAGATGTTTGGTGGGCAACACCAACGAGATGAAGTGACACGGGGCTGAGCGACTAGGGTGAACACGGATTAGTGATCGCGAACGAAAAGTGGTCGGTCGAGCAACAGGACGCTCTCGCAAAAGCGTTGGGGTGTGCCTGTGGGAGAAAACCAAAGACTCCTATAGGTCAGAAAACGTGAAAAACTCTCTTGACAAGGGCCGGCCTCGTTAGAGATTGCGCGTTAATTGGGACTTAGGTGATTAGTTCCGAGTTGCCGACCATCTGGGAGGAATCTCATGCGCGAAGCCCACACCCCGACGGCCGCCGCTACCTGCACTATGGTATACATTGGCTGAGACCCAAGGAGGCGAGAGCATGCCTAAATATGCAATTCAGAGCAAGCGTGGCGCGCCCCCGCAGGGTGCCTATTCCCAGGGATGGCGGGCGGGAGATTTCATTTTTGTCACTGGCACCGGTCCAATCAACCCGGTCACCGGAAAACTGGTGGGCGATACCATCGAGCAGCAAACCGAGCAGACCGTCGACAACATTTTTTCCATTCTCGATGCTGACGGTGCTTCCCTGGCTGACGTCGTCAAGGTTACCGCGCACCTCAGCGACACTTCTCTCTTCGCCCGTTACAATGCGGTTTATGCGCGGCGTTTTTCCAAGCCCTATCCGGTGCGCACCACGGTTGGCAGCGATCTGGGGCACTCTCCCGGAATGCTGATCGAACTCGATTGCATCGCCTACGCCCCGGCAAAACCAGCCGTGAAGCAACCTCGCCATTCAAAGAAGAAAGCTGCGAGGCGCAGGCGTTAGCACTCAATGAAAACAGAAACTCTCTTCGTCGCGCCTTTGGGCGAGGGCCATTCCATTTAGCGACCTCCCATTTCTCTAGTTGTCTGTGAGAGAGAACGAGTTGTCGGCAGTTTGAAGAAGCGGCGCCTCATGGCCGCGAGCAGAAACCTTCTCCACCGACTCGATTGAGCCATTCCGTACGAGCAGCGCATGATCAAAATTGTTGACTGTGGGACAAACGTGCCTGGGCAGCAGGTAGAGCACTTCTCCGGCTCGGACACCCGCCCCGTCTTGGGCATCCATGCGCTCTTCTACGGCGATGGGCAGGTGCTCTTCGCTGGGTGCCATAGGCGTTAATTCCGGAAATCCAACGACGACGCAAGTGGGAACACCAGCGTCTGCCGATACTGCCTTATGCCCGGCGTCACAGGTGAGGACCCCTTTTTTTGGCTGGCTGACGACGCGCGTCAACACAAGCACTGCCGGCTGATAGCCGTGCTCCTTGGGCAACTGGGCCATACTTGTCGCATCGCAATAAACTACCGTTCCGGGTGAAACGCGGTGGATGAAATCGCCGCCCCGAAATCCTCCGTAGGACAGTGCGCACGGGAACGTGGGCGTGCCTGCCGTGATCAACTCCGGCACAGCCATTCCGCCGCGCTCGATCGCGCTCACAATCTTCATCAAGTGATCGTAGCCTAGGTGTGCCGCCGCGCTGCGTTCCGGCTCTTGCAATCCGCCATGGTGACCGTCGTAGTAGTGCAGGCCACAAAAGTTCAAACCCTCTGCACCAATCGCGCGCACCAGCTTTACAACTTCTTCGGCGCGACTCTCCTCAATTCCTGTGCGATTCATCCCGGAATTAATGTCTAGGAAAACTCCCACCCGGCTGCCGCCCCACTGCCGGACTTGTTCTTGGTTCTCGGTCAATACCGAAATGCGCACGTCCTTAAACTGCTCGGCAATTTCTCGCACGCGGCGCGCGTTTGCGCCCATGGTTGGAAAGGCCAAAAGAACATCAGCCGCGCCACACTGGCACGCAACTAGAAGTTCCAGCGTGGTCGCACACTTGAAATTGCTAATGCCACGATCGATCAGACGCCGCACCGTGTATCCCAGCTTGGCCGTTTTGATGTGCGCCCGCCAGCGATCCGCATTGCCCCCAAGAAGATGCAACGTTCGTTCGAGGTTTGCGGCAACGATCTCCGGATATATCGCCAAGGCGGGCGTAAGTACGTCTTCGAGGCCGAACACGGCGTAACGCGGGTCCCATGGAAATTCGTTTAGCATGGAGTTCGCAGCAGCCATCGCAGCTCCGATCATAACTCGTAAAGGCCAGCCGCAGACACGCAACTGCCCGATTTTCTCCCGCCAACTGCGCATACCCTGTCGAGCCATTTAAGAATGTAACCGTAGGTGGGGTTGTCGAGACATCTGAGATGTAACCGGAAGTTTGTTGGCGCGACGGTGGGAAAGCGGGAATCCCGCGGGGGGTGCA
>Ga0209517_10007687_pt1 | contig 12820 bp, 8 predicted proteins | sample PeaSoiMetSII2010_FD_187695 | JGI IMG/M metagenome (GOLD analysis project Ga0209517, IMG submission 187695) | Peat soil microbial communities from Weissenstadt, Germany - SII-2010 (SPAdes) (version 2) | ecosystem: Environmental > Terrestrial > Soil > Wetlands > Peat | place: Germany: Weissenstadt...
GGCAATGACCACAAAGATCAGAGTGGTGATACGGAAGGCGGACCTTCCCAGGTCGCTGACCACCGGATAGTGGCGTAATCGTTGAGTGAACATCTGGTAGATGATCGCGAATGCCAGTATTGCCTCCACACTGTTGCTGATGGCTACGCCGACAAAATACTGGTAGCCATTAACAGAAGGAGCGTAGTTCATCGCCACCAGCCCCATCCCCGCCAGCACAATCCACGCAGTATGGAGGGTAAACAGCGGGAATGGCTTATAGAGCTGGCGTCTAATTATGACTAAGAGCAGGATGAGCGAAAGCGTAACCCGCGTAAACCAGACTATGTGCCAGGCCAGAAAAAGAGACAACATAAGGCTACCGCGTTGAATAATAGCGCTTCCCGCGGTAGCCCACAAGGGATTCTTCGTAACCGGCTAGCGGTTGAACCCTGCTACCAGGCCGATCCCCGGCTTGTTGCACCCGGTGGGGTCGCAAGTGGGCGGATAGTCATCAGCCCGCAGGGTGGTTGGAACGGCAAGGGAGGCAAGAAACAACAGGGAAGCCAACAACAACAAAGTTTTCTTCACGGCGTAATCTCCTTTTCGGGGGGAGTAGCGCCGTGATAATCTGTTATCGGAAGGCGTTCTGTTTACAGGCCTTAGATAATTTCAATGTTCGGAAAACGTAACTGCCATGACCCTCATTTCAGCTTTGGAAGACCTGCAGGAGACCACGCTTCGGGCCATCACCGGATGCTGGCGCAAACTGGAATATGTGGCGGGATTGCGGACGAAAGAGGGAACTTACACGCACTGGGGCTTGGTTCGGGTCCACGGAGAAGGAACCGCGGAGAAAGCGTTAGCGCAAGCCCATCGCACGCTGCTTTCAGAGGTATTGTCGACTCCGCTCCGAAATCTGGAAAGGGATGCGGAGCAATCCAGCGAGCTGGCAGGAGTTCCAGCGAAGTCATACCTGGAACAGCTTTCCGGAGAGAGTTCCAACCTCTTGCCGCCGAGCCCAGGAGCGGGATCGGCGCGCCATCTTAATTCAGTGCTTCATGCGCTTTCGAGTTTGTTGCCACATCAAAGACCTGGCGCCATTCCCCCAGTTTGATGGCCACGCCCACGACTTGACCGAGGACTTCTGCCTGCTGGGGATAACGTAAGGCGCGGGCCGCGACCGGCGACATGGGATGCGGCTGTAGAATGATCTCGTCCTTGGTCAACGTGCACCAGCAGCAGACGTGCCCACTGCGGGTTTCCAAGAAGTAAATGGGACGCTCATATTCCGATCTCCAGCCTCCTTCCACGACTTTGTTCTTGGCTTCATCAATCTGCACAAAACTTGCCGGGGGAAGAATGGGATACATGGTGAGGTCTTCGCTGCCAATGTAGCCGTAGGTATACTGAGGGGACTCGAACTGAGCCAGATATGCGAGCGGAACCAGTCCCCAGCCCTCCACCATGCGTCCAAAGTTCACGGTGCGGCGGGGATCGAAGCTGGGATCCAGACGCACGGGCATGTGCACGGCTGAAATGTTTGCCAGGGCCTCGGAGAGGTGGGACTTGGTGGGCCTCACAAAGTCGAGATCCGATGCCATTCCGTCAAGGTCCACGCCATACCAGGACATAAGCTCGCGTATGTCACGCCGGTAAATGGCGGCGAAGGAATACAAACGGAAGATGCTAGGAAACACTCCTTTTGTTTCGATATCGGAAAGCCGGCTGGGAGGTATGGCGAACTCGTCGTTGCCATGCTTCTGCGCAATGCGCGCGCTGGCGGTCTCGACATCCCTCATGGTCAAACCGAGTTGATCGCGCAGCAACCGTAAATTTTGTCCACCCGGACACATGCTGTCCCCCTTAGCCTTGCCAAAACATCTGCAATCGTAGCCACTTACGCGCTGCGGCTGCGATGAGTCGCGGATTCCTACCAGTGCCGATCTCCCGCAATCCAAGCCACGATTTTCGTCGAGTTCTTGTTCCGTTTTCGTAACAGACCGCAAACCTCGGTTCGTACGCCCTGGCATCGTTTCCCGAAGTGGGAAATCGGCGCCCGCAGGTTCGGGCCCACTCCTCCGAAATCAAAGGAACCGACTTACCGGGACCGACCGCTGGTCTAAGCCGTGTAGAAGAGTACCAGACCAGGTCTCATCGCTTCCAGGCGATTATTACCAAAACCACCGGTAGATAAATCACTGAGGCGTGTACCACACGGCTGGCCAAGGTCTTAGACGCGGACTTAGTCAAGCGGACAACGTGGTACAACAAGAACGCGCCCGACGATAGCATGGCTGCCAGATAGGGGAATCCGGCATGGATGGTCGGCAGTAGGGTAACCAGGACCAAGACTACGCTGAAGCCCAGAATTTCGGCCCGGGTGAAGCGTGCGTCCACATCGAAGCGGGGCAGCATGCGGTAGCCGGCACGGTCGTAATCGTCCTGATACATCAATGCGATAGCGAGAAAATGCGGGAACTGCCAAAGGAAAAGAATGGCGAATAAGAACCACGCCGCAGGGTCGATATGTCCGGAGGCTGCGCCCCAGCCGATCAGAGTGGGCATAGCTCCGGGGATGGCGCCCAACAGCGTACAAAGCGGGGTTTTGCGCTTAAGTGGCGTATAAACAATAAGATACGAAAGCAGCGTGGAGATCGCCAGAAACGCCGCCAGGGGGTTTATCATCACTGCAAGGTATAGTCCCCCTATGGTACTAAGAATGCAGCCGAACCAGAAGGCCTCAGGCATACTGAGCCGGCCGGAGGGCAGGGGGCGGGAGGCAGTGCGGCGCATTTTGCCATCCCAGACGCGCTCCATCCATTGATTCAAGGTGGCGGTGCCGCTGGCGACCAGCAAGGTACCCAAAAGCGTGTTCACCAGGCCAACGAAGTTGAGCGAGCCGTGGGTGCCAAGGTAGTATCCGGCTGACGTGGTCATCAGAATCAGCAGGTTAACCTCGGGTTTGGTCAGGGTGTAGTAGTCCCGAACCTTGGCCTTAAGACCGGGCCTAACGATGGAGTGCGACAGGGGATTTACAGAAGTGGCCATGTTAATTGAGAACCAGGGTTCCATCCGGCGAGGCTGAAATCCTTGTGCGCCAGCGGAAGCGGGTTGAGTATAGCAGAGGGGGACGACTTTGAGGACACACAATACAGTTGGCGGTCAGTGGCCTTCCTAAGCTAGCTCCAATTCAATCTTCTTGGCATCGGGATCCAGCCTCGCGATTCGAAAGCTGCGAATCTGCCCGGCGCGGATGGCTTCCGGCTTCGCTCCGGCGGCGCCGGCCCCGCCCTTCCAGTGCGCCTTCAACATCGAACTTAACGATGCTACATCCGCCTTCGGTTCGACGAACGTCTTTTCTGTCGTGGACGGCTCGACAGCGATGCGGCACGTGGCCTGGATGCCTTCTCCCAGTTCTACGCGCGTTTGTTTGCCCGAAATCTCCACCACGCGGCCAGAGACCACATTGCCTTCCTGATGTTCTGCGATGTATTCCTCGATGCTGGTCGGAACCAGTTGTTTCATCCCCAGCTTCAGTCGCCGCTTCTCGATATCGACTTCAAGCACCTGTGCTTTCACCGATTGCCCAACCTTCAGCACGTCCTGCGGATGATTGATGCGCTTTTCGGCGCTCATGTCGCTGACGTGAATCATGCCCTCGATGCCCTCGGAAAGCTGCACAAAGGCGCCGAACTTGGTGAGGCTGGTGACCGGGCCTTCGACGGCGGAACCGACGGCGAACTTCGTTGCCGCGTCGGCCCAGGGGTCGCCAAGGGCCTGCTTGAGGCCCAAAGAGAGACGGCGCTCGCCCACGCTGACGCCCAGAATCACAGCTTCGACAGTCTCGCCCGGCTTGACCACGTCGCTGGGCGTCTTCACCCGTTTCACCCACGACATCTCCGAGATGTGGATCAACCCTTCAATCCCCGGCTCGAGTTCCACAAACGCGCCGAAATCGAGTACGCGGGTCACCGTGCCGTGAGCGCGGTCGCCTGGTTTGTACTTGGCCGCCACCGAATCCCACGGATCCGGCTCAAGCTGCTTCATGCCGACAGAAATGCGCCGCTTCTCGGCGTCAATCTTTAGAACCTTGACGTCGACCTCTTGCCCAACCGACAGCACGTCCGCCGGTTTGCTGACGCGGCTTCTGGAGATGTCACTGACGTGCAGCAATGCGTCAACCCCACCAATATCGACGAAGGCTCCATAGTCGGTGAGACTGCGGACGGTTCCATGCACGGTCGCGCCTTCCTGGACTTCCGCGTAGCGGCGTCCTTTCGCCGCGCGCTCTTCCTCTTCGGCAACGATGCGGCGGTCCACGACCAGGTCTTCGTCGGCTTCGTCGAGCTTGGTGATGCGGCAGCGGATTTCCTGTTCGACCAGCTTCTCCATCTCGGCTGCGTCGCGGGCGCCGCTGCGCGAGGCGGGCATGAACGCCCGCACGCCTACGTCCACACTCAGGCCGCCTTTGACGACACCGGTGACCGTTCCCACGATCGTGGTCTTCTCGTCAAATGCCTTCTTGAGTGACGCCCAATCGGTTGGCCGCTCGACCTTGCCGAGAGTGAGTTCGTAGTAGCCTCCCTGATCGCGGCCCTTGATCGAAACCAACAGCTTGTCCCCGGCCTTCACTGGTTCTTTGGCGCTTTGGAACGCCGTCAGCGGCAGGATGCCCTCGGTCTTGAAACCGATGTCGACAAGAACGGAGTCGACGGTGACGGCAATCACCGTGCCTTCGCGGCCTTTGCCAGCCTCCGCAGGCTTGCGCGATTTGCTCTTCTCGAACTGGGAGAGAAGGTCTTGGAACGACTCGTTGGGCTCGTTGATGGGTTGTGATTCAGTAGTGTCTGGATTGGACATGAAAGGGCTAAGGCCTCGGGTAGAGGTGGTCTGAATAGGATAACAGTTGAGAAGGTTTGGAGGCGCGGGTCGGAATCGAACCGACGCATAAAGGTTTTGCAGACCTCTCCCTTACCACTTGGGTACCGCGCCCCTGAGCAATAAACTAGCTGCCCCGGCCCAAAAAGTCCACCGGCTCCGTTCTCATGGAGAGAACGAAAAGCCCCGCCAACGCGGGGCTGGTCAAATCTCTGGAGCGGGAGACGGGGGTCGAACCCGCGACTTCGACCTTGGCAAGGTCGCGCTCTACCACTGAGCTACTCCCGCTCAACTCGTTTCAGATTATAACATTGCGCGCGGGAAGCTTAAATCCACCACAGAGACACAGAGTCACAGGGGAAATCCTCGGAAAGGCCGATTGGCGAGTGCCGCACGGGCGAGGACGTCCGCGCCTACATTACTTCTTCTGCATGGCTTCATTCGCTTTGGCGGTGATGTGGTTGCGCACGTCCCAAAGGTCTTTGTAGAAAAGATGTTCCATGCGCTGGTGCAGGACTTCGACCGGCGTGCCCATGGTGCCCACGACTCCGCCGCCGATGATTCGTTGCGCCAACTTGAGGTGGTGAAAACGGAAGAGGTGGACGCGCTCGTCAAAATCGAGCATGCATTCGGCGGTTTCATGCAGACCGAACAGTTCCTGGTGGCGGCGATAGATGTCGTCCACGCTTACGCCTGCTTTGCGAAGCTGGGCGTGGAACGCTTCGCCGAGGCGCGGGCCGATGTGCAGCAGACCCAGAAAACCGGGCGAATCTAGGCCGCTGCCGTGTCCGAGGCCGGCGCGGATGATGTGATAGTCGTAAGGCGTGATCGTCTCCAGCACGTGCAGCATGGCAATGGGGTAATCCAGCATCTGGTTGGCGCGGCGGATCAGGCGGCACGCGTTGGCGAAGTCGCCGGCTTCGATGAAGGTGCGGGCGCGGTCCAATTCCCATGTAATGCCCTTCAGCAGAAGTTCCGAACTCTGGTGGATGACCTGGAAGGTCATTTCATCTTTGTGCAGGAGTTCCCCGGCAGACTTCTGGAGAGAAAGCAGTTCGTCGGTGCGCAGGTAGCGCTCGTAGTCGGAATTGCCCTTGCCCGGCAGGATCGGTTTTTTCAGGTCGTTTTTTTTCAGGTCGTCCATAGGAATTGATTCAGTGGTGCCCGGTCCACTGCGGATCTTTTTCCGGGGCCACGATTTCGCCATCGCGCATGTGGATCATGCGATCACCATAGGCGGCGGCCTCCGGGTTGTGGGTGATCATGAGCACAGTCTGCCCCAGTTCCCGATTGGAGTGCCGCAGCATGTTCAAGACCGTTTCCGAGTTGGCCGAATCCAGGTTGCCGGTTGGCTCGTCGGCCAGCACGATGGCGGGCTTGTTGATGAGCGCGCGCGCCAGCGCCACGCGCTGCTGTTCACCGCCGGAAAGTTCCGCCGGGCGATGCGGCAGCCTCTGCTCCAGACCGAGCAACCCCACGATTTTATCGAAGTGGGCGGCGTCACGGTTGCCGTTGGCGCCGGCAATATCCAGCGCAATGTTGATGTTGGAGCGCGCATCGAGCGTAGGCAGCAGGTTGAACTTCTGAAAGACGAAGCCAATCTTGCGTTTACGCAGACGGGTGCGCTCGGCGTCGGACAGTTGAGAAAAATCATCGCCGTCGATGACCACGCGGCCGGAATCGGCCCGGGTCAGGCCGCCCAGCAGGTAAAACAGTGTGGATTTCCCGCTGCCGGAAGGGCCGACTACGCTCACAAACTCGCCCTTTTGGATGCTGAACGAGATGCCGCGCAAGGCGTGCACCTCGATCTTTCCCACGTGGTAGGTCTTGCGCAGATCCACGGCTTCGATGAAGGCAGTCATCCGAAGCATCGATCTTACACGAAGCTGCGCGGGCGGTGGAGGCTGGGGAAACGCTCTCAGGCAGCGGTAGTCTGCGAAGGCGGGTTGGGCGCCAGGGGCTGCAGCCGTTTGGGGCCACGCTTGCGCACCAGCAGCATGCGGATGCGTTCCAGCAGTTCAGCGGGGGCAGACATGCCCTTGGGAAGGAAGACGTCGGCTGGGGTGTCGTGATCGTAGGTCTTGGCCTTGCTTGAAAGCAGGATGGCCGGGGTATGGGGGGAGAACGCTTTGATCGACTGGATCAACTGGCCGCCATCGACCCCGGGCAGGGTCAGATCCGCCAGCACCAGATCGATTCCACCGTTCTTGAAAATCTCCAGAGCGTCCGCGGCGGCGGTGCAGGCCGCGACTCGGTAGCCGCGGGTTTCCAGCAGGACTTTGCGAATGGAGAGTTGCTGTTCGTTAGCGTCGACGCAGAGAATCGTTCTTTTAGGCTTCATTCCTGCTTCCAAAGTGGCGTTCCGGCGAGTGGCACGCCGGGGTGGATCGCAAGTTATTTTTATGATGGAGAACTTACAGAGCGAAGGGAATCCTAATGCGGAAACAGTGCCGTGTAAAGTGTCGCCGGTGTTAACCAGGGAAGTGTGGGTGCCGAAAATTTTCCCCGGGCGCATCCCCTTATGTTTGTAGCGTACGGAGCACAAAGCGGCTAGAAAAAAAGTTCGCCGCGAATAGTTTCGACGACATTTCCACCGACCCGCACATTAACCACTCGGTCATCCCCGCGAGAAGCCCGGACAAAAATCCGGCTGGGCCGTTGCATCTCCAGTCCCTGTTCGATCAAGACGCGCTCGTCGGGTTTGGCCACGCCATTGGCCACCATCCAGGCTGCGGCACAACCGGCGGCGGAGCCGGTGGCCGGATCTTCCCCGTTGTAGAACATCATGCGAGCGTGCAACCTGGCGGCGGTGTCCACCGTCTGGCGGGTGACGAAATAGAAAAACTTCCCGCCCGACCGTTCCAGATATTCGGCGGAGCCTCGCAGATCCACATTCAGGTCGCGCATGTTCTCCAAGCCCCGCAAGGGGACCATCGTAAAAGGCACACCGGTGGACACGGTCTGAATGGGCAGGGAGGGGTCGATGGCGCCATCATTCAAACCGGCGGCGCGCGCTACCGCTTCGCGATCGTGGCGGGGGCCGAATTCGGGCTCCATCTGGATCATCTCGCCGAAAACCGGTTGTCCGGGCGCTTCTTCGAAGCGTACAGGGACTCTGCCCACGGTGAGATCGAGTGCGACCTCGCCAATACCGCTCGATCCGCGCAGTTGAAAGGCCGTCCCCAGAGTGGGATGACCGGCGAAGGGCAGCTCTTCCTGCACGGTAAAGATGCGCACCCGGACGCCGCGCTCGCGTTCCGTCGCTGGGTCGCGCGGCAGGACGAAGGTGGTCTCGGAGAGGTTCATCTCCTTGGCAATGGCCTGCATCTGGTGATCGCTGAGGCCGCGGCCGTCGGGAAAAACCGCCAGCGAATTGCCCTCGAAAGGCCGGGAGGAGAAAACGTCGAGCTGCACAAAGGGCAAACGGTGAGGGGTGGTAGTCATGTCGGGTTATTGTACCGCTCGATGTCGTGGGGCGTTTGACGGGTATTTGGCTGCCGCGTATTCTTGATCTGCATGTGTTCCGCCTCCCAGTTGTGTCCGGCCGGTTGTTGTAGCTGGGCGCCGGTGTGCGGGTAGCGCGTAAGCGTTTTCTTGCACCCACCTCGGCGAACCAGTGGTGGGTCTCGTTTTTCTATCCGACAAGCCGCCCTCGAACGCCGGGATAAGATTCGATTGAAACTCCCGATTATGCGGGAGGACTTGAATGTAGGAGAAGAATCCCATGAGCACCGATGTCGCAACCGCAGCACCGCAGCTCCGCATCAATGACACTGCGCCTGATTTCACTGCCGACACCACGCAGGGAAAAATCAACTTCCATGAGTGGATCGGTGACGGCTGGGCGATTTTATTTTCCCATCCCAAGGACTTTACTCCGGTCTGCACCACTGAACTCGGCTATATGGCGGGTTTGCAACCGGAATTTGCCAAGCGCAACTGCAAGATTATTGGGCTGAGCGTGGACCCGGTGGGCAATCACGGTAAGTGGGCGGCGGACATTGAGGAGACCCAGGGGCATAAAGTGAATTATCCGATGATTGGCGACCCAGAGCTCAAGATCGCCAAACTCTACGGCATGTTGCCGGCCGCGAGCGGAAGCACTTCCGAGGGCCGCACTGCCGCGGACAATGCCACGGTGCGCACCGTGTTCATGGTTGGGCCGGACAAGAAGATCAAGTTGATGCTGATCTATCCGATGGCGGTTGGCCGGAACTTCGATGAGGTATTGCGAGCGCTCGACGCGCTACAGGTCACCGCAAAGCACAGTGTGGCGACGCCGGTGAATTGGAAACCAGGCAATGACGTCATCATTCCGCCGGCCGTGTCGAACGAAGACGCACAGAAGAAATACCCCGGCGGGTGGAAGACGTTGAAACCGTATCTGCGGCTGGTGAAGCAGCCGAAGTAAACCTTCGCCACGGATTTCCACGGGATCCTCACGGATGTTAATTGGCAACTGCCAAAATACAGTCCGCGAGATCCGTGCTAATCTGTGGCGTTTTCTTGTGGGCAGTAATCTGGAAGCGCATGCGGTCCGGTGATCGTCCCGGTCTTCAAAACCGGCGGGTGGCAGGTTTCCTGTCAACGGTGGGTTCGACTCCCACTCGCTTCCGCCATTTAGTTTCAGTAATTTTCTGGGCGAGTTGTCGGCAAGCCGGAAGCGATCTGAGACAGCCATCTGGTAGGTGATCGTCTCAATTGTTAAAAATCGCGTTAACGCTCAAAATCTCCCTTCAAAATCGCGGAGGGGGCGAACAGACGGCGCAAGCTTGTGCTAACGCCTGTTAACGACAGTTGAGAATTTTCGTCCGTGGACGCTGCCGGTGAACTCACGCGTTTACTTAGCCGCCACCAACCTAGGCTGGGCCGCAGCTACTTGCGCTTTCACTTTCCGCAAACTCTCGCGCGTCTCGCGGACTTCAGCCTTCAGACTCTGCATCGCCGCGCTCTGCGCCCGAAGCAGACTCTGCTGCTGTTTGATCAGACGCAGAGCCTTGGTCAATTCGGCCTGCTGATCCTTGGAGGCTGCCTGCTCATGCTGAACCTCTCCCTGCTGTTCCTTGATCGCATTCAGCATCGTCCAGATGATCGGATCGTTGTTCACCAGCAGGTAGCCTTTGCTGTTTTCCGTCACCGCTTCCGGGATGACTTTCTGGACGTCCTGCGCGACCACTCCGATGTGTTCGTCGGTATCGCGAATGCCCATCGCATTGCCGGGCTTGTAGCGATAATGAATCGGCTGAATCTTCATGACCTGGCTCAAGCCGTCGGTGAAGCCACCGTTCACGGTCTTAAGCCGGGCATCGGAGAAGGTGCCCCAGGAACCGCCGCCAGGCTTATCGGCGCTGCCGTTCACCGTTAGAAGGTTGTCGGGCGAGGTCGTGCCGATGCCCACGTTGCCGTGCTGCTCGATGGATATTCGGCGGTTATAGTCCGTGTAGAGGTCGAGCCCGTACTGATTGGGACCCGCCGTGCGCGAGGAGGACATCCCTTCTCCTGAGTCGACGCCGAAGGTGAGATCAATAGTGGTTCCATTATTCAGGCCAGTGGAATCGAAGGCCACGATACCGCCCGCAACGTCTAATAGATGCCCGGGCGTGGAAGTGCCGATGCCGACGTTCGCGCCGCTGCCCAGTACCAGAGCATTACTCTCGCTTACCACCGCGTTGGCGCCGATAGCCGTGGCATTGTTGAGCGTTCCCGTGCTGAAGCCGGCGTTGGCCCCCAAAACGGTGTTATAAGACCCGGTCACGAAACTAGCGTCACGTGTTTCTCCAGCTTCAAAGCCTATCGCGGTGTTGCCGAGGCCGGTGGTGTTCTGAACGAGCACCTCAAAGCCAACGGCGGTGTTTGCCCCAGTACTATCCTCGGAGAGCGACAACACGCCGACGGCCGTGTCATACTGTGCCGTGGCGTTCGAGGTAGGGCTCCCGGCGAACCCGAGAAACGCATTCGCAAACGCGCTGTTGCCATAGGCAAAGAGCTGGCCTCCAATCTGGAAGCTGCTGCCTGCCGATATCGCACCCGCCGCGATCACGTCACCCGCGGAGTCCACCTTGAACTCGGTAGTGGTGTTGTTGTTCCCTTGGAGGATGGTGGCGCTGGTTTGATTCACCTGGAAGAAACCAGCCGCGCCGCCGCTGCCGGCAGCTACGCCCTCCACGCCATAGCCCTGCGTCGACGCCGTTGTACCGTAGACTCCTGCCGTGGTTCCTGATGTGACGAAATTAACGCCGTACACGGCATAGCCAGATGGCGAGTCGGTGATGCCGTACACGCCAAAATTATTCCCCGAGGTCGCAGTCGCCGAGCCTTGGACGCCAGTTCCCGAGGCCGAACTCGATGTGCCTACCATGCCCGTCGATCCCGTCCCGTAAACACCGATATAGGGGCTGATACCTTCCACGCCATAGCCGGCAGCCGATGCGGTGGTGCCGTTGACGCCCACTGCGGTCCCTGTAGTGGCGATATTGGAACCGAGGACACCAAGACCTACAGGCGACTTCGACTGGCCAAACACACCCGTCGTCGTCCCCATTGACTCGTTTGTGGTGCCCATCACGCCATAGCCGGTAGTCGAACTGGTATTGCCCCACACACCCGCGGTGGTCCCCGAGTCGGAGTCCACAAAGCCATATACGCCGTAGCCGGCAGGCGACTCCGTCTGAGCGTATACGCCGTACGTAGTACCTGTGGGGGAGAATGCTTCTCCATAAAGGCCAAAGCCAGCAGAGGACATCGTCTGGCCTTGCACCCCAATCGTGGCTCCCGTTGCGGCTGTTGCCACACCTTCTACGCCAGACGCAAAGGTCGCAGTGCTGCTGGTTGTGCCAATGACGCCGAATGTGTTGCTCGTATTGGCGGTAAGTGTGCCGTTCACTGTCTGATTCGCAGTGAACGTGTTGGCCCCCAGAATGGCGAATGGCGAGCAAGTGAATGGCAGAGCACTCAACGCACTGCCCGAAGCACAGGCATTGGACGCAAGGCTGAGTGTGATTGAACCGCTGTTGCCGCCCCCAGTCAGACCTGTGCCCGCAGTGACTCCCGTGATCGTGCCCGCGCCAGGGAATGCCTGTCCGGTGGCGAAGGTGATCTGGCCATTGCTGGCAATGTTCAACCCCGTCTCCGAGGGTGAGCCAGAGCCTCTACCATAAAGAAGATTCAATGTTCCGGCCGGGCTCGACGTGTTGTTGCCGCTGGGTTCGGTCTGCCACTGAAACACTGGTCCGATCGCTTTTCCGGTGCCGCTGTTGAACGCCGACCCTTGCAAAGAAAACGGTTGCGAGTCGAATCCAGCGCCTGCGGTCGCCGTGCCCGTGCTGGGCAGTTGCAGTGCTCCACGTGAGATCACGCCGCCGTTTACGTCCAGCGTGGCAGCCGGTGTGATGGTGTTGATGCCCACGGTCGCCGTGTTTCCCGAACCCGACTGAAACAGCACCGAGTTGCCCACAACGGTACTATTCGTCCACAGAGGAATAAAGTCGGTCGTGCCTGAGCCGCTTACCACAGCGGTGGCATTCACGCCGGAACCAGCGTCAGCGTTGCTGCCGTTATTCGCCGTGTTTGCGGACGCAGGCGCGGCCAGCATAAAAGCCGACGGCGGCAATCCACCGATGGTCTCCGCATCCCCCGCTTTCAACGCATACGGCGCGCTGACCAGCAACACACGCGGCTGTTCTTCCTGCCCCGAGACTTGCACACCCAGCCAGCGGGCCTCGCCCGCGGCAAAGATGCTGGTCGGCAATCCCTGGCTGGTCGTCGAGCCGAGCAACACCGTGTAGTGCCCGGTCTTGTCCGGCTGCACATTCTGCGTCTCCAACCACAGCGGAGATCCGCCTTGCTGCTCCTGATACAAGGAGAAAGTGATGCCAATGACACCCGTCGGCGGCTTGCCGTTCACGTCCGTAGCGACGTTAGAAAACTGAATCAACGGCGGCACTTGGGCAGTCGCAGAACT
>Ga0209517_10007688_pt1 | contig 12818 bp, 10 predicted proteins | sample PeaSoiMetSII2010_FD_187695 | JGI IMG/M metagenome (GOLD analysis project Ga0209517, IMG submission 187695) | Peat soil microbial communities from Weissenstadt, Germany - SII-2010 (SPAdes) (version 2) | ecosystem: Environmental > Terrestrial > Soil > Wetlands > Peat | place: Germany...
GCCCTCACACTCGCCAGGAACGATGTTCCCGCTTGCGCATTCGATTCCAGCACCCGATACCACGGCCGCGCTTTGGGACGCGGGCTCACCCAATCACGCAGCTCGCCCAACGCAATCTGATTTGCACTCAGGCTGAAGTGCGCCTGGCAGGCGTCGGGAGTCCCGCACCCGCGCGGCATTACTATCGAGCCGGCCCACGATGTGTCCGCCGCCTTCGCACTCAACTTTTCGATGCGAACTGCATCTGGCGCAAGCTGCAAGTCTGCCGATGAAATCTCGACCGCCCCACCGGCTCCCCGAACAGCGATGCGAACGTTCCGCAGCTTTGCCGTCCCCGTCACTTGGGGCCCCGAGAAGCCAGAGGCAGCTCCGTTCCGCCCTGCCCACGATCCCATGACTTGCAGATCAACTTGCGCCGTACCTTCCGTTGTCGCCTGCAACGCGGGAAGCCCCAACATGCGCGCAACGCGCAGAGCCTTGGCAGTCTCGGCCTCACCCGTCACCGAAAGACCGTACCCGGCTCGGTTGGCCCATCCGCGCGTCGTCGGCCCGGCCACCCGTCCAATGGCGATAGGGAAGGGCCCGAACTCGACATGCGCACCTTCGGGAAACCGCATCTCCGGCGCGGCGTTGCGCCTCGTTCGCCTCGTTCGCCTCGACGTAACACCTCCCGACGAACGGTTCGTCAGCACGAACGGAATCGTCTCGGGTCCGATCTCCGCCTTATTCGCCGCGGACGCCAACCGGAAGTCAGCGATTTCTCCCCTTCCCTTAACTCGAACCTGCGCCGCTTTCTTCCGCTCGAGCGTGAAGTTCCCGCTCACGGTTCCGCCCGCAACCAGATCCTCAGGTAAATTCTTTTTTGCCCGCTGAGCCAGGGCCATTGCAGCACTAGCTGGCACATCGTCGGCCATCAACACCAGCTCGTAGCTCCCGCTCCCAGGAAGCCCCATGTCTCCTTTTAACGTAATCGCCCCGCTCCCCACCGGTGCGGTGCAGAGCAGTTCGTGAAACGCATGATTCGCTGAACTGTATTGCCCTTCGCAGTGACTCGCAAGACGCAGAGGCTGCCCGCTTGCGATGTCGTAACGCCGAAAATCCTGAACCGAAGTGTTGCTCGTAACCCGCAGCTTCGCCGGAGTCCCCGTCAAGCTCACATCGACTTGCACTCCGCCGCGCCAGCCCTGGTCGTTTCCCATGAAGAACTTCGTGAGCTGCCCGAGCTGAGCCCGGCTCCACTCCATGCTGAACTGCAGCGGAGTATCGCCCAATGTCGCGGCGCGCTGCCACGTGCCATTCACCAGCAGCGTGCCAGTATCGTTCAAATTCAAATCGGTGCGGAACGGTTGGGCTTTCAAACGGACGCCCCAGGCATTTTCCGAATCCTGCCAGAGCGAGAAGTCCGCGTTGGTCAGCGCGTACGGCTTTTTCTCCGGCCCGTTCTTAAAATTAATTCGCGCAGAAGTGGCTTCGATGTACGGGAATCCCGGTCGCGGCTCCGACTTCGCTTTCCCCGTCGGCGCCAGCGGCGTGTGCGCCGTACGCTCCAGCAGCGCTTCCAGGTTCCAGCGCCCGTTCGCGCCATGCACCAGATTCAGGCTGGGGTCCGCGAGATCCAGTCGCGCAATCTCGAGCCGCCCGCGCACTAGCGAAGTCAGACGAAGATCCGCCGTCACTTCGTTCGCGCGCAGCATGGGTTCGGCTCCGAACGCCGGATCGTCGTACACCACCAGATTTTTCAGATCGAATCCCGGCCGCGGCAGCAGCCGAAGGTGTACCGAACCGATGTCCACAGGACGCCCCACAGCCGCGCTGATGGACGATACGATTCGCGATTTCAAACGGGAGGCGCCCGGCCGAAGAAGAAACAGCAGCAGGATCAGTGCCGCCACCGCTGCTATGCGCCACTTGGAGGAGAAAAACTTCACCGCGCCCTCACTCGACCTTCGAGGGGCCTCATTTTACAACCCGCAGCGTCCGCTTCCAGCGGGTCTCATCGAAGAAATGCAACACAACTTTCCCTAGAAACAGAATCCGGTCGCTCCACGCGGTTTTGCGATATTGATTGTCCGGCGTCTCGAACGACCAGTAGATGAACATGGGGCGCCCGATGATGTTCTGCTTGGGAATGAATCCCCAATATCGGCTGTCCAGGCTCACTCTGCGATGGTCCCCCATGGCGAAGTAATGGTCCGGTGGAACGACGATATCATCCCCCTGAATATACGATTGCAAATCCACCATCCAGTTGGGATACACGTTCGGATCATCCGAAGGCGACACGGCGGGGAAATTGTTGCGATACGGGTCGACACTTTCCTTTTCGAGTTCGTCGTTAAACACGTAGATCTCGTCCAGCGCAACCCCGTTGCGATACACAACGCCGTTGCGCAGGTGAATCCGGTCTCCGGGCAGTCCAATAATCCGCTTCACCACATAGAGTCCCGGCTCAGCTGGCGATAGAAATACCACAATATCCCGGAAGTGAACATCCCGGTAGGGAAGCAGGGGCCCCACCCACGAACTCTTGGGCGCAAACTGGATGCGGTTCACGAACACGTGATCCCCGATCAGCAGCGTGTTCTCCATCGAACTCGAAGGGATCTCAAATGCCTGCAGCACAAATGTGATGATGAACAGCCCCGTCACCAGCACCGCGGCGAGCGATGCCAGAAACTCGACCGTCGTTTCCTTCGGTTTCTCTACCGCGCCGTTTTCTTCTACGTTATCTTCTTTCTTGGCCACTATAGTTTCTTCCGTGTTTCACAGATTCGTATCGGGGCACGCCTTCAGGCGTGCCAGAGAAGGCGTATTCTTGATGGCGCCTTCAGGAGCTGTTGTGAGAAACCCGTCCCGCGAATGGCCCTGGGAAGGGCACGGCTTCAGCCGTGCCGCTAAAGTCCAAAAAACATGTCGGCTTTAGCCCTGTGAGACGCTCAATTGGCCCACAAACTGTTTCTCAGAACAATCGAGACCTCTGCCATCCGCGAGCCTACTCAGTGTATCAGCCGCAGAGTCCGGTTCCAGCGCGTGATCTGAAAGATGTGCGTCACCGCGTACGCCAGGTGATACAACCTCCCCGACAAAGACGACGGAGAACTCTGGTCCCAGTCCTGCACCGACCAGTAGATGAGTAGCGGCCGCCCGATAATATTTTCCCGCGGCACGAAGCCCCAATAGCGACTGTCCTGGCTGTCGTCGCGATTGTCGCCCATCACGAAGTAGTGACCTTCCGGAACAATCAGCTGGCCGTCCTCCACCAGTTTCCGCATCTCGAGCCACCACTTTCCTTCTAGGCCAAGCGCCGGAATATCCACTCGCGGGAAATTGTCGCGGAACATGTTATTCGGAGGCTCCAGAAATCGCACGTAAGGCTCATCGATTGGCTTGCCGTTGATCCACACTTTTTTGCTGACCAGCCGCAGATGGTCCCCCGGCACCCCGATCACTCGTTTCACAAAATGCTGCGTCGGGTCCACCGGATAGTGAAACACGATGATGTCTCCGCGTGCGATCTTCTGGTACGGCATCAGATGATCGCCCGGCCCACGTCCTCCGTAGCACAGCTTGTTCACCAACAGGTAATCGCCCACCAGCAGGGTGTTCTCCATCGATTGCGAAGGAATCTGGAATGCCTGCACGATGAACGTGATCACGAAAACTGCGATCACGACCGTGCCCATCAACGACTGCATCGAACCGATCACGTCGCTTCCGAGGGTGCTGACGATAGGCCGGTCTGGCGAAGCGACAGGCGGGGTTGGTGAAGCGATGGGGAGTTGTGGCGAAGGACTAGCGCCTTCTGGCGAAGCGCCTGGGATCTCTGGCGGGATGACCGGGTCCGTGGGCGAAGCGATGGGCTGGTTTGGCGAATCCATGAAATCTACTTATCTGCCGGGTGCAGGTCCGCCCCGTGACGATCTGCCGAATGGCGGTCTGCCGAATGCACGCCCCGCGCCGCCGCTTTCGTTTCCGCCGCTTTCGGCCGCGACGCCAGAAACGTCAGCAGTTGCCGCGCCGCATCCTGTTCCGCCGTCTTCTTGGTCGATCCCTGCGCCCGTCCCACGAACTCCGCTTCCTTGCCGTTCCTTGTATTCAGACGCGCCTCGACCGTAAACGTCTTGCTGTGCTCCGGACCTGCCTCCTCCACCAGCACATACGCCGGCTGCGTCAACCCCAGGCTCTGCACCGCTTCCTGCAGTGCAGACTTGAAATCCGTCACCGGCAGCGCGCCGCCGCCGCGCTCCATTCGCTCCAGTTCCGGCGAAATCACAGTACGCAGCACGAACTCCCGCGCCACATCGAGCCCCCCGTCCAGATAGATCGCCGCTAGGATCGCCTCCAGAGCGTCCACCAGCAAAGCCGTCTTGCCCCGCCCCCCGCTCTTTTCCTCGCCTCGCCCCAGCCGCAGATAGTGGCCCAGTTCCAGTTGCTGCGCTACCCGGATCAAGTGCCGTTCACTCACCAGATGAGCCCGCAATTTCGAGAGTTCGCCTTCCCGAAATTGCGGAAACCGCTGGAACAACTCTTCACTCGTGACCAGTGCCAGCACTGCATCTCCCAGGAATTCCAGCTGCTCGTTGTCGCTGACCTTATACTTGCTCTCGCCCGCCTGCTGCGCTTCCTGCTCCCGCGCCTGCGAGCTGTGCGTGACCGCCTGCTCAATCATCGCCCGCCGCCGGAAATGGTAGCCGAGCCCCTCTTCCAGCGCCGAGATTTCCCGTTCCTTCAAACGCAGCTCCTAGTTTTTCGGAGGCGTCGCGGTCCCCGGCGCCGTTCCGCTGCTCAGCTTCGTCAAGCGGTCTTTTTCGTCGCGCGCCGCTTTGCCGGCAGCCGAATCCGGCCGGTCCTTGGTGAGATCCACCGCCTGGTCGGCGTACTTCAACGCCTCGGGAATCTTGTTCTGCATGTCGAGTGCGACCGCCATTCGGAAGACCGCGATCGCATCCGGCTGCTGCGGAAACGCGTCAATCGACTTCTTTAGATTCGTCTCCGCATCCGCCCAATTCTTTGCGTTGAACGACAGCGTTCCCAGTACAAAGTATGCCTCCGACCGCAAGAACCCCTTGAACGCATTCAATTGTTCCGGCGGATAGCCCGTGGACGGAACGTCGGTCTCAATCGTCACCAGCGCCCGATCCGCATCCTTCTTCGCTTCGGCCAGACGCTGGTCCTTATCCAGATCGGTCTCGCGCGTCCGCTCCGCCAGCAACTGCGCTACCCCCAGCAGCGCATCAGGATCGTCGGCGTCCAACGCCAGGACCTTCTTCGCCATCTCCATCATCTTGTCGGAGTTGTTGGCCTGCTGGTATGCGTGCATCACAGACTTGAACAGCAGAGGACGCAACTCGCTCTCAGGATATTTCGCGGCGAAGTCGTCGGTCGCCTTTTCCTGCGCCGCCGCATCGGTGAGCGCTGCCGCCGCTTTGTAAGCCGTGAATTCTTCCTGACTGTTTACTTTGGGCGGACGTTTGCCCTGCGGCGCCGCCGCAGCCTGTCCTGCTGCCTGACCGGCCGGTGGATTCTGTGCCGCCGGTTTGTCGTTGCCCTGCCCGAAACTCCATGCGCACATTCCCAGCACCGCGACCACGATCGCTGCTCGCTTCATGCGTTCTCCTCGACTTCAGACATCTTGATTTCAAACCCGCTGCCGAATTTCTCAACCGTGCATTCTATCGCAGCGCCCAGAAGATCGATTGTTTCCAAGCTGATAGCTGAGGGCTGACGGCTCCCTATTGCGGCTTCACCGGTGGCTCGTACGCCTGCTGCAGTCCCCGCTCGGCGGCCGCCTTGATCTCAGGCAATTCTGCCCCCGTCGTCAACGCCGCGCGGTACTCGACCATCGCCGCCTCGCGCTCCTCTTTCAAATCCAGAATCCTTCCCAGGTACACGTGCGACCAGCCAATCACCTTGGGATCCTTGGCCGCCTCGATTGCCTTCTGGAAGTTCTCTTTCGCCCCTTCCATATTCTTATTGGCCACTGCCACCTGGGCCAGAATAAACAGCGCCCGCCCCTGGTCCCCAATTTTCCTGTCCAGAGCCTGCTGGGCGAGTTCCTGCGCCCCTTTGGCATCGCCCGCTTTCAGGCGCTTCTCCGCCGTGACCAGCATCCGCCGGTCCTCCAGGCGCGACAGTTGCACCAACTCGGGTGCCGAGACGCTGGCATACTGCACCGCCGCCGCCGCCTTCTCCTCCGCCTTCACATCGATCTTGTCCAGGATGTCCGAATACGCGCTCCGCAGTCCCGCCGGATCTTTTTCAAACACCAGCAGCGCGCTGTAGAAATACCGCGTCAGGATGTAGCCCTGCTTCACCGCATCGTCCACGGCCTGCATGCGCATCGCTTCCGCCGTCTGTTTGGTCCCGAGGGTCCGGATCTCAATGGCCCGCACCATGCACTCGGTCACCAGCAGCGACATGTCGCTCTTGAAGCTTTCTTCCAGCGGCGCCCGCTTTACCGATTGCAACAGGGGCTCAATCCGCTTGATGGAACTGAAGTGTTTTTCGCTCAGCGGATCCAGCAGATAGTGCAGATACGCATGCCGGATCTGCGGCATCTTCAGCGGATCGATCGAACTCGGGTCCGGCGAAGGAAACACCACCACGTAATAGTCCGCTCCGTAGTTGCGCGCGTTCGCCTCATTCGGATCGCCCAGAAAATCCAGATAAATCGTGAACGTACGACCCAGATATCCCCCCGACTGCATCTTCAGGTAGATATCCGTATCGAAAACCATTTTCGCCAGCGGTACGTGATACCGTTCCATCAGCGCCGCATAGTTGCCCCGATGCCGCTCCCAGATCCCGTGCAGCCCCGCCTTGTCGTAGAAGCGCTCCAGCACCGCCCCAAACGCCGCAATCGGCGCCGCGTCCGGAGGCATTTCATCCTCTTTTCCTTTGGGAAGAAAATGCGGAGGCCCTTGCAGGTAGAGCGCCAGGGACACGTACTGCGACAAATCATGCGCCGCGTCTTTGCCCCGGTGCGCTAGGTACCAGTCGCACATCGCGGTCATGGTCGCCTGCGCCTCATCCGACCCCTGCAGGTTCTTCTGCACCTCGGCGCGGATGTTGAGCCGCTGCGCGTCCGACGTGTTCAAGTCCACGTCATACCCGCACGTGTTCATCGCCGTCAGCACGGCGAACAAAGTCTCGCTCGTATCCAGCGAAATCGGATTATTGCCGTCCGCCAGACACACCGGCGCCAGCAGCCCCACTAGGGCCGCCACCACCAAACCTCGAATCCCACACCGACGCAACCGACTCAGGAAGAAACGACTCAGGAATCCCTCCCGCAACATGGCCACCCGACAGCCACGAAACTCGATGGCCTTATTAAAGATAGGCGGAGAACCCCTTCAGTTTAAGGGCTTAGCAGCAGAGGGTCAAACCCCCGGACCTTCTCAGGACCGCGGAGCTGAGGCCGCCCTTCGAAAAACCGCGAAGGGTAAGGCAACGCGTTCTCATAATCACCACTCCTCTGCGAAGTAGGTGTTCGCAATTCCCGTCAGCACGTCGTTCGGCTTCTTGTGGTGCAGTCGGTACATCGCGTCTGCGATTACGATGAACAGAGTCATGCCGCTGCGGAGCATTCCGTGCTGGAGTTCCTCACCGTATCCGCCGAGCTCCATCTGGATAGCCATCGAACCGCCATGGGTGTAGCTGTTCGCCGTATTCCAGAACTTATTCTGAAAATGAACGAACAGCGTTCCTTCCTTACCACCCGCAGCCACGTCGGCTGGATCGACAAAAACCGTGTCGAGCTTTGCCGCCCGGTCAGCTATGGGGCCTGGTGGTTGCCCACTGTCTCCATTCAGGAGTTTGTCGATCAGGTCGTCGGACCCAAACTGCTGTGTCCACAATCCATTGACCACGTCCTCGTACAGTAGTCGAAACACCTTAAATGCGGGACCAGGATTGTCGTCGCTGATTTCCGTGAGGATTGCCTTGAAGTCGCTGACGGCCATGCTGATGAATGCCTTCGCAACGTGAGAGCGGTCACTGGTATCGGCGGTCGGGTGTTTGCTAATCTCCTGGAGGACTTCGTTCTGGTAGTGGCGTGCTCGTTCGACGCAGTTCTTGATCCGTGGGGTCATGCTAACTCCTGACGGACGGATTGTAATCCCCCCTCCGCGACGAGTGTGTGGACTCTGAGACCATTCGCGCAGGACGAGACCCGGTCCGCTGCCGCTCCTCTTCCCGCCCCCCTGTTCACCTCCGGACACTCCCCGCCAATTCCGGACACCGCGCCCCGCCCCACCACCAATCTCCCCACGCCTAACTTCCGCCCCATCAACCAGATGCTTCCCTCGCCCTCTGGCAGCTAAAGTGCACTCCAGCCTCGGGACCTGTGCCCACCCTATGCTGACCAACGACCTTCGCTTCGCCCTGCGACAACTCCAGAAGAATCCCGGCTTCTTCCTCGCGGTCACTCTCACGCTCGCGCTGGGAGTCGGCGTCAACACCGCGGTCTTCAGTCTGGTCAACGGCTTCCTCCTGCGGCCGCTCCCGTATCCCAACGCGGACCGCATCGCCATTCTTCTCCTCCATCAGGAGGGCATCTCCAAGTCCGGACAGTTCGTACAGGACGACGATCCCAGCCAGGACGGCGAAACCTGGGAAATGGTTCGCGACCGCGTCCCCGCCGTGCGGGCCGCCTCGTTTGGTGGCACCAACGGCGTCAATCTGCAAGCCGGCTCCGCAGCGGGCGCCAACGTTCGCTTTGTCCAGGACATGCGCGTTTCCGCGCACTACTTCGATGTCCTCGGCATCCAGCCTTTCCTGGGCCGCGGCTTCACCGACGAAGAAGACCGGCCTCACGGGCCGAGCGCTGTAATCCTGAGTTACGCGCTCTGGCAGTCAGCCTTTCAGGCTGATCCTCAGGTGCTCGGCAAGCCGGTCATTCTCAAGGGCGAGCCCTACACGGTTGTCGGAGTTCTCCCGCGCCAGGCGCAGCCCACCGGCGTTGCCGACCTCTGGACGCCCCTGCAACCGCACCAGAGCGGAGAATGCGGCGGAAATAACTGCGAGATATTGATGCGCCTCGTACCCGGATCATCGTGGCAGCAGGTCTCCGCCCAACTCGCTCACCTGCACAAGCCCAGCTTCGACGAGACAGCTCGTAACAAAGGCCGAGCCTGGTTCTACGCTTCGCCGCTCGCCCGGAATCTCGACAACGGCATGCGCAAACCGGTTCTGGGACTCATGCTGGCGGTCGGTCTCATCCTGCTTATTGCCTGCGCCAATCTTGCCGGGCTCACGCTGGTTCGCATCGTGCGCCGCACCCCGGAGATCGCCACCCGTCTCGCTCTCGGGGCCAGCCGCTGGGATGTCCTCCGCCAGCTCTGGTTGGAAAATGTTGTCCTCGCGGCTATCGGCGCCGCGATTGGACTCGCTCTCGCCCGCATCATCCTCGCATCGCTTCCGGGATTCCTGCCCGACTACATGCTCCCGCTCGGCGGCGTGGCCATCGACCTTCGCGTCCTGGCTTTTACTTTCGCGGCGGCGCTTTTCACCAGTCTTCTATTCGGTGCTTTGCCCGCACTTCAAACCCGGCGTGTCGATCTCCGCTCGTCCATCGCTGCAGGTAGTCAGTCCGTGGCTCGAGGCTCGAGCCGGCTGCGTCAGACGCTAATCGCCGGCGAAGTCGCACTCACCCTCGTCCTTGTTGCGGGAGCCGGCTTGGTGATCCGCAGCCTCGTTTACTTGGAGACCCTTCCACCCGGCTTCGACGCCACCAATGTCATGACCGCCAAGCTTTCGCTTGACGATGCCCGCTACCGCGAGCCGGCCGCATTTCACGGCCTGCTCGACCGCAGCGTGGCCGCCATGCATCAGATCCCCGGCGTCGAAAGCGTCGCGGTCGGGCTCAGCGTCCCTTACGAACGCGGCCTCAACGACGGCGTAAAAGCCGTCGACGGCAAACGTGCCGGCAAGGATTGGGGCGCGAGCACCGCCTACGTTACCCCCGAATATTTCCAGGCGCTGCGAATTCCCATCCTCTCTGGCCGCGCGATCTCCGAAAGCGACACCCCGACTTCGCTGCCCGTCGCCGTCGTCAACGTCGACTTCGCTCGCGAATTCTTTGACGACCCGAATCCCATCGGACGCCACATTCAAATCTCGAACGAAAGCTCGAAGCTCACCTACACTATCGTCGGCGTCGTCGCCAACGTCGCCAAGCGCCCGGGCATGAATGGCGACGCCCCCATCTCCACCGAGCCCGTCTTCTATCTCCCCGCCACGCAAATGGATCAGGGACTCGTCAACATCGCTCACATCTGGTTCCAGCCCAGCTGGATCGTGCGCACCGCGAGACCGCTGCAGGGCCTGACTTCCGCCATGCAAGCGGCTCTTACTCAGGTCGATCCCAACTTGCCGTTCTCTGGCTTCCACTCGATGAACGACCTCCTCGCTGGCGAACTTGTGTATCAAAGAGTGGAAGTCGCTCTCCTCGCGATGCTCGCGGCTTTGGCGCTGCTCCTTTCGGCCGTCGGAATTTACGGTTTGGTTTCGAATCTGGTCGCGCAGCGCACTCGCGAAATTGGCATCCGCATGGCTCTCGGCTCTTCCGCCCGTCAGGCCATGTTCGATGTCGGCTCTACCGGACTCGTGGCCGCGGCCTTCGGCGTGGTCGCAGGACTGGCGCTCTCCTTCGCAGTCCTGCGCGTCTTGCAAAGTGAACTCTACGGTGTCCGCGACTACGACCCGCTAACCCTCACCGTGGTTCCCGTGATCCTCGCAGTGATTGCGACGGCAGCCAGTTTCCTTCCAACGATGCGGATCACCAGAATTGATCCCTCAGAGACTCTTCGCATGGAATAAACAGAACACACTCGGCGGGTGCCCCATTTCTCGCGTCCTTTGCGAGAAGTGGGGACTTAGGGAGAAAGCAGATTCCTGCAGTTTAGAGACAAAGCCGACAAACAACGCTGGACCCAAAAGCTTAGGAGTTAGGAGCCAACAGCCCCTATCCCCTCACGCTGATCTTCGAAAACGACAGCACCGCTCGGCTCGGCGTCGGCCGTCCCATCGACAGCGCCGGACGGAATGTCGTGAAGGTCATCATGTCAATCAGCATGCTCTTTACTTGGGGCGCCAACTCCCTGGCATCGTCGGGATCGGAAAGAATGCGGTAGTCCTGCACCCGCCCGTTGACGTCGATGTAGGCTTCGATCACCAGCGAGTCGTCATTGATCGGGTTCATGCCAAACGAGCTCTGCTGCAACTGCGGCGCGGTATTGACCATGACCAGCGGGACATCGTTACTCGCCTGCAGTGACGAAGGCACCACAAAATACGCCATCGCAATTCCAAAAATGACCAGCGCGCTCAAAAAGCCGGCCGTCGCCGGAACCATAAATGCCTCGAAAGCATTTTCCAGCCGCACCAGCAGCCCCCAGAATGGAGGCCGCTTGGCCTGCGCCACTTCCCGCGAAATCGCCAATCGCAACTTCAATCCCAGATCCGCCGGAACCTTTGGACGCCCCACGCTCACCAGCAACCGCTGGGTCCGGCGCAGTGACTGATACCGCTCGTCACACGCCGCACAATCCGACAGATGCTGCTCCAGCGCGAGCATCTCCGTGCCCGTTACCGCTCCATCTAAATATGGCGACAACAACCGCTTCGCCGCGGGGCACTGCAGTCCTTTGATTTTCTCTGTGCCCGTCACCATCATGGCATCACCTCGACCCTTCTACCCCCTCCAGCAACCCGCGACCGCAAGTCCCGCTCTTCTTTTTTGTTTTCGTCAGTCGGAGCGGTTAACCCCAGTTCATTCCCAACCTCGCGCACATACGGCGTCAACCTCTGCCGCAAAGCATCCCGGCCGCGCGTCAGCCTCGATTTCACCGTTCCCAGCGAAATCTCCAGCACCTCGGCAATCTCTTCGTACGACATGTCTTCCAGATCGCGCAGTATCAGCGTCGTGCGGTACGGCTCCGGAAGCTTCCGCAGTTCCTCTTCCACCCGCGCCTGCACTTCGTGGTGAGCCACGTGGTCGAACGGAGAATCCGCGTGATCCGTCAACGCCACCTGCATCGCGTTTTCCCGCGCGGTAGCGACCTCCGGTTCCATCGGCTCGATCGAAGTCTCGCGTGCCTTGTGCCGGAACCACCACCGTCTCCGGTTCGCCGCCTCGTGCAGCGCGATGCGGTAGATCCAGGTCTTCAAGCTCGATGAGCCGTGAAAATGCTTCATCCCGCGAAACACTTTCAGAAAGACGTCCTGCGTCGTATCGGCCGCGTCCGCCGGATCATTCACGATCCGGTATACCAGTCCATACACCGGCTGCTGAAACTCCCCAATCAGCCAGGCGTACGCCGTTTCCGAACCAGCCTTCAACTCCGCGACGATCGCCGCCTCTTCCTGCGACCGTGCTCCGATGGCACTTGCCAGATCACCCAAGGTGGTTGCTCCCGCCATAATGGCGTCCCCTGATTATAGGATTTTCCACCCCAACGCGCCCTGAAATTTCAACTACCTGGCCCAGTCCGAAGAACGCTCGGCCAACTGCCAGCGGAGCCGGGACCTTCACTCCACATAGACTCCGCCGGAGTGTCCAGGGTTCCCACCTATAAGTGATTTATTTTCAGCAGATCAGGAGGGGACACGGAAAAGGGAAGCGGAGTCCCCAGCCAGTCCCATCCGATGTCAAGAGGCGAACAGTCACAGCCCCTGCGTTACCAGCGGTACTCCACGAACCCAGTCGCCAAGCACCAGCACAAATGCTTCTGCGGGAACGCGGCTAGCAAACTCACTCGTGAGCTCGGTCCCGCAGGGACCACTGACAATAGCCCGCCAGTTCGACTGGCGGGTAG
>Ga0209517_10007689_pt1 | contig 12817 bp, 7 predicted proteins | sample PeaSoiMetSII2010_FD_187695 | JGI IMG/M metagenome (GOLD analysis project Ga0209517, IMG submission 187695) | Peat soil microbial communities from Weissenstadt, Germany - SII-2010 (SPAdes) (version 2) | ecosystem: Environmental > Terrestrial > Soil > Wetlands > Peat | place: Germany: Weissenstadt...
CGGTGTCGTTCCGCGAAAATTCCAAAGTGATCTTCGCGCACCACCCGCTCGGGTTTGAATCCCAGCGAATGCAGTGCGCGCTCCGCCGCCACCAACCCCGATTCTTCGTCCGCAATGGCCAGCGATTTCTGTGGATGGGAAGCGCGGCGGAAGCTTTCGTCGGGATATTTGTAGGGACGCGAGAAGTAGCGCCACGAGTTGGGGAAACGATCAATGGATGCCGCTACGATGCAGAGGCTGACCAGCAACAGCAACCCCAGGAACCACCAGGCGTGAAATACGTCGGTCAACCCGACCGCGTCCAGGATCCGGAGCACCTGCGGGGAATAGGCGCTCTGCATCTCGTCGGGCTCGGTAGCCGGCCGCTGAAGCACAACGGTTCCGACCGCCGAGAGAATCACGACCAGGATCAAAAGAACCACCCCGGTCTGGATGGAAGCAATAGTGCGCCACGTTTTGTGGGCGAGTGCGCGCAAATTTAAGGACATATCCTACCCCATTCCCCGAGCTTCCAATGCAAGTTCCACTCCAGACCTGCCACAACTTGTAACCACCATATTTTGTGGCGCTTAGCGGATACAGGACGATGAAGACGACCGCCAGTTTGGGCTAAATTGCGCACCCTCGCTCAGTTCGGCAGGGATTTCACACATCACACGAGTGTCGTGACACCGCTCACCCACCCTTGTGATGGGGCATGCTGCCGCGACTCCGGATGAGAGACTATGCATTGTGACGAACATCACATACCCCAGTGATGGCGCGCCTTCCCGGCATTCGCCTGCCGAGTTCCAATAGTCTCTGGTATGACAGGGTTGAGACATTGAAACCTTCCAGCTCCAGTGAGTATTCTGCAGAAAAGGACGCCACGTCCCGCATGGGGCATTTCACTGACGCACTGTGGCAGAAGGCCCAGTCGAGTCTCATAAATTATGGCCAGACGTTGCCTAGCCAGATCGCGTATGTTCCTCAACCCACTTTTGTTCAGTCAGTTACGCGCTCTTTGTGACTCGCAACCCTGTTCTTGTGATACGGCTACTTTCGTGCAGACGCACCCTGCGGAAGGCGGTTTGAAAGTGCTCCCCCATCGCATCTGGTTCCAGCAGAAAGTCGCAATTCACAGCGACCGCCCGCTTGCTATTATTGTCCTGATTTTGTGTGCGGTGATCGCGCTGCTCCTTTCGCGCGCCACCGCTGCCGTTCACCCCGTTCCGCTCGATCCGAAGATCGACTCCGCCAAGTGCCTCCAGTGCCACGAGGATAAGTCGAAGGGCAAGGCCGTCCACTCCGCCATCGCGATGGGCTGCCTGAGCTGCCATGAAGTCCGGGTCAACAGGGACGTTACCCGCATTAAGCTGATCACCACGACCCCGCTTGCTCTTTGTCTAGGCTGCCACGCCCACAAGAAAGCGGCCGACATAAAAGGTAAGGTGCACAGCCCGGCGGTTCGCGATTGTCTAAAGTGCCACGACCCGCATACTTCCGACAACAAATTCCAGTTGCTGAAGGCGACATCGGGCGAGAAGAAAGACAATCTCTGCCTCACATGCCACACTCAAGGATTGAATGTTCCGGCAAAGGGCAGCCGGCACGCTGCCCTTGACTCGGGTTGCAACACCTGCCACGTCACCCACAAGACCGGCGCCGAACTGACGCCCGAGAATCAGTTCCATCTGACCAAGGCCGCCCCGGCGCTCTGTGTCGATTGCCATGATCTTAAGGATGCGGGCCTACAGAAGGCGCACCAGAATCAACCCTTCGACAAAGCCGATTGCCTGACCTGCCACGACCCTCACCAGTCAGACTCTCCCAAGCTAATGGCCAAATTCCTGCATCCGCCTTTCGCTGACAAACAGTGCGACACTTGCCATGCGCCAGCAAAGAACGGGAAAGTGGTGCTCACGCAAACCGATGCCAAATCACTTTGCGTGACCTGTCACTCCGACAAGACTGAGCAGATCGAGAAGGCCAAAGTGCCGCATCCTGGAGCGGCGGGCGATTGCACGGACTGCCACAGTCCCCATGCCAGCCGCCAGCCTGGGCTTCCCAAGACGAATGCGGTGGACATCTGCTTAGGCTGCCACAGTGAAATTGCCGACCTGGCAAAGAAGCCCGTTCATCACCAGCCCGTCTTCGAGCAAGGCTGCGCTATCTGCCACGAGCCGCATGGTGGCGACCACGAGCATCTGCTGCGCGCGGCTGCTCCTAACCCATTGTGCCTGGAGTGCCACGGCCAGGACTCCAAACCGCAGAAGCTCGAAAGCGAACACCTGGTTGCGATCTTCGGCGGAAAGATAAAGCTACCCGACGACTATTTCACCAAGGTTCCGGTGTTGGCCCTGAAGTACAACCTGGGGCACCCGGTGGATGGCCACCCGGTTTCGAACGTCATGGATCCGACCGACATTACCAAGGTCAAGACTCCGTTGAACTGCCTGACCTGTCATCAGCCGCATGCCTCCGCGGAACCCGACTTGCTGGCGAAAGATCAGGCCAATAACGCATTATTCTGTGCCGGTTGCCATAAGAACTTGCAAAGGAAATAGTGAGGGAATCGGCAGCGGTAACGGAAATTAGAAGAAGGAAACAAAAATGATTGAGCGACTCAACAATTCGATTCGGCGGGGAAAAGCACAAATCGCACTGGCGCTTTTGCTGACGCTGGTATTGGCGTGTCCGTCCTTCGCCCAAAAGAAGAAAAAAGATAATACGCCGCAAAAACCGGTCTCGGCGCTGGACAGGGTCGACATCTCCAAGGTCGTTTGGCCGAACCCGCCCGCCGTCACTCGTGTAAAGTACCTGAACTATTTCGCGGGGGAAAAACTTCCGGACTTTGCCGTGAAACCCGCCAAGAGCAAGAGCGCTTGGATGGACCGTCTGGCTGGCGCCACCACGGACAAGGGTGACAATAAACTGCAAGGCCATTTCTTCATGGGTGAGCCTCACGGGCTGGCGGTCGACTCCAAAGGCAGGATCTACGTTGCGGACGGCAAGGTGGGCGCGATCTTTATTATCGATCCCGAAACCCACGACACGGAGATGATCAAGAACGGCGTAAATGCCAATTTTAAGCTGATCATGGGGTTGGCGATGGACGATACGGATAGATTGTTCGTCTCCGACTCCGGAGCTCGCGCCATACTGGTCTTCGGCCCGAATCACAAACCGGAAGTTGCCATTCGCGAAGGGCTGGACGTCCCGGCTGGATTGGCGATCGATACCGAAAACCGTTTTCTCTATGTTGCCGATATCGAATTGGACCAGATAATGGTCTATGACGTCGACACCTTCAAGCTACTGCGCAGGATCGGCACCGGCGGGAAGGAACACACCTTGAACACGCCCGGAGATTTTGCCAAGCCGACTGGCGTCGCGGTGGATAAAGATGGAAATCTTTACGTCGCCGACATGCTCAATGCCCGGGTCGAGATCTTCGATGCCGACGGCCACTTCATTCGCGCCTTCGGCAAGCGCGGCGATGGTCCGGGGTATTTTGCTATGCCCAAGGGTGTGGCCGTCGACTGCGATGGGCATATCTGGGTGACCGATTCCGTACAGAACCGGGTGCAGCTGTACACCCAGGAGGGCCAGTTGCTGATGTATATGGGCGCGACGCAGGGCCTTTTGCCCGGCATGTTCTCCGGTTTGCAGTACATCACCATCGACAAAAACAATCGCGTCTTCACCTCCGAGGTCTACCCCGGCCGCGTGCAGGAGTTCCTTTACATAACCCAGGAAGAGGCGCGCAAGGAATTCGAGCGCCGCGAGGCGGAAAAGAACACCGAGTCGAAGCCGGCTCCGGCGGGACAACCAGCTGCGTCGCCGTCGCAAGAGAAGCAGAACGATAAGGGCGACGCTGCCAAGGCGAAGGCACCGGCTTAGCCGCGGCAAGTTTGGACGCATCAAAACGATATCGCTCACAACGACATCGAGTGACCTTTTTTCGCTAAGGGGAGCGTGTACGCTTCATCCCGCGAGTGATGTCGGTCACATATTGATGTGACGACCGCTCTATCTGGCCCCCCGACCGCCGATTTTTCAGGTGTCGGAACCAACCGACCAGGCCTTTCAGTTCTCGCCGTCGCGAACTGCGTCTTTTGTCGCCTCCACAGTTCCGCTTGGGGAATTTGACCACCGTTACTGGGGGAGAACGCCCAACTGAGTGTCCCATCCGCAGTGATGAAAATTGCAACACTCATGGACGAGAGATGCATCCGCAAAGGGATCAGATACTTACAGAGTCCATTGACAAATCTAGCCTGACTCCAAGTACGGTGACTTTCGTGCATTTGAAATAGCTGAACGGAACCGGACAATCGATAAGTCCAGTCCGCATTTAAATAAATGGAGGCTTTACCAATGAAAAAGCTATTCTTCGTACTTCTGCTTGTGATCATGGCTTCCGCCATGGCGCTGGCCCAGGTTACTCCAGGGACACCGACCAGCTCTGGCACCGCTGGCGCCGCCGTGCCCACGGTCGACGTCTTGGGCGCCCACAATAACTACGGTCGCGGCTGCGCCGGCTGCCATGCTCCACACAGCGGCGCTCGTGGCGCAGGCGGAGGCACACAAGGAGCTGTGGTCGACGCTTGGAGCGGCGCCAATGCCCTGTTTGCGCAGGACATGGGACCTCTCTTTGCAACAGCATCCGGTTACTTCGACTTCAGTGATATGAAAAACACCGGCAGCGCGGGAAAATACATTTTTATTCCGCCTAGCAATCAAAACCCAACAACGTGGAACATTCAGCAATATAACGACGTCCGTAACATCGTGATGTGTTTGGCTTGCCACGACGGCGCGGTTGCCAAGGGCGCCATGATGCAGAACTGGGCCTACGAGCAACAGATCGGTGCTCTGCCGACCAGCTACGGTACTCAGAAGATTCCAACCTTGCTGGGTGACGATGGTTCGTCCGCCGGCTACCACAACGACCACCCGATAGGTGAGAATGCTACGCTGCAATCCGCATTGGGCAGCTCGTGGTACAACACAGCTAACGGCCTCACCTTTGTCACCAACGCTGCGGCAGGTTCCATCACCTCCGCCACCGCCGGGCCCACGTATCTTTCGTTCCAGAACAGCTACGGCTCTCCGGCGATCCTCTCGGCCCGAGTCAACGCTGCGGGCGTTCCGTACCTTGTCTGCACCACTTGCCACAACCAGCACATGATGAACATTTACGCCGCATCCACGAACAACCCGATCAAGGGCGCCAGTAGCGGCACGTACGCGACATACTTCTTCATTAACGGCCCCTACAACATCAACAACGTCACCGTTCCTCCGACCCAGGCCGCGTCGACGACTCAGTTCTGCCGCCAGTGCCATTTTGGCGAGTCGAACGAAGCCAACGGCGGTTCACTGGTGACGTCGTTCTAATTGGTCGATTGTTTAGCGACAACCGTGGGGGAGAGAGATTTTCTCCCCCTTTTTTAACGAAACCAGTACGGAGTCAAAGATGAAATGCCAGTTCACGATCGCGGTTCTGCTTTTAGTGGCAGCCAGCGCCAACACCAACGCCCAGTTGGTTTCCTCTCATGCCCCCACGTCGCCGACTCCAGCATCGGCTACGACGGTGCCACTGCCGTCCAGCTTGCAGGTGACAGGTAAGCCGGTGGTGAGGGTCAATGACGCGGTGCTGACCGACCGTGATCTGTTGCGCGAAATGCTCGCCCTGTTCCCCTATGCCCGGCTACACAATGGTTTCCCCAAGATGCAGGAAGCTGAAATCCGGCGCGGGGCGATGCAGATGATCATCTTTGAGGAGTTGGTCTATCAGGAGGCGGTGCGGCGAAAAATGACGATCGCTCCCGAGCGCATTCTTCGCGAAGAGAAGAAATTCCAGCACCAGTTTAGCAGCCGGGAGGAATTCAACGACTACCTGAAGACGGACATGGACGGCTCGGAAGCCAAGTTGCGCCAGCAGATCAAGCGATCGCTGCTGATTGAGGCCATGCTGAAAAACGAAGTACAAAACAAAGCGGTGGTTTCTCTGAGCGAGGTTCGGAGTTACTACGATAAGAATCCGAAGCTGTTTTCGCACGAAGAAATCTTTGCCATCCAGACGATTTCGCTTCTGCCTCCGGCCGATGCCAACCCGGAGACGATGAAGGAGATGCGCAAGCGGGCCGAGGCTATTTTCCAGCAAGCGAAGGCCACCAAGAATTACGAAGAGTTCGGACTACTCGCGGAGAAAGTTTCCGAAGACGACTTCCGCGTCGATATGGGCGACCACAAGACAGTGACACGCGAGAAGCTTCCGCCGGAGGTGGTGAAGGCCGCGCGGGCGATGAAGCCGGGAGACGTAAGCCCTCTGCTCCAGTTGGGAACCGCCTATACCATGTTCCGTTTGAATGCCCATAGCTTGCCGGGCGAGACGAAGTTTGCGGACGTCAAAGCGGATCTCACGGTCAGGCTCCAGAAACAGAAATACGAACATCTGCGGGTTGCGTTGGACCAGCGCCTGCACCAGAACGCAACGATCCAGGAAATGTGAAGAGCATAGTGAAGAAAGGCAATAAAACTGGTGATGCGACGGGCGTCTCGCCCGTCTGTCGGGCGGGGGAGCCCGGCGCTCCATCGCAGGACTGATCGCAGGACTGAAGGATTTTTGACACAGCGGAGAAGATTCGTGAGGGGTCACAATCAAATCCGGCTTATGCTTTTGGGGTTGTTGCTGCTTGCCATGCCCGCTTGGGCGCAGCTGAAAGTGGGCGACGACGTAAGCATGACCATGACCGGAACCATCGGCAGCGGCTACTCTGGAGACTACGGCAACACCCTGGCTTCAGACCACGGCCTGGGGGTGAACGGGGACGCCCAGGTAAATGGCTATTTCTACAATCCCAACTTCCTGAACTTTTACGTGAGGCCGATGTACGATCGGTCGCAGGAGAACTCCGGCAGCGGATCGCTTACCGAGGCCAGCAGCATCAGCGCGGGTGCTGGCATCTTCGCCGGCAGTCACTTCCCCGGCTCCATCTCCTTCGGCAAGAGCTACGGCAGTACAGGCAACTACGGTTTGCCTGGAATCCAGGGATTTACCACCAGCAACGACACCACTTCTTTCGGCATCGGATGGTCCGAACTGCTTCCCGGCTTGCCGCCCTTGTCGGCAAGCTACTCCCAGTCGAGTTCGTCCTCCTCGATCTTCGGATCCGATCAAGACGACCATTCGTCCCAGCGCGTTTTTACCCTGCAGAGCCAGTATAGGCTGCACGGCTGGATGAATTCAGCTCGCTTCTCCGATATCGGTTCCCACACGGAACTGCCCTCGTTTCTCACCGCGGGTGAGACCATTGAAACCGACGAAAACTCAAAGACATTTGTTTTTAGCACCAATCACAAATTGCCCATGCAGGGTGGGCTTTCATTGAGCTATTCGTACGGAAGCTTCAACGGGGAGGGTAATGGGACCAGCACCTCAGGCTCGGACCAAACCTTCACTGGAAACGCTAGTTTCAGGCCGTGGACCCGGCTCACCACCAACTTTGGCTTTCAGTACGACACCAGTCTCAACGGACTGGTGGAGGAACAACTGATCAGCGCAGGGAGCGTAGCGCCGCAGGTAAACTTTGGCTCGCAGAGCCGCTCGTTGTCCGTCTACAATTTCGATAGCGTCGCTATCGCCAAGGGCCTGAACGCCTCATTTGATTTCACCCGGACTCAGCAAGAGCTCTACGGATATAGCGTGGCGATCGACCATGTCAGCGCCGTCGTGAACTATAACTTCCACAAGCCACTGTGGGGTGCGGTTAACTTCTACGCCGGTCTCAACGATCAGGCCACCGAGGGCGGTAATCAGGGAACGGGCCTGGTGGCGGGAGCAAACTTCAATAAAAGGATGGCGGGCTTCGAGGTGGGCGCAAGCTTCGGCTACGCGCAAGACGTGCAGACGGTCCTGGCGACACAGGTCACATCAGATTATTCGTACATAGCGAATGCCAAGCGTTCCCTTACCCGGCATCTGCTCTGGAACGCCAACTACCACGGGTTCCATACCGGCCTGGGCCAACTCCCGGGTTCGAGCGGCCACTCGCAAGGCTTTGGGACCAACCTGATGTACAGAGGCTACGGCGGATCGTTTACCTACGGAAGCTCCTACGGCACGGCGCTGGTTACCGCGAACGGACTCGTGCCAGTGCCGGTAACGATTGTTCCGGTGCTCAGCGGCAACCAGTATTTGCTGGCAAAAGGCTCGTCCTATAGTGCCAGTGTCTCGGCGAACCCGATCAAGCGGTGGTCGATGAGTGCGAGCTACTCCGAAGCGTCGAGCAATGCGACCACTCCGACGCTTTTCACGAACAGTTCGTCGAAGATGTTCCTCTATTTCACGCAGTGGCAGTTCCGCAAGGTGTCACTCGGCGGCGGTTATACGCATCTAATGCAGGGTGCGGGAACGACAACGGTGGGCACCTTGCCAGTGGACTACTCCTCCTTCTATATTGGTGTACAGCGATGGTTCAGGCCGTTCTAATCCGGTATCGGGTGACGACGGTTTCGGCTAAATCCTGCATGTGCCTAGCGCTGGCGCTCAGCCTGTGGACGCCGGCCTATGCATCTCGCGTCAAGATTGAAAAAAATGAGCCACCTCCGGTGCCCGACCTTCTGCTGGAAGGCGGGCGCAAGTTGTCGTTTGAGCGAATCTTCGACACCGACCACGACGTGTCACCGAAACGCGGGTTCTTTACCAAGGTTCTAGACGTCGTAATTGGTGCGCCGGACAGGCACCGAATGATTCGCCCCTATGGCGTCGCCATCGGTTCGCGCGGCACGGTGATGGTCACCGACCCGGGTGCGATGGGCGTCCATATTTTTGACTTCGCCCAGCACAAGTACAAATTTATTACCCGCCGCGACAAGGACGAGAACTCGTTGCGTTCGCCGCAGTGCGTGGCGGTCGATGCCGAGGACAACTTCTACGTCACCGATTCGGAGACCGGGAGAATTTTCGTTTTTGACGCCAACGGCAAGTTCAAACGCAACATTGGCAGCCTACGAGGCGGTGAAGGATACTTTAAGCGCCCAACTGGGATTGCTGTCGATTCGGCTGCACAGCGTATTTATGTCAGCGATACGCTGCGGAACCAGGTTTTCGTCCTGGATATGCAGGGCCAAGTGATGCAAACGATCGGCAAGACTGGAACTGAGCCTGGCGAGTTCAATTTTCCTACCGAAATTGTCTTGCACGGACAAGACGTTGCGGTAGTCGATGCCATGAATTTCCGCGTGCAGGTGTTTGATCGCAGTGGCGGTTTCGAATACGCGGTTGGCAGTATTGGCGACGGCATCGGAAGCTTCTTCCGGCCCAAAGGCATCAGCTTCGATAGCGAAGGTCACCTATACGTAGTCGATGGTGCCTGGAACACAGTACAGGTGTTCGATCGGCTCGGAGATCTGCTTTATTACTTCGGGACAGAGGGTTCCGAGCCGGGCACGTTTAATCTGCCTTCAGGTCTATTTATCGATCGGAACGACACCGTGTATATAGTGGATTCGTACAATAGCCGCGTGCAAGTGTTTCACTATTATGGAAAACGGCCTGAGGGTGGGGGGCAGTGAAGGCAGTGAAAATGAAGTTGTGGTTATGTGTGGCTGTCCTTGCCATGGCCGGCGTTTTGCAAGCGCAAATAAAAGGTGATGTCCTGGGAACGCACGATCTGTCTCCCAGCGGGCGATCTCGCGTTAAAGGCGGCTCGCTTCCTCCGTGCCAGTACTGCCATGCTCCTCATTCCGGAATCGGCAAGGGACCGCTTTGGGCCCAAACGTATTCCGCGCAGACCTATACGTTATACGGGAGTGTTAGCAAAACCACCTCAGATCGGACAATGAAACAGCCTCCGGTGGGAGGCCCCAGCAGCCTTTGCTTGAGTTGCCACGATGGAACTGTCGCTCCGGGCCAAACGGTGCCCTACGGGCAAATCAAAATGCAAGGCAAGATGAACGCTAGCGATATTCTTGGCACCAACCTGCAGAACTCGCATCCTTTCAGCTTTGACTCGCTAAAGGACTCGCCAGATTTGGTAGGAAATCTGGTAGGAAGCAAACAAACTGCGGACCCCCTTAAACGCGTCAAGCTTATCGATGGAAATGTCGAATGTGAGAGTTGCCACGATCCGCACGTCCAGAACGGTGATCCGGTTGCTTCGAACTTCCTGGTGCGCGATAGTTCCGGGGGTTCGATGTGCCTGTCCTGCCACGGGACTTCTCCGCGTACCGTCAATCATGCAGCGAATCCGCTGGTGCCATGGCCAACCAGCGTCCATGCGACAATTTCAAATTCAGCCTTACCGGCAGCAAATGTCGGACCGTATAAGACGGTTGCCCTGAACGCATGCTCAAGCTGTCATGTGGAGCACAATGCAGATGGCCCTGCGCGACTGTTGCGCGGCGCGACGCCATCGCTAGCCAACATGGACCCTTCGACCCAGGATTGTATAACCTGCCACAACGGCAACAACAATATCAGTCCGGCATTGCCGAACGTTTACGCCGAGTTCTCTAAGACGTCCTATCATCCGTTTCCTTCGGGAACCAAGGCGCACGATTCTGCCGAACAGACGCTGGTGAACGGCAACCGCCATGCAACCTGCGTTGACTGCCACGATCCCCACGGTGCGCAGAGGGTTGGCAACACATTCCCCATTCCGCCACAGATTCGAGCCTCCCAAGCCGCCGTGAATGGGGTACTGGCCGCCGATGGTGTCAGTCCTATTTCGCCAGCTCAAAATCAATACGAGAATTGCCTGCGCTGCCACGGCTCAAGCTCAGGCAAGCCTTCATCCTCGGTATTCGGATACCTGCCAGCGCGGTCCGTCGCTTTTGTTTCGGATCCGGGTAACGTGATCCCACAGTTCGCAGCTACCGCTACCTCGAGTCATCCGGTCACGCACGTTAGATCCTCAATGTATCCTCAGCCCAGTCTTCGTTCGAGCATGCTGCTATTGGACGGCGTCACCCAGGGGCGGCAGATGGGTACACAGATTCTCTGTACCGATTGTCACAATAGCGATGACAATCGCGAGTTTGGTGGGACCGGGCCAAGCGGTCCGCACGGCTCGGCCTATCCGCACATATTGGAGCGCCGGTATGAGATGAGCAAGGTTTCGCCGGGCGTTTTTCCGTCCGGTGGACCGGGCAGCCCCATCATTGCTTCGACCTTGTTCCCCGGCCAATTGACCAGCGCCGGAGGTGCTGTGCCGGGACCGTGGGCATTATGTGGAAAATGCCACAATCTAACAAGCGTGTTTGCAAACAGCAGTTTCCAGTATCACTCCCTTCACGTCAGCACCGTGGGTATCTCCTGCTCAGTTTGCCACACCGCACACGGAATGGGCGCCACATCGCCGACTATTTCGGGCGAGCGGTTGGTGAACTTCGATACAAATGTAGTGGTGCTAAATGCACTTAATCCCAGCGGTGCGACTGGAATTGCCTACAACAAAACCAATAAGACTTGTACTCTCGTGTGTCATATGTACAGCCACAACGATAACGGTACGGTGACTCAGGTCAATACCTCCCAGTCCAATTTCAAGCCTGGCGTTAAGGGGGTCAAGCGATAGCGAGAACCGAGAATTGACGAACAACCGCCGTTCTTGTGTCGGGGATGGCGATCGACAGCGAAGAAGCGGCGAGTCCGCATGTGATCGCTTCGGCCGCCTCGCATGGTTCTTGATTTGCCGAGCTCTTTCGACTGACTGTAGATTGAAAATCACGCCGTATTGCTCGGTTCCAAAACCGACTGTTTCTGCCACATGTCGGGCGTAACCTTACCTGTAAAATCATTGGGGAACTGTTCGTGAATTTCGACGCGAATGTTGTAGGCTCAAACAACGGTGTTTAGATTTGCATACAACCGCAGTACCAACAGGTGCAAACTAATGTGCCACCAGATCACCCACATCCTACAGTTCAGTCTCCAATGCCCAAAAGACACTGGCAAGGATGAAATAGTTGCAGGCACCATTCGAAAACCGATGAATTTTGACCCACGAATACAAGATTATCCTAACTCGCGACGCAGTCTGTTCGCTACTGCGATGCCACAGATCGGCACGATGTTGTTGTTGTTCGCTTCAGCGGCGGTTTTCGAGACCAAGAAACTCTCTTCCCTATCAGCTCTCTCGAATGATGACATCTGGTGGCACCTGCGTACGGGAATTTGGATCCTCCAGAACCATGGCGTGCCACATACTGGGCTTTTCTCGCAGTCGCCGCAACTCCCCTGGTCTGCCTCAAGCTGGGGCTATGATCTGCTGGTTGCCTTATCCTTCCGGCTGTTGGGCCTCCGCTCGATTCCGGTCCTGTTGATGGTCTTCAAATCGGCACTTGCGGTGGTGACATTCCTCTTAGCGGGTGGCTTACACGGAAGATTTTGGCCTGCGCTCGCGCTGTCGGCCACCGTACAATACATACTCGACGGCGTTCAGCCGGGCCCCAGCTACTGCTCGATGATTTTTTTTGCTGTCGAATTGCTCCTGCTGTACGCAAGCCGCACCACAGGTACTTTTCGACCTCTTTTCTGGTTGCCCCCGCTCTTCCTGGTGTGGGCCAATCTGGACATTCAGTTTGTCTACGGAATCCTGCTGCTTGCGCTGTTTCTCACTGCGGCGTTGCTCCAGGATCTTGGACGTCGCTTGGCAGTCAGGGGCTTGCGACAAGGGGGGCCGGCCGTTTCGCTGGCGAACGTTGGAATTGTAGCAGCACTCTGTGGGAGCGCCACCATCATTACGCCGTATTTCTATCACCTCTACGGAGTTTTTCTTGCGAGCCTCACCAGCACGGCCAGCCGTTACTTGCCGGATTTCCATGC
>Ga0209517_10007691_pt1 | contig 12814 bp, 5 predicted proteins | sample PeaSoiMetSII2010_FD_187695 | JGI IMG/M metagenome (GOLD analysis project Ga0209517, IMG submission 187695) | Peat soil microbial communities from Weissenstadt, Germany - SII-2010 (SPAdes) (version 2) | ecosystem: Environmental > Terrestrial > Soil > Wetlands > Peat | place: Germany: Weissenstadt...
AGAAGCGGCCAAGCTCACCAATGGAAGGAACGCCGTACAGCAGTTCAAATGGTCGCGCGACGGCAAGAAAATCGCGTTTCTGGCGCCGGACCCGCGCACCGATGAGGAAGAAAAAAAGCATCGAGACGGAGAGGACGAAAAAGTTATAGATGCCGATACCAAGCCGGACCGCATCTGGACAGTCGACGTTTCAACCAAAGCGGTGAAGCGCGAAACCGGCGGCGCGTATGCCGTGCGCGAGTTTGAGTGGATGCAAGATGGAAAACAGTTTCTTGCCGTCGCCACGGATCAGCCCACACTGGATCTGCCCAATCTAGAGCGCGTCTATCGGGTTTCGCGCGACGATGGAAAATTCACGGAACTGCATGCGCCCAAGGCGCCCTTTCGTGGACTCCAGATATCGCCCGATGGCGCCTCCGTCGCTTTCGTGATGTCGGCTGCTGACGGGCCCCAAGCGCACGACCTGTTCATCGCCCCCATCGATCTTCGAAAATCGAAGAACGTAACCGGTCCGACCAGAGATCGCCCGGTTCTGAGCTTTCAATGGCTTGATAATTCCGAGCTTGCGACTCTGTTCGCGAATGGATTCCAGGGCGAGCTGGAATCGGTTGGCGGGCCGGCGCGAAAGCTGGTCTCCGGCGATTCGATGGACATTACGCAGTTCACCATCAGCCAGCAGGGTGCCCTGGTGTACGTGGCCGAAACGGCTTCGGTCCTGCCGGAGTTGTGGGCGGAGGGACAGCCGGTAAGCCACTTCAACGACGGCTTCGCCAATATCTCACTCCAGAAAGCCGAACTGTTCCGGTATCAGAGCTTCGATGGGAGGTCGATCGAAGCCGCGCTATTCCGCGGAGCGGGAACCCGCGATGGCGAACCCGCGCCCTTGGTCGCGATGATCCACGGCGGGTCGTCCGGGGCGTGGCGCAATCGCTTCGATGTGCTCACGCAATTGCTGGTGGCGCGGGGATACACGGTGATGCAGCCCAACATCCGCGGATCGAGCGGGTACGGGCAGAAATTCATGGCGTCGACCAAGGGCGATTGGGGCTTCGGCGATTATAGGGACATCATGGCCGGCGTGGACGACCTGATTCGCCGCAAGATCGCAGATCCGAACCGGCTGGGAATCGGCGGATGGTCCTACGGCGGATACATGGCTGAATGGGCGATCACCCAGACCGACCGTTTCAAGGTCGCGATCTGCGGAGCGGGCCTGGCAGACCTGGCGACTGAGTTCGGAACCGAAGCGCGGTCGGAGGGCGACGAGTGGTATTTTTCCACGCCTTACGAGAACCTTGCCGGCTATCAGAAATCGTCGCCGATCGTCTACATCAAGAACGCCAAGACACCGACTCTGATTTTGCAAGGCGAAGAGGACACCAACGACCCGATTTCACAGAGCCAGATGCTGTATCGCGGGCTTAAGCGATACAACGTGCCATCGGTTTTCGTGGTTTATCCCAGGGAGCCGCACGGGCTGCGCGAACAGAAGCACATCATTGATCGTTACCGGCGCAGCGTGGAGTTCGTCGACAAGTATCTCAAATGAATATCTGTTGGCGTTCCGTCTTAACTCGCCACGGCAACGGTTTCGGCGATCAGGGGGCCTGGCGGCCGATTTCGTCGCAACTGCGATGGTTGCGCACCATTATCGAGCCTAGTGAGCGAGTTTTCCCGTTGATTCGCGCTTGACGGCATGCAGCGTATCCGCATACAATTGCTCGTTCAGTGCGTCGCACTAAGGAACTGCGTACCGCATTCGCATCGTCGCGATTGCAGATCAAACACAGAAAGGTATGACCACAATGCGAAACGTCATTCGTGTATTCCTGCTGAGTCTATCCCTGAGCGCCGCGCTGGTTGGACAAGGGTTAACATCGATCAGCGGGACCACTAAAGATCCCAGTGGCGCCGTGATTCCCGGCGCTACGGTAACGTTGATCAATACCGATACCGGAGCGCAGCGCAGCGAGGTTTCAGACTCCCAGGGCCGCTATACGATTTCGCAAGTCCAGCCTGGGACTTACAACATCACCGCGCACGTGTCCGGGTTCTCCGACGTGACGGTGAACAGGGTCCAACTATTGGTCAATACGCCGGCCGCGGTCGACCTGACTTTTGAAAAAGTCGGCACGGTGGTCACCTCGATCAACGTTTCCGCCGAAACTTCTCAGGTGAATACGCAGGACGCCTCGATCGGCAATGCCGTCGCCGGGCAGGTCATCACGCAGTTGCCGTTTGAAGCGCGCAACGTGGTGGGATTGCTCGCGATTCAGCCCGGCGTGGTTTACCTGGGTGAGCCGAGTCCCGGCGCGCTGAACGACCCCAGGAGCGGGGCCGTCGACGGAGGAAAATCGGATCAGGGCAACGTGACTCTCGACGGCGTGGACGTGAACGATCAGCAGAATCGCTCGTCCTTCACCAGCGTGCTGGGCGTGACTCTGGATTCCGTACAGGAGTTCCGGACCATTACAACCAATGCCGGCGCCGAGTTCGGGCATAGCTCCGGCGCCCAGGTGACCATGGTCACCAAAGGCGGAACCAACACTGTGCATGGCGCCGCATATGAATACCTCCGCAACACGGACACCAGCGCCAATAGTTTTTTTGACAACGAAGCCGGCGTGGCGCGCCCCAAACTGGATCGCAACGTGTTCGGCGTGGCGCTCGGTGGACCCATTAAGAAGAATCGGCTTTTCTACTTCGTGAACTACGAAGGCCGCCGCGATGCCAGCGATGGCTCCGCGCTCCGCACGGTTCCGAACGCAACCTTCCGCCAGGGTACGTTTACCTACATCAATACCAACGGAGGGATCTCAACCCTAACGCCGGCTCAAGTGAAGGCAATAGATCCCGCCGGCATCGGCGAAGACCCCGCCGTGATCAGTCTTCTGCAACAATATCCGCTTCCCAACGACACCACGGTGGGCGACGGCCTGAATACTTCCGGCTATCGGTTCAACGCCGCTACGCCATTGCGCTTCAACACCTACCTTTCAAGATTCGATTACATATTGAATGACAAGAATACACTCTTCTGGCGCGGCAATTTGCAGAACCAGAATTACGCGAACGGCATCCCGGAGTTCCCAGGTCAGGCCCCGACCAGCGTGTATCTCAATAACAGCAAGGGATTCGCGGTCGGCTTGACTTCCACCTTGTCACCCACGCTGGTCAATACCATCCGGTACGGCCTGACGCGTACCGGCGTCCAGAACACGGGGGATCTGACCGCGGGATACGCTTATTTCGACGACCTCAGCAACCTGTACGGAACCACACCGGGTACCTCTCAGATCATTCCTGTGCATGACATTCACGAGGATCTGGTGTGGACCAAAGGCTCGCACACGCTCAGCTTCGGCGGCGAAGTGCTGATCATTCACAACAATCTGGATACCAACTCTCACTCCTACAGCACCGCCTTCGACAATGCTTTTTGGCTGGCCGGTGACGGCTCCCCTTTGCTGGTGGCCGATGCGAAGCACAGCAATAACTACATCGCGCAGATGGCCAATCTTCTGGGCACGCTGCCGGAAAACACGCTGCAAGTGAATTACGGCCTGACCGGGAACGTCCTGCCGCAGGGGACCATCATTGACCGTACCTTCGGGGAACAGCATTATGACATGTACGTGCAGGACACCTGGAAGGCCATGCGCGGTTTGACGATCTCCGTCGGCCTCCGCTACGGATTGAACCCGGCGATCAAGGAGGTGAACGGGTACAACGTCGACACCTCGCAGCCGATGGCCAACTTCCTGGCCGCCCGCGCCGGCTACGCAGCAGCCGGACTCTCTCAATCTCTTGCCCAGCCGGTTACCTTTGAGCTGGCGAGTGCGACGGGACGGGGGCTGTACCCGTTCCAAGCGGACGCCGCGCCCCGAGTCGCTGTCGCGTATACACCGCAGGGCTCCAGCGGTTTGTCGAAGCTCTTATTCGGCGGTCCCGACAAGACGGTCTTCCGGGCTGGCTGGGGGATGTTTTACGATGCGTTCGGCCAAGGTCTGGAAAAGAATTTCAGCAGCACCGCGGGCTTCTCCACCTCCGTGGTAACTCCGCCGAGTGTTAATCCCGTTACGGTGCCCCGCTTCACCGGCATCTACAATCTGCCGCCTTTGAGCGCCTTTCCCCCTGCTCCTCCCGGTGGTTTCCCGCAAACCGCCGCTTTGGGGTCGGAGCTGAACGATACCGGCACCCTTGATGACCAGTTGAAAGCCCCCTACACCATGAACGCGAGTATCAGCGTCGGCAGACAGCTCAAGGGAGGGTTCTTTGTCGAAGCATCGTTTGTCGACCGCCAGTCCCGCCGCTCCCTGGTCGGCGAGGACTTTGTGGAGCCAACCAACCTGAAAGACCCGACCTCCGGCATGACCTACTTCCAGGCCGCCGATATGCTGGCTCAGTTGATCGCGAAGAACACACCGGTCAGCCAGGTCCCGAATATTCCGTTCTGGCAAAACATGTGGCCGGGCGCCGCCTCAAACGGGCTGACCGCGACGCAGGGGATCTATAACGTTTACAAAGCCAACGCCCCGGATTGGACCACGGCCCTCTATAACGTCGATATCGACTGTAATCCCGCTTGCAGCAAGCTTGGGCAGAACGCGATGTTTAACTCTCAGTTTACCGGGCTGTTCGGATACCGCTCGATCGGCAACGGCAATTACAATGGTCTCCACGTCACGGTCCGCAAGACGTTCAGCCAGGGTTATCAGTTCGACTTCAACTACACCTGGTCAAAGTGTGAAGACCTGAGCTCGGCGCCGGAGAGCTCGGCGGCCGGGGGCGAGGAGCCCGCGGTCTGGAATGCCTGGTTTCCGAGCCAGAACAAATCGGTTTGCGACTACGACAGCACCCACGTATTCAGTGCCCTGGCGGTGGCTCAGCTTCCGTTCGGAAATGGAAAAAAGCTCCTCAACACACCCAACCATCTGGTCAACGGAATCCTTGGGGGATGGCAGCTCAGCGGAGTATTTACAGCAACCAGCGGATTCCCGGTCAGCGTGGCCAACGGCGTGGGATGGCCCACAGATTGGGATTGCAGTTGTTATGCCACGCAAACAGGAATCGTTCCGGCGACCCAAACCACTTTGAACGCTCCATCCGCGGTGCCGGGGACGCCGGGCGGCCCGAACATTTTCGCGAATCCGGCCGCGGCCTATGCCGCTTATAGTCCCACCATGGCCGGCTTTATCGGGCAGCGCAACGGCATTCGCGGCGAGGGACCTTTCAGCATCGATCTCGGCCTTTCGAAACGCTTCAAGCTATTCGCATTTCACGATCAGCCCCATACCTTGCAGATTCGTGCCGAAGGGTTCAACATTACGAATAGCGTTCGTTTCGACGCCAGCACCGCCAGCATCAGCTATGCCAACGAGAATAAATTCGGCCAATATTCGAATACGTTCGGGAGCCCGCGCGTCTTCCAGTTCTCCGGGAGGTATGAATTTTAGAGTAATCTGGAACGTCGCCGCATGAAGACTCCGCTCCTGTTCCTGGGGATCTGTTTCGTCGTCAACCTGGCCGGGCAGCCATCGATCGACGCCGCGATCAAGAACCTGAAATTTCGCGAGATTGGACCGGCAACCATGGGTGGACGCGTGGACGACGTCGCGGTCGTCGAACGCGATCCTAGAATCGTCTACGTGGGCCTGGCGGGCGGGGGCCTCTGGAAAACTACCAACGCCTTCACCACCTGGCATCCGATTTTCGACAACGAACCGGTGTCTTCCATCGGCGCGGTGGCCGTCGCACCGTCGGACCCCTCGGTGGTCTGGGTCGGAACCGGAGAAGCCAACAACCGGCAGAGCTCATCCTGGGGCAATGGTGTGTACCGTTCGCTCGATGCGGGAATCACCTGGCAGCACATGGGTCTCGCCGACACGCATCACATCGGGCGGATCGTGATTCATCCGCACAATCCAAATATCGTGTATGTCGCCGCGCCGGGTCACTTGTGGGGAGCGAATCATGAGCGCGGCATCTTTAAGACCACCGATGGCGGTAAGACCTGGGCACAGGTGCTGTATATCAACGACGACACGGGCGGCAATGACATTGCGATAGACCCCGAGAGCCCGGAAACGCTATACGCCTCGACATATCAGCACCGGCGTACCGCTGCCGGATACAACGGCGGCGGGCCGGAAAGCGCAATATATAAGACCACCGACGGGGGCGCTACCTGGAACAAGCTCAGCAACGGCCTGCCCCACGGCGACACGGGTCGTATCGCGTTGGACATATATCGCCGTGACTCAAATATTGTTTACGCGCTGGTCGAGCATGCTCAGGGCGGCGTCTTCCGCAGCGAAGACAAAGGCGCGACCTGGGCGAGCGTGGGCACTACCAATCCGCGGCCTTCCTACTTCAGCCAGATTCGCGTCGATCCCAACAATGACCAGAGGATTTGGGTCGCCGGGAGCAGCATCATGTCCTCGGATGACGGGGGCAAGACATTTCGCGCCGCCACGCTCGGTACGGGCGGAGGAGTGTACGGTTCCCATCATGAGGATTATCACGCGATCTGGATCGATCCCGCGAATTCCGCCCATATGATCGCCGGCAACGACGGCGGCCCTTTGGCGACTTGGGACGCAGGCAAGACTTGGGCGATTTTCCCCACCGCCGCGATTGGGCAGTTCTACGGCATCTCTTACGACTTCAAGAGGCCGTACAACATCTGCGGCGGGTTGCAGGACAACGACAGTTGGTGCGGGCCGAGCGTCTCGTTTGTCTTGCGCGGAATCAGTAACGAAGAGTGGCTGAAGGTGGGTGGCGGCGACGGCATGTGGTCGCATATCGACCCCGAGGATCCGGATACGATCTACGCGGAGTCGCAAGATGGCAACCTGACGCGGCGCGATCTGCGATCCCAGCAATCGAAACCGATTCGTCCGCGAGAAGAAAACGAGACCGTGCCCCGTTACCGGTTCCAGTGGACGTCGCCGTTCCTGGTTTCGCAGTTTGACAATAAAGTCATTTATCTGGGCGGCAATTATTTGTTCAAATCCGCCGATCGCGGGGATAGCTGGAAGAAACTGGGGCCGGATTTGACCACCGGCGCTGATCGCAACAAGATTCCGATCATGGGAAAGTTGCCGAGCCGGGATACGCTTTCACTTAATGACGGCGTTCAGAGCTTTCCGTGCATTTCGGCTCTCTCCGAGTCGCCGGTTCGGGCTGGAGTTTTGTGGGCGGGAACCGATGACGGCAACCTACAGGTCACCCGCAACGACGGCGAGACGTGGAAGAACGTTGTCGCGAATGTCCCCGGTGTTCCTAAGGGAACCTATGTCGCACGAGTGGTGGCTTCGAAGTATGGCGATGGAACAGCGTTCGTGGCTTTTGACGGGCACCGCGGTAACGATTTCACGCCATATTTGTTCCTCACCACCGACTTCGGCGAGCACTGGACCGATATTTCCGAAGGTCTGCCCCGCAACAACGGCACATTACACGCGGTCGCTGAGCACTTCCGAAATCCAAACCTGTTGTTTGCGGGAACCGAATTCGGCCTGTTCGTTTCTTTTGACCGGGGCAAGCATTGGCGGGAATTGAAAAACAATTTACCGAGAGTGCCGGTGGACGATATTCAGATTCACCCGCGAGAGAACGATTTGATTCTGGGAACCCACGGCCGGTCCATCTGGATCCTCGACGATATCACTGCGTTAGAGCACCTGACCGATCAAGTGCTCACCTCCGAGGTATACCTGTTCGACGCGCGGCCCGCGTTGGAGTGGCATTTGATGGATAGCAAGACCTTCATAGGCCACGCTTTCTTTGTCGCCGCCAATCCACCCTACGGTGCGCTGATCGACTACTATCTCAAGGCCAAACCGGAGCATCCCGCGGATTTGAAGATTACGCTTCTCGATACTGACGGCAAAGTGGTTCGCGAGTTGCGAGATCTTCCGCATGAAGCCGGACTGAACCGTGCAGCCTGGGACCTGCGCAGCGATCCGCCATCGCCGCCTGCAGAGGGTGAGGGCCGTGGAGGGCGCGGAGGCGGTGGTGGTGGCGGAGGCCGTGGCGGCGGTGGGCGGGGAGTGATGGTGGAGCCGGGCGAATATACCATTCGTATGGCGCTGGGCGCGTCACAGGTGACCAAGAAAGTTTTCGTCGAACAAGACTTGCGCGTGAACCTGACTCCCGAAGAGCGATCTCAGCGAAGCCGGGCGATCACGGAACTGTTTGGAATGGCTAATGACGCGGATGCGTTTCAGCGGCAATTTACCGCCCTTCGCACGGCCGTCACCGCGCTGCGCGATACTTGGAAGCGTCCCGGTGGTCCGCGCATATCCGACACCGTTCAAAAGGCGCTGGATGAGTTAGACAAGAAGATGTCTGCGATCGAGAAACCCCCGGCCGGCCGGGGTGGAGGTCCTCCCGGAGAATATGTCCCGCCGCCGGTGTCGCAAAGGATCACCACCCTGCTGAATGCTGTCGACAGCTATGCTTTCCCGCCGACCAGCGAGCAATTGGCCGAGATTCCTCGGTTACGATCTGAAATGACCGATGTCGACGCCAGGATAAGGCATCTTATCGACGAAGATCTGACCAGCGTCAACAAATTGATGAATGATGCGGGTGTGCCGCACATCTCCGTGGCAGATCAGACACCCGGAGGGCGGGCAAGGCAGCGCCGATAGTTTTTCAATCTTCGTCAGTTAATCTAGCCGAAAATTTAGCCTGAAGCGAATACGAAAATCGTCGAACGCCAGGTTCAAGGCGAGGCGCGATCGAAACCGTTGCGCCGGAGCCGGCGTAAAGACACATCATCAACGACTCGCTCGCAGGGCGCTGCTTCACGAGCCAACTGCTCAGCGTGTTCGCCGGTCTGGCCCTGGTGCTCGCGGCCGTCGGGATTTACGGCCCGATGTCGTTCGCGCCGCACTTTCGGTGCGAATAAACGGCACATGGTAGCCGACAAACGGAGAGCGACCACCGTCGGTAACGCGGTCCTCCGTGTTTCGTCGCGCGCTTTAGAAAGGCTCCACTCCGCCGATTTCGCCTTGGTCTGACGCAGTCCTTCCGATAATTGTTGAACAATTGACTTGCATTTGTCTCGGCCGGAGATGGATCGTCATGCGCGAAGTACGCGCAGAAAAGGACGATTCAAATAACAAACGCAGAGACCACCCACAAGGTCGCTGAAGAGGGGGCGGCGTTGCCGCGTCTGTGTGGCAATTCTGCCCGCACTACGCTGGCGGTAGCTGTGATGTAATCGCCACATGCGGCGTCCATTCTTGCGATCCTGATTGCCTTGACTTCGATCCCCGCGCAACCCCAGATGGACGGAATGGCATTGGGGAGGGTTATTTGCGAGAAACTCAGCGGCCCGGGGGATCTGAGTACTGGGAGCGCGGTATGAAGGACGCGCTGGTGCCAGGCCCTGCCGTCCCCGAGGGCCTGACGGGGACGGTGGCCTCAAGCGAATCCGCCGATCATCCGATGAAGCTTGTGCTAGCGATGTCGGACCAGGCAATCGCGGAGGCTACCATCAGAATCTCGTCTCCGCTCAAGACACCGTTCCCTCGCGGAACCGTTGCAATCTTCCAAGGCGTAGCGGAGGAATTTTCAAGAGATCCGTTCATGTTGACCTTTGACGTCGCTCAAGATGGACCCACCTTCGTCAGGAAGGAATCAAGATAAACGGCCACTCGGGCCGTCGCGTTAGCAGGAACAGCCGCCCGGTTTGTGACGCGACGGCCTCCGTCGCGTCACGGGAGGCGTGCCCAGATAATTGCCATTACCAGCACATTCCCGTCGCGACGCCGTCTTCGGCCGTCGCGAGCCTTATTGAGCCGCGGTGCGATGAACCTGACGGATTCGACGATCTCTGCTCATCAAGAGCGCGCGCCCGACACCGATGTCGCACTTGCGAACCGTGCCGCGACATCTGCCTAGTTTCAAGGACAATAGAGCGCCGCAACGGCTGCTCCTCCCAGCTCCAATGTCGGGAACTGCCAATTGTGCGACATTGAAACAGACGCGAACGAACGGCTTCAGATTCGCCTCGCTGAAAGCCAGGCGGCTACAGTCAAACACGCGGTAATCACGATTGAGAAAACGATAGGGAGGATAAAGAGGTATCTCCAGCTCACGACCGTGATGGCAGCAAAGCAAAGAGCGAGTGCCCACACAGTGACGCGCATGGCCGCTAAAGTCTCTGCCGGAAGGCCACCTAGCTGCCACGCTAATACCGCCGCGAATAGATATAACACGCCGACCGAGAATCCAGCCGCGACCAAAGAGGTCCCAATATGTCCGGCTGAATCCTTGCACGTCGAAGTGAATTGACCGCATTGAGCCAATAAGCGGATCAACTCCCCATGTGGGATCGGACTGGCGAAAGCCAAGTGTATGTCCGACGGCAAAAAGCAGCAGAAGAACAGCTGTGATTCGATAAAACAGAGAAGCGTTCATGTCTTGCCTCCAAAGATAACAGCGACAGTTTGCCAATCGATGGAACGGTCAGCAGAAAGAGGGCGAATGTGTTCGTACCCGAATACGATGCCTTGCTCGACTCGTTTCCGGAAATCACTTCAGCCGGGGCTGTCGCCAGCGGGCCCGCCGGGCCGAGCGAAAATGCCGGAGTCAGAAGGAGGGGCGATGGTCTCGATGTGGTCGGAGTAAACCTGAGTGTACCGCGCCTGCCAACGCCCGGGCTCAGAGATACGCTGTCCGCACGCAACCGCCGCGAGCTCCGCCAGATAGACCCCGATTGCGGGGGCCCCTCGCACACTCATTCCGACACTGCCCCGCATGATTTTCTAACTATACCCCATGGTACTTCGGTTGCGCCGGGTTACTAATGTCGCCGTATTGGCAGTTCCCGACATTGGACATGGGCAAAGCGAGCTTTCGAGCGTCTGTTTGCCCGAAAAACAAGGCGAATGTCGCGGTACGGTTCGTAAGTGCGACATCTGTTTTAGGGACATACTCTCGTTTAGGGACGCGCTCTCGATGACCAGAGATTTCGTCGAATCCGCCACGATCATGGCAGCGGCGGATCGATGAAGTTCGCGAAACGTCGAAGACTGGCGTCGCGGCAGCGAAGAGCCGGCAATTATCTGGGCACGCCTCTATCCGGCAGGGAACATCGTTGACACTTTAGACCGGCAACATCGTTGACGGTTTCTGCGCCACGGAAAGCCTCTGTCCAACACATTGCAGCACAGTTTCATCCGGGCTGGGGACGCGAACAGACGACCTGATAAAATGGACCCACCTGAACGGAGGATAGGGCTCTCCAGGGATGGAACCCGAGCGCCGATTCAGCGGCCGGGATTCGGCGAGAGCGAGACGATCTCGCTCTTGCCGGCCAGGAATCCTGGCGCGAAAGCGAAAAATCTCGGGGGTTTGGGGGCGGAGCCCCCATTGCAAGAGAGCCTGTTTCCTTCTTCATCGCCGTTTTCCGGTGCCAATGGGCAGCAGCGTCAATCTCTTCAGATCCATCCAGCCAATCAACAAAGGGCCATAGTAGACCTCCAGCCAATCCGGATCTTGCTCCCTCTCCAGGAGACCCACGACCTCCCAACGCAGCAACGAGCTGACAAACATGTTCACCCCGCCGACCTTTACATCGCCGTGATGAGACACTCGACGCAGGTGCGCGCCCTCGGGGTATTGCAAATCCGGGAGTTTCGCCGGAAAGCGTCGTTCCGAAGCCACATAGCGCGATGCGGGCGTCTCGTATTGGAGCGCCTCGTGCGGCCGGGTTTGGTTGTACTCCTTCTGGAAGCGGAGAAATGCCAACTGCTGACGCCGCAGATTCTGCTCCGGAGGACTCGCTGTTTCCTGCTTCAGGGTCTGGTGCATGCGTTCGTGACGACCGTTTTGCTGGGGCTGGCCCGGCGCGATTCGCTCGTGCCGAATACCCAGTCTTAGCCACTTCATCGATAGCTGGCTCAACCCCGCCGGCGCTCGGCTGGCAAAGGGAGATCCATTGTCGGTCCGGATGGCGTCCGGCAGGCCGAACTCGCGGAACGCCGCTTCGAACACAGCCCAGGCGTGCTGCCCATCAGTTCTCGGCACCACGCAACATCGGAGCAGGTAGCGGCTGTAGGCATCGGTGATCGTGAGTGGATCACAGCGAGTGCCGTCCTGGGTCAGAAACCATCCTTTGAAGTCCGCGCACCAAAGCTGATTCGGAGCCTCGGCATGCTTCAGCGGCTCGGTGTAGGGCGGGGTTCGCTTGCGTCGCCGTCGCGGATGGGCTAGTCCTTCGCGCCGCAGCAGGTCGCCAATGCTGCTCGCCGCCGGCCACACGATTTTGGGTGCCTGCCGCTGCAAGTAAGCGCGTAGCTTCCGCGGTCCCCAACTGGGGTGGCGGCTGCGTAGTTCCACGAGCCGCTGTCGTACCCTCGGCGACATCGCTTGCGGGTGATCCAGGGGAGCCCGGCTCCGTTCCTCCAGCCCCGCCTCGCCCTCCCGCTGATAGCGCGCCAACCATTTATACCCGGTCTGCCGGCTGATCTCATAGCGCCGGCACAGTTCGGCCAGGCTTACCTGATCCAAGTTCCATTCGTTGATGAAGCTTTGCTTCTCATCCAAGGCCTTCCTCTCTTTCCAGGGCAAGCGATTCTCCTTTGCCCTTGTTTCGGAAGCTTCGCCTCAGCGCAGAAGTGTCAACAATGTCTCCGGTCCAAAGTGTCAGTCATGTCACCGGTCCGGACCTCTCCCGTGACGCGACGGGTCCGTCGCGTAACTTACTCGGGGCGCACGCAGCCCCCCGGAACGCACGAAAAGGAATGCGGCGTACATCTTCGCGATGACCATAACCCACGCCGATAATTACGGCGGC
>Ga0209517_10007692_pt1 | contig 12813 bp, 8 predicted proteins | sample PeaSoiMetSII2010_FD_187695 | JGI IMG/M metagenome (GOLD analysis project Ga0209517, IMG submission 187695) | Peat soil microbial communities from Weissenstadt, Germany - SII-2010 (SPAdes) (version 2) | ecosystem: Environmental > Terrestrial > Soil > Wetlands > Peat | place: Germany: Weissenstadt...
ATGCTCGATCTGCTGGCGCAGTTGCTCATTGTCTTGCTCGGCCTTCTGCAGTCGTTTCCGCAGTTGTGCCCGGCCCCAACCACGGCCCGGCGGCTCGGAAGGTGTCGTCCGTTTTGTGTCGTTGCTCGGCAGCGCCAAGGATCACTTTGACATGTTTCGACTATTTTGTCCAGCGAAAATTGATTTGCCCCGCGAAAAACGGGGGCGTGAACAGATGCAACCAGGGCGTCACGGTCGGTGAGGCCGCAGCCGCGGCGGTGATTGCGGCCCGGACCGGCGATGGCCTCGAGGCCAACATCACCTACACGCCCGGATCCGGGCCCGGCGCCTGGATTCCGACTCCTCCCGCCTTTTCGGCCCCGGTGACCCCCTGGTTGGGGCAGATGCGGCCGTTTGTCATGAGCAGCCCGAGCGACTTCCTGCCCGACGGGCCAACCCCGCTCACTTCGGAGGCCTGGGAGAGGGATTACAACCTGACCCGACTCTATGGGGGCACCACCAGCACCACGCGGTCGAAAGCCGAAGCGGAGATCGGCATCTACTGGACAGAGCACACCGGGCAGCAGTACGCGCGGGCATTCAACAACCTGGTCAACAACTATAATCTGAATACGGCAGATTCAGCCAGGCTCATGGCGATGCTCTGGACCGGATACGGCGATGCCGCCATCGGGTGCTATAACGCCAAGTATACGTATGGCTTCTGGAGGCCCGTAACCGCCATTCCGGCGGGCGGTGGCAATTCCGACCTGAGCGCCGATGCCACCTGGACGGCGCTCGGCACGACGCCGGCTCATCCGGAGTATCCGGCCGCTCACGGCTGCATCACCGGCGCTGTAACGACGGCGATCGCGGGGTATTTCGGGACGACGAAAGTGCACGTGGTCACCGACAGCACTGCGTTCACGGACGGCCTGCATACGCACATCTTCGAAGATACTCGGGACTTCATGGACGAGGTCTTCTGGGCCCGCATCTATGCCGGCTTTCACTATCACCACTCACTCGAGGATGGGCGACAACTGGGCCAGAGCGTAGCCCAAGAGGTGCTGGCCTACCACTTCCGCCCGCGACATGATAACCCCGATGGACTGCAGCCGGCGCTGGCTCCCGGACATTGAAACAGATCAGGTGAGGCGTATGATGGGGTCCGGCATTCTTTTTGGTGTGATGCTGGCCGCCTCCGCGGCTACCGCGCAAGAGTACGCGATTTCGACCATCGCGGTGGCGGCGAACTGGCGGCGACGCCGATGCCGGGCCTCAGCCTCCCCTCGGGTCCGTCTGGGGCATCGCCGCTGATGCGGCGGGAAACACGTATCTCTCCAGCTCCGACCTGAACTCGGCATTTCGCCTGGATTCCAGCGGCCTGCTCACCCGCATCGTGGGGAACTCCAGGGCAGGGTACTCGTGCTGAGCTAGTTTCTGACGCGAAACTGCCGTGGTGCGAACAAGCAACCACTCCCTTACGGTCGTGGCTCTGATGGCCTCGTTGACAGCGCGAGACTTCGCCTCAGAGCCGCGACCGTCAGGCAGCGGTCTTACGTGCGGAGACCGAGTTTCGCGACAGAATCGAGCTAGGCTGCAACCAGTGTTGTGGCTTCCTGGTGCCCAGCAACCAGTCCACCGGAGATACCCAGATCCGGGTCGCGATGTTGGGCAATTCCGGGCAAATCTGCGGCCACCCGCCTCGGACGGGGCCAGGCAGGCGATGATCAGCTTGCCTGCGGACAACGTGAATTCGGGATTTTTGTCTCCTACGCCGCAAGATAGGGCGAACCTGGCCCAGGTGGCTCAGGGTGTGACGCGTTTTCGGGTGACCTTCACATCTCCAGGGATCTTCAATGCCACTGCTGGCAATCGGGTTGGCAGGACTTTGGCATTACCGCGCACTATAACCTCGCAAGTGGCGCCTTTGGGCTGACGCCATTCGTCTCGCTCGGCGTACCCAGCCAGGACTACAATTTCCGGGGTGAGAGCGCGTTGGGGCGTCTGTCGAGAGAGTGCTGGGCATCTCCAGCAACCGCAGCAATGCGAGCGTCGGAAGTCGCCTATTTGGTGAAGAGAAAACTATCGGTCCGTGGCCAGGCGTTCTGGCAGCACACGCATGGCGGGCTGCGCTTCGGATCTCCGCCACCCGCCGACCTGGTGTTCCCGGGTGAAGTCAATACTCCGGAGTTGTTGTACCAGCACGACCGTCTTCTACGGGACAATTACTGGCGGGCTGGCGGAGGACTCGCCTACTCGTCCCCTCGGGCTGATCTGTTTGCTGCCTACACTGCATTTGTCAGCGGCACGGATACGCATGCCGGAAGAGCCCTCACGATCGGTCTCAGCGTGCCGTTCCGGTTAAGCGGCTCGCACCGCTGAATTGCGCCCGCCACGCATCCACCCGTGCCACCTCCAACACCGCGCCGTCCGTATTGACCCGCCGTGAAGCCCCAACCAGTGCTTGTGTTACGCTTTGTGCAGATGAGTAATACAATCACTGTGCGGCTGCCGGAGGATCTGGCGAAATGGCTGGACCATGCCGCACGCAAAACGGGTTTGCCCAAGAGCCGCATCGTTCGAGAGGAACTCGAGAAGGCCCGGAACTCCGCCAATCGTCCGTTCCTTCGCTTGGCCGGTGCGATTGCTGGACCAAGCGGCCTCTCGATGCGAAAGGGCTTCTCCCGTAAATGAAGGCGATCGCGGACACTGGATTTCCGGTGGCCTTCGGGAACCGGAAAGATTCCCATCATGAGTGGGCGCTCCAGATTGCCGAAAGGGTAACCGAACCGCTATTGACTTGTGAAGCAGTGCTGGCCGAAACCGCGTTTCACCTTGGTAGTAGCGCTCTGGTTATATTATAGCGATGTTGCAGGACGGCCTGGTGCGGTCCGCATTTGTGTTGAGCGAGCATATTTCGCGGTTGCCGAAGTTGGCGGCACGCTATGCGGATCGCCAGCCGGATTTGGCGGATCTCTGTCTGATTCGTCTGAGCGAACTGCACCCGCGGTATCCTCTGATTTCCACGGATCTGGCCGACTTCCGGGTCTACCGCCGTGGCCGCCGGGAGGCGATCCCGCTGGTCCATCCTCCTGAGCGGTAGCAAGCCAGCTCCAATAGATCGGACCGTGTCCTCGATCTAGAACCCCTGGCGGGGTGGTTCGCGGTGAGCGGTCCAGTACAATGGCTGAAAGATGCTCATCCAGCTCTCGCATCGTCTTTCCGGGGACAATCCCTTCTACTCCTCCTTGCCCAAGCCGGAACTCAGCCAGATCTGCGACTTGGGCAGTGGCGATATCTGCAACTCCTTCTACTTCGGTCGTGAGGCTGCGCTGCTGCCGGACGCGGTGCCGCTGTCGCGCCGTGTCTTTGTATTTCCCTGGATGTTCGACGGGCTCAATAGCGCACCCTGTACGATGTTCGCCGAGGCGGCCCATGCCTGAGCCGCCCGAGGTGATTCACGATTTTACGCAGGTCGATTTCGACACGCCTGGCAAGCGCCACTACCAACTCGCGCTCCATCTGGATTCGGCGTGGGGGTATACGCTCGTGCGGACTGGTCGTGCTGATGCCTCAATTAAGCGAGAGCGCGTGCCGCGCGGGGACGCGGGTTTCGCCGCTGGATGGCGTCAATATGAACCGGGCGCTTCCGGGCAATGCCCGCGGCAGCGTCTCCTACCGCATCGCGCACTTCCTGAAGACCGCGGTTTTCCCGCGCGTCCGCATCGTCATCGACATTCATTCGGGCGGCCGCGAGGCGGTGTTCCCGCTGTGCACGTCGTTCCACAGACTGCCGGATGCGGCGCAGTTCGCCGAGATCTCGCGGGCGGCGCGGCTCTTCGATACGCCCTTCCTGTTCGTTTACTCCCGGCAAATGGGAACGGGCCTGGTGACGGACGAAGCCGAGGACGACGGCAAGATTGCCATCGGCGGAGAGTTCGGCTGGGGTGAAAGCGTGAATCCGGAGGGCGTACGGCATGCCTACGAGGGTTCTCTCAACGTGATGCGCCATTACCGGCTGCTGCCGGAGCCCGTGCGCCCCATCGCGAACGAAAGCCGGCGGCAGCGGCTGATCCAGGCGCCGAACCTCGCCGACTATCGTCCCTGTCCGCGGGACGGGATTTGGGAGCCGCTGACTGCTCCGGGCGACGATGTCGAAAACGGGCAGTTCCTTGGGCTGCTGCACGACTTCTCGGACCACTCGGCTGCGCCGCTCGAAATCCGTGCCCATCGCCCGGGCGTGTTGATCGCACGATATTCGGCGGCGGTTTGCCCGAAGGGACTGACGCTGTTTGTCATTGGCGAAGAAACCGAGTTTCCGCAATGAAGATCACGAATGTCGAAGTCCTGGTTTTGAAGTCGCCCGGGCTCTACAAATCGCCGGAAGCGGATGAGGAGGCGGTGGGTCCCACATACATGGGACTGGTGAAAGTGACGACCGACGCCGGCATTACGGGCTACTCCGACATGGAGACCGCCGCTCCCGTGGCGAAGGCGGCGGTGGAAGCCCCGCGGTGGAGCGAGCCGGACATGGAGTGCTTCGACGGGCTCGCGTCGCTGATCGTGGGAGAGAATCCGCTGGAGGTAGAGCGACTCTGGTACAAGATGTATCGAGGCTCGATCTACTACGGGCGGCGCGGCGTTGCAATCCAGGCAATGTCGGCCATCGACATCGCGCTGTGGGACATCTGCGGCAAATTCTACGGCCAACCAGTGTGTGTGCTGCTGGGAGCGCGCTGGCACGAGTGCATCCGGGCCTATGCGAGCACCTTGTTCCGGCCCACCGCGGAGGGGATGCGCACGGCTACGCGGCGTTACCTCGAGAGCGGGTTCACCGCGGTCAAATTCGGCTGGGGGGTGTTCGGAGAAGATCCGCGGCGGGATGTGCAACTGGTGGAATCCGCGCGCGTGGAAATGGGCGGCCGCAACGATCTGCTGGTGGATACCGGCTGGTTCGTCGAGCGCACGCCGAAGCAGGCGATCGCGGTGGTCCGATCGCTGGAGCCTTACAAACCGTTCTTCATAGAGGAGATCCTGCATCCGGAGGATTACGACGGGTATCGCAAAGTGGCGGAGGCGGTGTCCACACCGATCGCTTGCGGAGAGCAGGAGGCTACCGAATGGGGGTTTCGGGAACTGATAGAGCGCGCGCGGGTGGACATTCTGCAGCCCGACCTCACACGCTGCGGGGGGCTGACGGTGGGGCGGAAGATCGTGCACATGGCGGAGCGGGCGAATGTGCATGTGATTCCGCATTCGTTGTCATCGGATTTGCTGACGGCGGCATCGCTGCATCTGAATGCGTTTCAGCGGCGGGCGGTGCTGGTGGAGTTCAATACCGCTTCCGGTCCGCTGAGCCGGACGCTTTGCCGGGAGCCGATGCGGCTGGAGGACGGGTATCTATCTACGGGTGCCGGCGGGCCCGGGATTGGGAGTGGAGGTGGATCAGGATGTGGTCGAGAGGTATCGGATCGCCTGAAGCCTGCTACTACTTCTTGAAGAACCAGAGTTCGATGCCGTAGGGGTCCAGGACGATCTCGCGTTTGGTGTCTGGCGGCGACAGCGTTGCCGGCTCCTGAAACTTCAATCGCGAAGTCTCGTCCGAGAGGGGAGCGCGGGCGTCCAGCTTTACGTGTTCTACCTTCGTCTTGCCGGGGAGGTCGCGAAACTCGATTGTGGCGCGGACGGAGGCGCCGGAGAAGTTCCACAGCAGGACGTCTTCCATCTCGTATTCCGGATCGTACGCCGCCAGCGCGTGGACCCCTTCCGCTTCGACGCGCACTCGCCGGCCCGTAACGCGAGACAGCAGCTTGAAGGCGAAATACGCCGGGCGGACTTCGTCCTGGAAATCGAACAGCCCGTCATACTGAGGCATTCGATTCCACCAGCTCGCCATGAAAGCCACGCCGTGCGGCGACATGAACCTGGCGAATGTCGATGGCTCTACGTGGTAGTCGCGAATGTGGTAGTAGCACGAGTAGTCGAGACCGCCTTCGATCATGTTCCAGATGGTCTCGACGATGAACGCCGGCTGAATGGCCAGGTTGTTGCCGTCGGGCTTCATCAGCGCGAGGTTCCATTCGTTCAGCATGGTCTCTGGGTGTAGCGACGGATAGGCCGCGAGCAACTTCTTCACGCCCTCGATGGACCGCCGGAAGTCCGCGGGATTATTCGTGTAACCGTGCCAGGACACGAAATGGAGGGGCGCATTGCTCTTGGCGCAGAACTCCAACAGCGCGGGCAGAATGGGAGACCTCCAATTCGCCAGGGCAGGCCCACCAACGCGCGCGGATGGATCGGCCTCAAGGACTGCGGCGGCGGTGCGCTTGTAGTAGGCAGTATAGTTTTCGGGGCGGAAGCGGTACGGGCAGCCGCCGTCTTCGCCGATGTCGGGCTCGTTCGAGATCTCCCAGTACTGAATGCCGGCGCCGCGGTCCTGGTAGTGCTTGACCAGAGCCGCGATCAGCCGTTCCCATTCGCCCCAATCGTTGGGCTCTACGATGTCCTGATCGATCTTCGGATACAGCAGGCGGGGCTTGAAGTCGATGTTCATGAGCGGCTTCGCGCCGGTTTTCAGGATGAGGTCGACGGAGCGGTCGAGCGTCGCGAAGTTGTACTTGCCGCGGGTGGGCAGGAGGTCGAAGTACTCCTGGATGAACAAGCGCACAAGCTTGGGGTGCAAGGCGCGAATCTCCGCGGCGCGGTTCTCCCACATGGGCTCTTCGGAGAGGCCGCCCTGTCCCAACGCCATGCGACCCATGTCGAGCGGACCGATGAACTCGTTGGTGGACACGATGACCGTCGCGGATCGCTCCTGGCTGCTCGCGAGCGCCGCGAGAAGCGCAATGCCAATCGCCGTGACCCAGGTTTTCATGATCCGACTCCCAGGAGCGATAGCGTGTCGCGATGGATCATGGCTTCAATGGCCTCCTCCGGAATGCGGGGCAGGTTGGTGTTTTCGGTCATGCGATTCACTCCCCGCAGTGCTTCGATGGTCTGCTGCGGCGTGGTAAAGGGGTAATCCGAGCCGAGCAGCAGACGGTGGAGAACGCCGTACTCCATGGCGGCCACGAAGGCGTTGTAGAACTGCCAGGGACGATAGTAGAGCGCCGAGATGTCCGCGTAGAGATTGCGGTGCTTGCGGATGAGAACGAGAGTCTCATTGATCCACGGGTGGCCGAGATGAGCGATCACCATGACGAGGCGGGGAAACTCGATGGCCAGCGGCTGCAGTTGAATCGGGTTGGCGATCTCGAGAGAGACATCGGAGCAGAACGTGGCGCCCTGGTGGATCAGCAGCGGGATGCGAAGCTCCTCCGCGCGTTCCAGGATGCGGCGGAAGCGCGAGTCCGTGGACGCGACGTTCTGGTACAACCTATTGGATTCTAGCAAACGCCTCTTGCCGCGGACAGCCGGGCGGGAGGCAAGTTTCCAATACGTCGGATTTTGTCGCCTCGCTTCCATTGACTCTCTCCCGTGGGCCGAACGTATCCTGAAGATGCACATCCTGCAGCCCTCGGTACCCGCATGATATGATTTGCGGGCATAAACAGAGGAGATCCGGGATGCAGCGCTCAGTACTCCTGTCTCGATTGCTCTTTTCCGCTTTGCTTGAAGTTGCGGCGTCGAACATTGTCGCGGCGCAGCAGGCCCCAGGCGTATTTACGGCCGAGCAGGCTCAGTCCGGGCGCGCTTTCTACGATCGGAATTGTGCCGCCTGTCACGGCTTCGACTTCGAAGGCTCGGGCGATGCGCCGGCGCTTGCCGGCAGCAGCTTTATGCTCAAATGGGGCCCGAAGATGGTGAGCGAAGTCTTCGGTTTGATCCTGCAGACCATGCCGCCTGCCAATCCGCGATCGCTGGACGAAGCGGCGGCCCTGAATGCGACCGCGTACATCCTGCAGCGGAACGGTGCTCAGGCGGGTCGGCAAGCCTTGAGGGCAGACGTTACCACACGCGTCAACGCGATTGCCAACGGCCAGGCGCCGTCCGCCAGTGTACCAGCTCAAGGGCGGGGCGGCCGCGGTGGCATCGGCGCCACAATTGCACTCGGCGCCGGAACAACCGCCGGACAGGGCCGAAGCGGGGCCACCGGGAGGCGCGGCGTCAGCGTCGCGGGCGAGGTCGTAAACTATGTTCCCGTAACCACCGGGATGCTCAGAAACCCGCCCGCCGGGGATTGGCTCATCTTCGGGCGCAATTATCAGAGACACAGCTATAGTCCCCTCAATCAGATCACGCGCGAAAACGTGAAGAACCTGCATTTGAAGTGGGTTTGGGCCATAAATGACTCGGGAGCGAACCAGACGACGCCGATAATCCACAATGGCATCGTCTATCTGGCGAGCCCGAGTAACATTGTCCAGGCGCTGGATGGGAAAACGGGCGATCTGATTTGGGAAACGCGGGTCGGCCCGGATCAAGCGCCAGGATACGGCGGCATTCGCAGCATCGCGATCGCTGAGGATAAAGTGTTTCTGCCAACGAGCGACGCGCACATGGTGGCGCTCAGTGCGCGCAACGGGCAGATTCTCTGGGACACGCCGGCGTCCGACAAACCGCATCCCTCCACCAGTGGCGCCATCGTCATTGGCGACAAAGCGCTGATGGGTCTAACCGGCTGCGCCCGCTTTGATGGCGAAGGCTGTTACATTTCCGCATTCGACATCCATACCGGGCAGCGCGCCTGGCGGTTCTACACGATTCCGCGCGAAGGGCAGCCCGGCAGCGAAACATGGGGCAATTTGCCGATGAACAATCGCGCCGGCACGGAGACGTGGCTGGCGGGCAGCTATGATCCCGAGCTCAACATCACATATTGGGGCGTCGCGCAGTCGAAGCCATGGAACTTCCTCAGCCGCAAGCTGACGCCCTTTGACAAGACGCTGTACGCGAACTCGACAGTTGCCTTGAACCCCGACACCGGCAAGCTTGTCTGGTATTTCCAGCATGCGCCGGGCGAGTCATTCGATCTCGACGAAGTCTTCGAGCGTGTGCTCGTCGACATCGGCGATCAGAAACTGTCGTTCAGTGCCGGCAAGGTGGGCATACTTTGGAAATTGGATCGGAGGACCGGCCAGTACCTCGGCAGCAAGGAAATGGTGAAGCAGACGGTTTGGGCGCACATTGACCCTCAGACCGGGATGCCGAGATACCGGACAGACATCCTCGAGATGCAACTGGACAAGCCGATCAATGTGTGTCCCAGCACGGAAGGTGGCAAAAACTGGCAGGCCATGAGCTACCATCAGCCAACAGGGGTGCTGATCGTGCCGCTCAGCCAGTCGTGCATGGACTTCACCGCGCACCAGGTCGACTTTAACAGCGTGAGCGGAGGCGGCAACGGAGACCGCGCATTCCTCCCCATGCCGGGCACCAACGGCAACATCGGCAAGCTTGCCGCGTACGATGCGAACACGCTGAAGGAGGTCTGGAAATACGAGCAGCACGCCCCATTCCTTACCGCCGCTCTGTCAACCGCTGGCGGCTGGGTGCTGATTGGCGACATTGATCGGCGCGTCCACATTCTCGACGTGAAAACCGGGCTGGTGTTGTGGGAGACGCGGCTGGGCACGTCGGTTCAGGGCTTCCCGGTTACTTACAGCGTCGATGGAAAGCAGTACATCGCGGTCATGACGGGACTGGGCGGCGGCAGCCCGCGGAATGTGCCTGCGGTGATCGCGCCGGACATCAAGATCCCGCAGAGCGGTCAGGCACTGTACGTCTTTGCTCTACCCTAAGTGAATCAGATAAAGTCGATTTGGAAGATCCAGCCGGCTGTGGGACTATCGTTGTTCGGCCAGCCGGGATGAATGCCGGCATCGCAACTGATCAGCTTCCCCTCGTGCATCACAAGCCCGTGTGGGTCGCAGGAATTCGGAACAAAGTCCACCGTCTCAAGCACCTTGCCGGTCGCGGCTTCGTACCTCACCAGACCAGGCCGGCCCTCACTGTAACTCTTGCTGTCGTTGCCGACGATCTGCCAGATGGTCCCGTTGTCCCATGCTATGCCGTGGTAACGCACCCTATCCGGAGCCTGGTAAAACGGGATCAGAAATTCCGGCGCCCATGTCTTTGGGTCGACCCGCAGATTGCCGCGAAGCCGCAACGACGCGATCCACAGCTTGTCATCCTGCCACAGGGCGCCGTGGCACCCGCCGCCGTCATTCGCCGGACCGAGCGGGATCTGCCGGTGGCTGACCAACCGGGAGTTCATGTCCACCTGAAAAACGCCTTCCGGAGGCGCGTTCGCGACCATCCAGACATACCCGCCTCCCACAGCCATCCCGCTCGTGTTTCGGGAAGGAGTCGTCACCGTCTTCAACAACTTGCCCTTCCAATCGACAAGCCAGGCTTCCTCGGTTAGGGATTTCGGTTCCGGCAGGTGATAAGCGGCCGCTTGCGCGCCCGACATCTTTTGCTCGCCGATCCACAACCCCTCTGGCGTGACGGCAAGCCCGTTGGGAAATCCTGGCGGGCTCTTGAACAGCTTGGTTGTTCTTGCCATCCGGGATGCAACCCGCCGATTGCCTCCGGACTGCCCGCTGTTCTCGCGGGTGGCAGGCGGTGATTGCTGCGCAAAGGCAGCACTCCCTTTCGCCAGGGCCAAACTGGTCCCGATGCTTGCGGTGAGGAATTCTCGTTTGGTCATACGTCTCCAATACCTGCGGAGCGACGGATCGCCTCCGCCCGGTCACATCAACTGACGTCACCTGGCGGATTATATAACAGCTTCCTCCTGGAAATCTGCTAGTCCCCTGGCCTATTGAGGCTGCTCGTGAGCAGACCCGACAGACCGCATAAGGCGCTGCAACTCGCTCTTGTTGTGTTCACCTTGTATGCGATCGCGCCGCAGCAACTCGCCCAAGTAGATCCTATCGGCGTAGGCCCAAAAGGATTGCGTGTCTGAGAAATGGCATCGGGAAGAGGTTGTCCAGGTGCGCCCCCCCGTCCCGGACCGGCCGAAACGTGGTCTCGGGGCGGTCAACGGCAGCCGGGGAGAACAAACCGGGCTTCAACTGCCCACCCGGAGGCGGTCGGGTGTTATACTCCCAACCATCGGGAATCTAAAAAGGGGATACTGGCTTAAGCGCATGGGGATGCCGCTATGATCGGCCAGACTCTAGGCCATTACCGGATCGACTCCAAGCTCGGCGAGGGCGGCATGGGCGTCGTGTATCGTGCTTTCGATACCCATCTCGACCGTGCCGTCGCCATCAAGGTGTTGCGCCCGGATGCCGTTGCCAGCCCCGAGCGCAAGCGCCGCTTTGTGCTAGAGGCGAAATCGGCTTCCGCCCTGAATCACCCCGGCATCATCCACATTTACGACATCGACACCGCCAATCTGCCCGATGGTCCCACCGACTTCATCGCCATGGAGTTCGTGCCCGGCAAAACGCTCGGCCAATACATCGGCAAAACTGGACTGAGTCTCAAAGATACATTGAAGTATGGAATTCAGATCGCCGACGCCCTGGCGCGCGCCCACGCCGCCGGAATCGTCCACCGCGATCTGAAGCCGGCCAACATCATCGTGGCCGACGATGGCCGTGTGAAATTGCTCGACTTCGGCCTGGCCAAGCTGACTGAAAAAATCGACGCCGATCCGGAAGGCGCTACGGCGACCATGGGAGCGCAGGCAAGCCCTCAAACAGAAGAAGGCGCCATCGTTGGCACCGTGGCTTATATGTCGCCCGAGCAAGCCGAGGGCAGGAAGGTCGATGGCCGCTCCGACATTTTTTCCTTCGGCTCGGTTCTTTACGAGATGGTCACCGGGCGGCGCGCCTTCGAGGGCGCTACCAAAATCGCAACGCTTTACGCGATCTTGCACCAAGAGCCGAAGGCCGCCAGCGAGATTTCTCCGGCCGTGCCGATGGAGCTGGAAAAGATCATCGCCCGTTGCCTGCGCAAGGATCCGGAACGCCGCGCCCAGGGCATCGCCGATATCAAGCTGGTTCTCGAAGAGCTGAAGGAGGTGTCCGAGTCGGGCAAACTCTCGGGGCAAGTCGCGGCAGCCGCGGCGGTTCTCCCGCTCGCGCGGCCGCCTCGACGCTTGGTCGCGATCACAGCGGGAGTGGTTGCGCTCGTAGTTGCCGCGACGGGCCTTGCCTGGTGGCTGCTGAGGCGGCCCTTGTCCGCCCCGGCGCGCTCCGAATGGGTGCAAATCACGAACCTGCCCGACTCCGCCGTCCAGCCGGCGCTCTCGCCGGACGGCCGCATGCTCGCCTTCATTCGCGGCCCTTCGAGCTGGATTACGCTCGGGCAAGTCTACGTGAAAATGCTGCCCAGCGGCGAGCCGGTCCAGCTCACCCACGATGATCGCCCTAAGCTGTACCCGGCTTTTTCACCGGACGGGTCGCGGATCGCGTACTCGGTTTCAGGGCCGATTTGGGACACTTGGGTCGTGCCGGTTTTGGGGGGAGAACCGCGTCTGTGGCTCCCGAACGCTTCGGGCCTCGGTTGGATCGGCAAATCCAAGCTGCTGTTTTCCGAGATCAAAGATGGGGTTCTGCATATGGCGATCGTGACCGCCGAGGAGAGCCGGGCCGGGTCGCGCGATCTCTATGTGCCGCCGCATGAGCGCGGCATGGCCCATCGCTCTTATCCCTCACCTGACGGCAAACGGATGCTGTTGGTGGAGATGAACGAGTGGGGAGCCATAGTGCGGTGCCGCCTGGCCCCGCTGGACGGCAGTTCGGCAGGGCAGCAGGTCGGCCCGCCCAGTGGCGCCTGTAGATTTGCCGCATGGTCGCCCGATGGGCAGTGGATGTACTTCAGCTCCGACTCCGGCGGGGCCTTCCATATCTGGCGTCAGCGGTTCCCCGACGG
>Ga0209517_10007693_pt1 | contig 12813 bp, 11 predicted proteins | sample PeaSoiMetSII2010_FD_187695 | JGI IMG/M metagenome (GOLD analysis project Ga0209517, IMG submission 187695) | Peat soil microbial communities from Weissenstadt, Germany - SII-2010 (SPAdes) (version 2) | ecosystem: Environmental > Terrestrial > Soil > Wetlands > Peat | place: Germany...
GGGCCTGACCGACGCGCACTACGACGACCCGGCGGGGCTGGGTAAGCACCTGCAGGAGACGACGGATGGCCTTGCGTCGAACAACGCGGCCAACCTGGTGCAAACCCTGGCCGCCGCGCTGAATTTGGTGGGTCGCTCGGATGATGCCGTAACATTGCTGGAAGATCATCTGGGCCTGACCGACGCGCACTACGACGACCCGGCGGGGCTGGGTAAGCACCTGCGGGAGACGACGACTGGCCTCGCGCCCGACAATGCGGCCAGCCTGGTGCAAACTTTGTCCGCTGCGCTGAGGTCTATGGGCCGGTCGGGCGCGGCGGTGGTGTTGCTGGAAGGTCGTCTGGGCCTGACCGACGCGCACTACGACGACCCGGCGGGGCTGGGTAAGCACCTGCAGGAGACGAGGGACGGCCTTGCGTCGAACAACGCGGCCAACCTGGTGCAAACCCTGGCCGCCGCGCTGAATTTGGTGGGTCGCTCGGATGATGCGGTGACGTTGCTGGAAGGTCGTCTGGGCCTGACCGACGCGCACTACGACGACCCGGCGGGGCTGGGTAAGCACCTGCAGGAGACGACGGACGGCCTTGCGCCGAACAACGCAGCCAACCTGGTTTCCACTCTGGCCGACGCGCTGAGGTACATGGGCCGGTCGGGCGCGGCGGTGGTGTTGCTGGAAAGTCGTCTGGGCCTGACCGACGCGCACTACGACGACCCGGCGGGGCTGGGTAAGCACCTGCGGGAGACGACGACTGGCCTCGCGTCCGACAATGCGGCCAGCCTGGTGCAATCTTTGTCCGCTGCGCTGGGGTCTATGGGCCGGTCGGGCGCGGCGGTGGTGTTGCTGGAAGGTCGTCTGGGCCTGACCGGGGCGGATTACGCGGACCCGGCGGGGCTGGGTGAGCACCTGCGAGAAACAACGGTCGGACTCGCGCCCGACAACGGGGCTAACCTGGTGTCCACTCTGGCCGACGCGCTTCAGGGAACCGGGCGGACCGGCGAGAGCGCTTACATCCTGGACGCCTACCTCACCACCTTTCGTCCCCTCGACGACACGCTCGGACCCGGCCCTGAAAATCTCGTTCTGCTCATGGATAGCTGGCTCTCCTGGTTCGGGCGCAAGGATCCTCAACGGGCCCAGGAGACCGCCCGCAGGGTTGTCCCCTACCTCCGCCACGCGATCCGCCGATCCAGGATGTCCCTCGACGACCGCAAGCGGTTCGTCCAGCGCGTTCGGGGTCTGCGCCTCACACTCGGCGAACTGGCCCACCACTGGGCCAACTGTGCTGCCGACGCCGGAGAGGCTCGGCACTGGCTCCTGACGGCGCAGCTCTGGGACGCCGAGCTAGGGCAGCGGGTGCTGCTGGAGCGTTTCCTGCTGGGGCGGATCCTCCACGCCGGGGACGACGGGGCCTGCGAGCCCGCCCCGCGGTGGCCCTTCAGGGAACGCGAACAGACGGGCGCCGAGCCGCCCGACGCCTTGCAGCCACTGGCGGCCTTCGACGCGCTCGCTGACGGGGGCGCGGCACTCGCGGGGCCTCAGACAACGCCGCTGGCGGCCGTCGGCACGCATCCGTCGTGGCTCGACGAGGCCGAGAGACGCGTAAGCCAGGGACTCGACGAGCTGGCCCTGGCTCAGGCGCTCGGCCCGGACACGCTACTGCTGCGGCTGAGTGTCTCGGCCCTTGACGGGCGCCTGCTGTGGGCCGCGACCCGCAGCGACGGCAAGGGGCTGGAGGTGGTGGCCCACGGTGGTGGGCAACCTGGCGACCAGTCCCGCCTGGCCTGGTCGGTAGCGCGGCACGATCTCCGCATCGCGCTGGCCTACCAGCCCCAGGCGAGCGCACAGCGTGTTGTCGCCGTGCTCCTCCGCGCCTTCGTCGAGGAGCGTTCCCTGGGACCGGACCGGGATCGGGCAATGCTGCGGGACGAGGTAGGAGACCTAACTGCCCAACTCAAGCGCACCCACGAGGGGTTCGGGAAACGGTTCGAGGCCGTTTGTACGCCGCTACTGGTCCCCGCCCTCGACCTTGCCGAGCAGTGGCGGGCGACGCTTGAGGCGCTCGTGCGGACGGCGGAGCGCCCGGTGCACGACGTCGCCCCCCTGAACGCGGCGACCGCGGAGTACCTTAAACAGGTGGAGCGAGTGTGCGATCTAGGCACACTGGCCGAGCACCTGGGCGCGCGGCTCGACGTGGTGGTACAGGCCGACGACGTGCTGCACGCAGTCCCGGTGGCGCACCTGAAGGTCGCCGGTCGGCCGCTGTGGCAGCAAGTGCGGTCGGTCCGCGCCTCCTTGTCGGTGTTGCTCGACGTGCTCCAGCGTCAGATCGAGCAGGAGCGGAGGGACGACCTGCCCGCAAGCCGCCGCCTGATGACGGTCTCGTGGGCGCAGCCCGACGACCCGGTCCGCAACGCGACCCAAAGGCTGCACCGGGAGCAGCAGGCCCTGGCCGGTCCCGATCGGTTCGGGCTGGAGTGGCGGGGCGCGGCCGAGGACCCGCGCGCCACGCCGGGGACCCTGTTCCGGGGGATCGACGGCGGCCCGCTGCGTGCCCTGACGGTCTGCGGCCACGGCGACGAGCAGCAGGCGGGCGTCCGCCTGGCCGGTGCCGACCATGGCGACAGCCTCTGGTCGGGGCAAGGTCGGGACCTGAGCGGGGTGGAGTGGCTGCTGCTGGTGAGCTGCTCGGTGGGGCGGGTTCAGGGCTCGTCGGTGCGCAACGTGGAGGGGCTGTGCGTGGAGCTGGCGTTGCACCGGTGCCGCTCGGTGTTGGCGGCCAAGTGGCCGGTCGTGGGCCCGCAGGCGGCCACGGTGGCTAACCGAGTGCTGGAGGCGTTCCTGGAACTGCGTCGACAATTCGACCAGGGTCAGCTCGGTCCTGACCTAAGCGATGCGCGGCTGCGGTCGCTGGCGCTGAACCGGGCGCGGCAGCACCTGGGCCCCAACTACCTCAACACGCTGGCCGCCTTCGAACTCTATGGACTAGGATAAGAGCCAGTCGGTTCGCAACCAGCGGAAGAACAGGCGTTCCTACGCCGCTTCCTGAAGTGAGCGATGCGGGGCACGGCAAAGTCGCGTGGATCTGGCCCTGACGCAGCAGAAGATCTGGGGAAAGGAACTCTGCCATGGCTTCACTTCTTGTCCAGATCGACGAGTGGGCGAGTTCGGATCTTGGAGAGCATACCAGGGAGTTCGCGCGAAAACTGCATCTGGAAGATGCCCTGCAGGATACATTGACGAAATGGCTTGAAAAGGGAGGAGAGCTACCGAGTCGTTATGAGGACATCAGGGCCCTGAATGCAGTTATTCGGAAAGCAATGGTGAATCGTCGGAGGGACATACACCAACGGGATTCCAAACGTGGACGGTGGGAACAAGAATCCTGGGAAGAAAAATGGAGATCGCCGAGCCTACGTGCGAAGAGGAGCAATTCTGCAACTGAGGGTGAACGTCATCAAGAAAAGGAGGAAATTCCTCAAGCCAAGGAGAAACGCCGTCAAGATGGGGAGAAACGTCGTGAAGAGGAACGTCGTCAAAAGGAACGCAGTCAAGAATTTGCCCGCAGTCTCTACTTGGACGTGCTCGAAAAGCTCGAGCCCCTTGAACAGGTCGTCATTCTTGTTAATCAAGAAATATCCGGATGCGATGTTAGATCAGACATGAGTTCGAGCAGCCAAACTCTCGCCTTTGACCCGGAGATGCTCGGCCAGCTTCAAGCCGCTGCTGCCCGGCTGGAACCGCCGGTGTCTGAAAGCGAGGTCTGTACGTGGAGACATCTCGAGGACGTTGCCCGGAGTCTGGGTCTTCGCTCCACAACCTTGAGGACGAAAAGACGCAGGGCGTACCTCAAGCTCCAGCGTTTCCTCGAGGATCACGGGATCTCGTTCGAGTACTGGAATGAGTTCGCCTTCGACGATTGAAACGGTCTCGTGGGCTCATACCTGGGACCGATGGCCCAAAGGCTCACTGACCAAACTGGAGTCAATACCGATGGCCGCACGCTTGACCCTTGACCCGGCGTTGCGAGACGCGATAACGGATACAATCCTCTCAAGCCGCCCTGGGATGAGAACCGAGCACGAGCCGGAGACCACCCGCCGCCGGGAAATCCTCCGTGACGGCATCGAGCGAGCGATCGCTGATCCCGAGTACTTCACGCTTTACATGAGGCAGCTCGATCACGTCCTTTCTCGCCCGTTGCCGGACAACCTCCGGGAACTGCTGCCCGAGGAACGCGAGGAGGCTCTTCTCATTTCCGGGCTGGGGGCGTTGCGTGCCGACGAGATTGATCAGATGGCGCTGAGCCCGTACCAGATGAGCCAGGTACAAAGTGCTGTGTTTGACGGCCCGGAGATCCCGACGTACTGGGTCGACGCGATCGATCGGGCAATGGCTCGTTCGCTCCAGGAGTGTCATGCGCCTGGGCGGAGCATCGAGGAGATCGTAGACGCGGCGTTCGCCGCGGCTGGGATGGCACGTCCGTCTCGGAGAGAAGCTGCCACCGACAAAACGTATGCCCAAGCATCCGAACTCGCCCTGGCTGACTTCGGCACTGGACATGAGCAGGCCACTGGGCCGCCAGTCGACGCCCTAACTTGGACGGATGAGATCCCGTTCGCCAGTATGGAGATCCTCGCCGTCCACGACCCCGAGGAACTCGAATTGCGGCAAGACCTCGCCGTCCAAGTCGAGTACCGTTGGCAGCCCACGGGCGACCACGGCTCGGTCCTGACCGTCTGGCTCACAGGTGCCTTGATCCTCACCAGGGCGGATTGCACCGCCCGGCTCATCGATGCCCAAGGCGTTGAGCGTGCCAGGGCTACGGTCCACGAGCACGCCCTGACGTTCCAGACTGCGGACGTCGACCGTTCCGAGGTACTCACAGGGTGGACGGTTGCGTGCGAGTACCGGAAGGAGAAGTTCATCGACGCGCGATTCGCAGCCGTCCTCCAGCCGCCGGGTACCGGTCTTGCCCGCTGCCCAGCGTAGCTCGCAGATCGGGAATGTTTCGGCGCAGAGACGAGGAATGCCGGGCTCCCTGCCCCTCTTTTGGTGGTTGATGGCCGAAGATAAAACCGGTTATCTTCGGTCGCTTGTTCCGGGGAAAGGCAGGAGAGAGGAGCTGTCTAGCGTTCGCATTCCGCGAACCACAGCGCTGAGTCAAACAAGATGCCAGGGAGGCAGAGTTCGCGACTCCCGGCGGATGACGAACTGAGGGCTTGCCCTCCTTCGAGGGCGTTCAACCGCGTCCAGTGAGGGCGACCTGACAGCGCGAACCTCTCGCTCGCGTTTCGTGTCAGCTCTTGGGATGGAGCGCCCTTTCACGCAACAGGAGTGAGAACATTGGACTCAGACGCTAAGAACATTGAGGCGTTCAATAGAAGTGCAAACAACCCCGACCTGTGGCGCCTCCGCGGCCTCGACTTGCACACCGCCGCCGAGGCTCTGCGCGACAAAGCCGACATCGCGATGAGTGCCCCCGACTGGTCGAACCTGTCTCTCGACGACCCAAGCGTCGTGGATTGCTTCAAGTACGCTGGCTTGGTGTTCCAAGCCGCGATGCTTCAAGGATTCGCGGTGGAGTGCCTTCTGAAGTGCTTCTGGATCATCCAAGGCAACACCGTCGCCGAGGACGGTAAGTACAGAATCGATACCATCAATCGCGAGAATCATGACCTCGTGAAGATCGCTGAAGGTGTGGGCTTCGCGATCTCCCGAGACGAATCCGCGGCGTTGGCGAAGTTGTCTGGATTCGCCCGAAGCTTCGGACGGTATCCGATCGCGAAGAAGTGGCAGGAACAGCGGCTGGTCAAGAACGAGTTCGGGATCGACGCCGGTCCGAGTTGGAATAACGAGGACCACGTTTTCGCTGAGACTGTTCTTGCCCGCCTCAAATCGGAGATCAAGGCGAGGCGGGCTCCTCCCGTGTGAGGTGCGCCGCCCAAGCCTGTCGGATCGGCCCGCACTCGATTGCGTCTTATGACCTCCTGACGTGAGAGGAGTTCCGGGGACACCCAACGACGACAAGGGATTGACGGTCGATGTGGAGATAAAATATCCAGCTCAACGGGCCGCCAACACTTCCTGTCCTCGCTCGGACCGTTTCTGGCTAAACCAAGTCAATCGCCAGCCGGCGGTTGACTCGACCGCGGCATCATCGAGGCCCAAGCAGGTGATCCCGCTGAGCAACTTCTTCGACGCTTCCCAGAAGCTCGTCTGGCCAGGTCAAGCTTCCCCCGAGGTCGGCTTGAAAGAGAAGCGCGAGATCTTTGAACGGGCGAGTCTGGCCGTGCTCGAGGAATCCAGGCAACACGGTGTCGCCTCGATTGCAACCGTGACGGCCGCCCGACAGAAGCTGCTTGACTACGGCCGCCCGGCCTTGCAAAAAGTTCGCGCCTCCTCGACCCCCCAGGTTGCCGACACGTTTCATCACTTCCTGCTCTCACTCTACGACTCGCTGGCCCAGTCGGCAGCACCGCCGGAGATCACGGCAGGTTCCGCACCCAAGCCTTGAGCGAGCTGAGCGGGTTGACCCTTCCAGCGTCGATGCGTGGGGAGAAGGGGGGCGACATCCATCACGGCCGCCTTCGTCGCGCTGGAGGTTCGCCGCAGCCGGGACGGTCGCTGCATCCGCCAGAGCGCGACGCCGAAGAGCAGCAAGACCGCGATGCCGACAATCCAGAGGATGACCTTCACCTCCGTCGACATGGGGTTGGCTGGCGTTTCCCGCAGGTAGATCGGAAACGGCTTGACAGGCGGTTCCGCGGCGGGAGTGTCCTGGGGCTCGACAAAGAGCTCCTGGTCTCGTTCCCTGATCGAGAGCTCTTGCTCGGGCATGCTGCGTCGTTCCGAACCCATGCTACCGACTCCCGGGAATGCAGTGCGCGGGATTGACTCAGTACCCTCAAGCCTATGGAGAACCCGGCTCAGTGGCAATGTCTTCTCGCAGAGATCGCGGCCGATGCGATCCGGCCTGCCGGCGAGCCAGGAAGAACCAGTCCCAGCTCGGGGGGAAACTGGCCAGTTCAGCGCTCCCCGCCAGGCTCTCGTCCCAGGGGTAGAGCACCTTCTTCAATTTGATGCCGCGGAAGCCGGCCTTGCCCAGGCGATGCTCCACTTCAAAAGGTAGCCAGAACTTTTGCCGCAGACCCTGGAACTTGAACCGGCCAAACGCGAAGTCGTAGAACCGATGCTCGGCATGGTGGCCCGTGAATCGCATGGCGTCCGCCATCTCCAGACCCTGCTCCAGCGCTTGATCCAGGAGCAACATCGTGTGGTACTGGATCGCGTCAATCGAGGGAACGATCCCCAACAGCACTCCCTTGGGTCGCAGGCTCGCGTGGATCGATCGCAGGGTCCCCTCGATGAGACGCACGTCGGGCATGACCAGCGAGTTGATCGTGATCGCCACGTCAATCTGGCCTGCCAGGTCATCGAGTTCGTGCATCGCGCGGTGCAGGAAGCTCACATGGCACGATCGCTCTGGTCCAAGCCGTTCTTTGGCCCGTGCCAGCATCGCCGGCGCGAAATCCAGAGCGATCACCCGACCGAACCGCTCGAGCAGGCGGGGCAGAAGCGGCCCCGTTCCGCAACCCAGATCGATCACGGTCTTCCGCCCAGGATCGGTGATCGCGTCCAGTGCGTCCCAGAGCGGGTTCTTCACTCCGGAGGCGAGAGGATCGAGGAAAGTGTCATCGTAAGCCGCCGCGTGCCGGCTCCAGTGGCGCTCTTGGTTCCGAATCGGGATATCGTTGTCGCCCACGAGCAAAACCAATCTCAACGCGGTTGAACCGGCAATCGCAGGCCAGATGCCCGCTGGATCTTTCCCGCCGGACCCAGAGCCATGGCGCTTTCTTCTCAAGCATGGAACACGCCTGCTTGGTCGGTCAAATTGGGGCCCATTTTGTTGCCTGCGGGTCCCGGACCGATCTGGATGAGAGCCATCATGAACGCGGATTTGGCGGCGATCCCGGACTCGACCCTTTGGGGATCAAGCGGATAACGTCGATCGCCAGTCCTTGTGACGTTCCCAGCACATCGCGCCGGTAAAAGCGGGGGTAGCCCAACCGCGGGTCAGGAGTGAATCTCATCACGACCTTGGTTCCCTTCGGCTGGCCGAACGGCTGGTCCAGCTTGAGCTGGGCCAGCTCATCGGCAATGGTCGTGAAGAGCCCGTCCACTCCGTAAAACCTGGGGTCGGGGGGGCGCACTTCGAATCTCCGTCCATCAGATGCGATCGATTCCACCTCGCGTACCTCTCGCTCCCGCACGGTCACGTAATAATGCGCGCTCATTATCCCCGAGGCGCTCCATTCCAGGTCGTAGTCGCGAATCCCTGCCTCGGCCCAGACCTTCCGCGCCGCGGCAAGCGCTTCAGGGGTTACCGACTGACCGCCCGAGCAGCGGGCAAAGATGCAGACGGCAGCCAGGCCGGTCATCGCGACGAGGGTCAACCCGATCGCCAGCCGCCGAATTCGAGGACGCATTCCGCAGCTCTCGCTCATTCTCAGCTCCTGTGACTTCCGAACAATCCCGCCTGCCGGCCCATCGCCCCCCTTTCAGCATGCCAAAAGTCACGACTCCACGACCAGCCCTGCACGATGTCCGCCAGGGCTATCGGGCTCGAGCACAAGTTTGGAGGGGCCGGGTGTAATGCCGGCTAGCCTGGGAACCGCGACCAGGTCAAAGTGGTTGGCCGTACTGAAGGCCCAGGTGGCGACAGACGCCCTGCGCCTGGTCCGACCCGGCAGTCTCCGCCACACTGCCTTGGCCAGGTCGTCGATCGGGTGGGCCGAGGCCAACACCACCTTCTGTCCCCGTCTCATCGCCTCGACGATCGTCTCGACCCGGCGATCATCGACTCCCGCGGATGCTGGTTCCTGACCAGCCAGTACAATACGGCCTGCCGGCAATAGCCGATCCTGATCGGACTTGTCCCAATCGCGTCGAAGCGCGGAGGCGACGGGGAACGGACTGGCCCCTGACCACCGATAGGTCCACCGACTCACAAACAGTCCATGAAACGCGAGTGCACCCGGCCGCCCCTGGTCGTCGTTTGCTTGCGGGAAGACCCCGACGATCATCCAAGGCCCGCGTTGCAAACACAGGGCGAACAGGCAGGCTGCTTCGGCAACCCCCGTGGGCCGTTCGCCAAACCGCTGCCCCGCCAGTCTCAAGGCATTCAGCCACTCCGCGCGACAGCCCGCCGAATGCGACAGTACCGCGTACCCTCGACTCCAGAAGGGAAAACTGCCGTAAACTGCCTGCTCGTAACGAACGGTCCTGGTCATCCTTATCCCTCTGAGCTCGGCACGTCTTCGTCTTCCGTCTGGCTGTTTCGGGGAATTCTGTAGAAGCGGCTGTGCGCTACATGGTATAAATTCAATAACCGACACACAGCTAAGAATTCGGGCCTTCTGCCCAGTAATCTTCGCGTTTCTAGCCGTATTTCGGGTCGTTGAAAAATTTGACTTGCTATTCCCATTCAGCGCGGGACAATAATATCTGTGACGGAGTTGGTGCGGACTGGCACTCGGCTCTTACAATAAAAAAGTTGAATGCAAGTCGTCGGAAGACTAGATGAAGAGCAACCCGGCTGGTCCCGGGGGGCTCGTTGACGGGTAAGCCGACGTGGTCGAATCCCTGACGGTGTTCGGTCATGTCGGTTTTTTTTCAACGATCCGACAGGACGCTAGGAATACTGCGTGTCTAGGAGTCGCCGTAAGCGGTTTGTTTGTAAGAGCTTGCGTCGTTTCGTTCCCGTAAGTGCCTGCGGCGAAACCACTTACGGCGTCGCGTTCTCCGCCGGGTTCTTGGCCTGGTGTCAGGTCATTGTATAAATTCGGGAGGATTCGTGCAGAATCCTCAGTCCGTGAGTGCACCTAGTGGTCCGCAAGTGTGAGTATCACCATGTCATCATCCTTGATCGACCGATCCGCGACAGTGCCGGCGCTCTCGCAGGATGACGAGCGTGCCATCGACTGCATCGTCCAGGCAATGAGTCGGGCCCGCCGCCTGCTGTTCATCACAGGCGCGGGGATGTCTGCCGATTCCGGACTTCCCACTTATCGGGGCCGTGACGGCATTTATCGCGCCCAGCAGACAACCCTTCATGGGCTCTCCATCGAGCAAGCCCTTTCCGGACCCATGCTCCGGGCCCGGCCAGAGATCACCTGGCATTATCTGCTGGAACTGGAAAAAACGAGCCGCCATGCTGCCCCGAACCGCGGCCATCACGTCATCGCGGAGATGGACGGCTATTTCGACGCCGTCTGGGTCCTCACCCAAAATGTGGACGGCCTGCACCAGCGCGCCGGCTCGCGCAACGTGCTCGATCTGCACGGCAGCTTGCACGCGCTGGAGTGCATGAGGTGCGGCCAACAGACAACGACGCCAGACTATTCCAACCTGACTCTGCCCCCTCGCTGCTCGGAGTGCGAGGGCCCGATTCGACCCCAGGTCGTTCTGTTCGAGGAGGAGTTGCCCTACGACAAGCTTTCCCGCTTATGGTACGAGTTTGGCGCTGGCTTCGACATCATCTTCAGTATCGGCACGAGCAGCATGTTCGAGTACATCGTCGAACCGGTGCGGGTGGGACAGACGATGGGAATCACCACGGTGGAGATCAACCCCGAGGTCACGACCATTTCGTCCGAGGTTGATATCAAGATCAGCGCCGGTGCGGCTACCGTTCTCGCCTCGATCTGGGAACGCTACCTGGCCTGGTGGCCTTGGGCCTGACCGCCCGCGACCGAGACGAGAAATTGACGGACTGACGCGCTGGATCGTGGGGTTTCCTAGCAACCGCCGCGCCGGGGATGTCCAGTACTGTGGATGTTTCGCGCTTTCAGGGCTGGGCCTCGAGCACGAAGTACATGCGCAGGGTAGGCTGGGGCGTTGTTCGGGCATACATCAGACCGAGCAGTAGCCCAGGGGCGATCTGGCGGATCTCATCGCGATTCTGGGCATAGATTCGCGAGGTCCGGCTGTAGTCGAGCACGAGGGTTGGGGCCCCGTCGAGCCAGCTCTGCTCCTGGTAGACCTGGGCGCGGACGATCGGCAGGCCGAAAAAGCGGTTCACGGCGGAAGACTCAGCGGGATCGAAAACCTTGCCCTGCCAGACCAGCCGTGTTCCCCGGGCCATGGCTTCGTTTCGCCGGGTCCCAGGTGCCAGGATGGCGGTCCCCCGCACCCGGCCCGGCGGGATACCCGCGACACTCCCCTGGCGATAGAGCGCATCCAGCTCAGGGCCGCTCATGCGTAGTAATTGATCGACGCTGACCGCTGGCGTCTGGGCCCCAGCGGGAGTACATGGATCCACCCCCATGCAGAGGCCTGCGAGCCAGATCGAGGATAAGATCCGGGTGCAGCTTTTCACTCGTTTCGGCGGGATGATCATCGAAGTCACCTTGGCGGCTGGATGTGGTCAGAACGCGGAGAAGTTCGTATCTCCCAGCATCGGCAGGGCTGTCCTCGCGTCTTGAGTGAATCTTCAAAGTGGAGGTCTGCTGACATGGTCACTTGACAGCTCGACCGATTGGTTCGAGCAGCGAGCCCAGCCAGTAGCCGAGCGAGGGAAACGCGGTCAGCACGAAGCCGACGATAGGCACCGCGTAGGGCAGCAAGTTCGAGAGCTGGGTCTGATCGAGCTTGAAGCTGTTGGGGACTTTGCGGGCCACGCGGCTGACGAAGTCGCTCCTCTCGATCTGGACCAGGACCATCAGGGTCGCAAGGACCCCGGCCAGGATGAAGGCCCAGATCACAATCGACATCAGCTTCAGGGGGTGAAAGGGATACCAGGCCACCGCCAGAAGCAGGAGGATCGGCCCGTAGATGAGCTGGGCCGACATGCTGCGGAGAGGATGGGCGAACTGGCTGACCAGGTAAACGATCCGCAGGGCCAGGAGTTGCTCGGCCATTGCCAGCCACTGGCTCGTGGCCGGGTCGAGCTCCCCCGTGGTGCCTTGGGGTGATTCAGGCTCCGGCTTCCCGTCACCGGCAAGCGAGCCGCCGTACGCCTGATCCAGGGATCGCCGGGGCCATGCCAGATCGACGACCGGGGCAACGCAGGCGTCCGAGACGATCTCGAACCGCTCCAGGTCCGACCCCGGCGCGTGTGCGGCGACGGTCGCTCGGAGCGTTTCCCGAATCGGCAGCCGGGTTTCTCCTGACGTCGAAGCCCACCCCAGCACGAGCCGGCACTGCTGCAGCGGGATCTCAAGATCAATATCATCCTGCAGCGATGTCCGCAGGAACCGGCCGAACTTCGCGGCCACTCTCGGGGGTATCCGGTCGAATGCGTCGGCCATCGGCAGCAGGCTGATCTGGCGAAACAATTGAAAGAGCGACCTCCAGAGCCAGAGATAACGCACCTGCGAGTAAATGAGCAGAAGCAGATAGCCCATGAAGGCGATCACGACCAGAATGTCGAATCGGGCGCCTTCCGGAGTCGGAATAAATCGAGGCCAGACCACTCCCCAAACGAAGACGACCAGTCCCACCACGGCCGAGAGCACAAGCCCGGCCAATGGCAGGTTCTTCGAGATCAGGACGGTGACCGGATACTCGAGCAGATCGACGCACAGGCGAAACCGGGCGTTGAGCCTGGGAATGACCCGTTTCCAAGGGAAGTCCCCGGGCATCGAGATTCCTTTCAGCGAGACCAGTTCGGACCCCCGGCGCAAGAGCGGATAGGATTGCAGCCGCTTGAGCTCCAGATAGCCCCACCAAAAGACGGCCGCGCCCAGACAGATGACCGGCACGATCGGCGAAATACCGCCCAGCAGGTGGGCGCTGCGGTCGAGGGCAAGCCA
>Ga0209517_10007694_pt1 | contig 12812 bp, 11 predicted proteins | sample PeaSoiMetSII2010_FD_187695 | JGI IMG/M metagenome (GOLD analysis project Ga0209517, IMG submission 187695) | Peat soil microbial communities from Weissenstadt, Germany - SII-2010 (SPAdes) (version 2) | ecosystem: Environmental > Terrestrial > Soil > Wetlands > Peat | place: Germany...
CGAGCCTCGGAACGCGCGTCGACGGCATACCCGTGAGGGACCTCGTGGGCGGTAGCAATGGTTTCCGCAGACCGGGGTACAGTCTGTACCTCGACCCGGGGCTGGCCATCGCTCGCCACCGCGGCACGTGGACGCTGAACGTTCCGCTACGCGTTCATGCGAACTTCAAGAGGAGCCTGATCGACGTCCAGGAGGGCGCTCCTGGCGGCGGAGACCTCGCAAAGTACTTGATCCTCGTCGGCTATAGCCTGCGATTCTGAACGAAGAGCCAGGGCCGCGCTTTCCCTTTCGGCAGCGCCTTCGACTACCCTATAAGCCCGTGGACCAACGCCATGACACGGAGCCAACTGATTCCTATCGGGGCGGCCATCGCCGCGCTGCTGATGCCGGCCGCGCGCGCAGCCGATGGCACACCGCAGCCGCCACGTGTTCGGCGCCGCGCGAATCGAGGACGTCTACCGCATCCTCCTGGACCGCGACGCGCTGCTGCTGGAATCCATCGCGGACGTCATCAAGCAGAAAGATGCTCAGGACGGCCCCGTTTTGGTGACGGCCGGCTCGGTGCAGGAGTGCACTTACCATTACGTGTCATCTACGGCGATGCGGCCCAAGGATCTCTACAAGACGGTGAAAGGCCCCTTCGAGATTCTGAACGGCGGGGGCATCATCGCCGCGGGGGAACCGCATATCCACATCACCTTCTCCAACCACGGCGCGCCTTTCGGCGGGCATCTCGAAAAAGGATGCCGCGTACTTTACCTGGCGGAAATCACGATCCTGAAATACTCTGGCGCGCCGCTGGTCCGCAAGGCCAACGAGAACGGCGTCAGGTTGCTCGAAGCTAAGTAGCCGCGGGACCGCTTGCTAACGCGCGCGGCTCGGTTGGGCCTCGACCGCATTTGCGAACCCGTGTACGAAGCTAACAGGCTTTCAACAGACACATCCGCCGGGCGGCGCGACGGGCCTTGAGACGCTCATTGGCTTTCTTCTGCTTCTCCGCTGAAACGACGGTTTGGCACGTGTCGCACCGTTTCCGGATGCGGGACCTGGTGATGAACTCCGCGCCGCAGCGGCGGCACTTCTTCATCATCGTCTCCTCCAGCGGGAGAATGCCCGGTTTCTTGGGCAGCAGATGAGAGTAATGGAAATCGCAATGATTCACGTCAGGCACCTCGCGTTGTTCAGCGGCCATTCCATTCCGGGACCCCAACAGCCCAAGGCGCGCTTGGGGGCGCGTTGGGTGTAATGGCGCATGGGTCTCTCCGGGTGCATAAAAACCCCACACCGGCAAGGTCGGGAGTACCCGGGGCAGCATTCCGGAGGGCACCCCTATCTGGTTTGGAAAGAGGGAGTTCGACGGTTCGGGCGGTAGCGGCAGAAGTTTGCGTAGCGAAGCCCTTCCGGGAACTGTCATGGTTCTTGCAAGATCCTTGCACGCGACCAGCCGAAATTCAGGCCGCGTTGGGGGAGGCCGGGCGGTACACCTCGGTAGCGCCCAGCAGCTCCCATCGTAAATGGTTGATATAAAAGGCGAGAATCGCGTCCGGATATACGCCGTGAAACTTCTCGATCACGCGGTTTTCCCAGCCTTCGGTAAAGTACGGCTTGGGGTCCATGTCCTTGGCAAAGAACCCGTTCTCATGCGGCACGCCGAGCAGATCGAGCACGGCGGTAATCATATCGAGGTGCGACACCAGCACGGCCTGCGCCAGGTCCTTGGCGAAATCTTCCTCCCGTTCGGAGATCCGGGCCCAAAACTTGGGAACGGATTTGCGCAAGGCCTCGGTATTCACTTTGTGCAGGTGCGCCCTCACCTTGAATCCTTCGTAGATCTGGTACGTCCTCAGTTTGCCGATCGAAATGCTGTGGATGAGGTCGGCGAACACCTCCTGGCCAAGGCCCAGGTAAACATCCGAAATTTGCATTACCGTCCAGGGTATCATTTCCGGCGGCTCTGCGGAGGAGGGGGTCCGGTTATCCGTTCCGCCCGCAATCCGCCGATACTGGAATCATGCATCGAAGCCTGCGGCAATGGATGGCGAGTTCCCACATTCCCGCGGTGTTCGTGCTGACGGCGCTGAACCTGGCCATCTGCTGGCGCCTCTTCCAGGTGGAATATACGGACGAGTTCCGTTCCATCGAAGGCTCATTCATCGCGATTGCCCGCTATGTTTCCAGGCACTGGGGAGACTTTTCCTGGTTTCCGCTGTGGCACTGCGGAATGCCCTTCCAGGACACCTACGTTCCCGTGCTCCACCTGATGGTCGCGATCGTCGCTTCCCTCGGGAAAATCTCCGCGGCACGGGCCTATCACGGCGTCATCGGCGTGACCTATGCGTCAGGCCCGGCGACGCTGTATTGGATGGCGGTGCGGATGGGAGCGCATCGCGGCGCAGCGTTCCTCGGGGCACTATTCTATTCGCTGTTCTCGCCGTCGGCGCTGCTGATGCCGGATGTGGCAGGGGATCTCGGCGGCTTCTGGTCCGCCCGCCGTCTCCAGGTGTTGACAGTTTATGGAGAAGGCCCGCACGTCACCGCCATGACCATTCTGCCGGTGGCGATTCTGGCGCTGGAGAATGCGCTCACGCGGAGAACCGGACGGGCGCTGGCCCCCGCCGCGCTGGCCATCGCGCTGGTGCTTCTCACCAACGTTCCGGGAACTGGGGCGCTCGGCCTGGCCGTCTTCTGCTGGATTTGCGCGCAGCCCACGGGCCGGCGGGAAGCCGCCTGGGTGGTGGCGGGGAGCGCCGCGGTTTTTGCGTATGGCCTGGCCTGCTACGGGGTGCCTCCTTCGGCGCTGGCCACGATAGGCGCGAACATGGGTTCCATGCACCCGGACTATGCCGGCAGCCTGAAATATGGTTCGCTCCTGCTGATGCTCGGGCTGGCCACAATCGCGGGCGCCGGCTACCTGTTGGCCCGCACGCGCCTGCCGCTGGCCGTCCGCTTCGCTATGCTCTTTTTCGGATTGATCGCCGGAGTCGTCTTGACCGCCGATTTCCGAAAGCTCGAATTGGTGCCGCAACCATTGAGGATGCAACTGGAGATGGAAATGGGCGCCTGCCTCCTGCTGGGCAGCGCCGCCTGGGCGGTTTACACCTGGATTCCGCGCTGGATCCGACCGGTGGTGTGGGTGGCGTGTCTTGCCCCGCTGGCGGTTCAGTTCGACCATTACCGCTCGGAGGCGCAAATCGACGCCCAGCCCGCGGACCTAGCCAGTCACTCGGAATACACGACCGCACGATGGCTGGATGCCAACCTGCACGGGCAGAGAGTCTATGTCGAAGGTTCCGCTTCCTTCTGGCTCAATGCTTTTTCGGAGACTCCGCAGATGGTGGGATGCTGCCTGCAAGGCCAGTCGATGCCGGTTCTCACCTGGGTCCAATACCTGGTGACTCGTGATGCCGACCCTGCGGATACGGAGCGTTCCAGGCCCTGGTTGCAAGCTCTTGGTGTGGACGCCCTGGTGGTGAGCGGCCCCGCCAGCACCGACGGGTACAAGAACATCCTCAAACCTCAGCGGTTCGAGAGGCTCTTTCCGGTGCTGCACCAGGAACACGGCGATACGATCTATTCCGTTCCGCGGGGACGTCCTTCGCTGGCGCACGTGGTGCGACCCGGAGACCTGGTTCCACTGCGTGCCTCCCATCAGATGGATTACTCCGAAGTGGTGAAATTTTCCGAAGCCGTCGTGGACAATTCGCGTCCGGCCGCCAGCTTCGAGTGGCTCCGCGGCGATATCGCGCGCATCCGGACGAATCTGCAGCCGAGCGACCTGGTGTCGGTCCAGGTGGCCTGGTTCCGTGGGTGGAAGGCCTTCGTCCGAGGCCGTCGAATGCCCGTCTCCGCGGACGGCCTGGGACTGATCGTGATCCAACCGGAGTGCGAAGGCGACTGCGAGATCACGCTGCGCTGGACGGGCCGGCCGGATGGGCCGATTGCCGCCGTGGTTTCGTGTGCCTCACTCGCCCTGTTGGCGGCGGTCTTTTACAAGAGGAAAACTGGCCGGGCCCCCGACGCGGTGTAATAATAATGGAACGAATGAATGCGGCTACGCCAGACGTTGCGCCCCGGTACCAGTTCAAACCGGGACCCCACAGCAGTCACACGCTGCTGCTGGCGCAGTTTCCCGAGCGCGGGGAAGGACGCCCGGTGCTGGATATCGGCTGCGCGGCCGGATACCTGTCCGAGATTCTGGCGGAGCGCGGATTCTCGGTGGCATCGATCGATTGGCCCGGCACGCCTCACCCGGCGACGGTGGAGTTTTCGGGCGCTGACCTGGACGACGGTCTGGGGCCGGTGGACCGCTACTTCGAGTACATCATTTGCGCCGACGTCATCGAGCACCTGCGCGATCCCCTGCGGCTGTTGAAGGAGTGCCGCGAGCGACTGGCGCCGGGCGGCACGCTGGTGGCATCGCTGCCCAACAGCGCCCACTGGTATTTCCGTTGGAACATTCTCATGGGCCGCTTTCCGCAGCACGAGCGCGGGCTGTTCGACAGCACCCATCTGCACTTTTACACGTGGGACGGATGGGTCCACCTGCTCGATCGCGCGGGCTTCCGCATCGAAACGGTGCGCTCCTCGGCCGTTCCTTTTGGACTGGCCGCTCCCGCCTGGGACGGGTCGTTCCTGGTGCGCGGGCTGGAGCGCTTGTCGGTGGCATTCGCGAGGATCCGGAAGACCCTGTTTGCTTACCAGTTCGTCGTCTGCGCGCGAGCCCGGTGATGCAATGATCAGACTTTCCCGCCGCAAGGAAATCCTGCTGGATTTCTTCCTGATGTTTGTGTTTGCCTTGGCGCTCATTCGGCCTTTCCTCAAAGCCAAGTACCTGGACAAATGGGCTTCCATCGAAAGCACGTTCATCGGCGACGCGCGCTTCCTGATTGCCCACTGGCCGCATCCCCAGTGGCAGCCGTTGTGGTATGGGGGCACGCGCTTCGATTACATCTATCCACCGGGCCTGCGGTACGGCACAGCGGTCATCTCGATGGTCACGGGCTTTTGGCCGGTGAAGGCTTATCATTTTTACACCGGAATTTTCTACTGTATCGGGATCGCGGGAGTATACCTGCTGGTGCGCGTGGCCAGCGGATCGCGCGGCATGGCGTGGTTGTGCGGGCTGGCGGCGGCCCTGATGTCACCGTCGTTCCTGTTCATGACTAACATGCGGAACGACGCCTGGAAACTGCTGCCCGTGCGGCTGGGGGTGCTGGCGAAGTATGGGGAGGGGCCGCACATGACGGCGTTTGCCCTGATCCCCATCGCGCTGGCGTTCACCTGGATCGCGCTGGAGAAGCGCAGTCTGGCGGCGGTTGCCTGGGCGGGAGTGTTTTCCGCCGCCGTGGCTTCCAACAACTTCTACGGCGCCACGGCGCTGGCGGTCTTCTACCCGGTCCTGGTATGGAGCTTTTGGATCACCCGGCAAGACAAGCGCATCGTGCTGCCGGCCGTAGCCATCCCGGTGCTGGCTTACTGCCTGACGGCCAGTTGGCTGGTGCCATCCTACTTCAAAGTGACGGCGGAAAACATGAAGTACGTTTCCGAGCACGGCACTACCTGGTCCATCTGGGTGGCGGTGGTGGTGGCGGTGGCGTACGCGGTCACCTGCGACCGGTTCGCGCGCGCCCGGAAGGAGCGCACGTGGGCCGTATTCGTGGCCGGCTGCGCTCTCTTCATTTCGGTCAACGTACTGGGCAATTACTACTTCAATTTCCGGGTGACCGGGGAGCCCGGACGGCTGGTCCCGGAGCTCGACCTGGTCTTAATCCTTCTGGCGGCCACCATCCTCGGTTGGATGTGGAACCGCCCCGGCCTGGTGCTCCGCGGCGTGGCGGTGGTCATCGTCCTGGCGGCGTTCTGGACCACCAAGGGCTACATCCGGCATGCCTGGCACATGTTCGCGCTTTGGCCGAACTACCAGGACCGCATCGAGTACAAGATCTCCGAGTTTTTCTGGCAAAACATGCCCGACGCCCGCACGCTGCCCTCCGGTTCGGTGCGCTTCTGGTTCGATACGTGGCACGATTTGCCGCAACTCGGCGGCGGATCCGACCAGGGCGTTCTGAACGGCGAGGCCGAGCAGGCGCAATGGGAAATCAATATGGGACCGAACGCCGAGCCCGCCATTCTGTGGCTGCAATCGATGGGCGTGGACGCGGTCTACGTGCCCGATAAGAAGTCGCAGGAGATCTTCAAGGACTTCGTGTTTCCGCAAAAGTTCGAGGGCGCGCTGCCGGTGATCTTTGACGATCACCAGGACAACAAGATCTATCGCGTGCCGCGGCGCTATCCGGCGCGCGTCCGGGTGGTGGACGCCGCGCGCCTGAACGCCTTGCAGCGCCCGCGATTCAATGACGACGTGGAATACCTGCGTGCGTACACCGACGTCATCGAAAAGGGGCCCGATTCGCCAGGCACATTGACTCGGGAAAGCACCGATGCCATGCGCGTGCACGTCAAGCTGGATGCGGGCCAATCCGTGGTGGTTCAGGAGAGCTACGATCCGGCATGGCACGCGTGGTCCGCGGGGCAGCCTCTGCCGGTCCGCAAGGACGCCATGGGTTTTATGGCGATCGATGCGCCGCCCGGCGATCGCGAGATCTCGGTGGTCTTCGTGACGCCGCTCGAAAACAAGGTAGGGCGCGCGGTGACCGTGATCGCCCTGATTGTGGTTCTGACCCTGATCGCGCTGGGCATTCGCCGGGAGCGGCGCGCGTGAAACGGTTCGCGGCTTGGCCGCGGGGCCTCCGGCCCTGGCCGATGGCCTTGGCGATCTTCCTGTTGAACGTGTGGTTGAACGGTCCGCTCTTCATGACCGGGGAACTGCCGTTCCGCGGATCCATCGAAGGCGGCTACGTGGGGATGGCCCGCTTCATCTCCGCGCATCCCGACCCCTGGGGCTGGAATCCATTTCCGTACTGCGGCTTGCCTACGCAATTCCTGTATGTACCGGCGCTGCCGTATCTGACGGCGCTTTGGATCGAGCTTCTGCCGCACGCTTCGCCCGATTCCATTTACCGCACGATCGTTTCGCTGATGACCTGCCTGGGGCCGGTGACGCTGTTCTTCTTCGCGCTCTACTTCACGGGAAGCCGGCGATGGTCCTTCGCCATGGCGCTGGCGTACAGCCTGCTCTCGCCGTCGTATGCGCTGTTCCCCGCGGTGGAGAAGGACCGCGGCATCGTGCAGCTCCCATGGCGAATTCAAGTGCTGGCGAAGTACGGTGAGGGTCCGCACAACACCGGCCTCACTCTGCTGCCGCTGGCGTTGCTGGCGGTCTGGCGGGCGGCAACCGGCCGGGGCTATCCTCGAATTCTTGCGGCGGCGCTGCTGCTGGCGGCGATTCCCCTGACCAACTGGGTGGCCGCCCTGGGCCTCGCGATCTCCTCGGTTCTGCTGCTACTGGCCGCTTGGGACGAGCCCGAGTTCCGCGCATGGCGCGCGCTGGCCGCCGCGGGGCTCGCCTGGCTGCTGGCCTGTTTCTGGCTGACCTTCACTTTTGTGAAGACCATCGCGTTCAACTGGCCGGCCGATTCCTTCGCGTACCAACTGCATGAGACGCAAGTGGGGCTGCTGGCTGGAATGCTCGCCGGCGCCTTGGCGATCCGCCTGGCGTTCCGCTGGCTGCACGGCTCTTTTTATTTCTGTTTCGTGACGCTCGCAGCCTTTGCCTTTGGCTGGATCGCCACGGCCTTTTATGTCTACGGGCTCGATACGATTCCGGAATCGCGCCGCTACGCCATCGAATTCGAGCTCTTCGTGGCCCTGGCGCTGGTGGAGGGTTTGCGGCTCGCCATGCGCAGTTGCAACGGGACCGTGCGGCTGTGTGCCATGGGAACGGGCGGCGTCATGCTGCTGGTGGGCGCGCCACAGCTTTGGGCGTATGCGACCCAGGGCTGGCGCCCGTGGCTGCCATCGCCTCCAGAGAGCACGGTGGAATACCGGTTGGCGCAGTGGATCGATCAACATCCTCCCGAGGGACGGGTCTTCGCGTCGGGCGGGCTGCGATTTCGGCTCAACTCGTGGTTGGATGTCGCGCAGGTGGGCGGCGGCTTTGAAACGGGACTGCGCAATCGCGTTCCGGTGGACCTGGCGTACCGCATCCGCACCGGAAGCAACGCGGACGACACACTGCTCGAGCTCAAAGCGCTGGGGGCGGAATACGTGGTGGTCGATGGGCCGAGGTCGCGGGAATATTACCGCGATTTTCTCCGGCCGGAGCGGGTGGCCGATTTGCCGGTGGTGTACCGCACAGAAGATGACGTCATCCATGCGTTACATGCGCGGCCGATGGCGCACCTCATGAGTCCCAACGAACTGCCGGATTCGGACGTGCGGGCACACCCGCAGGCGCTGGCGCGCTATGTGGCTGCCATCGAAGACCCGTCGCGCCCGGCACTCCAGGCGCGGTGGGCGGGCGCCAGCGTGCTGGAAGTGGCGGGTCCGGTGCGCCCTGGCGACCTGGTTGCCGTGCAGGTGAATGCCGACCCCGGCTGGCGTGCCACCCAGGATGGCCGCGAAATCGCGATCGCGGAGGACAGGCTCGGGTTCATGGTGCTCGATCCGGCGCCGGCCGCGGCGACTCACATCGAGCTCCGGTATCGCGGGACCGCCGAGCAGCGGATCATGGCCGCGGTGAGTGGCGCGGCTTGGGTGTTGGCGCTGGCGGGGTTGGTGCGGGCACTGAGGCAGCATCTCTAAGCTGCTCACACGACCCGAAGTCACCGCACTGGAGCGTACGCCGGGGTGTCCGTTCCATGCTGGGCAGCGAGCTCCCGGGCGGCGAGGAAATCTGCCTCCAGGACCTGGGTCTCCGACCGCGTGACATTGTGATTCCGCGGAAAAAAACGCTCCCTTACGGTCGCGGCTCCGATCGGGTCAGAGGACCAGACCTGGGAGATCGAGAAAATCTGTTGCGTCCGCTTACACGACTTGTCTAGTTACACGACTTGTCCAGTCCCGTCCCGGACACTACACTAGATTCTTGACGGAGAGGTGAGAGGATGCAGATCAGGAGGGGTTTGTCAGCCGCGGCTCTGTTAGGTCTCGCGATTGCAGGGGCGGACCGGGTCACGGCACAGGGAACACAGCAGACGCCGCCGGCGCCGGGCACGCAAGGGGGGCGCGGAGGCGGCCGCGGCCGGGGCGGTGGATTTGTTCCGGGACAGCAGCGGCCGCTGGGCGACCCCGAACAGATCGAACGCGGGAAAACGTTGTACGGCATCAACTGCACGGGATGCCACGGCGCGGACCTCCGCGGCGGCGACATGGGCGGACCGAACCTGCTGCGGTCCCAGGTTGCGTTGAGCGACCAGGACGGAGAAGCGATCGTCCCCATCATCGAGGGAAGCCGCCAGAACATGGGCATGCCCGCGATCGGCATGGGCGCCGGCGACGCGAAGGCAACGGCCGCGTATATACGGAGCGTGCTGGCGACCATCGGGAGACAGGGCATGCCGCCATCGATCGGTATGCCGGCGCCGAGCGTGCTGGTGGGCGATGCGAGCGCGGGGCAGCAGTACTTCGACTCGAAGTGCGCCGGCTGCCACTCCGCGACGGTTGACCTGCGCGGGATCGCGACGAGAATCCCGGACCCCAAGGCGCTCCAGAACACCTGGGTGGCGGGCGGCGGCGGGCGAGGTGGGCGCGGCGGCGGACGTGGTGGCGATGCGCCCGGCGCAGCGAGCGCTCGCGCGGTGACCGTGGCGGTGACGCTGCCATCGGGAGAGAGCGTGGAAGGGCAACTGGTGCGCATCGACGACTTCCTGGTCACGCTGCGGCTGGCGGACGAATCCGTGCGCACCTTCCGCCGCACGGGCGACGTCCCGAAGGTGGAGATTCGCGATCCGATGAAGGGCCACAGGGACCTGCTGGCGGTATATACGGACAAAGACATGCACGATGTGACCGCGTACCTGGTGACGTTGAAATGACGATTCGAAAACCGATACTGACGGCAACGTTTCTGCTCCTGCCGGCATACCTCGCGGGACAGGGACGCGGGGTGGACCCGGCCGATCTGCTCAAGCCGCTCAAGGACTCGTGGCCGACTTACAACGGAGATTACTCGGGCAGGCGCTACAGCGCGCTCTCCGAGATCAATCGGACCAACGTGAAAAACCTCACGCTGGCGTGGATGACCAGGGTGACCGCCGGCATGAGCAATGCGGGCGGCGGAGGGGGCCGCGGGCGAGGCGGCGGAGGAGGCAATACCATCGTCGGGGGCGAAGGCGCGGGCGGCTTTGGCGGTGGCGGCGGAACCATCAAGGCGTCCGCGCTTCAGGTGGACGGCACACTGTATTTCACGATGCCGGACAATGCCTGGGCCGTGGACGCGCGCGACGGGCGCGAGCTGTGGCACTACTTCTGGAAGACCAAGGGCGGGACTCACATCGGCAATCGCGGCGTGGCGATGTGGAACGGCTACCTGTTCATGGAAACGCCCGACGACTACCTGGTCTCGCTCGACGCCAAGACAGGCAAGGAACGCTGGCACAAGGCGATCGCCGATCTGTCCCAAGGTTATTTCTCGACGCCGGCCCCGGTGGTGGTGGGGAATCACGTGCTGGTGGGCACCGGCAACGATATCGATGCGCCGGGGTTCCTGCAGTCGTTCGATCCCGAGACGGGGGATTTGCAGTGGAAACTCTACACCGTGCCGATGAAGCCGGGCGACCCGGGATTGAACACGTGGGCCAGCCTGGACGCGGCCCGGCACGGCGGCGCTCAGACGTGGATCCCGGGAGCGTACGATCCCGAGACGAAGTTCTATATCTTGGGCACCGGCAATCCCACACCGGCATACACCACGGGCACGCGCGGCGACGGAGACAACCTGTTCACCTGCTCGCTGGTGGCGGTGAACGTGGACACCGGCAAGATGGCCTGGTATTTCCAGACGTCGCCCCACGACATGCACGATTGGGATTCGGCGCAGACGCCGGTGCTGGTGGACGGAATGTTCAACGGCAAGATGAGGAAACTGGTCCTGACGGCGTCGCGCAACGGGTACTTCTTCGTGGTGGACCGCGTGACCGGCGAACATCTCCTGACCACGAAGTACGGGTCGGCGACGAACTGGGCGAGCGGCCTAAACCAGTTTGGCGGACCGCTGCGCAATCCCGGAAAGGATCCCACGGTTCCCGGCTCGCTGGTTTCGCCGACGGCGGGCGGCACTATCAATTGGGAGCCGCCCGCTTACTCTCCGGACACGGGCCTGTTTTATGTCGCGGAGGACAACTCGTACGCGATCTTCTATCTGACCGACGTGGATCCGCGGGGATCGATGGGACTGGGCGGGAAAGAGGAAGTGACCGTCGGATCGGGCGGGAACTTCCTGACTGCGATCGATTACAAGACGGGGAAAGCGGTGTGGAGACATCCCTATTTTGGCTTGGGTGGAGGCGGCGGACTGTTGACTACGGCCGGAGGGCTGCTGTTTGCGGGCGACGGCGCGGGCAACCTGGTGGCGCACGATGCCGCGACGGGGACGCCGCTGTGGAACACGCGCATCGGCGGGGTGACGAATGCTCCCCAGACTTTCATGCTGGATGGCCGGCAGTACGTGATCGCGGCGACGGGGGATATGGTGTGGGCGTTCGTGCTGTATTGAGGGCTGCGGTGGTGTAGGGTCAGGTCTGGCCGCCGGCCAGCAGTTCCAGGAGTTGGCGACCGGTGATGATTTTGGTGTTTTTGTAGGGCTTGGTGAAGTGCTTGTTGTTGCCGGTGACGATGTAGTCGGCCGCGGCATCGGCGCATTCGTAGAAGCGGTTGTCGGAATCGTGCCGGGAGATGGCGAGCTGCTCGACCGGCGTCACCATGGTGGCTTCGGTTTCTATCATGGCCAGCAGGTGGGCGACGTCTTTGGGGTCGAGGCGAGAGAATTTCGGCCGGCTGAACACTTCGCGGTATTCGGCCAACACGGCTTCAGAGATGAACATCTCGACCGCGTGAAAAGCCACCAGCTCCATGACCAGGGCCTGCAGACCTGAAGGCTTGAGAGCGGCGGAGATGAGCACGTTGGTGTCGATCACAACGCGGAGACGGCTCATCGGACGGGCTGTCTAATTTTCTTGTCCCGTGCCCTGCGGGTTGCCGTAACCTCGGCGTCGATTTCGGCTTCGGACAGCTTGTCCAAGCCGGCGCGCCTGGCGCCGTTCTGCACTGCGCGCAGGGCGTCGATGAGGTCGTAATTGATGGGGGCTTCCTGCCTCCGCTCGTACTGCCGCAAGGCTTCCCTGACCAGTTCGCTTAGGGTGCGGTTTTCCCGCCTGGCCAGGCGTTCCGTCCGCTTGAGTTGCTCAGGGGGTAGGGACACAGAAATGGTTTTGCTGGTTCTCATGGTTCGTGCTTGTTAATGCTAAGTGTGATATTGATCTCTGCTGGTAGCATAGCAGACTGGCAGGGGGTGTCAAGCACCCTTCCTCACGCCGCCACCGCCGAGCGAATGAAGCTGACGATGGCATCGAGCGAGGCGCCCGGCTGGAAGATGGCCGCCACGCCGTCGCGCTTCAGGGTCTCGGCATCTTCGTCGGGAATGATGCCGCCGACTATCACCTTGACGTCGGTCATTTCCTTTTCGCGCAGCAGTTGCATCACGCGCGGCACGATAGCATTGTGGGCGCCGGAAAGAATCGAGAGGCCGATGAGCTGCACGTCTTCCTGGAGCGCGGCGTTCACGATCATCTCGGGGGTCTGGCGCAGCCCGGTGTAGATGACTTCCATTCCGGCGTCTCGCAACGCCCGCGCGATGATCTTCGCGCCGCGGTCATGGCCATCCAGGCCAGGCTTCGCGACCAACACTCGAATCG
>Ga0209517_10007695_pt1 | contig 12812 bp, 9 predicted proteins | sample PeaSoiMetSII2010_FD_187695 | JGI IMG/M metagenome (GOLD analysis project Ga0209517, IMG submission 187695) | Peat soil microbial communities from Weissenstadt, Germany - SII-2010 (SPAdes) (version 2) | ecosystem: Environmental > Terrestrial > Soil > Wetlands > Peat | place: Germany: Weissenstadt...
AAAAAGTTTGGTCTCCCCGGAAGCGCGGTCGAACGAATCGACGAGTTTCTCCGCGAATATCATGTCGAGAGTACGCCCAAGCAAGTCCCCGAACTGGGGCTCAGCGACCGCAACGATCTCCGCGTCGTTGCGACAGCCATCGCTGCGCGTGCGGAGTTCCTCGTCACGGGTGACAAGGAGATGCTCGCCCTGGAGACGCGTCCTGCCGGCCTTCGGATCGTAAGCCCGCGGGAGTTCTGGACCGTGACGTCCAAAAAGGCTGGCTCGGCGTGAGGGACAGGAGAACGCATGACACTGCCGCTTGAAGGAATCCGCGTGATCGATCTCGGCCAGATCTACGCGGTGCCGTACTGCACGATGCAGCTCGCGTACCTGGGCGCCGAGGTGATCAAGATCGAGCCGCCGGGCTCGGGTGAATTCCTGCGCCGCCCCGAAGTGTCGCGCGGCGGTGTCAGCTATGCGTTCCTGATGCTGAACGCGAACAAGAAGTCGGTCACGCTCAACTTGAAGGATCCGCGCGGCCGCGAAATCCTGCTGCAACTGCTCGCCGGCGCCGACGTGATGGTCGAGAACTACCTCGGCGGCGTGATGGAATCGTTCGGGCTCGGCTACGAACAGATCGCGCCGCGCTTCCCGCGGCTGATCTATGCGTCGGGCAAGGGCTACGCGACCGGTAGCCGCTGGGAACGGCTGCCAGCGATGGACGCCACCGTGCAGGCCTCGGGCGGGTTCATCAGCGTGACCGGCTTTCCCGACGGACCGGGGATGCGCACGCCCACGACCTTTATCGACATGGGCACCGGCAGCCATCTGGTGAGCGCGATTCTGGCGGCACTGATTCAGCGCGGCCGCACCGGAGCAGGGCAGAAAGTCGAAGTCGCGATGCTCGACGTATGCGTGCCCGCGATGACCAGCATCATCGGACAGACCCTGGACGGGCGCAAATTCGTACGGCCGGGGAATCGCCACTGGGGTATCGTGCCGTGCAGCGTCTATCCGGCGGCTGACGGCGAAGTCGTAATCCTGTGCCTGAGTGAGGCGCACTGGCGCTCGTGCGCGAAACTGATCGGCCACGAGGAGCTGATCGCCGATCCCCGCTACAAGAGCCAGGGCAGCCGGATGCGGATCGTGGACGAGGTGGACGGGTTCGTGAGTGCATGGACGCGGACGCTGAGCCGCGCGGCGATAGTCGAGTTGCTGATCGCGGCGGGTATTCCGTGCGCGCCGGTGCGGACGATCGACGAGATTATCGCGGACCAGGACGTTGCCGCGTGCGCGATGCTGGTCGACAGCGAATTCCCGACCCGCGGACCGATCAGGGTGCTCGGCTCGCCGCTCAAACTCTCGGACGCGCCGCAAAATCCGGGCGCGCTCGCGCGTCCGCCGGCGGTCGGCGAGCACAACGCCGAAGTCCTCGCGACGGTCGGGCTCGACGCGGCGGCGCTCGAAAAGCTCCGCATCGACGGCGTCATCTAATCGGTCGGCAGCGGCAACATACAGTGAAACTCTACTGCAAGCCTGCCGGCGCGGCTTCCGTGCGCGCGGCGATATTCCTCGCGGCCACGGCCGCCGGCGCGATCGGATGCGCGGCGCCCGCGACGAATCCCGCTCCGCCGGCCGCCGGGGCGCAGCCACGCGCGATCTATCTGGCCCCGTCTGGACCGGGCTACGACCTGATCACTCCCGACGGCATCCACGTCAAGACCAACGGCCAGTACCCGGCCGAAGCCGAGCGCAAAGCCGCCGCCGAGACGATCGACCGCTATTGGCACGATGTGCGCGCATGCGCGCTCGGAGTCATCCCGGCTTCGGACGCCGAGCTGCGCGACAAGCTGCTCCCCGAATTTCCGCTCCATTTTTCGGTCGAGATCGCGAATGACTGGCGCGTCGTCGAGGGCCCGGTGACGCATCGCCGCCAGCAGGCCTTTCCTTCGCTCGCGAAGCCGGGTGCCTGGTCGACCGCGAGCCGCGAGGAAGACGCACTTTACGTAAAGGTCGTGCCCGAGCTCAGCGGCCTGCCGCGCCAGATGGCGGGCGAATTGAATCTGTGGCTGGGCGGAAATACCAACAACCTGCCGACCGAGCTCTCGAACGTCTGCGCCCGGCTACCCTGTTATAGATTCGGCTATGACAATTCTCCTTCGCAGGCCTGGACTGACTGTCACTGAGGACCGATTGTGAGCGTCCGGAGGCACTGATAGTTATCATCCGTAATGTCTTGCCAAGGTTGCCTTGTGTGCCACAACTGGTGAGAAGGAAACCGGATGAGCCTACGAAAAGGGGAACCGCTGTCGTCCGTTAGCGAGCTCATCGGACTCGGGCCCCCGATCGTAGACCGGATGGCGATCGAGGCGAGACCGCGTGCCGAGACGATCGCTTGCTACGTACTCACGCGTGCCGCCGAACGCGCGTGGCAGGCCATCGACCGGCAACTGAACCAGCCCACTGGCGGAGTCTTCTGGATCGGCGGCGCAGCCGGAGCGGGCAAGACTCACTTCCTGAATTACATACTCGCGCTCGATCGCACCGCAGGCTCGCCGGCGGGCGCAAGACCGCAACATCTGACCATCGGTCTCGAGGCCGGCAAGGATTTGGAGGCGCGCCTGCTCGAGGCGCTCGCGCGCGGACTCTCACTCGCTCCGCGCGACAGCGCGCTGTGGCGGCGGATGCGCGGGGCGGAAGCGCTGGCGATGGCGCTCGATCAGGCCCGCCGTCTTGGAACCCAGACGCTGACCATCGCGGTCGATTTCGGCGTGGCCCAATCCGAAGCGGCCGTAGAATACTTCGCCACGCTGGCGCGCGCAGCCGCGATCAAGCAGCCGAGATTGATCGCGATCGGAGCAGGCAGAGGCGACCCGCCCTGGCCCGCAGCCGCGTTTGAAGTCGCGCCGGCCGACGATGACGAGCGCGCAATCGTTGCGATCGGAAGGGCGCGCCGCCTGAAGCAGGAGGCGAAACACAAGGTCAGGGAGTTCTACCGCGCGGTCGATACCGGAGGCTTTGAGGCCGGTGCGATCTTCCCGTTCCATCCGTTCAGTATCGAAGTGTTGCGATCGATCGCCAACCCGCCCGGCACTATCGCGGAAATGGCTCGCCTGGTCCGCGACGCGCTCGCGCCGGACGGAAAAATTCGCGACCTCCCGTATCGATGTCTGCTCGCGCCGGCGCATCTGCTCACCAGCGCGCCGATTTGCGCGCGGGTCGAGGCTCGCCTGGGAGGCCCTGGGCGGGCTGCCCTCAAGTGCGCGGGGGCGGTGGTGGGGGAGCTGAGCGGCGACGACGCCCGGCTTGCGGAACAGATCGTAGACACGCTGGTGGCGGCTCATGTCGCGGCTGGGTCGCCGCATTTAAGCCTGTCGCGGCTCCAGGCGCTTTTGCCGGCCCACTGGAGCGGGATGCTGGCGCCGGCCAGCTCGGTGGCGCGAATCAGCGCGCTGCTGGCCAGGCTCGAGCAGTTGACCGGCGGCGTAGTACGGTTCGAGTCGGACACCGCGCGCTTCGATCCGCGCGGCGCCGGCGCTCCGCAAGTGGCCGCATTCAACGCCGCCTTGCCGTTGATCCAGCGCTTCGATCCGTCTATCATCGCGGCCGCGGAATTGCCCGAGCTGAAGGCCAAGCTCAAGCGGCTCGAGGACGCGATGTTAAACGCGCTCGAGGCTGCCCGCCGTACCGGCGAGACCTTGGCGCCTCTGCTCGCGGGGGCGCCCAACGGCCAAGCTTCCGAGAGCCTCTCGCGCGAGCGGCAGACCGCGCTGCCGGGTTACATCGCGATTGCCTCAGGCGGTCCGAGCGCGCTGCTTGAAGCGGCCGCCGATCCCGCCCGATACAAAGATGCGCTCATGACGATCGCCGTGTACGAGGCGCTGGCCGGCGCTGCCGCGGCCGCGCCCCGTATCCGCGCGATGCACGATTACCTGCAAGCGACGGGGCTCCGCTGGACCTACCAGGAGGACGCCGCCAAGAACAAAAAGATCGCCGCGCTTGAAGGCGAATGTCAGTTGCTCGCCAGCCAGTTGACCCCGGCCGCGATCCTGGATGATAGCCGCAACCTGCAGGCTCTGCAGGCGCGCTTCCAGCAGTTTCGATGGAGTTACGTTCAGGAGTATCGCACTGCGCACGAACAACGGCGCCAGGAAATGGAGAAGCTCGGCGCGATCGCGAAAGATGCGCGCCGCCATTTCGACGCTTTGCATCGCCTGAATTCGATCGCGGCGCTCGGCACGCCGGTGGGCGAAGACCTGGAGCCGCCGCTGAAAGAGCTCGAGGGCAACATCAGTCCCTGCGATTTTGCGGGGCCGCTCACGCCGGAAGTCAGCCCACGATGTCCGCGATGCGACTTCATGCTCGGCGCGCCGTCGCCGGCGGACGACTTGAGCAGCCTGTTCGAGCGAATCCGCGACTCGCTCAAGGATCGGCTGCTGGCGCTCTCGCGCAGCGTGATCGTTCGCCTGATACGGCAGCACGATCGCGCGCACCGGCTCGAGGGATTCCTGGATATCATTCAGGCGGCGCAGACCGAGGCGCTGGTCGGCGTGCTCGACGACGATCTCGCGGCCTACCTGGCACGCCTGGCCGCCGAGCAATCATCGGATAAGGACCGCGCGGAAAAGGCTCCCGTATCAGCCCAGGACCTGTCCCGCCGCCGCGAACAGCATCACAGGTCGGGCCATTCCAAGGTCAGGCCGTGATTCAGCCGACGCCTGAGGTCCTGTGACTTGTCGCCGAACCCGCCGAGCATCGCGCTGCGTGCCGCGCTTCTTGTGTTTTCGCTCTCCGCGGTGAGGAACGGCTTTCATATTTCCCTCTCCCCCCGGGAGAGGGTGCAGGGTGAGGGCGCAGCCATCGTAAGCGCCGGCATTTCGCCCTCATCCTAACCTTCTCCCGGAGGGAGAAGGGAAAGATTTCTTTCAAAAAATTAAGATACCGGCACGGAGGCCGGCGCTACGAAGCGAGGTAAAATAGACCCTCAGACCGACTCAGAGCGTCAGTGCTTGGCGGCGGCGGTCTGTGACGCGCGCAGCTCGGAATCGATCACGAAGCGCAGCGACTTCTCGTCCGGAAAACCGATCACGGGAATTCCATTGACGTAAAAAGTCGGCGTCGATTCGACCTTCAAAGCCTGTCCGTCCTGCATGTCCTGCTGGACGCGCTGCGTCGCCGCGAGGCTCATCATGCACGCGCTCAGCGCCTTTTTGTCGAGTTGCAGGATGCCCGCGTACTGGTCGATATGCCCCCGGATGTTCCTGGGATCGATCGAAGCCTGATCGCGGTACAAGTCGCGCGCCATCTGCCAGAACGCATCGGGGTTCTGCAGGCGCGCGCATTCGGCCGCGGTCGCAGCCTCCATCGCCCACAGATGGCCGGAGAGCGGGAAGTTCTTGAACAGCAGGCGCACGCGCCCCTTGTAGGTGGAGTTCACCAGGGTCTCGACGATATTCAGCGCGCGCGCGCAGTACGGGCATTCGAAGTCGCCGAACTCGACCACAGTCACGGGCGCGTCGGCCGGGCCGGCGGCAGGGCGATCGTCGAGATGGATTCCCTTGAGGTCAACCCGTTCCCACGGATCTTTCGAGGTCTCCAGCAGCGTCCCGATGATGACGTTCTTGCCGCTGGAGTCCTCAAACAGCGTGGCGCTCGCGGTCTGGCCCGAATCGCCGACCAGCGTAATCTTGCGCGACCACAGGCCCTCTATCGGCGCCGGGGCAGGGGGGCTCAGCGTGATCTGATTGGCGTTGGGGATGCGGAAATGGCGTTGCAGGAACTTGATCATCGCCGGGTCCTGGCTCGGGTCGGGCGCGCTACCGGAACTCGCGTTCGCACGGCAGATTCCGCCGGCCTGCACGATCAACACCATCGCGAGCGCGGCGACGATCCGCCGGCCGATTATCTTTACCTGGTTCGAACAACCTGGGGTCAACATCATAGCGACCAATGATAGGGACCGCAGAGGCATTCCGCCAGTATCCCGGAAGCGACCCGCCGGGCGCGCAGAATCGGCGGATGCGGCGGGGGTGGGTCCCGCGGCGGCGATCGCGCGGGGATCCCTGAAATCGCAGGGTTTGCGCGGAAGGGGGATTTTCGCTTCAGAAGCGCTTCGCATAAGAGACATTATGTAAACTAGGAGGGGGATTAGGTGGGTATTGACACCCTCGATTAAACGCGCTAATTCATAGGCATGCTGACACTAAGCGAATTCGATCAGGCGTTCGGAACCAACGAACAATGCCGCGCGTTTCTGGTTCGCATGCGCTGGCCCGATGGCGTGCGGTGCCCTCGCTGCGACAGTCCGAAGGTGTTTGCGCTTCCCGCGCGGCCCTACCATTGGGTTTGCAAGAGCGGCGCTGAAACCGTGGACAAGGTGACTGGCGAAGTGTTGGTCTGCCACAAGCGCAACGGCTACCGATTCTCCGTCATCAGCCGCACCATTTTTCAGGATACCAAGATCAACCTGAACATCTGGTTCAAGATCGGATTCTTGATGCTGACCGCGAAAAAAGGCATCAGCGCGAATCAGGTCCATCGCGTGATCTTCGGCGAGAATTCCACGCACGATTATCACACCACTTGGTTTATCTGCATGCGCTGGCGCGCCGCGATGTCGGGCGATATGTACCAGCCGCTCACCGGCATTGTCGAAGTGGACGAGATGTACCACGGCGGCGAGGACCGCAATCGCCACTGGAATAAAAAGAGCGCTCAGGTCCGCGCCGCCAAGGGCGAACTGACCGGCCTTGAGCAGTCGTGGAGCGGCGAGAAATACGGCTACGGCAAGGTCGGGGTCATCGGCGCGATCCAGCGCAAGGGCAACGTCGTGGCGCGTGTCATCGGCAGTCAGGACGCGCCGACCCTCGCGGCTTTCGTCCGCAAGATGGTGAACACGGAGAAAGTTGAATTGCTCGCGACCGACGAAAAAGAAGATTACAAATACGTGGATCGCGACATGCGCCATCGGGCCGTCAAGCACTCCAAGGGCGAATACGTCCGTGGCGTCGTCCACACCAACAATATCGAATCGTTTTGGTCGCTGATTAAGCGTGGCGTGGTCGGGCAGTACCACCACGTCAGCAAAAAATATCTCCCGTTCTACTTGAATGAGTTTTCATTTCGGCACAACAACCGGAAAAACCCGGAGATGTTCGCCGATCTGATTGGGACGTGCGGCCAGTAGCCGACCGGATATGATCGCGCTATGCTTCGGTCGTGCGGAAAAAGAAATCGCGGCCGAAAAAAGGCGTCAGCGAGAAGACGCGCGCCGACGACGAGCGCTTAAGACAGGAACTGGCGCGCGCCGGTCCCGCTACATTCACGCGCCTGGTCAAGCCTCTTTTCCGTTCGCCGAAGACTGAAAAGCAATCGAGCGGCTGAGCCTCTGGCAAGGCCGCCGCTCGTACAAACCCGAAAACCCTCGCTCGCGCTTAATACACGCATGGCATTTTTGCGCCGTGCGGTCAAGCGAGGGTTTGCGATGTTACCTGCGTGTATTGGAAGGAATGGCTTAAACGGGCGTTGCGGGAGACCGGGGCGTTGTTTAGCCCCCTTCTTGTTAAATTCCTTCCGCCCTTGCTCGCGCCGCTATTCCTCTATCGTCAATTCGGCATGGGCGGTTTGAAGTCCATGTCGGATATTTGGAAAGTTGGCGTTTGCTTGCTTGAATCGTACCTGCTTGCATTTGCGGGGATTTACGTATGGAAGCTATTTGCGAGCGTCCCGTTGCTTTTACGAGAGCGAGATGCCACGTCGGCACAGAAAGACGAGCGCATCGCCGAATTAACCAAGCCGCTTGTCCGAATCGAGCTTCAAAGGTTTGCGTTCGGGCAGCGATACGCTAGCCCTGAAGTAGTTCTGAGTCTCACGATTTCAACTGGAGACAAACCGACCACCTTCCGCGACTGGACCCTGAGCACAGAAGACGGAGAGGTTCTCCGTCATCCATGGCTTGGATTTGATGAAGCGATGGGCCACACGCATCTTAGAATGGAAGCAGGCCATGTACTATCTGGTTTCCTGCAATTTAGGGGACGCGCCGATCCTGAAAAGCAATGGTTTCTCTCGTTCATGGATCACGCTGGACTCCCCTACAAGATACTTATTCCAAAATCGATTCTGAGCATTTCTTGAATTGTGATCACGATTTGACGACAGCCTGCTCTATACGCTCAAGTACGACACCAAATCTGCGGCGATGGTCGAAGCTGCCTCCAACCGTACCGGGGAGACCTCGTACACCGATGTCATCAAATCGGTTAAAGCCATCGCACCTAATCCTCTGTTTGTCCTAACTCAGCTTTCCGCTATCCGCTCAGCCGCCAAGGCAAAAAGGTCGCGCACCCTGATCAGCGCGCTTTCGGCATCAGGGTCATTGTAAGACGAGCGAGAGTGCGCGACAGGCTTCCGCCAAATCTCGTTGAAGTATTCGATCTGGCTGGCGACATCGGAATAGAATTTTAGTTCCTTTGCCTTTTTTGGCCCCGGGCATTTTCTTTGCTGAAATCATATTGGCAGGTTGGGCCTTTGAAGCGTGCCATGTCGGAGCTGACGCAGTTCTGGGCATTTTCGTCTTTTACCGCGTCACGGGCCAAATCGGATTTTGCTGATTCACATTCTTTCGCCGTGTCGTAGCTGGCATAGTGCTCCCATGTCGAAAGCGGCCATTCTTGCTGGCCCGCGAGTTGGCGAGCGAGGTTATCAATCGGCGGCACCATCAAGTACCAGCCCGTGAGCGCAAGCGCGGCAGCGTGGCGGAATTTCACAGACCGCGACAATAGCAGAAGATTCTCAAATCGTGTAAAAGAGATCAGAGAGAGGTTGAGGAAGATGGCGGAGAAACAGAAACCCGCAGGGCGACTTGTTCGAGCGGCGGCGCGGGGCATAAAGAAGCCGCAGACCGTTTCAGATCGAGACATAGCCGGAATGTCTGGCCGGATTCTGGACGACCAAAAGAACGATCCGCAACGTCATGTGGCGCGGCATCGGACGCTGAGGCGCCGGACGCGACCGACGAAGCGGCGCAGCTTTCGCAGCTAAAGGTATTCGGTCGAAGTGATCGCAGCACACGGAATCACGATGATTCCGTTACCCTGGCATTGCGCCTCATCATCGGGATAAGCGAGATGTGGCGCTATGGTCTTCGTCTTCTTGTCTTCGGCAATCAAGTAGCCGACCGATAGGCATTCCAGAGAGCCGACGCCTTCCCAATCGTTGACGGCCACCCAACCCGCTCGCGGGCTTGTGCTGTCGAGCCAGCGCACACGGACGAGCGGCCATTTGAGTTTCGATGCGGCAGGCCGTCGCTTCATCGAGAACGCCTACGCGGCTTTTTCGGCTCTACTATGATGACCGGCATCATAACCTTGAGCGCTCGCTTGAGGATGCCGACATCGGCGGTTCGCATCTTTTCCCGCAGCGCTGCGTCTTTTTGCCGTTGCTTTTCGGAGATGGCCACGCCGGAATTTTAGCGCGGCCACGGTCTGAGCGCTACTGACTGACGCTTTGGATCAGGTCTGCAAACATCGCCGGGTTTTTCCGGTTGTTGAAGCGCCAGCTAAATTCGTTCAGGTAGAGCGGCAGATAATCCTTGCTGACGTGGTGGTACGTGCCGACAATGCCGCGCTTGATGAGACTCCAGAACGATTCGATGTTGTTGGTATGGACCGAACCGCGCACGTACTCGCCGCGACTGTGCGTGACGAAATCGTGCTTCATCCGGCGATCTACGTATTTGTAATCCGGCTTTTCGTCGGTCGCCAGAAGCGTCACCTTGTCGCTGACGGTTTCGCGGACGAATCCGGCCAGCGTCTCCGCGCCCATTGAGCCGATCACCTTGGCAACCACGTTGCCTTTGCGCTCAATCGCGCCCACAACGCCGACTTTGCCGTAGCCGTAAGCCTCGCCAGCCTTGCCGTATTTCTCGGAGCGCTCGCCAAGACGCTTGCGGACCTGTGCGGATTTCTTATTCCAATGGCGGTTGCGATCCTCGCCGCCAGTGTACATTTCATCCACTTCGACAATGCCGGACAGCTTGAAGGCACTGCCTTTCATCGCGGCGCGCCAGCGCATGACGATATACCAGCTTGTGTGATACGCGGCGCCGGAGTCCTCGCCGTAGATCATCCGATGGACCTGTAGCGCGCTGATTCCTTTCTTGCTGACGAGAATCAGAAACGCGATCTTGAACCAAATCCGCAGCGATACTTTCGTATCCTGAAAAATGGTCTGGCTGATCACGCTGAATCGGTAGCCTTTGCGCCCGCCGCACTCCACGTTGCAGCAAGACCAATGGAAGGGCCGCGCCTTGAGCGCATACACGCGATCTCCCAGCGCATGATTGCATCGCGGGCAGCGCACGCCATCTGGCCAGCGCATCGCGACTAGAAAAGTCTTGCACGCTTCGTCGGTCGGAAACTCTGCATCGAAGGTGTCTATTGTGTGCATATCCGTATATTAGCGCAGGTTTCATTGACTGTCAACATCCGACTAATCGCCACTAGGAGGGCGAGCATTACGAACAATGAGGTCGGGCGCGCTCATAAAGAGAGGCCACCGAACGGGTTTAACGGTCTTTAGGGGATTCGGATTGCTGCGGCTGCGAATTCTTTTCGTCTTTTCGGACGGCGGGTTCTCTACGTTCAGGCTGAAGACGAACTTCGCCTCGCTTGATTTGCGATCGGCGAACCAATTCTTGCTGTTGTATATGTCGCAGATTACTTAAGAGCGCCATTATAACGGTTGCCGGGGGTGTTTAAGAGACTTCCCAGCGAACTCCAATATATCGCGTTGCGGCACGCCTTGTAAAACCATTAGATCGACGGGGCCGCCGCAGTAGGGAGCGCCGGGCAAGAAGCGTTCCATCTCTATCTGGACGTTCGCCAAAAAGTAAGCCAAATCCATCGCGTCTTGAATCGGCATGGCAGCCACATTTATTCGATGAATCGGCTTTAACGCAGCAACCTTCGGAATGTCGAGCGCCGCGATCATGGTAGGCTCAGGAATGGCAAGTTCAATACGCAATTGCTCTAGAAATTCAGGCCGGAACGAATACAGCAATGAGAATGCTTCTGCGTAAGTGCCCTCTAGATATATCCAGGGTTGGTCCAGTATCTCGCTTATCTCGCAGCGATCCTCGACAAACGCCACGCGCCACACTCGCGGACGACTCGCGCTAGGTGATGTTGTTGCGAGCAGAAACGCAGTCAGTGGCCAGCGATCTGCGGGAACTGTGAGGGCAGTCCAATAGTTAAATCTCAGACTACCCATGCCCACAATTACGCCGCGAAGATATTGATCCTGGGTGACGTCATCGATCACGGTGCGAGGGCTGGCAGTCTGCGAAACGAAATCTATTACGCTGCGTTCGCCTACGCTTGCGTTGCCAGTAACGGCAACCATGAAGCTCTTGTTTCGATCATGGCCCAATTTGACCGCGTTGTCATAGGTCTGAGGCAGGAATTGCGGATCGCCGTTGGTATCCAAACCAACGAAAGCTTCCGTTGTCAGCTTGCTGTCCGCTGCGAACACAACAGCGGAAGCAGTTCGCACAGCGACTACACAACAGCGGAAGCAGTTCGCACAGCGACTAAAATTGTCATATAGTGTCGCTTCTTGGGGGCTCGCGTCGCCCTCGCTTTCGCTATCTACCTTCCCTTGAGGCGGGGGTCGCCGATCGCGACGCATTCTGCGTTGCATGGGATGCAGTACAGGTCGGGATTGCCGCGACGGCCGTGGTGAGAGAATTCAACCTCAGCAGCCAGCGCTCGTTTGCGGAGCTGGTACTTCGTGGCTTCGCACCCGGCGTTATGCGGGAAGGTGCGTCTGATCATCCATTGGGAGAGAGGGGCGCTTTTGTTTATCTCGTGAGTGTTTGGGATCAGGGGCGGCACCATCAGATACCAGCCGATTAGCGTGAGGGGGACGGCGTGGCGGAGTTTCATGCTTTCCTTCCTAGCGGCAACCAATGCTGCCCGTAGCGGCCGATGCGCGGCGTACCTGGATCGCGATGCGGAAGCGCCCGAGCATCCTGCCAGGATGTTGGAGAAGATATCAGGGTCTCTCCGGCGGTTGAAGCGCTAATGCCACAGCGGTAGCGTCTCAGTTTGAAGCGACGGGCTGTTGGACGAAACGAATCGCTCCGCGTAGATTCCTCGCTGCGCGCTCGGAATGACAGGGAAAGGAGCGGCCTTTTTGTCATCCTGAGCCGCAGGCGAAGGATCAACGCGAAGCGATTTCTCAAACTGAGACGCTGCCGCCATAGCCGCGGCTGAGTGGCGATCACGCCCCCTTCCCTTCTGCTCTGCTTTCCTTGGCTGTCATGCTGAGAGGCTGTGAGGTTTCGTGATTCCAGGCATCAGCACCCTCACCGGTCGCCCTCGGCGCGCGCTTGCGCGCGCCGGGGGCGACGCCCTCTCCCGCAACCAAGCGGGAGAGGCGCTAAAAGCGGCGCGAAGCGCGCCGAAACACTTCTCCCGCCTTTTTGCGGGAGAAGTGGCGCGGGCCGTTCGGCCCGCGCGGATGAGGGTGTCCGCGCGGCCTGGAAAAATTCACAAACGCTCAGCGAGTCTGCGAGTCGAAGGACCTCGGTTCATCCAATCTGCGACCCCAAGTGGAATGTCCCAAGCCGGGAGCGGAATCGCATAGGAAGAAATCCCGGGCCCCTTCGGCTCGCAGCTCGCTCAGGGTGACATCGGAGAGGAAGCGTGCCGAACTCGTGGCGCGGCGCCGAGGCGTCGCGGGCTGACAGCCAGGGGAACTCGGCGCGGCTTACGCGCGGCGGTTGCGCGGTACGGCGGTTAGGTGCGGCGTGTCGGGATCTTCGGGCG
>Ga0209517_10007699_pt1 | contig 12809 bp, 13 predicted proteins | sample PeaSoiMetSII2010_FD_187695 | JGI IMG/M metagenome (GOLD analysis project Ga0209517, IMG submission 187695) | Peat soil microbial communities from Weissenstadt, Germany - SII-2010 (SPAdes) (version 2) | ecosystem: Environmental > Terrestrial > Soil > Wetlands > Peat | place: Germany...
GCCTAGAAATGGAACACGATTCCGGCGACGCCCTGGTAATTGTTCTGGTGTTGGCTGAAAAAGGTGCTGAACACGTAGTCGCCTTCCGCGCGCAGTGACAACCGCGCATGCAGCCGGAAGTCCACTCCTCCCCCCGCCTGCACCGTGAACGCGTCCTTGCTGCTATCCGCCGTCTGCGGCTGCAAGTGACCTCCTCCCACCAATACATGTCCCCAAGGTTCCCAGCGCGCCCGCCGCGAGCCGATCCGTATCCCCCCGCCCCCTCCGAAATACTTCACGTGCTCCCGGTCATAAATCTGCGGCGCAAACCCCGTCACCAAATTCCCTTCCACCGCAAACCAGTCGTTTGTGAAGTACGTCACCGTCGTGTTCAGCCCCACCAGACTCGCGTCAATCCGCGACGACTGAAACCGGAAAAACTCCACCCCTAATCCCAACTGCCACCGGTAATCGTCCCGGTCCCCAAACACAAACCGCGGCCGAGGCGTGGCCGCCGCCGGTTCCCCTGCCGCTGCGGGGTCCCCTCCCGCCGCTGTCGAAGGCGTGGCCAGCGCAAAGTTCCCTGCTCCTCCGTCCGCCCTATACAAATTCACTTGCGCCGCCGAACTGGCTCCAAAATCAGCCGCCACATTCACCGCGTCCTTCGCCGTGCCTGCCCCCAAACTCATTTCCTGCGCCCCAACGGCCCATGCCGCCAGCATCACCACCAGCACTCCCAGCAATCCCTTTCTCATACTCATTCCCCTCTGCCTCTTCGGCCCGTGTTCCCCAAAGTATCGAATCCAAACCCGTCCGAAAGAATTTTGTTCCAAAAAGAAACGCCGAGGCGGATAGCAACCCAGGCTGGGTCCCCCTAACTATATCCCATTAGGCACCTCCCCGGGGAGGCAGACCTGAGCTATATTCCTTCCGTAACAATTGGGCAGGGGAAGACTGGGTTGTAGGGGAGTGATCGCTACGCCTGCCATTGGCGAAGGCGTGGACGCAACAGATTACGTTCCGGGATCAGGCTTGGCCTTCTCCTCCAATGGAGAGGGCACACTTACCGTTGTGAAGCAGGAATTACCCGAAAAACATTCTGCGCTGGAAAATGTTCCTACCAAAATGAGCGCACGCACGATGGGTCTCGACTTGAAGCCTCATAACGTTGTCTTACCCGCTGCGGATATGATTCCGCCAAAAGCGGGCGAGCGCTGGCCCTCGATGAAGCCGGGCACTTTTGTCTTATTGCAGTCAGTAAATAAGACTCGCGGGATCTCAGTGCACAACGCGGTAATTGTGAATCCCCGCGCCGAACGAGAAACTGGCTCCGGCTGTCTGCGGTATCCACCAGAAACGCCGCATCAAACCGTGATTGCTGGTCATCATTCGTCGGCCGATGAAGTCCATGATGGCCGGGCTCACTTGCGTAGCGGCGTACATCGCGCCTGAGTGTGCAAATGGGCGCAGCAACGGATCACCTTCTGTCCCATAACCGCCGGAAATCGCGCGCCGCGTGGACCACGCATCAAATGCGGCGGCACTGCTCCCCGCGCCCACTAGCGCGTACCAGATTTTGCGCTGCCGTGGAGATTCGATCGGGCGATCCACCGCAGGCTTGATAGGTGCGTTCAACAATGGCTGGCTTCCCGGACCAATTCCCTCGCCGGAAGCATCCGTTCCATTCGAATCCGCCGCCTTGGGTGCGGGCACATCTAGGAGTTTCGACTTGCTGGTGGAGACGGGCTGTGGCGCACTCGAATTGCTGGCGACCAGGGTGGGAGTATCCGCGAGGGCAGGAGGTGTATCAGCCGGGAGCGCGGTACAGCAAAACAGCACAAGCGCGGATAGGACCAAGATTCACCTCAGCAGTCGCAGGCCGGGGGTGGGATCCTGGTACGCTGCGACTCCTGTACACTCTACTGTACTAAAGGACAGGTGTCACTGGCCCATTGGTCACATTTTTCTATAGTACCTTCTCTGGCCATGGTTCTGGAGCCTTCGTACCCCTCGCCGACACTCCCCTCACGTTTCAGAGAAAAGACCTGCTATAATCCCGCCCAAGAAGCCGTCGTCCTTAGGTTCGGGGGAAAATGGCTGGTTCGGAATCATCCGCGAAACGCGCACGCATCCCGCAACGTGGTCCGCAGCCACCTCGATTTATTGTTATTGAAGGCCCTCTCCGCGTTGGCAAAACCACGCTCGCTCGCCTCCTCGCTGAGCGTCTTCACGCACGCCGCATCTACGATTGTGAAGATAATCCCTTTCTCGCCGATTTTTATGCCGGCCTCCCCGGCGCCGCTTTCCGCGCTCAATTGTACTTCCTGATGGAGCGGCAGAAGCGCATCCGTGAAGCTCTTGCCGCCGATGCCCCCGGCTTGCTACTGAGCGACTTTCTAATGGAGAAGGACCGCATCTTTGCCAACCTCAGTCTCGACGACGAGGAACTCAAACTGTACGAGCGCTATTACGAGGCCCTGACAGTCGAACTCCCCAATCCCGACCTGGTCATCTACCTCCAGGCCAAGCCTGAAGTCTTGCTGGGCCGTATCGCCAAGAAAAAAGCCCAGGAGGAGCGTCAGATCTCCACGGAGTATGTTCAGGAAGTGGCGCGCGCCTACGAACATTTCTTCTTCCGCTATGAGGGTGCGGATCTCCTCGTCATCGAAACTTCCGAAATCGATTTCGTGGAAAAGAATGAAGACTTGCAGCAGCTTCTTCGCCGCTTGCAGGAACCCGTCAAGGGCACGCAATATTTTCTTCCCCTTGGCGGCTCCGACTGAAGCCATTCCCTCCCGCACTCTGGGTTTCTTTTCTTTCGCAATTCGCATAAAGTGCCTTTCGGGACGTTTCATCTCTCGCCGTGGAGGCTGCACATGGATCGTTGGTCACGTCGCAGGTTTTTTCTGACATCGCTGGCGGGAAGTGCGCTCGCCGGCTCAAGCAAGCTCTTCGGCCACACTCTGGAAGCACCTGGCAATACTCGCCTTGAACCTGGTCTTCTCGACCCTTCGCCATCTGAAGGCACGCGCCCGCTCATCATTTCTTCGGCGAATGGGGTGAACGCACTCGATAAAGGCATGCAAATCCTGAAAAGTGGCGGCGACACATTAGACGCCGCCGTCGCCGCTGTCACTGTCGTCGAAGACGATCCCAATGACGACAGCGTGGGCTATGGCGGATTGCCCAACGAAGAAGGCGAAGTCGAATTGGACGCCAGCGTGATGCACGGCCCAACGCGCCGCGCCGGCAGCGTGGCCTCTGTCCGCCGCATCAAGAATGTCTCTCGCCTCGCAAAAACCGTCATGGAGCGCACCAACCACGTCATGATTGTGGGAGACGGTGCGCGCCGGTTTGCCGTTGCCGAGGGGTTCGAGGAGATGAATCTCCTCACCGAACACTCCCGCAAGATCTGGCTCGCCTGGAAAGCCAAAACCAGTTTTAATTGGCGCCCCGGCACGGACAGCCCGGAGTGGAAAGAGCACGTCTCCGCCATCTTTGATCACGATCCCGAACAAATCGCATACGCGATGAGCGTCATCAACCGCCCGCCAACCGGCACCATCAACTGCCTCGCGGTCAGTGCCAAGGGTGAAGTCAGCGGCACCACCACCACTTCCGGCCTCGCCTGGAAAATTCCCGGACGCGTTGGCGATTCGCCGATAATCGGCGCGGGGCTTTACGTCGATGGCGATGTGGGGGGCGCCGGCTCCACGGGCAAGGGCGAAGAAAACATCAAGGTTTCCGGCGGCCACACCATCGTCGAAATGATGCGCAAAGGCATGAAGCCAACTGACGCCTGCATGGAAGCCATGGGCCGCGTCGTGCGTAATTACAACGGCGACAAAAACAAACTCGGCACCTTCCACATCTATTTTTATGGCGTCAACAAAGACGGCGAATACGGCAGTGCGTCGCTCTGGAAGAATGGCTATGAGTCTGGCAAAGGTGCCATGTTTGCCGTTCACGATGGCACGCAAGCTCGCTTGGTTCCCTGCAAGTCCTTCTATGAAGAAATCGGTCACGAAGAATGATGCGCCGGTAATCTGCGCGCCCTATACTTAGCGTATGGACCAGGCGAATATTCTTATTATTGGCGGAGGAGTTGTCGGCTGCGCGATCGCCGAAGCGCTTTCCCGCCGTTGGCAGGATGTCTTTCTCGTCGAGCAATATCCAAAATTCGGCATGGCCACCAGCACGCGTAACAGTGGTGTGATCCATTCTGGTATCTACTACCCCAAGAACTCCTTAAAAGCACGTCACTGCGTCGAGGGCAATCGCCTCACTAAGGAATTCTGCGTCCAACATAATGTGCCCTGTCGCACCACAGGAAAGCTCGTCGTTGCAAAGGATGCCTCCGAAGAACCCGAGCTTCACGCCCTGCAGAAAAAGGGAGAGGACAATGGTGTCGAGGGCCTGCGGATCATCGATGCGGCGGGCATTCGCGCCATCGAACCTCACGTCAAGGGCCACGCCGCCTTGCAAGTTCCATCCACCGGCATCTGCTCCGCGGAAGACCTCGTGCACGCTTTCGCTCGCATCGCTGAGGAACACGGCGCGAACCTCGTCAACCACGCCAAGGTAATTTCCCTGGAGCCCGTCAAGGACGCCGTTCGTGTGCGCTTGCGCATCGGTGACGACGAACAATCGGAAACCGAATCCATTGAAGCGCGTTGCGTCATCAATGCCGCGGGGCTCTATTCTGACGAAGTCGCTCAGCTACTTGGCCCGCGCCCCTGGAAGATCTATCCAGTTCGCGGCGAATACTGCGAGATTCGCGGCCCGCGCTCAGAGCTGATCCAAAATCTCGTCTACCCTCTGCCCCGTCATGATGGACTTTCCCTCGGCCTGCACTTCACGAAAACTCTTTGGGGAACCGTACTTGTCGGCCCGACGGCTGCCTACGTCGAGGGCAAGGACAACTACGAACGCGACCGCATGACCATTCCGGAATTTGTCTCCGATGCGCAGACTATGCTGCCGGAACTTCGGGAGGGCGATCTACAGCTCGGCTACACCGGCCTGCGCCCGAAACTGGTTGCGCCGGGTGACCACCACATCGCCGATTTCGTGATTGAACACGACAAGGAAGTGCCGCGCGTCATTCAACTCGTCGGCATCGAATCACCCGGCCTCACCGCCGCTCCCGCCATCGCCAAGCATGTTCTCTCGCTAGCAGAAGAAACGCTGAACTGAGCCGGGAAGTGTTAGTGGATAAGCGAGTGATCGCGAAAACCCGTCAATTCGAGCGGAGTCTGCGGAGCGAGGCACGGTTTTGCATCGCACGCTTCTTGTGCGATGAATCCCTCCGCCATTTCATCATTTCGAGCGAAGCCAGCCCCTCTCTGTCATCCCGACCGGAGTGCCGCGCCCTTTGCGGCACGCAGTGGAGGGATCGCGGCACGCACTCTACCTTGACTCTCGCGCTCCGTCCACCCTCGGCAATCCGATCGCGCAAGGCCGAGCGAAGAATCCCTCTTACTCAACCACAATCCGCAAAAACTTCTTCTTCCCCACGCGCACGCTGTAACTTTCCGGCTGGTCCACATTCAACTTGCACGCCGGGTCTTGAATAATCGCGCCATTAATCTCCAACCCGCCCTGTTTGATCAGCCGTTCCGCTACCGATGTCGAAGCAATTCCTTCAAACGAAGCGAGGATCTTTGACCACTTCACAATCCCGCTCGGCAAAGCCAGCGAAACCTGTTTTGCATCGTCCCGGATCTTCGGAAAGGTGATCTCCAATCCGCCCGGCACTCGCTTCATCCGGATTTCTTCCATCTCTGACGGCGCTTTCCGGTCTCGGAACACCCGCTGGAAATTCTCTGCCGCCTTCTTCCCCGCGTCCGCGCCTTGAAACCCCCCGACCACCTCTTCCGCAAGCTGCATCTTCATATCCATCGGATGAATCCGCCCGGAAGCGACCTGCCCCTTCAGTGACTCAATTTCCTGCGGCGTGCGGTCCGTGACCAGCTCGTAGTACGACCACATCAAGTCATCCGGAATCGACATCATCTTCCCGAACATTTCCCCCGGCGCCTCGGTGATCCCTACATAATTCCCCAAGCTCTTGCTCATCTTTCGCTGTCCGTCCAGCCCCACCAGAATCGGCATGGTCACGATAACTTGCGGCGAAAGTCCGTACTCGCGCTGAATTTCGCGGTGCACCAGAATATTGAACTTCTGCTCCGTCGCGCCCAATTCCACATCCGACTGCAACATCACCGCATCGTAAGCCGTCAGCAGAGGGTACAGAAGTTCGTGAACGGCAATCGGCAAATTGTTCTCCAGCCGTGAACGAAAGTCCTCACGCTCCAGCATGCGTGCCAGCCGGTAGTGCCCGCATAGGCGCACTACATCATAGCTGGACATCTTCCCAAGCCACTCGCTGTTGTAGCGAACTTCGGTCTCCTCAGGGTCCAGAATCTTGTAGACCTGCGCCAGGTACGTTTTCGCGTTGATTTCCACTTGCTCCCGGCTCAGCGGCGGCCGCGTCTCGGATTGCCCCGTCGGGTCGCCGATCATCGCGGAAAAATCCCCGATCAGGAAGATTGCTGTATGCCCCATGTCCTGAAAATGTTTTAGCTTGCGCAACACCACCGTGTGGCCCAGGTGAATGTCCGGCGCCGTGGGGTCAACCCCTAGGTAAACGCGCAACGGTCTCCCGGTTTTTACCGAGCTTGCGAGCTTCGCCCTCAGATCCTCTTCGGGAATGACTTCCGCCACGCCCTTCTTCAGGTACGCAAGCTGCTCTTCCACCGGTCTGAATTTAGTCTCTGTCATCTCGATTTGCCGCTCTAGGCTGTGCGTATCACGCGCCGTCCCACGATTCTGAATTTCCCTTCCAGAATGGTTTTCACTGCCTCCGTGTAAATCCGGTGTTCTTCCTTCAGTATCCTCTCGGACAGCGTGTGTTCGTCATCCGCATCCTGCACCGGCACGACCGCCTGCACAATGATTGGCCCCGCATCCAGGTTTTCGTCCACAAAATGCACCGAGCAGCCTGCCACCTTGACGCCATAGTCAAGCGCCTGCTTCTGCGATTCCAGCCCGGGAAATGAAGGCAGCAGCGAGGGGTGAATATTCAAAATCCGCTGCGGAAACGCCGCCACAAAATACGGCGACAACAATCGCATGTACCCCGCCAGGCAGATCAGGTCCACCTTGTATTCCTGCAGGACCGCCGCCACCTGCCGGTCGTACGCTTCCCGCTCCAGCCCCTTCGACGGAATCAGCCGCGCCGCAATTCCCCGAGCCTTCGCGCGCTCCAGTCCCCGCGCGTCCGGCTTGTTGCTGATCACAATCGCGATCTCGGCGTTGGGAATGCGCCCGGCAGCAACGCTATCCGCCAGCGCCTCGAAGTTCGACCCCCGCCCGCTCAACAGCACGCCAATCCGCTTCAACATAACCAAAAAACTTAACACACCCCGCCACACCATCCAAATGCCCAATTCTCTTGCGCGACTTCAGCCCATTGGCTTGTAGCAAACCATCATTACTATGTGCTACAACACCCCCATGCGAACCCTCCTCTTGTTACTTCTGGCCTGTTTCTTTTTTCAGCCGACAACTGTTGCGCAGACGGACGCGCGAACTCTGCCCAGCGTGACTAATTTTGAGTGTCCTAAATACCCTTCGAACGCTGAGTCAATGCGCTTACAGGGCACGGTGAGGATGCAAGTGACTACCGATGGACACAAAGTAGTGGATGTGAAGCTCTCACCAGCGCACCCAGTACTCGCACAAGCCGCCGAGAAGAACGTACGAACCTGGAAGTTCGCTGACCACACTCCTACGTCGTTCACTGTCACGTATTTCTATGTTAGCGAGGGCAACTACAAACCCGATCCGGTCACGAAATGCTCCGCGAAGATGGAACTCCCCACGAAGGTAACTGTCAGCACGAAGTTCTAGTCGCTCTATGAACTGCTGTTCGGCTCTTGCCGTTCAGGCCAATAATTTACCGCGATGGTACAGCTCCACCAGCCCTTGAGAGAACAATGCGCTCACTTCTGTGGCGCCGCAGCAAACTGCGCAAACGTGACAAAGTGTCCCGCCGGGTCCTTCACGCCAATTTCCGTCGAGCCATAAAACGTCTTCCGCTCCGGCATATACACTTCCGCTTTCTTCACCACCGCCTTCACACTTTCCAGGCTGTCCACCTGCACATACAGAAAGGTAGGCCCCCTCCGGACATCCGCTCCGATGGCTGGCATATCCTTGTCCACGCTAGCATACGTCTGGTACATCACTTCGATGCCGTCCTTCTCCAAAATCACGAAACCCAGTTTGTTTCCTTCCGGCACTTCCGCAGTCTTTGTAAACCCCAAACCGTCAATCCAAAACGGCAACACTGACTCAATCTCTTTCACAAAAAGCACGGGCGTCATCTTCTTAACCATCACGTTCTTCTCCTTATTAATCGCTCACGAGGCTAGCGTCAGGCAAGTCCGAGTGTAGGGATCGCCTTCTGAGGCGGTACGCTAACTCGACCACTTCCCGACTTCCCCGTTGGCCACCGGTTTCTATCCATAAAAACCTGTTGAACGGTACACCTTAATTGCGGTACATTCTGCTTTAGCTTATGGCGAAAGTAAAGCGAAATAAGAAAGGTGCTCCCATGCCACAACCACGCCGCCTCCAGGACCTCATCTCCGTCGGCCCGGCCATCGAACGTGATTTCCACCTTCTCGGCATCCGCACAGTCCCGCAACTCGCAAAGCACGATCCACACAAACTCTATTCTCGTCTGGAGCGTTTGACCGGCCAGCATCAAGACCCCTGCGTCCTCGACACGTTCCAGGCCGCCGTAGCCCAGGCACGCAACCCGCGCCTTCCCGCCGAAAAATGTCAGTGGTGGTATTGGAGCCGCAAACGAAGAGCCGCCCAGTAAGGGCCCAGCGCTGCCGGACCCTAAGTCCGCAAGTTCGATGTGTCTTTTAATCTTCTTCAGGCCTTACACCGCTACAAATTCAACGCCCCGGAATACACCAGCCGCGCCTTCCCGGTGTCTCCGCGTTCAATCCGCCCAATGCGGTAAAACTTCTCGCGCCGCCGTTTCAAATCCGCTTCCACTTCTTTCACGAAGGCCGCGGGCACCACTACCACCATCCCCACGCCCATGTTGAACGACTGCAACAATTCATCCGTCTCAATTTCCCCGAGTTTCGCCAAGTATTTAAAGATCGGAGGAATCGGCCAGGCATCCAAATCAATAATCGCCTTCACGCCGCTAGGCAGCACGCGCGGCAGATTCCCCGGCAGCCCTCCGCCAGTGATGTGCGCCATTGCAGAGACCCACCCGCGCGCCACAATCGTTTTCAGCGCCGGTGCGTAGCAGAGGTGCGGCTTCATAAGCTCCGCCCCAATTTTGTTTCCAACTTCCGCGACGTACGTGTCCGGCTTGTGCTTGGCAACTTCAAACACCAGTTTGCGCGCCAGCGAGTACCCGTTCGTATGCAATCCCGCCGACGGCAACGCCAGCAGCGTGTCCCCCGGCTTCACTGCTTTTCCGTTCAGTACCTTCGCCCGTTCCACCGCACCCACGATGAATCCCGCCAAATCGTATTCACCGGGCTGATAAAATCCTGGCATCTCCGCCGTTTCTCCGCCAATCAGCGCGCAACCCGCTTTCCGGCAGCAGCGGCTCATGCCATCCACAAGCTGTTCCACCACGCTCGCGTCCAACTTCCCCATCGCCAGGTAATCCAGAAAAAACAGCGGCTCCGCTCCCTGCACCAGTATGTCGTTGATGCAGTGATTCACCAGGTCCCCGCCTACCGTCGAGTGCACGCCCATCGCCATGGCGATCTTCAGCTTCGTGCCCACGCCATCGCAACTGGACACCAAAACCGGTTCTTTCCATCTCTTCAGATCCAGCGCAAACAGCGCGCCGAATCCTCCGATCCCCCCAAGTACCGCGGGCGTAAATGTGCGGCTCGCCAGATGACGTATGCGCTGCTTCGCGTCATCGGCTACAGCTATATTCACTCCGGCGTCGGCATATTTCATGGTCTGCCGCCTCAACGTTTGATCAGTGACTTCGCTTCTGCGGGTGAATTTGCCGACTCATCCCTGCGGGGCGGAGGGCGGCCACCAGGGAAGAGTCACCCGTCATGAGTCACTCTGTGGGAGATCCTGCTTCTACTTAGTGAAACTTGTCCGGCTTATTGGCGGGCCGGACCCCTACAGCTTAAAACAGATGGAACAGCCTGCGCCACCGCACTGTGCCGGGATGTATCAGCGCGTTGGCGTACGCCAGGAATCGCGCCCCGATGTCCCCATTCCATGCTTCTTTCGGCGCGTCCAGTGACATATAAATGATCACCGGCGTGCCTAGGATATCATTCCGCGGCACACATCCCCAAAACCGGCTATCCAGCGAATTCTCCCGGTTATCGCCCATCACAAAATAACAATTCTCGGGAATCTTGTACGGCAATCCCCCATACGGCACCGTCAATTGATACTGCGTCGGTGCTTCCGTTCGCCCCAGCGTATAGTTCTCTTGCAGCTTATTCCCGTTGATCCACACCGCGCCGTCGTGCACATCCACCGTCTCCCCGGGTAGCCCGATCACCCGCTTCACATAGTCCGGCTGATTCGGATCGAACGGCGGCTTGAAGATGATGATCTGCTGCCGGTGCGGATTCCGCCACAACGGTATGTGCCAATTCGTGAAGGGCACGCCGGCATCGTAACCCACCCGGCTCATGATCAGGTGATCCCCGATCAAAAGCGTGTCTTCCATTGAGCCCGACGGGATCACGCGCGCCTGCCCCAGCGTCCCATTAATCAGCATGAACGCCAGGATCACCCAGAACCACGCGATGATTTCGCTTTTCACCCGCGCGCTCATTGGCACTTGCGATTCCTTCGCGCTCTTCTTTTTGCTTTTGTTTTCTTCAGCTTTCACGATTCACCCAAACCACCTTCTCGACAACAAAGCATTTTACGCCACTCTATTCTCAGGCCGCTCCTAAAAGGTTTCGAACAACCTCTTCCACCGGACTTCGCTGGGGTGCAACAAGGCATTAGCGTAAGCAAGGAATCGTTCGCCGATATTGCCATTCCACGCGTCCCCGGGCGCGTCCACGGACATGTAGATCACCACGGGCGTCCCCAAAATATCGCTGCGTGGCACGCAACCCCAGAAGCGGCTGTCGTAGGAATTGCCCCGGTTATCACCCATCACAAAATATTGATTCTCGGGCACGGTGAACGGCACTCCTTGGAAAGACGGGAGCACCTCTGATCGAGGCGGAACCTCGGTCGGCCCGGTCGTGTACTTTTCTTCCAGCTTTTTGCCATTGATCCACAGAAACCCATCGTGGATATCAATTCTCTCGCCCGGCAAGCCGATGACGCGCTTGATCAAATCCGGTTGATGGCGATCGTAAGGCGGCCGGAATATGACCATCTGCTGCCGCTGCGGATTTCGCCACAGGGACACGTGCCAATTCGTGAACGGTACGCCCGCATCGTATCCAATTCTGCTCATGATCAAGTGATCGCCAATCAACAGCGTGTTTTCCATCGAGCCCGACGGAATCACGCGCGCCTGACCAAGCGTTCCGTTGATCAGCAGAAACGCCAGAATCACCCAAGCCCACGCAATCGCTTCCTTCTTTACGCGGGTGCTCCACGCAAATTCCGGTTCGGTTTGCTTCTTCTTTGCCACGCCTGCGTCATCCTTCATGATGCACCGTCACCGCTTCTCCCACCTTAATCGCGCCCGCGCCTTCCCGAACCTCCAACTGCACCAGGTCGGTCGGGTAGACTCCCGTGTAACACGAAGTGCAGAAATTCCCCTCGGTATCGTTCACCGCCTGTCGCAATCCCGGCAACGAAAGGTATCCCAGCGAATCCGCGCCCAAATACTTGCAGATATCTTCCGGAGTATTCGCGGACGCAATCAGTTCCTCACGCGTCGGCGTGTCCACGCCGTAATAACACGGCGAAATCGTCGGCGGGCAACTGATCCGCATGTGTACTTCCTTCGCGCCCGCTTCTTTCATCATGCGTACCAGTTTTCTGCTGGTTGTGCCCCGCACAATCGAATCGTCCACCAGCACCACGCGCTTCCCCGCGATCAATTCGCGCACCGGGTTCAGTTTCAGCTTCACGCCAAAATTTCGTATCGCCTGCGAAGGCTCGATAAACGTCCTTCCAATGTAATGATTGCGAATCAGACCCATACGAAACGGTATCTTCGATTCCAGCGCAAACCCGATTGCCGCGGGAACTCCCGAATCTGGCACCGGCACGATCATGTCCGCTTCCACGGGATGTTCCCGCGCCAGCAGTCGACCCAACATCTCGCGCGATTCGTTCACCGACCGCCCGAAAATAATGCTGTCCGGTCTCGAGAAATAAACATGCTCGAAAATGCAGTATTGGTGAGGCTTCGGCGGGCTGAACCGGATGGATTCCATCCCTGATCTCGAAATCCGCAGCATCTCGCCCGGCTCCACTTCCCGCACGTATTGCGCATTCAGCAAATCGAACGCGCACGTCTCCGACGCCACCAGCCACGCGTCCCCGTTTTCCTTGGATTCGATTTTCCCCAACACCAGCGGCCGGAATCCCCGCGGGTCTCTCACGGCATACAATTCGTCCGGCGTCAGCACCAGCAAAGAATATGCGCCTTCCAATTGGTTCAGCGCATCGCCGAGCGCGCCGGAAAAATTCCGCGCCAGTGAACGCGCCACTAGGTGCACGATCACTTCCGTGTCGCTGTTCGCCTGGAAAATCGATCCGCGATGCTCCAGCTTTCGCCGCCATTCACTAGCATTCGTCAGGTTACCGTTGTGCGCCACGGCGATCTTGCC
>Ga0209517_10007700_pt1 | contig 12808 bp, 12 predicted proteins | sample PeaSoiMetSII2010_FD_187695 | JGI IMG/M metagenome (GOLD analysis project Ga0209517, IMG submission 187695) | Peat soil microbial communities from Weissenstadt, Germany - SII-2010 (SPAdes) (version 2) | ecosystem: Environmental > Terrestrial > Soil > Wetlands > Peat | place: Germany...
ATGTCTGACGCTCGCGCAGGATTTTCTGTTCCCTCTCCCTCCGGGAGAGGGCGAGCGGCGCGGCGTTTGCTCCTCTCTTGCAAACGCCGTGACGCGCGGTCGGCACCGCCGCAGGTGAGGGCGCAATCGTGCTTCCATGCGAAGTCATATCCATCGTCACGCTCGTCTCATCGCGGGACGCCGCCCTAGCGCGAGCAGCGTGCCCAGGGTCGTCATCGACATTACCATCGCGGTCCCGCCATAGCTTAAAAACGGCAGCGGCAGGCCCTTGGTCGGTACCATTCCGATCACGACCGCCATGTTGATCAGAGCCTGGAGCGACAGCAGCGACGTGAGTCCCACCGCGAGCAGGCTGCCGAACGGATCGGGCTCCTCGTGAGCGATCCTGAGCCCGCGCCACATGATTACGCCGAAGAGCGCGAGCACCGCGATCGCGCCGGCAACTCCAAGCTCCTCGCCGATTACGGCGAAGATGAAATCAGTATGCGCCTGCGGCAGAAAGAACATCTTCTGGCGGCCGGCGCCAAGCCCGACCCCCCACTTGCCGCCGGTGCCGAGCGCCACGAACGACTGGATCAACTGAAAGCCCGCGCCCTGCGCGACCTGCCACGGATGAAGAAAAGAGGTCAGCCGGCGCACCCGGTAGGTTTTGCGCACCGCCTGCGCCGCGAGGATCGCCACGGCGCACCCGCCGCTGGCGCCGAGATGCGCGGTCCGGGCGCCGGCCGCGAACAGCATCGCGAACAGCAGCACCGCGAGCATCACGGTGGTGCCGAAGTCGGGCTGCGCCAGGACCATGAGCGCGATCGGACCGACGATAATCATCGCGGAGAGCGGCCCGGCGCGAAGATTTTCCATTCGCTCCTGCCGCCTGGCCAGGAATTCCGCGAGGAAGAAGACCACCGCAAATTTCACCAGCTCCGAGGGTTCGGCCAGCAGCGGCCCGATGCGCAACCATCGCCGCGCGCCTCCGCGCACCAGGCCCAAGCCCGGAATCCACACCGCGATCAACATCAGAACCGAGACCACCGTCAGAGGATAGACCAGACGCCTCAAGCCGCGCAGCGAAAACTGCGAGAGCGCAAGCAGCGCTACCGTTCCAAGCCCGATATGGAACAGGTGCAACTTGAAGTAATGGAGCCTGACGTAGTGCGCGTCGCCGCCGCGGTCCTGGCCGATGAAGTAGGTGGTGTTGAGCACCATCAGCAGGCCGAGCGTGATCAGTGCGCCCGCCGGCAGCCACAGCCACGGATCGCGGCGCGGATAGCTAACGGCCTCAAAGCGCCCGAACCAGCTTCTTAAATGTTTCCCCACGTTCCGCATAGTCCTTGAATTGATCGAAACTCGAGCACGCCGGCGAGAGCAAAACGGTATCGCCGGCGGCCGCGGCGCGGGCCGCCCGCGGCACGGCTTCATCGAGGGTTTCCGCCAGCTCGATCGCGGTCGCACCCTCGAGCGCCGAACGCATCTTCTCGCGCGCATCCCCGATCAGGATCGCGAGCTTCACTTTTTCCTTGAGCGGTTTGCGCAACGGCGCGTAGTCGCCGCCCTTGTCGAGTCCGCCGGCGATCAAAATGATCGGCGCTTTGAGGGCCGCGATCGCCTCGACCACCGAGCCGACATTGGTGCCTTTGGAATCGTCGATGAAGGTCACGCCCGCTCGCTCGCCGACCGGCTCTATCCGATGCGCCAGCGGCTTGAAGTCGCCGAGCGCGCGCTCGACGTGGCGCGAATCGACACCCATCACGAGCGCAGCCGCCGCCGCAGCCATCGCGTTGGCGAGATTATGGCGTCCCGGCAGCTTGAATCCGGCGAGATCGATCCGCGCGCGGCGGCGGCCGTCGTCAAACATCAACGTGTTGCCGTCGCGCCAGATTCCGGGCACGGTGGCCGAGTCGAGGCCGAAGCCCAGGACGTTGGATCTCAGCTCGCGGGCGAGCCGCCACACGCGGGGGTCGTCGCGATTGAGGATCGCCCAATCATCGGCGTCCTGCTTCGCGAACATCCGCGCCTTCGCATCGCCGTAGTCGTCGAGATTCCGATAACGGTCGAAGTGATCGTCGGTCAAGTTCAGATGAATTCCGACCCGCGGCTTGAAGCTCTCGACCCATTCGAGCTGGAAGCTCGAAACTTCGACCACGGCAACGTCGAGCTCGCGTCCCACCGCGTCGAGCAGCGGCGTGCCAAGATTGCCGCCGACGAAAGTCTTCATTCCAGCCTGCCTGAAAATCCCGCCCAGCATCACGGTGACCGTGCTCTTGCCGTTGGTGCCGGTGATCGCGACGATCGGAGCGGTGATAAAACGCGCGGCCAGCTCGATCTCGCTGACGACCGGGATTCGCGCGTCAACCGCGGCCCGCAGCAGTATCGAATCGCGCGGCACGCCGGGACTCGTCACCACCAACTCGGCGTCGCCGAGCCACGCGGGATCCTCCGCGCCGAGATGAAGCGTCGCGTGCGGCATGGCCTTGAGCGCGATATCGGCGCGGCGATCGGTGAGCGTCAGGATTGCGCCGCGAGCGTCGAGGAAACGCGCGACCGCTTGACCTGTGACTCCCATCCCAACCACCATCACCCGCTTGCCTCCGAGCTCGATCACCGCAGCTTCAGCGTGCTCAGCGCGATCAACGCGCAGACGATCGAAACGATCCAGAAGCGCACCACCACCACCGTTTCCGGCCATCCGCCGAGCTCGAAATGATGATGCAGCGGGGCCATCCGGAAAATTCTGCGATGCGTCATTTTGTAATAGTAGCGCTGGATCAGGGTCGAAGCGGCCTCGACCACGAACACGCCGCCTGCGATCGGCAACACCAACTCCTGCTTGGCAAGCACCGCGACTACGCCGAGCGCGCCGCCCAGCGAAAGCGCGCCCACGTCGCCCATGATCATCGAGGCCGGATAGGCGTTGTACCACAGGAAGCCGAGCGACGCGGCGATCAGCGCGGCGCAAAAGATGCTCAGCTCGCCTGCGCCGACCACGTGCGGAATCTGCAGGTAGGTTGCGAACTTGAGGTTGCCGGCCACGTAGGTGAAGGTCCAGTAGCAGAACGCCACCGTCATGACGGGGCCGATCGCCAGCCCGTCGAGCCCGTCGGTAAGATTCACCGCGTTGGAGCACGCGACCATCACCAGCATCGCGAACGGGATATAAAACCATCGCCCCCAATCGGGATTGATATTCTTCAGGAACGGGACGGTCAGATGGGTGTCGAAGCCGAGCCCGACGAACAGGATCAGCGCCGCGACCAGCGCGCACAGGAACTGCCAGACGAGTTTCTGCGGTCCACTGAGTCCCTGGCCGCGCCCGCGCCTCACCTTGAGCAGGTCATCGGCGAACCCGATAGCGCCGAAGCCGAGCGTGACGAAGATTGCGATCCATACATAAGGATTGCGGATGTCGGCGAGAAAGATGGTTGCGAGCAGGAACGATGCGAGGATCAGCAGACCGCCCATGGTCGGCGTGCCGGCCTTTTTTTGATGAGTCGCCGGAACAACGTCGCGGATAGTCTGGCCGAAGTGCGCGGCCCGGAAGCGCTCGATCAGGGACGGGCCCAGCGCGAGCGACAGCGCCAGCGCGGTGAGTCCCGCGAGCACCGAGCGAAAGGTCTCATAGCGCAGAACGTTGAACACTGGATGACCGGAATGGAGCGGGTACAAAACAAGATAAAGCATCTCTGCCATCCGGCCCGATCAGAGTTTCCCGTTTAGGGTCGTACGAGCAAGAGCTTTTCCCTCTCCAAGCGCCCTACCTCCTGCCCAGCTCGGCGACAATCGATTTCGCCACGACCCGATCGTCGAAGTCCAGACGGCGATCGCCGACCAACTGATAGTCCTCGTGACCCTTGCCCGCGATTATGACGGCGTCGCCGGGCGCGGCGATCTCGAGCGCGAGTGCGATCGCGGCGCGGCGATCGGGCTCGACAATATAGCCCGCGCGCCTGCCGCATTCGGAACGATCGATCCGGCTGAGCCCCGACGCGGCCAGTCCGGCCTCGACTTCCGCGATGATCGCGATCGGATCTTCACTGCGCGGATTATCCGAGGTCAGGATCGCGATGTCGGCGAGTCGGCCGGCGATTTCGCCCATCAGCGGACGCTTGCCGCGGTCGCGGTCGCCGCCGCATCCGAATACGCACAGCAGCCGTCCCCGCTTGATCGCGCGGAGCGCGTTCAAGACCGCCTCGAGCGCGTCGGGCTTGTGCGCGTAGTCAACCAGGATCGTCACACCGGGCGGACCGGCGACTCGCTCGAGTCTGCCGGGGGCCCCTGGGCATCGCCGCACACCCTCTGCCACCGCCGCCTTTCCGATACCCAGGGCCACCGACACAGCCACCGCACCCAGGATGTTGAGCAGGTTGATCTCGCCGAGCAGCGGCGATTCGATCTCGAGCTCTTTCCCAAGCGCGCTTACTCTCGCGTGAATTCCGTCGATTCCGGTGGACGCGACGCTCACCGGATGAACGTCGAGCGCGCGATCGAGCCCGAAGCTCAGCTTGTCGCCGCGCACCGCCGCCAGCACGCGCCGGCCGAACGGATCGTCGCCCCGGACGATCGCGACCGGCGTGCCGCGCCAGCTGCGCGGCATGATCTCCGTGAACAGCCGCAGCTTGGCGGCGAAGTAGCTTTCGATCGTGCCGTGATAGTCGAGATGGTCGCGGCCCAGATTGGTGAATACGCAGGCGCGGAAGCTCAACTCATCGACGCGGCCCTCCTCGATTCCGATCGAGGAGACCTCCGCCGCCGCATGACGGACGTTGGCCCGTATCATTTCGGCGAGTGCGCGCTCGATATCGAGCGACTCGGGAGTGGTAAGGCCGCGGTAGATTTCGCGGCCGGCCACGAAGGCGCCGATCGTGCCGATGATCCCGCTGGGCTCGCCGGCCGCTTCAAAAATCGAGGCCAGCAGATAAGTCGTCGTGGTCTTGCCGCTGGTGCCGGTCACGCCGATGAGATCGAGGTGCTCGCTGGGCGCGGCATGAAAGCGCGAGGCGGCCGCGCCCATCAAACGGCGCGGCCGCTCGCACTCGATAAAATTCGCGGGGCGCGTCGCCGCACCATCCCATCCCCTCACCACCACCGCACGCGCCCCGCGGCGTAATGCATCACTAGCGTTCGCTTGGCCGCGCGCCGCGTCGCGCGCCAGCGAGAAGTACAAATCGCCGGGTCTGGTCTGGCGAGAATCGTAGCTCAACCCGGTGATTTCAGTTTCTGCGTCGCCCTGCATCTGCCTCAATTCCTGCCCCGCAATCAGTTCGCCAAGCTTCACCGCGTTCCCCGGTCACTTGGTCCGCGCGATCCTTTCGCAGCCGCATCCGATGATCTGGCCGTCACCAGCATCGTCGCAGACGCCGTTGCCGTCGGCACCTCCGCCTGCTTTGGCTCCGGCTCCGACGCAAGCGTGACCTTTACCGGCGCATGAACGAACGGAGCGTAGGGAGCCGGGTCCTGTGCGATCACGTAGCCGGAGCCATTGACCTCGAGCTCGAGGCCGTAGCGGTGCGCGATCGCCAAGGCGCGCCGCAGGCTCAAGCCGCCGAAATCCGGAATTCCGCCGCTGCTGGCGAGATCGGTGAACACCACCGGCTCGATGCCGGCCGATGGCACGGCCGCATCGTCGCTGGTGTCGCCGTCGTGGCCGCCTTCAAGCGGCAGCATGCTGGCGATCTCGACCGATGAATGCGGCGCGATGATATTGAGGCGCCGGAGCGAGCCGGTGGCGATCGCGCTGAACACCGGCGCGGCCACCAGACCGCCGAAATGGCCGTGGTTGACGTCGTCGAGCACGACCAGAATTACCAGCCGTGGATCATCGGCGGGCAGGAAGCCGACGAAGGAGGCTACCAGGCGGCTCTGATAGTAGCCGCCGGTCTCCGGATTGATCATCTGCGCGGTGCCGGTCTTTCCCGCGACTGTAAACTCGTCAACTTGTGCCCGCCGACCAGTGCCATCGGAACCGTTCACGACCGCACGCAGAAGCAGATTCATCTGATGAGCAACATCGGGCGACACCGCGCGTCCCAGCACCTGCGGGGCGTGCGTCAGGATGCAGCGGCCGGCGGCGTCATACGCATTCTTGACCACGAACGGACGCATCAGGAGGCCGCCGTTGGCGATCGCGGCGTACGCCACCGCGAGCTGCAGCGGCGTGACCGCGACGCCCTGCCCGAACCCGTGATTGGCGAGATCGATCGGCTCCCAGGTGGAGGGCGGACGAAGCAGGCCGGCGGTCTCGCCAGGAAGGTCAATTCCGCTCCGGCGTCCGACTCCGAAGGCCCGCAGCCCCTCATAGTAATGTTGCGAGCCGAGTCCCAGCGCGATCTTCGCCGCGCCGATATTGGACGAAACCTCGATGATTCCGCCCAGGTCGAGCCATCCATGACGGCCGTGATCGTGGATCACGCGCCGGCCGATCTCATACTGGCCGTTCTCGCAGAAGATTTTGCTGTCGGGCGTGATGGTCCGATCTTCGAGCGCGATCGCGCCCAGAATTCCCTTCATCGTGGAACCGGGCTCGAACGCATCCTCAACCGCCGGGTCGTGCAGCCGATCGTGAGCCTCGCCCGGGTCCGCGCCCACGTTGGCGAGCGCGAGAACCTCGCCGGTAAACGGGTCGAGCACGATCGCCGAGCCGCGCCGCGCGCCGCTGGAGCGGACCTGGTCCGCGAGCTGATTCTCGGCCAGCGACTGAATCTCGGAATCGATCGTCAGCTCGATGCGCGCTCCTTGCTCGGGACTGCCCAGGGCGAGCGGGCTGTCGAGGATCGGATTGCCCAGCGCGTCGCGATAGAAACTCAATTCGAGCGGCTCGCCGCGGATCAGATGCTCGTATTGTGATTCAATCCCGGAGAGTCCCTGGCCATCCATCCCCGCCAACCCAACCACACCCGCTGCCAGGTCACTCTCCGGGTAAAAACGTTTGTATTCGCTCAGTGCGTGGATACCGTCGAGTCCAATCGCCTGCGCCGCCTCGGCACGCTCAGGCGCCAGATGGCGCTTGAGCCACACGAAGGGCGCCGGATGCTTGAGCTTCGATTCAAGCTCCGCGCTGGAGAGCCCCAGCTCTTCGGCGAGCCGCGCACGCTGCGCCGCGGTGCTCGCGTCGAGCAACTTTTTGGGGTGCGCGTAGAGCGAACGGGTCTCGACCGACAACGCCAGGACTTCGCCGTGCCGATCGACGATCGGACCGCGCGGCGCCGCCAACTTGAGCTCGCCCATATGTTCGCGTTGAGCGCGCGAGTTGAGCGCCGGTCCGTCGCGCGTCACCAGCCATACCAGCCGCGTCGCGGCGATCAGGAACAGGCCCGTGGTCAGCAGCGTGAGCTGGCCGATTCGCGAGCGGCGGCGCATGAACGCGGTATTCACGGCGCCATCACCACCTGTCCGCGCTGCGGCGCGCCGAGATGATAGCGGGCGGCGAGCGCGCGCAGCCGCTGATGCGATCCGAGCTCGGCCACTTGCAGCCTCAGGCGGCGATTCTGTTCGTGCTGCTGCTCGATCGCGCTCTGCAGCTGCGAGAGCCGGTAGCCTTCCTCGGTGACTTGAAGCCGTATCATCAGCATCGTAAAGACGATCGCGATAATCGCGCCCACCAGGATCGCGGGCAGCAGCCGGGGCGCCTTTTTCACCGGGCTGACGCGGCGAGTCATGATGCGGTCCGCTCCACGCATCGCAGGCGCGCGCTGCGCGCCCGCGGATTTTGCGCGATCTCCAAACCGTTGGGCCGAATCGCCTTGCGGACCGGCAAAATAAATTCCGCGGTCTCGCTCAACTCGCGCATGCGATTCTTCACCGCGCGATCTTCCAGCGAATGGTACGCGAGCACCGCCATCCGGCCGCCGGCCGCCAGACGCATCGGGGCCCGGTCGAGCAGCGTCGCGAGACTTTCGAGCTCGCGGTTCACGGCAATTCGCAAGGCCTGGAAAGTCCGCGTCGCCGGATGAACGCGGCCGCGCCGCCGCCAGCCGAGCACGCGCTCGACGATCTGGCGCAGCTCGCCAGTGGTTGAGATTCGCGAATGCTCCCGCGCGTTGACGATCGCGCGCGCGATCCGGCGCGAGGCCCGCTCCTCGCCGTATTCGTACAGAATCCGTGCGAGCTCGGCCTCGCTTTCGCCGTTAACGAGATCGGCGGCGGTAAGCGCCTGCTCGGGGTCCATCCGCATGTCGAGCGGACCGTCGAAGCGAAAGCTGAAACCGCGCGATGGATCGTCGAGCGCCAGGCTACTCATTCCAAGATCTGCTAGTATCGCATCGACGCGATCGTCGCCGGTCAGATCGAGGACCGCATCGATCGCGGCAAAGTCGGCATGATGCAAACTAACTCTCGCGCCGAAATGAGCCAGCCGATCGCGCGCGACGGCAATCGCCGCCGGGTCGCGATCGAGCCCGATGAGCCGCGCCTCGGTCGCGTTCAGCAGAGCCTCGGCATGGCCGCCGGTTCCGACCGTCGCATCCACGATCGTGCGCGGACTGCGCGCCGCAAGCAGCGCGCAGACCTCGGCGACCATCACCGGAACGTGGGTCCGCTCGGCGGGCGTGTCGCTCATGTCAACTTTAACCGCCGCGTTCATCGTCTACAGATCCAGTTCCTTCAGGAACCGCGGATCGCCAACCGTGGCCTCGATATTGGTCAGATGCCGATCGAGCGTCTTCCGATCCCAGAGCTGGAAGTGATCGATCATCGCCGAGAAAGTCGCGTCGCGTTCGAGTCCGGCATATTCGCGAAGCCGCGCGGGTATGAGGATGCGTCCCGCCTTGTCGACTTGAACTTCGTGGGCGCCGCCGATGTAAAAGGCCTGGAACGCGCGAATCTCGGGGGTGAAAGACTTCTTTTGCTGGAGCTTGCCGACCAGCCGCTGCCATTCGCGCGGCGGATAGAGCTCGAGGCATCGCTCCTTGTCGAAGTTGCAATTCGTGATGTAGAGCACTTCGTCGCCGTCGCCTTGCAGGATCTCGCGGAAGCGCGCCGGGATACTCACGCGTCCCTTTTCATCGACGGAATGGTCGAAACGGCCGCTGAAACCCGTTACGGCACCCACGATCTCCCACCAAATCCCCTATAATCCCTCGAAGTGCCACAACATCCCATTCGAGCCCAATCACAGTCAAGCGTAATCCCTATGCCCGCGTGCCCATCAAAAAATATTATAGCGAATGGAAAACGAAGATAGCTTTTCGGCTCTCGGCCGGTGCTCGGAGTAGCTTATCGTAGGAGTTCCTTGACATGCCGCCAAGGAATCGCGAGACTCGCGCCCGATCGCTAGGGCGCTACCGACCAACAGTTCAACGCATTCCGGTCTGATGCCGGAGGACGAGGAAAGAAGAGGAAAGATGATGAGGGGCAATTCCCGCCTGCGGATCGCGATAGTGATGCTGGCCGGCCTGGCGGCCACCTCGATTTTGTACGCTCCACCAGCCTATTCGAAGCACAAACCCAAGGTCACGCCGACGCCGACACCGATTCCCACCCCTTCGCCGACGCCGGCGCCGGTGGTCAAGGAATGGAACTTCGATCAGGACAAGCCGAATGAGATCGCGCAGGGATGGACCGCGGTCGAGGGCGATTGGGTCGTGATCTCCGATCCCGGCGCGCCCAGCCAGCCCAACGGCTTCGGGATGGAATCGGGGCGCTTGCTGAAATCGCTGACCAACGCACTCAATTATTCCGCGCTGGTGGTCGTGAGCGATCCCGCCGAATATTCGAATTTCACCTACGAGGCCCAGTTCAAGGCGAAGAAGGGATATTTCGACTGCTCGGGCGGACTCATTTTCCGCTACGTGGACCCGAAGAACTACTACCTGTTGGCGGCGGGGTGCCCCAGCGACTTCTTCGAGCTGTACCGAATCTCGGACGGCAATCCCGAGGTCCTCAAGCAGACCGTGGTCCCAATCGATCCGGGCGTGTGGTACTCGATCAAGGTCGTCACCGACGGCGACCACATGTCGTGCTACGCCAACGACAAAATGGAGTTCGATGTCACCGACAGCAAGATCAAGCAGGGACGGATCGGGCTCTGGGCGCATGACGACTCGCAACCGCTTTTCGACAACCTGAAGCTCACGTTGCCGCCCAGCACGAGCAGCGAATCGGGCACCGGATCGAGCGAAGTGCCGACCGGCGCGGGCGCGCCGCTATCGGCGCCGCCGCCGATTCCCGCTGAGCCGGGGACCTCAGGCGGCGCGCCGCCGCCGATGCCGCATTAGCGGGAGGTCATTGCGCGGAATCGCGCCAGTGCTTAGTCTGGTTCACGATGGAAGAACACGTCGAGCCAAAGGCCGCGCCGCACGAGCACGCCGAGCAGAAGCACGCCGAAAGTGTCGGCGCTGGAAGCCCCGGCGCCGAGAACCCCCGAATAAACTACGAGCCCGAGCGGTTCACGACTCTCGAGTTCCTGTCGCAGATGCTGCAGGGGATCGGGATCGCCGTAGGGCTTGCGATGTTGTGGCTGATGGAAACGGTTCGCAACTCGTATTTCCGCCTGCTCGATCGCATGAACGTCAAGCCGCGCCGCAGCCGCAAGATCAGCCCATTCCCCCCCGGAAAGCATCCCCGACCCCATCCCGAACCCGGCGTCTGAAGCCCGCGCGCCGCGTATATTCAGCTTCACATTGCGGCCTCCTAACAAGAGACGCCGGCCGCGAACACGCAGCCCAGGCCTCAAGGCTCTTCTGGCCGCGGCCCCGCTCGAAGGAGTTGTGATCATTCGATCAAGCAAGCCGGGTCGCCCTGTGCGTATAACGACTTGACAGCGGATTGCGCGAGAAGAAACCCACGGCGCGATTGTTTCAGCGATTCGCGCCGGTCTGCGACGGCACCGCGATCGTCGCTGCTTGCGGGGCGCCGTTGCGCTTGAGCGTCACAGCGACCGAATCGCCCGGCTTGAGATTCGCGACCTGATGCGCGAAATCGGCGAGCGTCTTGACCGGCGTGCCCGCCAATCCGGTGATGAGGTCACCGCGCTGCACGCCCGCGCTCGCGGCCGTCACTTCGGAGACCAGCACCCCGCTGTGCGGCTGCTCGCCGAGCGCGCCCGCCAATTGCGGAGTTAACTCCTGCACCGTCAGTCCAAGTCCGCGGCGCAACTCGGGCGTTCCAGGTTGGAGCATATTCGCAGGCGGATTCTCGAACAGCCGCGCCGCCACGAAGATCGGCGCCTTGGCGCCGAGCGCCAGCGCGATCGCGTCGCTCGGGCGGCTATCCATCTGATAGCGGCCGCGGTTCAGGTAGATGACTGCGTAGTAGGTCTCGTTGCGCAGGTCGCCGATCACGACGCGGTCGACGTGATTGCCGGTCTGCTCGATCATCTCGCGCAGCAAATCATGCGTCAGCGGCCGCTCGGCCTTTATCCCGTGCAGCTCGAGCATGATCGCCTGCGCCTCCGTATCGCCGATCGCGATCGGCAACTCGCGCTGGCCCGCATGGTCGGCGAGCAGGACGTAGTGCTCGCCGGTATCGCCGTCGACTCCGACGGACGCGACTTCCACCTTGACCTGATCGGCCTTGACCTGCTCCGAATCGGGAGCCGAAGCGTGGCTGCATGCGCACGCGGCGGCCACCATCGCCGCCATCAGAAGACGGGCGGATTTGCGCATCGCGCCCATTGATCGCACCTTAGCGCGCCCGCGCGGGACCATTCCAGTCGCGGGGTCTCATCGGGGCGGCGCACGGAAGTCGCGCGCGACGATGTACAGCTCGGAGGAACCCGGGCGAGTGGCCTCGGTTCGTGCGATCTGAACGCTCGAAAATCCCCGCCGGAACTCCGCGACGATCGGATCGAAGTCCGCGCCCATGAAAAGCTTCGCGACCATCGCGCCGCCCGGCCTGAGCAGCGCCTGCGCCAGACCGAGCGCCGCTTCGACCAGCTCGCGCGAGCGCGCCTGATCGCGCGCCGCGATACCGCTCAGCTTGGGCGCGAGATCGCTGGTGATTAGATCCGCCGGACCGCCAAGTTTCTCCGCAATCGCCGCCGCGACCGCCGAATCGCGAATATCGCCGGCGATCGTAATCACGCCCGGCATGCGGCATTCGGCGAGATCGACTCCCACCACCGTACCGTGCGGGCCTGCGGCGCGGGCCAGAATCTCGAGCCATCCGCCGGGCGCGCATCCGAGGTCGATAATTTTCGCGCCCGGCCGAGCCAGCTTGAATCGATCGATCAGCTCTTCGATCTTGAATGCGGCCCGCGAAGCCAGCCCCTGCGCGCGAGCTTTGCGGTAGAATTTGTCCCGCGGCGTGTAGGTGGCCATCGGCTGAGACTCACTCGAACGCGCCGTGCGATTGCCCACGAGTGTGAAAAGCCGTTATCTTGCTTTGACCGGCGCGCCGCGATGTCATCTGTTCCGCTCGACGATTTGAATCCCGCTCAGCGCGCCGCCGTGCTCGCCGGCGACGGCCCGATTCTGATTCTGGCGGGCGCCGGCTCCGGCAAGACCCGCACGATCACTTACCGTATCGCCCACATCCTGGCCGAGCGCAAGGCGCAGCCCGGCGAGGTGATGGCGGTTACGTTCACCAACAAGGCGGCGGCCGAGATGCGCGAGCGGATCGCCGTGCTGCTCGGCAACGCGACCCGGTTCCCGATGGTCAGCACTTTCCATTCCGCATGCGCTCGGATCCTGCGCCAGGAAATCGCTGCGCTCGGCTATGATCCCGGCTTCTCGATTATCGACGAAGGCGATTCGCTCTCGCTCCTGCGCCGGCTGGTCGAAGAATCCGCGCTGCCCGGCGCGCCCGCGGTCGAATTGATCCGCGCCCGTATCGATCAAGCGAAGAACGAAGCGCTCTTTCCCGAAGAGCTTGCGGCTCC
>Ga0209517_10007701_pt1 | contig 12808 bp, 9 predicted proteins | sample PeaSoiMetSII2010_FD_187695 | JGI IMG/M metagenome (GOLD analysis project Ga0209517, IMG submission 187695) | Peat soil microbial communities from Weissenstadt, Germany - SII-2010 (SPAdes) (version 2) | ecosystem: Environmental > Terrestrial > Soil > Wetlands > Peat | place: Germany: Weissenstadt...
AGTCGCGCGAAAACGGCGCAGGCCGGTAATTGTCGTGATACGGACGGCGGAACGGCCCGAAAGTCTTTTTCCACTCCGGCCGGTTGTGCAGCTTGTAGGCGTAGGTAAACGCGTGTCCCGCCTCATGCCGCAGGTACATCATGATTTCTCTCGCGTCTTCGAGGTCATGCGTTTCTTTTTCCAACTGCGCCAGCGCCGCATGCGCCAGATAAAACGGAATCCCAATAATCGGTTCGCCTGATGGGCATCCCCATTCGTCGGTCAAGTAACAGGCCGGACGAAATTTGGCCAGCCCCTTGGCGTCCAGCTCGCGATAGAGCTGTTCGACAAAGCGTTCCACTGGCGATCCGGCGAGCGTAAGCCCCAGCTCACGAATCGGCCGGCTCAGCAGTTCCTGGTACGCGGCGGGTTCAGTTTTTGCAATTGCGATGTTATGCACAAACGCTCGCTCACAAACAGTCTGCATCCGCGCGGGCACAGGCGGGGAGGAGTGTCACTACAGTTAACGGTAACGGAAAGCATGGTTAGTTAGAAGTTACTGCGGTAATGGGGAGTGGCGGAAGCGGCGATTTCCGCTGCAATTGTCAGTTAGTGCTGCCGCTGATAGCATCAAGTGACTCGTCTATACTTGCCTCTCTGCTTGGGATGTCATCGTTTCGATATTATTTATCCCAGGAATGAAGCGTGGATCGGCAGAGACTCAGATCAGTGCTGAACGAATGGACGACGTCTTAGTTTTCACACCGCAGAAACGAGAACAGATTCGTGGGGAACTAGTTGCGGCTGCAAAGGCAGACTCACGTATCGGTGGTGCCGCACATTTGGGTTCAGCGGCGCTTGAGCAGCTGGACCGCTGGTCTGACATCGATCTCGCACTATGTTTGGCTCCCGGTGCCGATCTGAACGAGGTATTAGTTGATTGGACCACACGTTTGTATCGTGACCATGCGGCGGTTGCGAACTATGACGTTAGGCGTGGCGACATTTTGTACCGTGTATTCCTGCTCGACAACACTCTGCAAGTTGACCTCTCATTCTGGCCCACCAACGAATTGCGTGCGGTTGGCCCAAAATTCCGTCTGATTTTTGGTGCTGCTGGAGAGCCGATTGCAGCGCCAGTTCCCGATTCAAAGGACCTGATTGGAATGGCGTGGCTGTATGCGCTGCACGTGCGCTCGAGTATCGCTCGCTCTCGACTGTTGCAGGCAGAATTCATGTTGAGCGGAATGCGAGATAACGTGCTTGCGCTGATGTGCAAGCACCACGGTGTAGCTGCTATGCAGGGCAGAGGCCTTGACGACCTTACCGAAGAGCAAAAGGCGCGAGCTGTAGAATGTCTGGCTCGCTCCTTGGAACCGGTTGAACTCAAACGCGCTTTTCGGTTCACGGTGGGCGCTCTGCTCGAAGAAGTACGGTGCGCTGACCCAGGCCTCGCGACGAAGTTAGAGGGCACCTTGAACAGTATCGTGAATTGTTTGGCTTTGACTGGGTAGACAAGACTGTATGGCAGTATCGGTCAACTGTTGCAAAATCGCGATTTCACCCAACGATGGGGTCATTGGTGCAACATCTCTTATCAGCAATTACTGTGAATTCGTTTCGGTCAGCCGAGGCCAGGTAATCTGAATCACGATGGTCGTAACCAGGGTGAGCAGAAAGCTGGCCATTTGAGGATGAGCGGGCCACATGAGTCGCCCGAGGCCGAAAATCCATGCCCCCAACCCAACCGCAGTTCCAATCAAAGAAGCTATCAAAGAGACTTTCAGAGTTTTCATGGCCCGTCCTCGATTGGTACATACGACAAAGAGCCTCGTTTCGTTCCATCCGGGGTTCCGCTAGCTAACACCTGAGAGTCGCACCGAGCTTTACTGCAGCAGCATCCCATTCCCGTTCGGCTCTTCCGGCGGGATGACCACTGCGGCCGCGACGCGGTCGCCGGGTTCGACGTTCAGCAACCGCACACCCTGCGCCGAACGTCCCGATTCGCGGATGAACTTTGATTCGATGCGAATGATCTTGCCGTACTGGCTGATCAGCATCACTTCGGACTTCTCGCTCACCTGCGAGATGCCGACGACTTTGCCGTTGCGCGCTGTGGTCTTGACGTTGATCACGCCCTTGCCGCCGCGATTGGTAAGACGATACTCGTCGGCGGGAGTGCGTTTGCCATAGCCGTTCTCGGTGACAGAAAGAATGAGCGAGCCTTTTTCCGGTACCAGGTCAGCGACGTCGGGAGCGACCTCACCCTCTTTTGCGACCGCCTGCGCTTCCGGCTTGGTGGTGGTGGCCATGCCGACGATGTAATCTTTTTCGGCCAGGTTCATGCCACGCACGCCGGTGGCGTTGCGTCCCATGGAGCGGACGTCGTTTTCGTCGAAGCGAATCGCCTGCCCGTCATGCGAGGCGAGAAAAACGATCTGGTTGCCGTCGGTGAGCGAGGCCGCTACCAGCTCGTCTCCAGGCTCGATGTTGATGGCGATGATGCCGCGCTGCATCACGTGCGAGAAATCTTTCACTTCGGTCTTCTTGACCGTGCCATTGTGCGTGACAAAGAAGACGTAGCGGTTTTCTTCTTCCAGGTCGCGCACGGCGAGCATGGTGCGGACGGTTTCTCCGGGCTGCAGGCCTACCAGGTTGCCGACGTGCTTGCCTTTACCGGCAGCGGCGATGTCGGGAATCTCATACACTTTCAGCCAGTACACGCGTCCGGTGTTGGTGAAGATCAGAATGTAAGCGTGGGTGGAGGCGATGAACAAATGCTCGACGAAATCCTCGTCGCGCGTCTTCATGCCGGTGCGTCCGGTGCCGCCACGGCGCTGCATGCGGTAGGTCGAGATCGGAGTGCGCTTCATGTAGCCGGAATGGCTGACCGTGACCGCAACCTGCTCGTCGGCGATCAGGTCTTCCAGCATGATTTCCGCGGCTTCGTCCTCGATCACGGTGCGGCGTTCGTCGCCGTAAAGTTTTTTGACCTCTTCCAGTTCCTTGATGATGACTTTGCGCAGCTTTGCCTCGGAGGCGAGAATTGATTCGTACTCTTCGATCGCTTCCCGCACCTGCTTCAACTCGTTGGCAATTTCGTCGATCGAAAGCTTGGTCAAGCGATGCAGTTGCAGTTCGAGGATGGCGTCGGCCTGCTTCGCGGTGAACGGCTTGTCGGCAGGAAGCTTCGGAGCGCGTCCGGTGGTGTTGATGTCGATCTTCTTGCCGGCAAAGTACGCGACCAAATTCTCGCGTGCATCGGCTCGGTTGGCGCTGCCTCGGATGATGGCGATCACGTTGTCGAGGTGATCGAGCGCGGTCAGGTAGCCTTCCAGAATGTGCTCGCGATCGCGGGCTTTATTAAGCAGATACGAAGTGCGGCGTCGCACTACATCGACGCGATGGTCGATGAAGTGTTTGATCGCCTGGATCAGCCCCATTTCCTTGGGCTGGCCGTTGACCACGGCCAGCAGAATCATGCTGAAGCCTTCCTGCATCGAGGTGTGCTTGAAAAGCTGGTTCAATACGATTTGGGGTTCGGCTCCGCGCTTGAGCTCAATCACGATGCGCATGCCGTCGCGATCGCTTTCGTCGCGAATGTCGGAAATGTCGTCGATGGTTTTCTGGTTGACCAGGTCGGCGATGCGCTCGATCAGGCGCGCCTTGTTTACCTGATACGGAATCTCGGTGACGATGATCGCCTGCTTTTCCTTGGTGATGTTCTCGATGGCGGCGCGGGCGCGCATCATGAAACGGCCGCGGCCGGTGCGGTACGCCTCAAAGATTCCGGCGCGCCCGTGAATAATGGCCGCCGTCGGAAAGTCTGGTCCCTGCACGAACTTCAGAATTTCCGGCAATTGCGCGGCGGGAGTATTCACCAGCGTGATGGTGGCATCGACAATCTCGGTCAGATTGTGCGGCGGAATTTTCGTGGCCATGCCAACGGCGATGCCGTCGGAGCCGTTAACCAGCAAGTTGGGAAAACGCGCGGGCAGAACCGCGGGCTGCGTTTCGGTGCCGTCGTAGTTCGGGTAAAAGTCGACTGCTTCCTTGTCGAGATCTTCGAGCAGCGCGGTAGAGACGCGCGTTAAACGAGCTTCGGTGTAACGATCGGCGGCGGGCGGGTCGCCATCGACCGAGCCGAAGTTTCCTTGACCATCGACCAGCGGCGCGCGCATGGCGAACGGTTGCGCCAGCCGCACCAACGCATCATACACGGCGAGATTCCCGTGCGGATGGTACTTGCCCATCACCTCGCCGACGATGCGGGCGCACTTGCGCGTGGCCCGTCCCGGAGCCAGGCCCATCTGCTGCATGGTGTACAGAATGCGGCGATGCACCGGCTTCAGTCCGTCGCGAACATCGGGCAGCGCGCGGCCGATAATCACCGACAAGGAATAGTCGAGATACGACCGCTTCATCTCCTCTTCAATGTTGACGGGCTGCATGTTGAGGGCGCCCGGCCCGGTGGGACCGTCGCCGCCAGGAGGAGGAGTTAAGGGAAGTTCAGGATTTTGGGGATCGTCAGCCATGGAAGTCAGTTCTCAGTCTCGGTTGTCAGTTCTCAGTAAGAGCTCGCATGAGCTTGTGTGGGGACGGGCGCCTCACCCGTCCGAGCGGAGCGAAGGTGCAGCCGCTCCGCATCACCACAGAAATGTCGCTAAGTTCTTGCATCTACAGGTGCTTATCTGGCTGGAATTACTTGAGAATTATACCACGTTCCAGGCCGTTTGGGGGCGCGTGCCGGTTGGCTTTTGAGGCTCTTCTCTCAGGCTCTCCGCAGCGTCAGCAGCGTGATCTCTGGCGGGACACCGAGCCGAACCGGGAAACCGAGGGTTCCGAGTCCACGGTTCACATAGAGCGCAGCTTTCTGCACGCTGCCGCCGTTCATTTTCATTGGCAAGTGATAAAGTCCGGCAACGAATGGCGAGATCAGGCGTGCCGGGCTGATGCTGTGATCCACGATCTCAAACTTCACCTGGCCGCCATGAGTATGTCCGGCGAGGCTGAGCTCGATGCCCAGGTCGGCGGCGCGGTGAAATGAATTGGGATTGTGCGAAAGCAGAACGTTCGGCATATCGCGGCGAATCAGGTGCTCGATCTCGTGCAACATGGGCCCAGCCGGTTCGCCGCTGGTCATGTGGTCGCGCTGGTAGTCAACTCCAATAAGATTGAAGCGCCCCCCATTGTGTTCAACCACCGCGGAGTTGGCGCGCAGCAGCCGCATTCCCTTTTCGCGGAAGAGGCGTTCTGCGTCGTCCTCGACGCCGGCGTAAATCTCGTGGTTGCCATTGCATCCCCAGACGCCCAGCGGAGCGCGCAACCGGCTCAACTCGGTGATGCAGGCGTCCAGCGGATCGCCTTCGCCGCTGATGAAGTCTCCTGTAACAAAAGAAATATCAGGGTGCAGGCCGTTCGCCATGTCAACGGCTCGCGCAATTTCGCGCGGCGGCATGTAGTCGCCAATGTGGATGTCGCTAAGCTGAGCGATGCGCAGCCCATCCAGCTGCGGAGGAAGATTGGCTACGGGCACATCGACGTGTTCGACCGTAAAACGCAAGCGCCCGGCGGCAAATCCATAGGTGGCGGCAAGAAATGGAAAGCCGCCAGCGAGCGCGGCGGCGTATTGAAAGAAAGTCCGGCGCGAGGGACTGAACCCACCCGCGACTGCTCCAGGATGATGCAGAAGCCGAGCGGCGATGTTCGTGACGCACTCGAGCGCTCCCACCGATTCGACGGCCAGGAAGCCAAAGAAGGAAGCGAACAGCCACAGGCGGGAGAATGTAGCGAGCGTCTTGCCGAGGTTCAAGCTGCCCACGCTGAGGCGCGAAATCCCGTGGCCAAACAGCGGATAGAGGACTGTCGCAAGAAGTGCGCCGGCGAGAGCGATCAGCACGGCATGGAATCCGAGGCGCCAGTTGGCATTCGAGAATGTGCCGACCCACGACCACGCACGCAGGAACCAGAATCGCTGGACGGCATAGACAGCCAAGAGAAACAGCCCAAGGAAAAGAACTCGGCTAAGGATCAGGGTGAACACTCCAATGAGAATGAGAAGCTCAGGGAATTAGATGCATTCAGGCAGAGGGAAGGCTCGGCGATACCCGGCGGCGTTTACTGTCTCTTCGCTTTGCGAATCCGGCCGCGACCGATCGCGCTGCGGCCCACGCTTGACGGAGGCTTCGGCATTCCTTCCAGCAATTCCTTCAGCACGGTCGCGTTGTTACGTTCGACCATGCGCGACGCATACAGCAGCGTCACCTGCCGCTTGCCTTCCGCGAGGTGATGCAGCTTCTCCACCGCCGCGGAAGCTTCTTCGCTCACCAACTCTTTGAGATAGCGCTTGCGGAACATGCGCCACGCCTCGGGATTCGCATGGAACCACTGCCTCAGCTCATTCGAGGGCGCGAGGTCGCGCAGCCAGAACTTGACTGCTGCATCTTGTTTCGTCAGACCGCGCGGCCACAAACGATCCACCAGCACGCGAATTCCATCCGACGGAGAAACAGGCTCGTAAACGCGTTTGACGACGACAGCCATCGCTTTCGTATTATCCTACCTCTGCGCGCGGTATTGCAGGTGACGCCGCAATCTTTATGAACTTTCCTGGTTGGACTTCTCTGTGCCTCCGTGTCTCGGTGGTGTTTCTTACGTTTCTGGCGCTCGCCGGATGCGATGTCGAGCGCCGCAAATCCGACGCTGAACTCGGCCTCAACCCGCAACAAGCCGAGGGGCGGAGACTCTACGACAACTATTGCGACCGGTGCCATGAGCCCTACTCGTCCCGAGGCAAGAAGGGTCCGAGCCTGAAAGGCGTCTTCAAGCACCAGTACCTGTCCCTCAGCGGACTGCCCGCCAACGACGACCGCATGATCGACATCATCAAGTATGGCCGCGCCAAAATGGACGGCTTTGGCCAAGTTATGACCGACCAGCAGATCAAAGATCTGCTCGCGTATTTGCACACGTTGTAGGAACTGGTCCTGTGGCATAATCGGCCTCGGTGTCCACCGCCCACAAATCGGCGTTGTATCAGAAGCTGCCTTCGACCGATGAACTTCTTCGCCAGCCTGAGATGCAGGCGCTGATCGAACGCGAGGGCCATTCCGTCGTCGCTGACAGTGTCCGCGTTGTGCTCGAGCGTCTTCGCCAGGAAATTGCTGGTGCGGAATTCGACGAGAAATCACTGGACCTCGGACTGGGCGGCCTGTCCGAAGCGGTCGAACGACAACTTCGGCAGGCGCTTGATTACTCGTTGCTCGCGCTGGTTAACGCCACTGGCGTAATCCTGCACACCAATCTGGGACGTGCGCCGCTGGCTGCCGCTGCGCTCGATCACATCCGCGCCACCGCCAGCGCTTATTCCAATCTCGAATTCGATTTGAAAACGGGCGAACGCGGAAAGCGCGACGTTCATGTTGACCGGCTGTTCCGCAAACTGCTCGACGATGCGGTGGAGGGAAGCAGCTCGGCCGCGTCCACGACGACCGTCTCGACCATTGTGGTCAACAACAATGCTGCCGCGGTTCTGCTTGCCTTGAACTCGCTGGCTGAGGGCGGCGAAGTTATCGTCTCGCGCGGAGAGTTGGTCGAAATCGGGGGCTCCTTCCGCATTCCCGATGTGATGTCGAAGTCGAGTGCCACGCTGCGCGAAGTTGGCACCACGAACCGCACCCGCATCGCCGATTACGAACGCGCCATCAACGACCGCACCCGCCTCCTGCTCCGCGTGCATCGTTCCAACTTCGAGATCACCGGCTTCACCGAGCAGCCCGGGCTCGACGATCTGGTCGCTCTGGCGCACCGCCGGAATCTGCCGGTCATGGAAGACCTGGGCAGTGGCGCGTTGTTCGATTTGCGCTCGGTCGGAATCAACGGCGAACCGGGAGTGCTCGACAGCTTGCGCTCTGGCGTTGATATCGTCACCTACAGCGGTGACAAGCTGCTCGGCGGCCCGCAAGCGGGATTGATCAGCGGGCGCGCCGATCTGGTCGCGCGCATGCGTTCGAACTCGCTGTTCCGCGCGCTGCGCGTCGACAAGCTCACCTACGCCGCGCTCGAAGCTACGCTGCTCGCCTACGTCAAACGCGACCACGACGCCGTGCCCGTGCTGCGCATGATGCGCCTGTCGAAAGACGAGATCGCGCGCCGCGCTGAAAAAGTCATTTCCGGGGTTGAATCTTCTCGGGCGAAATCGGCGCGCCTAAAGCTGGAACTGCTCGACGGTGAATCCGTCATCGGCGGAGGCGCGGCGCCATCGGCGGTTTTGCCCACGCGCCTGATCGCGCTGACCCATGCCGATCACAGCGCCGACGAACTCAGCGTCCGTCTTCGCGCCAACGCTCCGGCCATAATCGCGCGAGTCGAAGAAGGGCGAGTGCTGATCGACTTGCGCACGGTGTTTCTCGAGCAGGATGCCGTGTTAGTGGAGACGCTGAGTTCCCTGTAGCGACTCCCAGAGTTGCTGTGAGCACAGGCAACTGCGGAGCTTCGCTCGGCCTGGACGGGCGAGGGCGCCCGTCCCCACACGAGCATGGAGTTTGCGAAATCGAAATTACCAATTAACAATGTCTCTATGATTCTCGGCAGCGGAGTGGACATCGCCGAAGTTCCGCGCATCCGCGAAAGCATCGAGCGCTTCGGCGACCGCTTTCTTCACCGCATTTTCACCGACGGCGAAATCCGTTACTGCGAGCAGAAAGCCACCCGCTTTGAAAGCTATGCCGCGCGCTTCGCTGCCAAGGAAGCCGGAATGAAGGCTTTGGGTACGGGATGGAGTCACGGCGTGCGCTGGCGCGATATCGAAGTGGTGCGCGCGAAGGGGCAGCGTCCGACCATTCAGTTTCATGGCGAGGCAGCGGCTCTTGCGGCCAAGCTCGGCACGAAAAATGTCGCTCTCTCGCTCACCCACACCTCCGAGCAAGCCCTGGCCCACGTGATTCTGGAGAATTAGCCCGTAATTCTTGAGGCCGCCCGTAACCTACTGATTCAGTGTAACTTTGTCTACCCTCGCAACATGCGCAATGGTTCAGTGTTTACATGTGCGGAACGTAATGAGGCTGGGTTCCTGATTTTGAGCCAAAATGGTGAGGCTAGGCTTAGGAGAAAGGCAACGATGATGACACGCTCCGTTCGCTGGGTGGTATTCGGAATTTTGATGTTGACGATTTCGGTGTTGTCGCTTTCGACGACATCGTCGGCGCAGATCGGGATTGGGATCTCGGTGCGGATCGGTCCTCCGGCGCTGCCGGTGTATCCGCAGCCAATATGCCCCGGTCCGGGATATCTGTGGACCCCGGGTTATTGGGCATGGAATGACGCCGGCGGCTACTATTGGGTCCCCGGCACATGGGTAGTTGCGCCGGTCGGCATGCTCTGGACCCCGGGCTACTGGGGTTTCGCGGGCGGCTTCTATGGCTGGCACGCGGGCTATTGGGGACCGCATGTTGGCTTCTACGGCGGGATTAACTACGGCTTCGGATACGGCGGCGTAGGCTTCGGTGGCGGCGAGTGGAGAGGTGGCGCCTTCTTCTACAACCGCTCGGTGGTCAACGTGAACGTGACCAATGTGACGAACGTCTACAACCGTACCGTCATTGTGAATAACGTGCACACTAGCTTCAACGGGCCCGGCGGCATCGAAGCGCGGCCGACTCCGCAAGAGCAAGCGTATGGGCGCGAGCCGCACACCGCGCCCATGGCAGCGCAGATGGAACACGAACATGCCGCCAGCCAGAACCGGCAGCTGTTCGCCTCCGAGAATCATGGACGTCCGGCGATTGCGGCCGCGGCCAGGCCGGGTGAGTTCAACGGACCTCATGTGCAGAGAGCCAGCGCGGCCGGAGAACCCTATCACGCTCCGACGATGTCTCCGCAGCAAGCGCGTGTGCAGTCGTCCAGAAATGGCGGCTTCAACAATAGCGCGGTACCACGTCCGGGCAACAATGGAGCGGGAAATCAGCGACAGATGTCATCTCGCGGCAACCCGAAGCCGGACAAGGCGGCTCAGAAGAAAGTGGAGAAACAAAATCGGGCGCAGGAAAAGGCTGAACACAACTCCCGCGAACATCGTTAGAACAGGTTATAGACAAGAAAAGGCTCCCACTCTGCACGCCGAACGCGGCAGAGTGGGAGCCTTCGTTTTGGCGCAAGTCCGCTCTCCCCACCTCAAGAGAATCTTGAACCCTGAAATCGTGTCCCGTTTGCTATGATGCTCCTGTCGTTTACTAACCAACTTGCCTAGCCAGAAGCAGCTGAAATGGTCGCAACTGCGCGTGGGACTCACCGTCCTGATAGCGAGCGTCACGCTCGCCGTCCTGATTTTCTTGATGAGCGGTACGGCCGGGTGGTTCACCACCAAGATCACGCTGCGATCGTACTTCGATAATGCAGGCGGCCTGCGAGAGGGCGCGCCGGTACGTTTGGCGGGAGTGGACATCGGTAACGTGGAGAGCGTCCGGATCGTGGACGGCAAGCCCGCCACGCCGGTCGAAGTCACGATGAAGGTCACCACCAAGTACCGTCGCAATCTGCTTAAAGACTCCGTAACTTTGTTGAGTACGGCCGGCGTTCTTGGCGAAACCTACGTGGACATTGACAGTTCGGCGGCGAAGGGTCCGGTGGCAACCGACGGAGACACGCTGGCGGCCCGTGACCAACCCCAGATCGAGGACGTGGTACGCGCCAGCCAGGGCACGCTGCAGAACATGGACGCGCTGCTCAAGCGCCTGGACCGCATCGTGGCCTTTGTCGAAAGCGGCCAGGGTTCGATCGGTAAGGTCATTTACAGTCCGGCCTTGTACGACCAACTCAACGCGACGGTGATTGAGTTCAAGGGATTGATGGATGACATCCAGAAAGGAAAGGGCTCGCTCGGGCCACTGCTCACGAGCGACGAGGCCTACAAGAAGGCGATAGCCGCCCTCGACAAGCTGAACGTGGTGGTGGACGACTTGCAGCAAGGGAAGGGCACGGCGGGCAAACTGCTCAAAGATCAGGAGCTGTATAACAACCTGAACAAGACGGTTGCCAACGTCCGCCAGTTGACCGACGACATCAATGCCGGCAAGGGCGCCGTGGGCAAGATGACGCACGATCAGGAATTCGCCGCCAAGCTGCAGACGCTGGTGGACAATCTGTCGGCACTCTCCGATCGCCTGGAGAAAGGCGAGGGCACGGCGGGGATGTTCTTTAAGGATCCCACGCTTTACAACAACAGCAACCAGGTGCTGGTGGAGACGCGGGATCTGGTGAAGGCAATCCGGGAGAACCCCAAGAAGTATCTGACGATCCACATGAAAATCTTCTGATTGGGTCAAATCCGTGGTTGGTCGCTAGTGGTTGGTCGATGGCAAGAGCAAATCGGGACGCCAATTAGAAGTTGTGGTTGCTAAGGACCAACGACGAACGACCAATGACTGCCGTCTAACGTTTGCGGGCGACATCCGTCCATGTAGTAAGGCCGATTCCGGCCTCCAAATCTCGATTCGAGGTTCTCATGCGCAATTTCTTGAAGCTGTTGATCGTTTTCATCCTGTTCGTGCCCGCATTGTTCTCGCAGGATAAGCCGCCCGCCGATGTGCGTTTCTCCGCCGACATGCTGGATAAGAGCATCGACCCCTGCAACGATTTCTACGCCTACGCATGCAGCAAGTGGACGGCGCAGAACCCGATTCCCGCCGACCGCTCGTCCTGGGGACGGTTCAACGAATTACAGCAGCGCGGCGAATACATTGTGCGCGACATCCTTGAAAAAGCGGCGGCCGACCGGCCGGGCCGCAGCGCCAGCGAACAGAAGATCGGCGATTACTACGCCAGTTGCATGGACGAAGCAGCGGTCGAAAAGGCGGGCATCAGGCCCTTGGAGGCCGACTTCCACAGCATAACTGCCATCAAATCCAAAGACGAGCTTTCGCAAGAGATCGTGAGGCTGCACCGCGAAGGCACCGAGGTGCTGTTCGGCTTCGATTCCGGATCCGACTTCAAGAACGCGAGCCAGATGATTGCCCAGCTGGACCAAGGCGGACTGGGCCTGCCCGACCGTGATTACTATTTCAAAGACGATCCGAAGTCGGTCGAACTGCGCAAGAAATACGTTGCGCATGTGGCCAAGATGTTTGCGCTCCTGGGCGACGATGAGGCCAAAGCCGCGGCCGAAGCCAAAGTCGTCATGGAGATTGAAACCGGTCTCGCCAAGGGCGCGCTCGACCAAACCAGCCGCCGCGATCCGCAGAAGATCTACCACAAACTGTCCAATCAGGAACTCGCCGCTCTGAATTCTTCATTCAACTGGAACGCCTACTTTGAAGGCGTGGGTGCGCCTCGGTTCGACTCGCTCAACGTGGTGGAACCGGAGTTCGTTAAGAACATGCAGGAGGTGATCCGAGCGCACTCGCTCGACGATTGGAAAACGTATTTGCGCTGGCACACGGTGCACAGCAACGCGGAGACGCTGCCGGCGGCGTTTGTCAATGAAGATTTCGATTTCTTCGGCAGGACGATGACGGGCGCCAAGGAGTTGCGTCCGCGCTGGAAGCGCTGCGTAAGCTATACGAACGCTGATCTTGGCGAACTGGTCGGCCAGCTTTATGTCCAGCAGACGTTCGGCGCTGAGGGCAAGGAGCGCACACTGGCGATGGTCGGTGCTCTCGAAAAGGCCCTGGGCGAAGACATCAAGAACTCGCCTTGGATGGGTGCGGATACGAAAACTCAAGCGCTGGCGAAACTGCAAGCCATCACCAACCGCATCGGCTATCCCGATAAGTGGCGCGACTACTCGGCGCTGCAGATCGTACGGGGCGACGCTTTGGGCAACTCGCAACGCGCT
>Ga0209517_10007702_pt1 | contig 12807 bp, 7 predicted proteins | sample PeaSoiMetSII2010_FD_187695 | JGI IMG/M metagenome (GOLD analysis project Ga0209517, IMG submission 187695) | Peat soil microbial communities from Weissenstadt, Germany - SII-2010 (SPAdes) (version 2) | ecosystem: Environmental > Terrestrial > Soil > Wetlands > Peat | place: Germany: Weissenstadt...
GCCGACCTCCGCGGCGACTTCCTCAACACCAGCCGCGATGGCTTCCGCGTCGCCCTCGACGTCAGCGTCTACTCGCTCATCGCCGTCACCCGCGCCGCCGCCCCCCTCATGACCGAAGGCGGCAGCATCCTCACCCTCAGCTTCTACGCCGCCGAGAAGGTCGTCCCCAACTACAACGTCATGGCCGTAGCCAAGGCCGGACTCGAATCCACCGTCCGCTACCTCGCCTCCTCGCTGGGCCCCCGCAACATCCGCGTCAACGCCATCTCCGCCGGCCCCATCAAGACCCTCGCCGCCCGCGGCGTCGGCGACCTGAGCGAGATGCTCCGCTCCCACGCCGACCGCGCCCCGTTGCACCGCAACGTCGACCAGCTCGAAGTCGGCGGCGCCGCCCTGTTCCTGGCCAGCGACCTCTCCAGCGCCATCACCGGCGAAGTCATGTACGTCGACTGCGGCTACAACATCATGGGGTTCTGAAACTCCGGTCGTAAACCGGAGGATGCGGAGGGAGCAGAGGCCTTCAGGCCTCTGAATTCAGCCCTTCAAGATCAGCGGCTTTAGCCGCGGGCCCTTCCGCGCAACCATCGCCCGCAGGCTCTCCTGCGCCTGTCTCCCACCCGGAATTCACTTCTCCTCCAGCGTCAGCGCGTAAATATCGTCGCTGCCGATGTCGCGCAGCAGCAGCGGCGCGTCTGTCGGGTCCAGCCCCATATACGCCCCCCACCACCCCGCATCATGCCAGTCCTTCAGATCGGCGATCTTCTCTTCCGCGCCACCGCGAACGCGGATTCGGAACAAGCCCAGATCGCCCCTCAAGCGCTTGAAATAAATGAACTGGCTGTCCCTGGACCACTCGGGAGAATCGACAGAACCCTTCTGTGGGAGCTGCGACCATTGCTGCGTCTTGAAGTCGAGGATCTTCAAGTAGGGGTCGGCGACGAGGTACCGGCCGTCCGGCGACCAGCGCGGCCAACCCAAGCCTTTCGATCCGGGAACAGTCTTGACCTGGCGGTTGTCGAGGTCGAGAATTTGCCAGCCGCCTTCTTCGCCAGCGGAAGTCGAGCTGCAGACAATCTTGCGCCCGTCGGGCGACCAAGTGATACCCACCAGTGAACCTTGATCCTCCTGGAGAAGCTTCCGCGGGCTGCCGCCATCTGATGAGACGACGTAGCTTGTGGCATGGCCAAGTGAGTTATAGGTAGAAATGTCCATAAACAGAATCTGTGTGCCGTCGGGCGACCAGCGGGGCAGGCAAGCCTGCACCGGAAGGTAGCTCAGTTGCACGGGGTTGCTACCGTCCCGGTTGGCCTTCCACAGGATGCCTTCGGGGAAGGAGACGTAGGCTATCGACTTGCCGTCGCTGGAGAAAACGACGCCCTGAGCGGAAATGCCCCCCAGAAAGGGCTGAAACTGTTTGGTCTTCGCGTCGAACCGGGAAAGCTCGCCATGGGGTGTGGCGCCATGCGCGAATATCCTGGTTCCGTCCTTGCTTGGAACCGGTCCGCCCCAGAACATCCCGGGGCCGAGACCGCCTTGAAGCGGCCCGCCCCAACGGATGGGGCCTTGAGTTAGTTGAATCGGCTCGACTGGCGGCCGACGAAACAGCCCGCGCCGCTCATCGAGGGCCCAGATTTGGCCTTCCGACAGGAACAGGAAGAACCTTCCATCCGGGGTCCAGCGGCCGCAGCAACGTTCGTAGGAGACGTGCCAACCGGGCAATAGCTGATGGAGATTCGATCCGTTCGACGAAATCTCCCAAATCTTGTCCTTCATCGTAAACCGGATCACGCCGCCGTCGGGCGACCAGGCAATATCGGACACTTCGTCCCCAGCGGAGGCCAGTTTGTGAGCTCCCGTCCCGTCGCTTCGCACGAGGTAAATGCCGCCCCAATTGTCACCGTCTACCGAGGTGTAGGCCACGGAGTTCCCGTCGGGTGAAAAGGCCGCGCTTTCGGCAACTGGGAGGGGGCGAACGGAGCCTCCCAGGATCCGAACATTCCACAGCGTAGGGCCCGATTGGAGGAGAAAGCTGGACCCATCCGGCGAGACGTCCCGCAGGTATGGCTCCGGCAACGCGACCGGGACCTGTGCGATCTCTCCGCCCGAGGTTGCAACCTGAGCGATAGACCCGGGGGACTCCAAACCCCAGACCTGATTGAAGTAGAGCCTGCTCCCGTCGGTCCCGACGAGAATCTTCTGGTGGCCGTCGTGGGTGATCTGTGTGATTCCCGTGATGCGCGGAGGCGGCAGCGGACGGTGCAGGTACCAGATTCCGCCCGCAATGCATAGGGCCAGCACACCGCCGCCGGCCAGCACCCAACCCCTCAACCGCTTCCGGTTGCCATCCTTCTTCCCGGCGCTGCCCAGGCCGACGGGCGCCTCGGCCGCTTCCGGCTCCCCCGAACCCTCCTCGGAAACCTCCACCTTTGAAATCCACCGGTAGCCTACAGTGGCCACGGTTTCGATAAAGCGTGGGTCACGGGCCTCGTCTCCCAGCAGCCTCCGCAGCAGCGCAATGCTCCGCGTGAGCGAGTTCTCAGTAACCGCCGCGTCGCCCCACACCGCGTTGAGCAACTCTTCCTTTGAGATCAGCTTCTGCGGGTTGCGCAGCAACATCAGCAGCACCCGGAACGCCTTGGGCTCTACCGCCAACACCTCGCCCGCCTTCGTCAGCGAGAACTCCCGCTCGCGTACCTCCACATCGCCGAATCTGAAAACAAATGGCTTACTCGCCATCACAACTCCATCATCCGCGCTCAGAAACTCATCATCCGCTCACAGAAACTGATCAGGAGTCCCTCAAGACCATGTAGAGCCACGCGCCCAGAGTGACCTCAGCCTACCCGGCTGAGGAGCTCTCGCAATGACAAATCTGAAGTGGTTCGCATCCTTCGTTCTTGCCGCAACCGTCGTTTCCACCCTCACAGCAGAAACCCATTGCCCAGGGAATGTCGCCAGTCTACCCTTCCGCCTCGTCAACCACCACCAGATAATTCTGGCCGTCACCATCAATCACACAGGCCCCTACAACTTTCTCTTGGACACCGGCGCGGAGACGACGGAAATCGACCCCGCCCTGGCCTCTGAACTTCATCTGAATGTTCACGGAGCTACCAGGATCGCAGGCGTGGGATTTGAGGCATCTGTTTCCTACGCGCAGATTGACCTGCTCGAAGCCGGTTCCCATGCCGTCATCAACCAGAACGTGCTTGTGTACGAACTGAGCAATCTCCAGTCCGCGGGCCTTTCCATTCGCGGCATCCTCGGCGAGGACTTCCTGGAGTATTTCGACGTGCTGATCGACAATGCGCACAACCTGCTCTGCCTCGACGACTCGGGCGCGATGCGCACGGCCGTAAAAGGTCAACACATCGCTTTGGTAGCTCCGGCGCCCGCCGCGGATGGCGTTGCAGCGCGCCATTCGCTCATCGTCGTTGCGCGTCTCTCCGACGGCACGCGGCCCGTTCGCCTGTGGCTCGACTCCGGCTCGAACGTCCCCTTCCTTTACAACCCCTCTGGATACCTGGCGCAGCGCGCATCCCAGAGCACCCCATTGCAGGGCATTGGCGCGAATGCAGCGCAACAGTCCTTCTCCGCCCTCGCTCCCCAGGACGTCAAGATCGGCTCACTCGAACTGTCGAACGTATCCTTCATCGCGCCCATGGGCGGCAAAAAGAACTCCAACACAGCGGAGTTCGATGGACTGCTGGCAACGGAGCTGTTCCGCCGCGTCTTCATCGACCACGCCGATCACTTTGCCGTCCTTGACCCGTGGTAGGAACAAAGCGGTCTCCAACAAACCTCATGGCGCGCAAGCGCCGTCTGCCCGACCGCAGGTGGTTGCAGATTATTACTGTCTCTCGGCGCACAATAGTTCATAGAAGAACACCAAACGGAAGCAGGGCGCCTCCCGAAATCCGCGGTACCGCCCATAACCACCAAAACCAGCTACAGCGGTTCCACAATTGCTGTACCCCGAAACCACCACCCTCAACAGCCTGTGGTGAAAGTCGAGTTTTGAAAGGGCACGACTTCAGTCGTGCCGCAAACGCAATAGAATCACCGCTGGGCTTTAGGCCCCGAGGGAAGGTTTTCCGCAACCTGGACTTTCACCACGGGCTATCAAGTGGCTCTTTCCTCAAGAAAGAGCCACCTTTCACAGAGCTGCAATGGGCACGTGAATTGTGGAACCGCTCTAATTTAACCCGTTTATTTTGTGCAGTCTACAATTCCAGTACCCTGCAAATGACGGGTTGAGTTGGCGGAAAGTGCCTGATAAATCAGTCACTTAGAGAAGAAAGAGCCAAAATGCCACCCCTCCCCCCTTTTCCTCCCAGCCCTATGAAAACAAGTAGGTTAGGCCAAGAATGACCCATTTCACCCCACCAAAACAAAGGACTTACGGGCCTGAGGCTGCGAATTTTAGGGGTTTTACGTCTGTTCCTTCAGCGTCACTGTGATCTTCCGCGCATCGCCGCCGGTCGAATTAATGGCAATCTCGCCCGTAGCCTTCTTGCGGATGCTCTTGAACTTCTCGCCCCACTCCACCAGCACCAGCGCGTCATGGGTCAGCAGCTCGTCCAGGCCGAGCGTCTCCAGTTGCCGCTCGCCTTCCAGCCGGTACACGTCCAGGTGATAGAGCTTCACCGGCTTGCCGTCCCGCGTTCCGTCGTACTCGTGGATCAGCGTGAACGTCGGGCTGGTCACCTCGTCGGCCTCGGCCGCGTCCAGCGCCTGCGCAATGCCCTTCACCAGCGTGGTCTTCCCGGTGCCCAGGTCCCCGCGCAGAATCATCAGTTGCGGCGGCTTCAGCAGCTTCGCCAGCTTGCGGCCCACCTCGATGGTGTCCGCCCCGCTGTGCGTGGTGAACTCGTGAACCCGGCCTGCTGCTGTCAGTGCGGCATTGCTCATCCCCGTACCTCACAAAGGGCCGCTGCATGCAATGCCCCCTGCAACCAAACATAACCGTTCTCCCCGCGCGAATCAAAGCGAAAAGCCCGAGAAAGTTGTTGAAGGCTGTCCGTGGCCAGCAAAGTGTGCTCGTCACCCTCGCGGACCGCGAGGTCCGCAGCCAGCCCATGCAGGCACACCGCCGCCTCCACCGCCCGCGCTGCCTCGCCCGGATGCTGCGCCAGCAACCCCGCCACCAGCCCCGTCAGCAAGTCGCCGCTCCCGCCCTTCGCCATCCCCGGATTCCCGGTCGTATTCACAGCCACCCGCCCATCCGGATGCGCAATCAGCGTCCGCGCCCCTTTCAGCACCAGCGTAACTCCAAACCGCTCCGCAAACCCCCGCGCCACCTTTAGCCGGTTGGCCTGCACCTCGGCCACCGTGATCCCCGCCAGCCGCGCCATCTCTCCCGGATGCGGCGTCAGCACCACCGTCCGTCCCTTGGCCAGCTTGCCCAGCAGCACCGGCTTCGCCGCTAGTATATTCAGCGCATCCGCATCGATCACCGCCGGAATCTTTGTCGCCGCCAGCAGGCCCGTGACAAACTTCACCGTCTCCGCCGCCTGGCCCAGTCCCGGCCCGATGGCCATCACGGTCTTCCCAGCCGTCAGCCCTGCCAGCGCCTCCGGGGCCAGGCAGTCGGGAGAGATGCCGCCCGCCGCACCGGCTGCCAACGGCCACGTCATCAGCTCCGGCGCAACTGCGGCCACCTGCGCCAGCACCGCCGCCGGAACCGCCGCCGTCACGAGGCCAGCTCCGCTCCGCAGCGCCGCCAGCGCCGCCATGGCCGGCGCGCCCGACCGGACCCCCACTGCGGAATATGACCCGCCCACCACCAGCACATGTCCAAAGTTGCCCTTGTTCGCCCCCCAGGCGCGCGGCGTCCTGACCAGTTCCATTGCCGACCCCGCCCAATCCACGCGCAGCGTCGACGCAATCGCCTCCTCGGGCGATCCAATCGGCGCCACCACAACAGGCTGATTCCACCGCCGCGTCAGCTGTCCAAACACGTGCCCCTGCTTGGGAGCGGTAAAGGTCATCACCGCATCGGCCGGAAATACCACACTGGGCGCCTCGGTCCCAGTCGCATCCGCCGCCCAACCCGACGGCAGATCCACCGCCAGCACCGCCGCCCGGCTCCCCTTCACCCACTCGTACGTCGCCAGTGCCAACCCCTTCAGCGGAGGCTTGAATCCCGTCCCCACCACAGCATCCACCAGCAGGTCGGCCTTCAGCGCCTCGTTGTGCCTTGCCAGCTCGTCCGCCGTCTCCACCACATGCACCGAACCCGGCACAGCGCTCGCCAGCAGCTCGCCCCACGCCGTCACCACGTCGGCCCCAAACCCCTCCGGAGCTCCCAGCAGCAGCGTCGTCACCTCCAGCCCCACCCCGGCCAGCAGCCGCGCCGCCATCATCCCGTCCCCCCCGTTGTTTCCCCGGCCGCACAACACCGTCACCCGTCGCGCCCGCGGAAATTGCATCCGCGCAAACCCGGTCACAGCTCCAGCGGCTGCCCGCATCAAATCGATCGACGCCACCCCAAACCGCTCCGTCGTAACCCGGTCGCAAGCCCGCATCTCGGCAGCAGAAAGTACGTGCATGGCATCCATGTTAGTCGATGTCAGAACTCGATCCTTGCCTGAAATGCAATCATGCGCGGCGAACTGTCTCCGCCCAGGCCTACGCCCAGCAACCCAGTAGGCGGCGAGACAGTGCCCTCCAGCGTCCCGAACTTCGCCGGAATGTACTCGCCCGGAACACCGGCCTCCACATTGCTCGGCAACGCGAAATGCGGATGGTTGAACGCATTGAACATCTGCGTGTCAAACCGCAACGACGCCCGCTCCGTGAGAGGAAATCGCTTGGTCAGGTAGATGTCGGAATCGGTAAAATGCGGCCCGCGCACCGTGTTGCGCCCCGCATCGCCAAACTGGCAATTTGCAACCGAATCGCCTCCCGTGCAGCCGCCCGTTGTCGGATCGACCACCGAAGCAAACGCCGCCGGATTCAGCCATTGTTTTGTCCCCGCCACCGTGACTCCGGAGTACGCAGTCTTTCTGTACAGCGGCACACCCTGAACTCTGCGCGCAAACTGCGGCCCGCTCCCTTGAAAAACCCCGTTGCCATTGGCCGTATACGGCTGGCTGAGCACCGTAAAGGGCAACCCGGAGTGCAGGAACGCCGTCTCAGAGAAAGACCAGCCTCCAAACAGCGCCCGCAAAGCCGCCCGTGACGAACGGAACGGAATCTGGTAAATCCCGAATGCTGAAACATTGTGCCGCACGTCGTAGTCGCAGTCTCCGTACTGGCGTCTAAGTCCCCCCGGCAGCGGCGATAGAATCCCCTGCGTCGAGAAAGACAGCAGCCCGCCGTTCGACACCTCATCCAGGCAGTGGCTGAACGTGTAATTTCCCTTCAGTGTTAGCCCGCCAAACTGCTCAGTTACACTGGCCTGCAATCCAGCGTAACTGCTGTTTGCATTGGTCTCAAACTCGTTCACGCTCCCGAATCGCTGATCGAGCGGCCTCTGGTAGGAGAAGGGCGCAAAGCATCCCGCGCAAACCGTCTGGTAGCCGTTCAGTTCCACTTGATAAGGCTCATGAACTCCGCGTGTGCCTACATAGTCGAGCCGCACCGCTCCGCCCCTGCCCGCCTGCTGTTCGATTCCGAGGTTGTATTGGTAGTAGTAGGGTGTCTTCAGTGTGCCGCTGGAAAGCGTGTTTAGGCTGACCGCCAGCGGGCAGGTCGGCGCACCCGCCGTAATGGCCGTGCACGGCGCCGCGCCCGCGCTGAAGACACTTTGAAAGCTCTGCTCTGCATGCAACGTCGCATCCGCAGCGCTGCCGGGCACATTCGGTGCAATCCCCACGCCGCCCACCTGTCCGCCGATTCCGCCCACAAACGTCGGCGCGTACGGCGCATTGGTTGCGGCAAGGTCGGCGATCTGCGCTGGAATCATGTCGTTGAAAACCCCGAAACCAGCGTGTATTACAGTCCCGTGCGTCACCTCGTATGCTGCAGAAACCCTCGGTTGCCACACGATGAGCGGCGTAGATGGGAACAAGCCGCGAACATGGGTCTCGATAACTTGGTCGAGCGACTGACTTATCTGGTGCGATCCGTCCAGAAACGACCCCGCCGGCCGCGCAAACAACCCCTGCTGATTCACGGGATTGGTATTCCACGTCGCGCGCACCCCCGCCGTCAGTGTCATGCGCGCCGTGGGCTTCACACTGTCCATCGCATACACATCCAAATTCCCCGCCGCCACGCGCTCCTTCAGCGCGATGGGATAAGTCTCGCTCTCGGTGTAGGCCGCCCCATAAGTAAACTGCGCCAGATCGTTATAGACGGCGGTGGGCACGCTTCCCTCGCCCAGGTCGTAGTCGCTCACGTCGATGCGCCGCGTGTTGATCCCGAATTTGTACGTGTTCTTTCCGCGCATCCACATCAGGTTGTCATTGATCTGCCACTGCGTCACGTTGCGCCCCTGCGGATACGTATTGTCGTTCCCGCCAATCGTCGTAAACGGTACGCTGTTGCTCCCTCCAGTGAGCACGATTGGGAACGCAGCAACCACCTGCGCGAAGTTTTTTGGCTCAAAAATGCTCCCGTACCAGCTGGCGCCGGGATTGAACTGGTTCACCAGATTCGAATTGAAGATATGCGTGTACCCCGCCACCAGCGTTCTTTGCGGCTGCGGAGAATACGAGTTGAACATCGCATTGATCGGGTCGGTGTAAGCGGCCTGCAAACCCGTGTCCTGTTGAAACCGGTACCACACACTGTTGGTGCGGTCGATGGTCTGGTCGATCTTCACCACCATCAGATTTTCGCTGTCGCTGTTGGTCAGGGACACCTGCCTCTGGTTCGCGCATCCGCTGCCATCAAACAGGCTCCCGCTGGTCTGCGCGCCAGCCAGCAGAGCACCGCTTGCGTCCAGCGGGCACGAACTCACGGCAACCGGCGTTCCTGCCGTGCTCCGATACAAGTTGAACATCGACTGATAGAACGGAATCTCCTGCGGCTCGGCCGGCAGAGCAGTTCCGGTTATCGGGTCCGTCCCTCCCACAGCCAATTGGCCCAGCACATACTGTTGATAAGCGGGCGAGGGCGCCACCACCTGCGAAACCAGCGGCAGCGCAATCCTGATTCCTTCATAGTGCGCAAAGAAGAAAAGCTTGTCCCGCCGCAACGGCCCGCCCACGCTTACGCCAAACTCATTCACCGTCGAGCGCGGCTTCTTTGTCACACTGTCCGCCGTATCGTCCGCATGCAGAAAGTAGTCTTCCGCATTCAGCAGCGATCCGTTCCATAACTCGTATAAGTCGCCGTGAAAGCTGTTCCCGCCGGACTTGGTGAAGTAGTTCACCTGCGACGCGCCATATCTGCCTTGATCCACCGAGTAAGAATTCGTATTGACTGTCGCCTCCTCCACCGCATCCAGCCCAATCACCAGGTTGGTCGATAATCCGATATTCAACCCGAGCCACGGATCGTTGCTGTCGTAGCCATCCAGGATATAGCCGTTCGAAGTCGCGGGCAGCCCGTTGAACTCCACATTCCCATACCCGCCGGCCGCCTTCGCGTCATTCGACGAGCCCGCTGTATTCATCAACGCTCCCGGTGAGAACTGAGTAATAAAAGTCAGGTCCTGTCCCGGATTCGGGAGACTCGCAATGGTCTTGCTCTCCAGCGTCGTCGTCGTATTCGGATTCTCCAGGCTCAGCAGCGCCGGCTCTGCCTTCACTTCAACGCTCTGCGCCGTCGATGCCAATGTCATCTTGAAGTTGAGCGTCGCCGTGCGCCCCAGCTCCACTTCAACCGGCCGCGATGTCTGCTCCGCCCATCCACTCGCTGTCACTGTCACGATGTAACTGCCGGGATTCAACTGCGAAAACAGGAACCGCCCCTCCCCGTTGGTCTTTCCCGTGCGTATTGCCTTGGTGTCGACAGCGGTCGCAGTGACTAATGCATTCACCAACAGCGCACCCGTTGAATCTGTCACCGTTCCGGAGATAGCGCTGGATATCCCGCTCTGCGCCTGCGATAACTGCCAGTTAAGCATAGTTAACAGCAGAAATAAGATACACCTATACCCGATTCTTCGCGCGGATGTCATGGATAACCCCTTGGGGAAGTAAGGTTATTGGCCCGTTCCAGCCTCGTTCAGCAGTCAGGCGTTCAAAGCAGTTATGGCGAGCCGCGCGTTCTCCCGCCTCATCCCTTCCCTTGGAACATCAGCAACAGGAACCACGCGTTCAATCCCGCGATCAGCGCGGCCGTGAACCACGACAGCCCTTGCAGCCAGCGTCCATTCACAAACTCGCCCATCGTTCTCCGGCTGCCCGTGAAGATCACCAGTGGAACCACCGCAAAGCTCAACTGCAGCGACAGAATCACCTGGCTCAGCAGTAGCAGCTTCTCCGTGCCCCGCTCGCCCGTAATCGCAACTACGATGATCGTTGGGATGATCGCGAGCGACCGTGTAATCATCCGCCGCAACCACGGCGACAGCCGGATGTGGATGAACCCCTCCATCACCACCTGCCCGGCCAGCGTGCCGGTGATCGACGAGTTCTGCCCACTTGCCAGCAGTGCAATCGCAAACACCGTGCTCGCCCCCGCCGCGCCAACCAGCGGGCTCAGCAGCTTGTACGCGTCCTCGATGGCCGCAACCTCAAAGTGCCCGCTGCGATTGAACACCGCCGCCGCCACGATCAAAATCGCCGCATTCACAAACAAGGCCACCGTCAGCGCCAGTGCCGAATCCACATTCGCCATGAAGATGGCCTCGCGCTTGCCCTTCGGGGTGCGCTTGTACTTCCGGCTCTGCACGATCGACGAATGCAGATAGAGGTTGTGCGGCATCACCGTGGCGCCCAGCATGCCGATGGCGATGTAGAGCATCGTCGGATTGGTCATGATCTGCGACGAAGGGATAAACAGGTTGCGCAGCGCCGGCCCGTACTCCGGTCGCGACAGAAACAGCTGCACGCCGAACATCGCAATGATGGTCCCGATCAGCGTAATCACCAGCGCCTCAACCACGCGGAAGCCCCAGCGCTGCAGCAGCAGAATCAGCAGCACGTCCAGCCCGGTAATCAGCACGCCGTAAAACAGCGGAATGTGAAACAGCAGGTTCAGCGCAATCGCCGACCCGATCACCTCGGCCAGGTCGCACGCCGCAATCGCAATCTCCGCGCCCACCCACAGCCCGAAGCTCACCCACTTCCCGTAGCTCTCGCGGCAAAGCTGCGCCAGGTCGCGCTCCGTGGCCACGCCCAGTTTCAGGCTCAGGCTCTGCAGCAGAATTGCCATCAGGTTCGAGATCATGATGACCGACAGCAGCGTGTAGCCGAACTGCGATCCGCCTGCAATGTCCGTGGCCCAGTTGCCGGGGTCCATGTACCCCACGGAGATCAGGAATCCCGGCCCCAGAAACCCCAGCAGCCGCCTCCATCCGATCAGCGAGCGCGAGATCCGCACGCTCGAATAGACCTCCGGCAGGGAGGGCTCGTTGGTCTCAACAAGAGTTTTGACTGCTGTGGCCATAGGAAAAAGAAAGGAGCCCGGAGGGCCTCAACTCAAGTATGCCACAAGTAGTTAATCAAGGTTAATTTATTTTCTTATGTTTAATTATCGTGAATTTTCCGGTCGCAGCCAGACCGCCTCCGCTGCCGGCCTTCCCAGGATCGAATTCCCCGTATTCAGCTCAATCGAAACAGTTTGATCGTAATTCTGGCTTATCACGCGCAGGCTTTTGCCCGGCCCAACGCCCGTTTTGTGAAGAAAAAGCAGCAGCTTCGGGTCGCGCTCCTGCAAGCTGGTCACCGTATAGCGCCGCCCCTCCACCGCTTCGGAGAGAGGCGTCTCGCCCCGCTTCTTGCGCTCCGCCGGACTCACCGGCAGCACCGCGTTCCCATGCGGACAGGCCCCGCTCTCGCCCAGTTTCTCCTTCAGCTTCAACTCGAAGGCCGGCGAAACCGCGTGTTCCAGCCGCTCCGCCTCCTCGTGAATCTCGTACCACTCCATGCCGAAAACTTCGCTCAGCATGCGCTCGATCAGGTGGTGCCGCAGCGCGGTCCGGTAGGCCGTCTCGCGCCCCGCCTCTGTCAGGCGCACAATGCCGTCCGCGCCCACCTCCACGCAGCCGTCCCGCTTCAGCCGCTTCAGCGCCATGGTCACCGCCGGCGCCGAAACCTCAAGCCAGTGCGCCAGCATCGCCGGAATCACCTGGTGCCCCTCGGCCTCAGCCTCCAGAATCGCCTTCAAATAGTTCTCTTTGGATACGTGGATCGAGTCTTTCATCGCTTTCTCCATCCAGTCTAATTGTGACGGCACGCAACCACCGCGTGTTTTACCATGAAGGTGTGTACCCCGCACGTTCCAAGGAATGACCTCCGAATGATCGAGATGAACCCCCGCACTCCCCTTTCCGCCAACATGCGTCGACTTCTGCCGGTTTTAGTCCTGCTCCTGGCCGCGCACACATTCGCCCAGCCTCAAGCTGCTCCGACAGCGTCGGCCGCATCCACCCCGTGGCAGCCAAAGCTCCACTTCTATGCCCCGCCCAACTGGATCAACGACCCCAACGGCCCCATCCTCGTCAACGGCCAATACCAGCTCTTTTTCCAGTACAACCCCTTCGGCGACCAGTGGGGACACATGAGCTGGGGCCATGCCGCCTCGTCCGACCTCGTCCACTGGAAGCAACTCCCCGTCGCCCTCCCGGAAGAAAACGGCGTCTCCATCTTCAGCGGCTCCACGGTCGAAGACCGCGACAACTCCAGCGGTCTCTGCGCCGAGCCCGGTCAGAAAACCCCCGGCTGCCTGGTCGCCCTCTACACCGGCTCC
>Ga0209517_10007703_pt1 | contig 12807 bp, 11 predicted proteins | sample PeaSoiMetSII2010_FD_187695 | JGI IMG/M metagenome (GOLD analysis project Ga0209517, IMG submission 187695) | Peat soil microbial communities from Weissenstadt, Germany - SII-2010 (SPAdes) (version 2) | ecosystem: Environmental > Terrestrial > Soil > Wetlands > Peat | place: Germany...
AAGATGCCGCCTCAGGATGGCTACTTTTTCTTCTGGGGTGAAATGCTTTCGTTCTTTCCTCATACGTTCGCTCCGTTATCTTAACGGAGGAACGCTTTCTCCATTTCCAACTGAGGCAGGACAGCAGAAGCCGCTCTACGCGTCGAAGATTAGCAGGCAATTCCTGGCGGCCCGGATGCTTGTGTGATTCCCGTGTCGAGCGATGCACTGGCGCGTGCTCGCTCTCCGGCTGTTCGATCACCTCTCTGACGACAGGCTCAAGCTTGAACAATTGCATTTGCGCTTGCGAAAGTTTTTCTCCGCCCGCACCATACTTCTCTATCCGCATCAACCGCAGACGCTCTTCCAGCACACGAATCCGCAGCTCCGCATACTGTAGCTTGCTCTTAAGTTGTGCGATGAGTTCCAGATCGGCTGGCGATGAAGGAATGGGACGCGCACTCACAATGGGTTTATGATTTACCAGAATCGATCGAAACGATCAAACAACCAAGCAACTTATGCGGCAGCGTGTCCCTCGGGGGAGGCCTTCCGGTACCACCGCTTGTGCTTGGTTTTGGTCAGATCGATCCCGCCCAACAACAGAGAAAGCTCTTCGTGACTCAGGATGACCTTGCCCTGAGCATCCCCGGATTGCGGCCAGGTGAAACGCCCTTTCCCTAACCTCTTGGCACAGACCCAGAGTCCGCTTCCATCCCAGACGAGTACCTTCAAACGATTGCGCTGGGCGTTGCAGAACAAGAACAGGTGCCCGCTCAGAGGCTCACACGACAATCGATCCCGGACCAGACCGTACAGCCCCTCGAACCCCTTGCGCATGTCGGTGACCCCGGCGGCTAGGTAGATCCGCGTGGCTGGACCCAATCCAAACACGGCTTACCCCCGCTCCAGCGCACTCAGCAGGCGCTCGAACGTATTCGTATCAAAATCAGGATGTACCTCGATCCGGCGCCCGCCCGGCAGCACGACGGCCAGTCCGCAACTCGGTTCGTGCTGCTTCGGCAATTTCCTGGCGGCCAGCTCCACCGGCACCAACCGGCCGGCCGAAGAAACGGGTCTGCGCCTTCTCTTCCAACGCCGCTTTTTCAGATGGCGATCCAGCGTGCTGAAGCTCAAACCTCGACTCTGGCAAAACTCGCTCCGCCGCATATCACTGCTCACAAACTCAGCCACTAACTGCTGAACTTCCGCTCGCGTACGTCGCTTCGGCGCCGACAATTCAAGTTTTGGGGTCATTCGGAGACTTCAACACAGACCCCGCCTGCAGAACAGGTGTGTTGGTCAGACGCTTACATTTCGGAAGCACCAGGAGCGGGGACGATTCCAATTGAGGTACCTCTGCTCAGATCCATGTGGCTTGCGAAGGGACCCGATCGAAACCTTGCTTTGCGTTGGGTAAGAGATGCGGCCGGGAATGTCGTCACTCGGGCAAAAGAAACTACATATGCAAACGGAACAAAGAGGACAGTCCAAGAGCCGCAGCTTGAGATCTTCACGCCGACATCGGTGGCTCAGGTCGAAGGCGGAACCAGCAAAGGCGGGGCCGCGACCTGCCCAGTAACTGGGTTTACTACTGCAGTCGAGTCCGTCCGGCGACAGCTTTCGGAAAGATTCGGAGGGGCGAGCGACGCCAGACTGGCATGCGTGATATCTGCCAGCGGAGGTGGATCTAGGAGAACATACCGGGCACCCACCGAAAGCGACTACGCTTTGTTCGCGAAGGCAAGCCATACCATCGAAGCCCTTCGAGCGGAACATTCCGAAGACAGCCCTTTGTTACCAGAGTCGGAGATCAACCACTTGCGAGGGTTCTTCAATGTCGTTCTATATGGAATGCACCGCTGGAGTGACCTGTTTTCTCCTAGGCAAGCTCTGGCGCTCTCTACGCTTGCGAAGTTGATAAGGGAGGCGGGGGGACAAGCGTCGAAACAAGAAGGAACTGAATTCGGGGCAGCGGTCCAAACCTGCTTAGCGATGGCTTTGGGCCGCCTAGTTGACTACAGCTCAAGCCTCTGCATGTGGGCCTCCTCAGGTGAATTTGTAGCTCATACGTTTGGTCGCCAAGCGCTTCCCATGGTGTGGGATTTTACGGAAATAAACCCTCTATCAGACACCGGCTGGAACGGCGCATGTGAATGGGTCCGACGAGTGCTCGAAGCAATCTCCCAAGCAGATCTTTCACCAGGGGTCGCGACGCAAGCTTCGGCATTGCACCAGTCGTTGCCCACCGATTCCGCCGACGCCACAATCACAGACCCGCCCTACTACTCCGCGATTCCTTATGCAGATCTGTCCGATTTTTTCTATGGTTGGTTAAAGCGGAGCGTCGGATCTGTTCATCAAGAACTCTTTCGTTCTGAAACGGCCCCGAAGGATGAGGAGTGTGTCGCACTGTCACATAGGGCGGCGATGTACCGGCAAAAAGATGCGGCATGGTTTGAAGCAAGAATGGCAGAGGCTTGCGCGGATAGCAGACGAGTGACAAAGCCCAGTGGCATCGGTGTATATGTCTTCGCCAACAAAGAAACCAAAGGCTGGGAGGCCATGCTTGGTGCGTTGATCAAGTCCGGTTGGGTTATCACGGCCTCTTGGCCAATTGATACGGAGCGCGGAGGAAGACTACGCGCTCGCAATTCTGCTGCGCTTGCTTCTTCGGTTCACTTGGTCTGCCGCCCCCGCATACACATCGACAGTTCCGAGCGTAACGGAGAAGTTGGTGACTGGCGCGATGTACTAAATGAACTACCTCGCCGCATCCACGAGTGGATGCCGCGTCTCGCTGAGGAAGGCGTGGTCGGAGCCGACGCGATCTTCGCTTGCCTAGGTCCTGCGCTGGAGGTGTTTTCCCGCTATTCGCATGTGGAGAAGGCCAGCGGTGAAGCGGTCGCCCTAAGGGAATACTTGGAACATGTTTGGGCCGCAGTAGCTAAAGAAGCGCTTGTTATGGTATTCCAAGGTGCCGACGCTACAGGCTTCGAAGCAGACGCGCGATTGACGGCTATGTGGCTCTGGACTCTTATCTCGCCAGATACAAACGGCAATACCGAAGAGGGGGACGAGGAACCTGATTCCGAGGATGAACCCGAAGGCAAGAAGGCAAAGGCGCTCGGGTTCACGCTCGAATATGACGCTGCGCGCAAGATTGCCCAAGGTCTAGGGGCAGATCTTGAGAGTCTGAGTCACCTGGTAGAAATATCTGGCGATCACGCGCGACTCCTGCCGGCGTCAGAGCGAACTCGGCATCTCTTCGGGAAAGATGAAGAGGAACCGAATCGCACGATCGGCAGAAAGAAAAAAACGGCTCAGCTAGATATGTTCGCTGAGTTGACCGACCCTGAGAGCGCGGAAACAGCTTGGAGGGAAAAAACAGTGAAGCGTGTAGGAGATACCACCCTCGACCGCGTCCATCAGGGGATGATTTTGTTCGCCGCCGGACGAGGCGAGGCACTCAAGCGCTTCGTCGTTGAAGATGGCGTCGGGCGAGACGGTAAATTCTGGCGGCTCGCCCAAGCGCTCTCAGCGCTCTACCCTTCCGGTACAGACGAGAAACGTTGGGTAGACGGAGTACTCGCTCGCAAGAAGCAGTTCGGGTTCTAACATAGAAATGCACCAACGAGGAGATGTCGAAGCATGGCACTCAAACCCTGGTATAAGGTCGTCACACCGAGGGAGGATCTACGAGACGGGAAACCTCTCGATGCATCTGAGTTTGCCGTTCACCTTGATCAGGTTAGGGACGGGCGCGCCCCAGCGGTCTATCAGAACCCTGAGCGCTTTTTGGAGCGAACCTTTCTCACAAAAGGACTGACCGGCGTGGCGGCCGAAGTGCTTCGCCGATTGTCTGGGGAGAAGACCGAAACCTCTGCCGTGTTCAACATGACCACGCAGTTTGGTGGCGGCAAGACCCACTCTCTTACGCTGCTGTATCACCTCGCCAATAACGGGCCGAAAGCAAGGGATTGGTATGGCGTTTCCAGGTTACTTCAAGTCGCCGGACTAAACGTGGTGCCTTCCGCTAAGGTCGCAGCATTCGTCGGAACGGAATTCGATCCCATAGCGGGTCGAGGAGGTTCGGACGGAACTCCGGTGAGGAGAACTCCTTGGGGTGAAATCGCTTTTCAAGTCGGCGGCGAAAAAGCTCTCGCTGTTCTAGCCGAACATGAGAAGCAGGGAGTTGCACCTGGTGGCGATGTAATTCGTGCCTTCCTGCCCAAAGACCAGCCCGTACTCATTCTGATGGACGAGCTGATGAATTTTGTTAGCCGCAGTCGGAAGAGCGGTATGGCTGGCCAGCTTTATAGCTTTCTTCACAATCTGAGCGAAGAGGCACGCGGGCGCGACAACATGGTGCTGGCCGTATCGATTCCAGCGTCGGAACTAGAAATGAGCGCCGACGACCAATCCGACTACGAGCGCTTCAAAAAGCTGCTCGATCGTGTGGGCAAGGCGGTCATTATGTCGGCGGATTCCGAAACCTCTGAGATCATCCGCCGTCGCCTCTTTGAGTGGGACGATAATGCGGTCACCAGTGAAGGTAGGGTGATGCTCAATAGGGATGCCATAGCCTCTTGCAACGAATTTGGGGACTGGGTAAAGGACCATCGTCAGCAGGTGCCTGAGCAGTTTCCATTCGACTCTGCGCGAGAGGCTTTTGCCGACACCTATCCGTTTCATCCGAGCGTTCTCTCGGTGTTTGAAAGAAAATGGCAAGGGCTACCTCGATTTCAGCAAACCCGCGGAATCCTACGGCTCTTGGCTCTGTGGGTTTCTAACGCCTATCAAGCAGGGTTCAAAGGCGGCCACCGCGACCCACTGATCGGACTTGGCACTGCCCCCTTGGACGACTCTCAGTTTCGCGCTGCTATGTTCGAGCAACTCGGTGAGCATCGACTTGAAGCCGCCGTCACAACCGATATCTGCGGAAAAAATGACTCTCACGCAGTCCGTCTGGACAATGAGGCTGTGGAAGCTATCCGCAAAGCCAGACTTCACCGGAAGGTAGCCACCACTATTTTCTTTGAATCGAATGGCGGCATGTCTCGCGCCGAGGCGACTAGCCCAGAGATCCGGTTGGCCGTCGCTGAACCGGAGATTGACATCGGCCACGTGGAAACGGTACTAGAGGCCCTTACTGATGCTTGCTACTACCTCACAGTTGAGGGTAACCGCTATCACTTCAGTTTCAAAGAGAACCTGAACAAGCGCTACGCCGATCGACGCGCAAATATCAAAGACACATCGATAACCGACTGTGTTCGCTCTGAGATTCGCAAGGTCTTTGCCGCGAGCAACGGGATCGAGCCGGTCTTCTACCCAGAGAAGACCAGTCAGATTCCGGACAAGCCAATTCTGACTCTGGTGGTGCTGTCACCTGAACAGAGCTTGGAGGATGAAAAGCGAACAAAGTCGTTCATTGAGTCAGTTATCCGAGAACACGGAACCTCGGCCCGAACCTACAAAAGCGGACTTGTATTCGTCGTCGCCCAATCCGCTGGTCCGCTTTCCGAAGATGCCCGCCGCGTTCTCGCTTGGGACGAGATTCAGAAAGAACTACCCGGCATCAATGTTGACACGACCCAAATCGCCCAACTCGAAGACAACATCAAGAAATCCCGGCGCGATCTCAGGGACAGTGTTTGGAGAAGCTACAACAATATCGCTCTTCTCGGAAAAAACAACGAGATCAGATTCATCGACCTCGGAAATATGCATTCCAGCGCCGCAACCTCGATCATCCAGTTCATCGTCAATGAACTTGTCCACATCGACGAGATTCAGAGCGGTATCAGTCCGAATCTTCTTGTACGCAACTGGCCGCCAGCTTTCCGGGAGTGGAGCACGAAGGCTGTACGTGACGCCTTCTTCGCCTCGCCTCTATTCCCGCGCTTGCTCAACCCGGATGCCATCAAGGAAACCATCGCACGCGGCGTTTCTAACGGACAGCTCGCCTATGTCGGCAAGAGCGCGGGTGGGAAATATCTGCCGTTCAGCTTCGAGCGAACAATCAACACGGCAGACATCGAAATTTCGGAAGAGATGTTTATCGTCTCTAAAGAAACCGCTGAGGCTCACCGCAAGGACTCAACAAGGCCCAAGGGCTCCGCGCCGACGTTGTTCCCGGCCGAAGTTGTCGATACACGAGACCTACCCAAACCGGTGACAGATGAGACTACGACCGCCGACACGGGAAAGAGCCGTCCACAAACCTTTCAGCAGAAGTCAGCGATAACCTGGTCCGGCAAAATCCCTTCCCAAAAATGGATGAATTTTTACACCAAATTCCTGACGAAGTTGGGAGTGACTAGCGACCTGACTCTTACTGTAAAGGTTGAATGCAGACCCGAGGGAGGATTGTCGCCGCAGAAGATGGAAGAGGTAAAAAGCGCTTTGCGAGAGCTGGGGCTTGACGACAGGATCGATTAACACTTGAGCTTATCGGCCTCGGACTGACGCCGCTGAACTCGGTGCTCGGGCCGAACGGCTTTTTCGAGGCAGGGGGCCGTTTTGAGAGGAAGAGGCACCCCCACATCCCGAAGTAGATGCTTAGAGTTGGGGCGCCCATCCGTCGGCTTCAAGTTACTTGTATCGGAGGCTCGGAAGATGGGACACTGGTCGTGTCTTCTTCTGCCTCTAGGTCGCTCTCAGCAGAGTCTGGTAACAGGCCTTCTTCCTGTAAGTATTTCCGCATGAGAGCGTCTCCTATCTTGCCGTGGCGGAACTCGTCAACCTGAGCGGTGGATTTTCCGACTCTCTTCTTCGCCCACTCTCGCTTGCTTACTTCGTGCAGCACCCAATCAATCTCGTGTTGCTTCTTGTTTTTGAATTGCGGGTCGCCAGGATGTCGGCCATATTCATCCATTGCCCACGCCCAGCCGTCTCCGCCCATCACAATTTCGCTGGTGAACGAGACGCTCCACAGGTTCGGCAACAAGAACCAGTCGTAATCTAGCAAAGTCCAGTCAGTCGTGGACACATGCCGCTCGGGATACAGCCACTCTTTCTCCGCTGCTGCGATATAGCGGGTTGCACGCTTCTTGAGAATGTAGTTAATGCGTACAACGTCGTTCTCCTCAAGTTCGCGTCCAAACTGTATCTCGCCAAGGTGTTTTACAGTCTGGTCATAGTAACGGGCGTTCTCCCGGTGCCCTGTCGGGGTAGCTTTGGGATTCCGGGCGAGCTGCAAATGTGTGAGGATGAGGCACGAATCGAGACCAAGCGGAAACAGGGTTCGCGTGCCGGTCTGTTTCAAATTGGAGTCATTGGGGTAAAGCCAGTCGCTCGCGAACATTGATTTACAATAAAAGGTGACGGGGTTATCGCTGACGATGAACTTCGTCTTGCTCTGCCTCGCGCGAACAATCTCCCACACGCCCTCCATCCACATCGTACTGTAGGCTTGGAATACACCCATAAGAACAGAGAGGATTTGGTTCGGATCGTCATGAGCAAGTTGAGACCGCATCTTCCTCATCTGGTAGAACTCCGGCGGTAGCCTGAAGCGCTGAGTGGATACATAAACCTCGGCAAACGGAGTCAGGTCCTCCCAACTGGAAATTTTCTTAATCTCATCTAATCCCCTCGGGGTTCTGAAGCGCTGAGCACCCATATAAGGTGGCAAATTTCTGAACGAGTCGGGGCCGCTGAGTGACCCAATTCCGGCAAATTCGGCCATTTCGGTCACGGCGCTCATGCCGAGTCGATCCACCATTCCGAAGAAGAACCTCTCCATGACATCAGTGGTCGCGGGTCCAAACCTCAAGGTATAGAGGTCATCCTTGTAGAAGCATCGGGCAGGGCTCCAGTGGAGCCGATCATTGCGGCGATAGGAGATTCCATCGCGGACAATGGTGTCCGGATTCATGTCTAAGTAGTGATACCTCGACTGGCCGGGCAGGAGGAATCGCCGCTGATACCACTGCGGCACGTAATGATGCGCATGAGACTGTTGGCCAGACATACTTCCCGGACACGCCCTTCCTACCCCGATCTTACCATCTTGAATTAAAAATGTTTTGGCAGCCTATGGCGAATGAAAGGCGAAATGTGTACCATGCTGTGAATGGATGAGGGACGTAAACGAGTCTTGCTTATCGCAGCAGCGATTTTGGCTGCGAGAAAGCTGTCGAGTTTCGATGGAGGGAAGAGAGTTCCAGCGACCGTTGCGGCGATTGCGGACGCAGTGCGCTGGGCGGAGGAATTGCTGAAGGCAATCGATGAGAGATGGCCGTCCGCAAAATGAACAGCCCTAGCGCCACTCTCCCGGTTTGACACCACGCGGCGAGTTCTTACGAACCTCAACCCGTTCGGTCTCGTAAGCGTGAGAAGGGTAGTTGCGCTCTACCCATTTCTGCGCTTCTGCTTGCGTGTCGTGCTGCGAAATTACCCGTCCTTGAAACTTGACAACCCATTTCTTAAGCGTCTCACGCCACTCGACGTACAACTTCGTATCCATGGATTCTTCCCTCAGCGGATATTTTACTCGGGGTTCGCCTTGTCTTGCGGAGCTGGATCCTGTGCCACGACCGACACTTCGAGTTGCGGAACTCCATTCAGTTCAGGCGGCAATTCTCCCGTAAAAGAATGGGGAACCGTAACAAGAAACTTGAAATTGCGCGGGAATCTCTCTTTGTAGTCGCCGGGCGCGAAGGACAACCAGACATTCGCCGCAAATTCAAAATACTTCTGCAACTGCGCATTGATGTCAATTCCTTCCTTCGCGTCAAGTCCGGCAATGGTGGGCAGGAAGTGATGAACAAACTTTGGGCCGGTGCCCGAATCTTCCCACTTGCTGCCGATGATGCCCGGAAATTCATGCGACTTGTTGCGATACGCGCTGATTTCTTTGTAAATCTCCGACGACTCAATCTTTTCCAGCGCTTTGCCCCAAGCCCAGAAGTATTTTAGGTCGGCGTGCTCCTTTTGCCCCTTTTTAATGGCGATGCGCAACGCCTCGAACACGTGGTCCACTTGCCAGAAGAACGCAGCTAGATGAGCACGGCAGATAATCAGCTCGGCTTGCGTCATGTCCTTATAGGCTTGTTCAGCCTGCCGTATCTCATTCCCATGTGTTTGGAGAGCCTCCGTCTGCAAATACACGCGGACGTAGGCCAGGTGATAGGCGGCATAGTTAATCGCGAACCAGATTTCACACAGCGTGCCTACGAAATCGGGGTCCGGGACATCCGGCATGTCATTCTCGTTTTTCCCTCTGACTATCATGATTCGGAAATTTTAGTGCCGGAGAGCGGCCTGGGAAGCGAGAAAATCCTAGTGGCGAACAAAGAGCGAACAATGGTACCATTTGATCATTGTCCAAAGCCCACTATGTCCCAAGTGACGTTTGACCCTCGCGAAATGATCACGGCCCCGTGGAGGAAGTGTCCGTCTTGCGGAAAGGACAAGTTTGGGGTTCACATCATAGACGGCTCTCGCGTAATGCGCCGTTGCCGCGACTGCTGGCACAAACAGTACTATCACCTACCGAAATTGCGGAAAAAGATCATTTATCTAGACCAGTTTGTCGTCAGCAACTTGATGAAGCTGGAGAACCCCGCGGTCAAAGGGCACACAACTGTGGTAGCGGACTCTTTTTGGCGAGACCTGCATGACCTCTTATTTCAATTGCGACACCTTCAAATGATTTGCTGTCCAGACTCCGGTTCCCATGTCCAAGAGTCGCGGACATCGCCATTCAATTCCCAACTTAAAAAGACTTATGAGCAGTTGTCAGGCGGCACCACGTTCACATCATTCGAGTCGATTGAGTGTCAACAGATCGGCGAATTAGCTCTCGCATGGTCGGAAGGCAGGGAACCAGCGTTTGATTTCGAGCCTCACGGCGTACTCTCCAAAGATCCGAATGAATGGAACGAGCGTTATTACGCTGTTGGCGGAGATAATCCCTTCATCTCGGAGGAGCGGCTACGTCAAGCACGCGCTAGAGTCCACGCTTACATCGCCCGATTGTTCCGAGACGTGTGGGCCCAAGAGAAACGCGGCTTCGAGTATTGGTACGATTTTGAGCGATTCGGTTACCAGGGAAATCTCAGTAATGCGGTGATGAAGAGCAGAAAAGACCGGCTTGAGGCAGTGCGCTCTTACTATTCCGGCAGCACAGAGGCTTCTTTAGAGCATCTTGAGAGAGTGCTGCCCTCATTTGCGGAGAGCCTACTAACCAGCCTGCAACAAATCATGCGATTTCCGAGGAGCGGTGGAATGCGGACTCGGGAAGAGATAAATCGGCTAGACAAAGAATTCGGGATAGCGAACAGGATCGCAGACGCTCCGTTTGTAAAGCTGCAATCCCTCATGTTCGCGGCCATTGCGATGCGTGCCGCACAGGGGCAAAAGGAACCGCCGAATGAAGGTACTACTACGGATATAGACACGGTGGCCCACTTGTTGCCATATTGCGACGCTATGTTTATGGACAATGGTTGTAGATCACTGTTGCTGGATGTCCCGCTTGCCTTGCGGCCCCCGGAAACGGCTCGGGTATTCTCACCGAACAGCAAGAAGCAGTTCCTCGACGATTTGCGCTCAATTCGAGAGGGAATATCTACGGAACACGTTGAAGCAATCCGCGAAGTGTATGGAGACGACCGCTTGGCAGGTATACCAAGGGCGCAAGACAAAGGCTAAAAGCCATCATTTCATGTCTGGTTCCTAAATGGCGGACGAGACCAAGAACAAAGAAGTATCGGGGCTCGAACTTCTACGTCAACCCGTGACGCTCGCCCTCGCACAATATCTCAATGATCTTCATTCGGGGATTGGATTCCAGGCGTACCTGTGGCGCATGATCGTGAATGCAGATTACGGCCACGGCGATGTCACAAAGTTTCCCAAACCAGGTGATCCGCCTCCGCCCGAGAGCGCTGTTGCCCAGATGGACATTCACTCTGCGCTTCTAACAGAAATGCTTTTCTGCCGTGGCGTCAACAGCTTCCTGACGTACCTTGCGGACTTGGTGACGCTGATCTACGAGAAATATCCGAAGATGCTCCAGTCAGACAAACAGATGACGTATCGGTTCTGCATAGAGCACCACATCGCTGGTGATCTAATTCCCGCCCTTGCGGAGAAAACTGTGACGGAGCTAACGCATCAGAGCCTCGCTGTATTGGCGAAGTTTTTCGAGAAGAAATTGGATCTTGTGTTGTTCACGAAGAAGGCTGATTTGGCGAAAGCTGCGCTCTCTGTGGATATACGGAATGTCATTACACACAATCGCGGGATCGTAAACCGATTGTTCATCAACCGAAATCCCCAGTTCGCGGAAGACCTCGGCAAGCGCGTGGTGCTGGATGAACAGGAGAGCCGTGAGATGCTCAGTACATTGGGGTACGGCGCCCGGCGGCTCGACCTGCGAGCGATTAAGAAGTTTAGGCTAGAGACTATCGCGCCCCAGTTCAAGGAATCGGCAAACCCGCCCGGCTGAATGAAACCTGACTTGGAAGTTCTTCAATCCCAACTGAGTCCCGCTTCTACGTCGTCTTCTGGGCTAAACTTCAGGACATCATCGGCCAAGTCTCGCGAGATGACTTCAGAAGTGATGTCGCGTAGATCGCCTATCTCAAAGAGAAGCGGCCCATCAACGCCCGGTTCTACCACGATTCGATACTCGCATTGGTAAGAGTAGACGGACCGCTTGCGAAATCTACCGACCTGTCCTGAGTATTTTGTTTCGTCATAGTATTCGACCGCACGGCCCTCGACACGTAGTCTCTGGCGTTTCGCTGCAACGGCTACTCGGTTGACAAATTCTTGCGTGTTAGTGATTAGAACCAAGTGGTCGCCCGGCCATTCGCGGGTCCTCGAGAAGATTGAGCCGGCAAACGGTTGTGTCACAGCGAACATGCAGAAGATGTTGCACGCAGATGTCCTGTTCAGCGATATTCGCAACTCTAGTAATCCATCGGGCGGACCATTGAAGCGCAAAGGCTCGATACCGGGCATGCGCGGGTCAAAAACGAATTCACCAATATCGCAGGGTTGCATGATCGTATCCGTGCCCTCATACGGGTCACTTCGCGCAGCATCGGAATCCAAGGCGGTGAAGTACGCCAGTGAATTCATGTACAGGAGACCTGCTCGCAACTTCTCCAGGTGCTCCTTTTGACCGAGTTTGAGCAGGAGCATGCACGGTTGACCGCTTTGCGTCTTGAGACTCATGACTGATTATCGCACCCAGCAGCCGCGAAGTGAGCCTGTGCCAACTTCCAAAACCGTGCAACCCGCTTCGTGTCAAATCGCGCCCGGCTGCGAGCGACGGGGGACTGATACGAAAATGGAGACAACAGCGGAAACTGTAGCGGAAGTTCCGAATGCGCTTTAAGCCCGTATAAACACTAGCTACAATCACTAACTGTCCGCATCACCATGACTTCCAGGGAAGATTGATTTTAGAATCCCACTCTGTCCGCCATTTCTTCGACCCGTGAAATCATTGACTTGGCAACGACCGTCTTTCCGTCAATCGATTGCCATCGGCATTCCGCTGCTAATTCTCGTGTGTGCCTGCTGTGTCCTGAACTCCCATTCTTAACAGCCATCCGTCATTCTCAAGCGGAAAGCTACGCTGTCTCTTTTCCACTGCGCCCTCTTCCGGGTGGACGCCGCTTGGCCGCGGCTCGGACGGGCCTTTCGGACTGCGCCGGTTTCGCGCCAAACCATAAACCAAAAACGGTTTGGCACTCGCCGCGCTTTCCCTCACGCCCTGCCACCCTCCTTCGCGCTCCGTTTCGTCCCTTCGCCCGTGTCGCCTTGTTTTTCCTCGCTGCCGCTCAAGTGAAAGAAAAAACAAGC
>Ga0209517_10007704_pt1 | contig 12807 bp, 7 predicted proteins | sample PeaSoiMetSII2010_FD_187695 | JGI IMG/M metagenome (GOLD analysis project Ga0209517, IMG submission 187695) | Peat soil microbial communities from Weissenstadt, Germany - SII-2010 (SPAdes) (version 2) | ecosystem: Environmental > Terrestrial > Soil > Wetlands > Peat | place: Germany: Weissenstadt...
CCCTACCCTGACCTCGGGAGGGCGTTCGAGGAGTTGCGCCGACCAGGCCTTGGCATCCAATGACGGCGCCGGTCCGTAGTGCGACTGGGCCCCGAGGGCCTCGGCGAATTCCGGATAAGCCGAGAGCGGTTTCCATTCGGCGCTGCCTTCAGCCTGGATCAGGCTCTGGGCGCTCAGCCGGCCTTCGGCGATCCATTGACGCAACTCTTCCGCGGTCACCGGTCCGTATTCACGCTGGTCGCCTCCGATGATTTTGTACATATTCTTGATGGGGTCCGTTCAAGGCCGCAGGCTGAGCCAGGCCAGTTGGGACAAAGGCAGATTGCGCAACACGCCGAAGGCCAAGGTTGCGGCCAGGGCGCACCAGAGCCAGGCGGGGCGAATGCCGCCGGAGAGCGGCTGGCGTTTCCCGAGGCGAATCATCAGGCGAGCGCCCCACCATGCCAGGGCTGGCAAGGCAACCACCAGCAAGGCGTTGAAATGAAAGGCGGCGGCCAGGCGGCCATGCAACAACTGATGCAGGGCGCGCAACGAACCGCAGCCAGGACATTGCAGGCCGGTCAGCCGATGGAACTGGCAGGTGGGATAGAACGGGGAGCGGCTCGGGTCGAACCAGAAGAGCACCAGGCCAGCCGGCACCACCACCAGGAGGGTGAGCAGCACCGAGGGCCACGGCAGCAACCGGGCGGTTGAACGGGACCACGGCTGCAAGCGAAGCTGCCGGAAGGGGTTCATTGAGAATTGAGCGCGGAACGGTCGTATTCAATCCGATGCTAGTGCGGGAACGATTGTTGGAAGTGGCGCAGGATGTCCGCCGAGTTCAAAGCGACCCCCAGGACGATGAGCAAGACCGCGAGGGCGATGCTTATGATGGAAAGCACCAGGCCGGCAATGGCCATGCCGCGGCCTTTTTGCCCGGCAGGGTCCTGTTTGATTTGCGACAGGCCGATGGCGGAGAAGATGATGCCTAGCAGATTGAAGGGCAACCCATGACAACAGATGCCGCAAGTGATCGCCAGGATGCCCATGATCATGCCGGTCACGGCGAGCGAATTGGTCTTGGGCCCGTCGGCTCCGGGCATGGCGGCGACGGGTTGGACCGGCGCCGGGGCCGCCGACAGGAGTTCCGAGAGCGCCGGGACCTCGGCCAAGGTCTTCCAGTCACTCGTGCCTTCGGCCAGAACCCGCGTCCGGGCATCAGCCCGCCCGTCGGCTATCCACTGGCTTAACACTTCCGGCGGGATCGGTCCGTACTCCTTGCCGTCCGCTCCGATTATTTTGTACATGCCCTGAATCTGCCCGGAAACCGACAACCCAGTCAAGCGGCCACTTGGGAGCCGTCGCGAAATAACCACGGAAACTGCCCCCAAAAAAAGTGAAATGGGGTTGGTTTACCTGGCCTCATTTTCGTTTCTTTGGGTGGCGGCTCCTACGGATTAAGATTAGGATTAAGATTAAGATTAGGAGGGGCCGCTTCAGCTCCTAATCCTAATCCTGCTCTTAATCCTAATCTTAATCTCGGCGAGGGGAGATTAGGAGTCGGGAACTGCCACCCAACAAAAGGGAATGTGGTGGATTGACCTGTCGAAAGACCGGGTGCAACATGCCGGGTATGAAATTCCGAATTACACGGCGGAGGTTTCTGCGGACCTCGGCACTGGGAGCGGGGGTGCTGGTGTTGCCTTCGAGCAAACTCGCTCTGGCCTACGCGGAGAACGGCAAACTGAACGTCGCCGGTATCGGCATCGGCGGCCAGGGCCGGGGCGACCTCGATATGATCGCTCGGCTGGGGGAGAACCTCGTGGCGCTTTGCGACGTGGACCAGGCGCGCGCCGGAAACATTTTCCAGAAGCATCCCAAGGCCAAGGCCTTCACGGATTTCAGGCGGATGCTCGAGACGACGGGCAAGGAGATTGACGCGGTGGTGGTGGCCACGCCAGACCACACGCACGCGGTGGCCGGGATAGCGGCCATGCAGCTTGGCAAGCATGTTTATTGCGAGAAACCGCTGACCCGCACGGTCCACGAGGCGCGGGCGATGCGCGAGACGGCGCGCCGGCGCAAGGTGGTGACGCAGATGGGCAATCAGGGCAGCGCGATAGACGCTTTGAGGCGCGGGGTCGAGTTGGTGTGGTCGGGCACCATCGGTGAGGTGCGCGAGGCGCACGTATGGTTCGACGGCGGCAACGGGCCGCAAAAGCGGCCCACGGACCAGCCGCCGACACCCCCAACGCTGGACTGGGAGCTATGGCTGGGACCGGCCCCGGAACGGCCTTACCATCCTTGCTACCTGCCGGCGAGCTGGCGCGGTTGGCGCCCTTTTGGCAGCGGGATTGTGGGGGATTTCGGCTGCCACACGGGCAACCTCATGTTTCGCGCCTTGCGCCTCGAGCAGTTGTGGGAACCGCCGGGCGTCAGACCGGAGCGCATCGTCATCCGCCTCGAGGCAAAGCCCTCGGAGGTGGACCTCGAGGGCTATCCCTCGTCAATGGTGGCCGTGGTGGAATTGCCGGCCCGCGGGCCGTTGCCGCCCGTAAAGCTGACGGTCTATGCCAAAGACAAACCTTCGGAGGCGCTCCTGCTGGGTCACCCGCGCCAACCCTGGGGCGATCTCCTCGTCGGGAGCAAGGGCTCGATTTATTCGAGTTGTCCATGGAACAGCCAGTTTGTCCTCCTGCCCAGGTCGAAATTCCAAAGCCCCATGAGCGGTCCACCGGAGACCCTCCCGCAGTCCGTGGGGCACCACCTCGAATGGGTCGAGGCCTGCAAGGGCAAGGGCCAGACCTTCTCGAGCTTCGAGATCGGCGGTCCGATGACCGAACTGATGCAACTGGTGAACCTGGCGACGCTGGTCCCGGGCCCGATCGAATATGATACGCTCAGCGGGCGGGTGCTGAACTCGCCGGAGGCTGACGGACTGCTGCACCGGGAGTACCGCGAAGGCTGGAGTATTTGATCAGCGGGCGGTAGCCGTGCAGGGGGCATCGGCGGGATGGATTAGGATTAAGATTAGGAGCGGAAGCGGAGCCTCCTGATCTTAATCTTAATCCTAATCTTAATCCTAATCTCCCCTCCCCGAGATTGAGATTGAGATTAAGATTAAGATTAAGATTAAGATTAGGGTCAGGATAGTCACCCGTCGCGAGCAGGCGGCGCGGCCGGGATCATTTGATCAGCCGCAGGTATTCGTCCATGGCGCGGGCGGCGCGTTTGCCGTCGCCCATGGCCAGGATGACGGTAGCGGCGCCGCGGACGATGTCGCCGCCGGCGAAGACCCCCGGCAAGCTGGTCATGCCGTTCTCGTCCACGATGATGTTGCCGTGCTTATTGAGTTTGAGCTCGGGGCAGGTGGCGGTGAGCAGCGGATTGGCGCGGGTGCCTACCGCCACGACCACAGTGTCGCAAGGGATGACGAACTCCGAGCCGGGGACGGCGACCGGGCGTGGGCGGCCGGAGGCGTCGGGCTCGCCTAACTGCATGCGGACGCATTTGAGGCCCTCGACCCATCTTTTTTCGTTGCCCATGACTTCAATGGGGGCCACCAGGAACTCAAACTCGATGCCTTCTTCTTCTGCGTGGTGAATTTCCTCCGCCCGGGCGGGCATTTCCTTGCGGGTGCGGCGATAGACGATGGTGGAGGTGGCGGCGCCCAGACGTTTGGCGGTGCGGGCGGAGTCCATGGCGACGTTGCCGCCGCCAATCGTAGCGATGCGCGTGCCCTTGAGGACGGGAGTGTCGGCCCTGGGGAACTGATAGGCGGCCATGAGGTTGACCCGGGTGAGGTATTCGTTGGCGGAATAGACGCCTTTAAGGTTCTCGCCGGGAACGTTCATGAACACGGGCAGCCCGGCGCCGTTGGCGATGAAGAGGGCGTCGAATTGCTGGCGCAACTCCTGCACGGTGTAGGTGCGGCCGATGACCGTATTGCAGACGATCTTGACGCCAGCCTCTTCGAGGCGGGCGACCTCGGCCCGGACGATGTTCTTGGGCAGCCGGAATTCAGGGATGCCATAGACCAGCACGCCGCCGGGCTTGTGCAGGGCCTCGAAGACGGTGACTTCGTGGCCGCGCCGGACCAACTCGCCCGCGGCGGTAAGGCCGCCCGGGCCGGAGCCGACGACGGCCACTTTTCGGCCGCTGGGCGGGGCCAGTACGAGGGGCTGTTGGCCAGTGTGGCCGCGCGCCCAATCGCCCACGTAGCGTTCGAGGTAGCCGATCGCCACCGGCAGACCCTTGTGGCCTCGGATGCACAGGACCTCGCATTGGGTTTCCTGGGGACAGACCCGGCCGGTGACGCCCGGCAGCGCGTTGTCACTTAACATGCTTTGGGCCGCGCCGGCCAGGTCCCCTTCCGAGAGGAGGGCCACAAAGCGCGGGATGTCCACCATGACGGGGCAGCCCGCGACGCACTTCGGGTCCCGGCATTGGAGGCAGCGCTCGGCTTCGAGCAGGGCGACCTTCTCCGGCAGGCCCAGGTTGACCTCCTCGAAATTCGCATTGCGGATGAGCGGGTCCTGCTCCGACATCTTCTGGCGGTCGATGGCCAGGCGCTGTTTAGTGGTGGGTTTGGACACGGAGGGCGCTTTGGAGTTATTCTGCATCGGCCATCAATCCTCTCAAGCCAGGCCGATTTTGCAGGCGCCCGCTTCGCAGGCGGTGAGGGCTTGTTGTTCAAATTCGCGATAGGTGGTCAATCGGTCCATGAGGAGGTCAAAGTCCACGAGATGCCCGTCGAATTCGGGGCCGTCGACACAGGCGAACTTGGTTTCATTGCCGACCGCGACGCGGCAGCCGCCGCACATTCCGGTGCCGTCCACCATCACGGGGTTGAGGGAGACGATCGTGCGAACCTTGAGGGGCCGGGTGAGGTTGACGACGGCGCGCATCATGGGCACCGGGCCGACGGCATAGACGACGTCGGCGCCTCCCTGGGCCAGGATGTCCCGGGCGGCATCGGTCACGAAGCCGTGGCGGCCGTAGCTGCCGTCATCGGTGCAGACGATGACTTGGCCGAGGCGGCGGAGCTCGGATTCGAAGATGACCCATTCGCGGGAGCGGCCGCCGATGATGCTGAGCACCGGCACGCCCCGTGCATGAAGACCCTGGGCGATGGGGTGGACGACGGCGGTGCCGACGCCGCCGCCGATACAGAGGGCGCGGCCGGAGGCGACCAACTCGGTCGCATGGCCGAGAGGGCCGGCGATGTCCGTGATGGCCTCCCCGGGCTCGAGGGCGGTCAATTCACGCGTGCTCTTGCCGACCGCCTGGATGACCAGGGCGATCGAGCCGGCGTCGGGATTCGCATCGGCAATGGTCAGCGGGATGCGCTCGGCGCCCTCACCGCGCCGGACAATGACGAACTGGCCGGGCAAGCGGATTTGCGCGATGCGGGGCGCCAGGACGTCCAGGCGCGTGACATTCGGGCTGAGGGGGGTCTTGGAGAGGATTCTGTGCATGGGGGAATGGGGGCGAATCAGACCCAAGCCGGAGAAAACCGACAAAGGTTCCGACAAAGGTTCCGACAAAGGTTCCCGACAAAGGTTCCGGTGGGGCGGGTTTTTGGGAGAGGCCAGACCGGGGACTGAAACACGTCCCGAGCGGCACGCACTGAGCGCACGGCCACGAGGAATGGCAGATGCGAAACGGACTCTGTTTGCAGACACATAAGCGGTTACCAGGGTGCGAATTAATTGGGCCGCCGTCAACTCGGATACGTTTGCCAAAGCAAGGCCTCAGTGACCGCCGGGGTTCCAACCACGGATGGACCCCGGATAAACACAGATAACGCCCAAATCCGTGTCCATCCGTACTACTATCCATAAAAGTTTTCGCAGCCTGCGCAAGTTCCCTGTACGCCGGTAAAAAGTGGGAGGCCGTCTTGGGGAATTCGGAGCGCCTATTTAACCGCAGAGACGCGAAGAACGCAGAGATTCGTTTCGTTTGTCTTCTCTGCGCTCTTCGCGTCTCTGCGTTTTCATTGCCTCTCCGAAAGCCCCCACGGCTTCCCGAAGCAGTTCCGACGCCCCTCCACCACGCTCTCACGCTCGACGCTCTCACGCTCCACGCTTGGGTTGCGGCTTCGCCGCGCTGGGTCCATCCGTGGTTTAAAAAGATCCAAGCCCCGCCATCACTGACCCATTACTTGCCAAAACCGTCGGTGGGGGCCGGGTGAGCCATTGGGGCGAGACATACTGCGCACCGCACGATTGTCCCTAATCGGGCTTCGGCGATCTGAAGGGCAAAGTGAGAGTGAAGGTGGCGCCGTGGCCGAGGCCGTCGCTTTGAGCGCGCAGGGAGCCGCCGAGTTCGTGGGCGGCGAGGGCACCGCTGTGGAGGCCGAAGCCGTGGCCGTTGCGGCGGGTGGTGAAGCCCTGGGCGAAGAGGCGGGTGAGATTCTCGGCCGCGATGCCGATGCCGTTATCGATGACCTGGATTTCCGCCTGGCCGTCAGCGGTGCGGCGCACCCGCAAGGTCAGGAGCTTGCGCGGGGATTGGGATTCGCTCAAGGCGTATTTGGCGTTGCGAATGAGGTTGATGAGGATCTGGAGGACCTTGTGTTTATCGACCAGGAACTGGGGCAGCGGCTCGATGTCATGACGGTACTCGATGGTGTGCCGCTCCAAGGCGGCGGCGTTGATCTGGATGGCGTCCTCGATCAACTGGCTGATCTCGGCCGGTTCCTGGACGCCGATGACCTGGGCATAGCTCTGCTGGCGGGCCACGATCTGGTTGACATGGTCGACGTGCTCGCGCAACTGGCCGAGTTCGCGCAGCAGAGAGCTCTTTTGGGCGTCGAAGTTTTCGTGGACGCCGGCCAGGTACTCCGGAATGTGCTTGCCCCGGGGGTCGGTGGTGAGGAAGTCGTCAAGCCGGCCCGCGTTTTCCCGGAGCAGCGGAGGGATGCGGGCCAGGTTCTGGAAACTCAACAGTTTGATCGCATCGATGACCACGCTGCACGAGACATTGATGCTGTTGAGAGCGTTTCCAACATTGTGCAACACGTCGGTGGCGACCTCCGCCATGCCGGCCAGGCGGGAGGTTTCCACCAGCCGCTGGTGTGCCTTTTCCAGCTCGCCTTCCGTCAGTTTGAGGGCCGTAACGTCTTTCGAGATGCCGAAGGTGCCGATGATCTCTCCGGCGGCGTCGCGCCAGGGCATCTTGCTGGTCAAGGCCCAGGTGACATGGCCGTCGGGGTGGGTTTCCTTCTCGATCTTTTCGATGATCGGCTTGCCGGTGCGGAGGATCGCCTGCTCATCCTCCAGGGCCGGCCTGGCATGCTGCTCAGCGAACAGGTCGGCATCGGTCTCGCCAACGATGCTTTCGGGGGACATCCCGTGAAAGACCCCGAAGGACTTGCTCAAATGGACAAAACGCGACTGTCGATCCTTGAAGTAAATCCGGTCGGGAATGTTATCCAGCAGCGTGCGGAGGAGTTCCCGTTCGTCGGTCGGTTTCTCCTCCGCCTGGTCGAGCGCCGTTACGTTCTTGGAAATGGCGAAAGCGCCACTGAGGCCGCCCTTGCGGGCTGGTAAAGGCCCGTCTGCATCCGCCCCGTTTTGCTCGGGAGGAACCAACTCGCCGCCGGGCAACCGGTTTTCCTCGACGCCCGGCATCGACGCCGGGCACTGCACCGCGCACTGTTCTTTCATAACTATCGCTTGAACTACTCAGGCCGAGAGCAACGACCGTGTGGCCGGTTTCAGAAGTGCAAGCAGCGATTGTGCCAAGCAAAGGACGCCACGAGCGCAAAGAAGGAAACGCGGATGCACCCAGCCCCGAGGCAAAAAGCAGGCCGGCGGTACGCCAAGTGCTTCACGGGACACTGCGGCGATTTACCGCCGGAAGAATTGAACCTGAGGGCCGGGTGCCAGACACCCTGGCCGCCTGCAACCCAAGCTTTCTCTACAGTGAAGCGCCAAAGAGCCGATAAGGGAACATGCGAAACGTCTCCGTGGGGGCCGGATCACTCCCGGTGTGGCCCCTCAGGATGGCCAGCCGGGAAGTGTCGGTTGGCCCTGCCCAGGCCGCCAGTGGCTGGCAGTGTGCGGCTCGCGGATCATGAGAATCAAAGTCGTGTCTAGGCTGGCGAATGTTACATCGACTGTCTCGAAAGTGGACGGGCCGCCTGGCCTCCCGTGTCGCAGGGGGGTAGCCGTTTGCCTATCGGCTTGCCTGGGCTGGTTGGCGGTTGAACAGGGCCAGAATGTCCCGGCCCAGGAGGTGACAAATTTCGCGGGTTTCTACAGCTTGCCGCGCGAGCAGGCGGAGAAGGGCGTGCCAATTCGCGTGAAGGGGACCGTGCTGTGCTACGACCTGGAATTTGGCCAAATGTTTGTCCATGACGGGGCTGAGAGCCAGTATTTCGATCCGCGGGCATTTCCAGGGAAACCGGGCGTGAGTGAGTATGTTGAGATTACGGCTCGGAGCGGGTTTGGCGGCAAGGGCTTGGCCTTGACGAACCTGAGCCTGAGGGAGTTGGGGCGAACGAACTTGCCGGCGGCCAAGACGCTCGGAGTATCCGCTCTGGCCAGTGATCAGGGCCAATGGGTGGAAACCAGCGGGCAGGTGCGAGCGGCGGAAATAAGCCGCGGACGGCTGGCGTTGGTCGTCGAGGACCAGGGCCGCGACTGCCACGTTTTTGTGATGGGCCCGCCGGCAGCGAATGACTGCAAACGGTGGGTGGGTTGCAAGGTCCGGGTGCGCGGGATTAACACCAGCAAGCTCCAGGAGGGGCGGCTGGAGTCGGCGGAGCTGATGGCGCCCGGGCTCGAGGACGTCAGAATCGAAGGGGGGACGAGCCTGGATTTGGCAACGATGCCAGTCGTGTCCATTGACGCCCTGTTGAGCCGCGAGTTGGGCGACTGGACCAATCGCCCGGTCCATATCAACGGCATACTGTCCGCCTACAAGCCCGGTCAATATCTGGTTGTCAAGGGCCCCTCGGGCGCCATCCGGGCGGAGATCACGCAGGTGGACGAGACGCAACTGGACCAACGGGTGGATGTTTGGGGTTATTTGGCGGTTTCGCCGGGAGAAGCGTTCCTCAGATACGGGTGCTTCGAGGTGGCGCGTCCGGCCCTCGGCTCCGTGGAGGCTTCGTTTGCCGGGGCGCCCGGAGCCGAGAAGAGTGCGAACTCGAGAGTGTTGACTCGCATTGGGGAGATTGCGGGGTTGAAGCCGCAGGAGGCGGCGCAGGGGCTTCCGGTGCGAGTGCGGGGAGTGCTGACGTACGCCGATTCGGGATGGCGAAGCGGGTTCATCCAGAACGGGAAGGACGCCGTGTTTGTGAGCCTGAGCCAAGCGGACGCGCGGGCGGGGGATTGGGTGGAGGTGACCGGCCAGACGGAGCCGGGGCGGTTTAGGCCGCAGGTGCGCGCCTCGGCAATCGAGGTGATGGGGCGGACAAATTTGCCGGCGACGGTGGCAGTGGACCTGCAGGACCTGGCCACAGGCGCGTTGGATGCCCGGTGGGTCGAGATGGAGGGAGTGGTAAGGCGGGTCAACTTCGAGGAGGGCCATGCGCAATTGAGCGTGATGACCCGGCAGGGGCGGTTTCGGGCAACGGTGCCTGGCCTGGAGCAGGGGCAGGCGCCGAGCCACCTTGTGGATGCGTTGATCAGCGTGAGGGGCGCGTGCGTCTCGGAATTGAACGGCCGGGGTCAGTTGAGCGGCATCACTTTGTGTGTGCCCGGCCTGGATCAGATTCGGGTGCTCGAGTCCGTCGGGACCAACGCGTTTGAGGCCCCCAGCACGCCCATTGGGTCGGTGGCCGCGTTTGACCCGGAGCGGTTGGCGGGACGGCGGGTCAAGATCAGCGGGACGGTCACGGCGCTGGCGCCCGGCGAAGGTTTCTTTCTCCAGGACAGTTCCGGGGGGATTCAGGTAGAGACGCCCGAGGAGCGCGGGGTGGGCCCTGGGGACAGGGTGGAGGTGTTGGGTTCCCCCAGGCTGGGCAACTTTTCGCCCTGCCTGGAGGAAGTCAATTATCGCCGGGTTGGCACGGGTCTCTTGCCGGCGGCGCGCAAGACGACGGCCGAGCGAATCCTGGCGCGCGGGACTGAGGATGCAACGGTAGTCGAATTGGAGGCCCGATTGTTGCAGCCGGTGGCGCGCTCGGCGCGCCCGAGGCTGTTGCTGCAAGACGGCCCGATTACTTTCACCGCCCAATTCAGGACTTGGATTGCCGCCAGGGAGCTGCCTGATTTCAGGCCCGGGAGCGTGCTTCGGCTCAAAGGCGTCTGCTCAATCCAGGGCAATGAGTCACGCGAGCCAGAGGGCTTCCGGCTGCTGCTTTCGGGTCCGAAGGACGTCGTCCTGGTCATGGCCGCGCCGTGGTGGACGCCGCGGCATACGTTGCTGCTGGCAGGCGGGTTTGTACTGGCGCTCGTGCTGGCGCTGGGCTGGGTGGCCTCACTGCGACGCCAGGTCTATGCCCAAACGGAGCTCATTCGGCAGAGACTGAAAGAAGGCGCGCGGCTTGCCGAATCTCTGGCGCGCGAGAAGAGCCTGCTGGCAACTCTATTCGACCACCTGCCGGAGATGGTATTCATAAAGGACCTGCAAGCGCGCTTTGTGCTCACCAACCGGGCGCACATGGAGTTTTATGGACTATCGCAAGCTGAGTTGCTCGGCAAATCGGGCCATGACCTCATGCCGGCCGAGATGGCGCGACGTTTTCAGGAGGCAGACGACCGGATTCTGAACGGGGGTCTTGCGAAATTCGAGGCCGAGGAACCGGCCATGAACCGGGACGGAGACCTGAGATGGCTAGCGGTGACGAAGGTGCCGTTGAAAGAGGACACGGGCAAGGTGATCGGATTGGTCGGGATGGCTCGTGACACTACGGAGTCAAAGGAGGTGCAGAAGGAGTTGGTGGAGACCTCGAGGCGGGCCGGCAAGGCCGAGGTCGCCAGCAGCGTATTGCACAATGTGGGCAATGTGCTCAACAGCGTGAATGTCTCCGCGAGGCTGCTGGTGGAACAATTGAACACCTCCAAGCTTCCCAACCTGGCGCGGGCGGCCGGGCTGATAAACGAGCACTCGGCGGACCTGGCGCAGTTTCTGACGGGCGATGCGAAGGGCCGGCGGTTGCCGGCTTACCTGGCGGAATTGTCAGCGCGTCTGGCGGAAGAACGGCAGGCGCTGCTCAAGGAGGTCCACTCCCTGAGCGGGAACATCGAGCACGTCAAGGAGATCATCCGGATGCAACAGGGTTACGCCAGGGCGATGGGCACAGCGGAAACGGTCCGGGCGATGGACCTGGTCGAGGACGCTCTGCGGATGAACGCGGACGTGCTGACGGCGTGTTACATCCGCATCTCGCGTGAATACGACCCCGGAGTGCCAAGCCTCACGGTCGAAAAGCACAAAGTCTTGCAGGTGCTGGTGAACCTGATTCGGAATGCGCGGTTTGCCTGCGACGACTCGGGCCGGGCGGAGAAGCGGCTGACGGTCAAGGTTGCCAACGGCGGGGACAAAGTGAGGATCAGCGTGTGCGACAACGGGGTGGGGATACCGGCGGAAAACCTGACGAGGATCTTTAACCACGGGTTTACGACGCGCAAGGACGGCCACGGCTTCGGGCTGCACAGCGGGGCGTTGGCGGCCAAAGAGCTGGGCGGGGCGCTGCTGGCCAAAAGCGACGGGCTGGGCCACGGGGCCACTTTTACGTTGGAATTGCCCGTGCAACGCCCCTGACGGAGATATGCAACTCGAGTCAACCCAGAACCGACGGCGAGTTCTCATCATCGATGACAATCGTTCGATCCATTCGGATTTTGCCAAGATCCTCGGCTGCGGCAGTCGGACTCAGGACAGTCTCACCAGCACGGAGATCGAGTTGTTTGGGCCGCAGGCGCCCCAGGAGCCGCGACGCCTGGCTCTCGACTTGAGTTCGGCCTTTCAGGGTGAGGAGGGCCTGCGGCTGGCGCGCGAGGGGGTTGCGGCAGGGAATCCGTTTACCCTTGCCTACGTGGACGGGCGGATGCCGCCGGGCCTGGACGGGATCGAGACCACCGCACGGCTATTGGAAATCGATCCGGACCTCCAGGTGGTTCTCTGCACGGCCTATTCCGACTATTCCTGGGTGGAGATGGCGCGGAGGCTGGGGAATTCGGACCGCGTGGTGATTCTCAAGAAGCCGTTCGACGGCATCGAGGTGATCCAGCTAGCTCATGCGCTCAGTCGAAAATGGCTGGTAAGCCGCCAAGCTGAAGCCAGGATGGCCGATCTCGAATCGATGGCCGCCGAGCGCACTGCCCAATTGCGAAGCGCGCACGATCAGATCGAACACGAATTTCAAAAAAGAGCCAAAGCGCAGGAGGCGTTCCGGGTCATCTTCCAAGCCAGCACCATCGGGATTGCATTGCTCGACGATTGCGGCCGCTATGTGGACGTTAATCGTGCTTTCGAAGCACGTTTCGAGCTAGCGGTGGACCAACTCGTTGGGAAGAATTCCGCGGAACTAGACGCTGATAGTCAGCGCACCATGCGGGCATTCCATGAGGCGATCGATCGAAAGGGAGACGTCGAGGCCCAGGAAATCATTTACGAAGGCAGGACTCGCCGGCGCACCGGTTTGTTGTGGACTCGGGTAGTCGAAATCAATGACCGCACCCACCGGCTATGTCTGCTGCTGGATATCACGGACCGCAAAGAAATGGAAGAGGAGTTGCGGCGGGCCCGCATCGAAGCAGAAGCCGCGGCAAGAGCCAAGGCTGAGTTCTTGGCTAATATGAGCCACGAGATCCGCACGCCAATGAACGGAGTTCTTGGGTTCACGGGTCTGACGCTGCGAACCGAACTAGC
>Ga0209517_10007705_pt1 | contig 12805 bp, 9 predicted proteins | sample PeaSoiMetSII2010_FD_187695 | JGI IMG/M metagenome (GOLD analysis project Ga0209517, IMG submission 187695) | Peat soil microbial communities from Weissenstadt, Germany - SII-2010 (SPAdes) (version 2) | ecosystem: Environmental > Terrestrial > Soil > Wetlands > Peat | place: Germany: Weissenstadt...
CGGAAGTAGCCGCCCGCCTCAAGCAACTCGGCCTGCCGCTGCCGGCGGCGCTGGGCATCTTCAGCGGCTTCGGTGACTTCGCCCGCCTGGGAGACTCGATGGCGCTTTACGGGCTACGCGGTTTCAGCGGCCATCTCGATCCGCCGAAGCCCGGCCCGCATGATTCGGAGTATGCCGCCTCCACTGATCTCAAAGACCCGGTCCTCTCGCCCATCTTCGGCGACCTGCACGGCCTGCCGCCCACCCTCTTCATCACCAGCGGCCGCGACCTGCTGCTCAGCGGCACGGTGAATCTGCACCGCGCCTACCTGACCGCCGGTGTAGACGCCCATCTCGTCGTCTTCGAGGCCCTGCCACACGCCTTCTGGTACGACCCCATGCTCCCGGAAGCCATCGAAGCCAACCACACCATGGCCGACTTCTTCGTGAAGCAGCTGAACAAATGAAGGCCCGAGGGACCACTTGAATTCCATCAGGTCCGTGCCTCACAAGTCGCGGCAATCCAAGCCAGGACCAAGCCTTCCGGCCGCCTTGAAAGGACAGGGATTCGGGTGAGTTTTGTATCAGGGCACGACTTCAGTCGTGCCGCAACCGCCGCAAGATAAGAGGTGGGCCTTAGCCCCTGAGGGATGCTTTTCGTGAACTCCGCCCGGCCCATCGCCCGCATCGCCGCAACCAACTCCAGGACCGAGGAGACCCGGCGCAAGGCACGGCAGACACCCCATCGAATTCAGGCCCTGAGACAGGTACGCATTGCAGTCAGGACCCAACAGGGCTTTCATTCGCTTTTTATTCGCTATAATATGTCTATCCTGGTTCGGACCACCAATGGGCCCAGAGTTCCGCGTTAGTATGGTAGCATCCGGGGGCGGCAATGCTGACTAATCAACAACTTGCGACAATGACGGTGCGCAACGTGATCTTCCATGACGTGCCGAACAACCGGGGCGACGGGGGTACCGGTGTGGTCTTAGCGACCGACCCGACACAGATCGACGCCCCGCGACGCCGGCTACTCACCGCAAAGCTTACGAAGGTATTGGACTCTCGCTCGGCATACGGGATCAAGTTCGCCGACGGGACGAGCTCCCCCGTGCCGGGGGAGGCCCGAGTCTACACGAGCCAAGGATACAGGGAGGCGCACTTCGTCGCTTTGTCGCAGCGCCTAGCGACCCAACATCACCAGGTCCAAAACCGGACGATTTCGCCGGGGCTCCTGTGCGTCATTGATATCGTTGTTGACGGCAGACACGGCCTGATCATCATGAAGCTTGAGCGGGAGCAGGGTGCGCAACTTGAACTGGAGCGCAGCCGCGACGGACGGATACAGTTTGCCATGTCTGTCTTGGAGAATCTAGTGCTGACGGACGGCACCAAGCTGTTTAAGACCGCGGCGTTTCTTCGGACCGGGCCCGGAGATGACGACTTCGACATGAGCGCTTGTGATAGCCAGCATCGCGTTCTGGACAGTACAGAGATGGCACGCTTTTGGCTCTCATACCTCGGTTGCACCGTGGAGGAAGATGCTCGCGTCACGACGTCAAAATTCTTCAATACCACCGTCGAGTTTGCGAACACGCATGTGACTGATCTCGCGGATAAAACGCATATTTACGAGAGTCTGAACACCGAGCTCCGATCAAACAAACGAGAAATCATCCCCCGCGACTTCGTGCGGGACTTCGTCCCGCAGGACCTCCAAAGACCCTGCATTGAATTCTTTCAGGAGCGGCATGTGCCCCTTCGCACGTTTGTAAAGGATGTCGAGGATGTTCGCGGTGCCCTGCGGAGGCTCACCTACGTCAGCGAAGAGGGCGTACGGGTATCGGTTCCTGAAGGCCAGAACAACCTGGTCGAGGTCGACGAGGAGCGGATTGTGGTCAACGACCGTCTCAAGTCGGTGGGCAGATCATGAACGCAATCGAGGACGCCCGTGTCCGATGGATGCAGGAGCGCCCCAAGCACGAGGAATTCGCCGGGGAGATGGCTGCGCGCATAAAGGGCATAGTCAGCGGTGCGGGTATATCCGCCCAAGTCTCCGCGCGGCCGAAGGAGGTCCACAGTCTAGTAAAAAAACTCCTAGCCAAGCCCCGTCTGAATTACGAGAGTCTGCCCGATAAGGTTGGGGCGCGCGTTGTCGTGAGGTATCTTCACGAAACGACGCAGGTGCTTGAACTTGTGGGCGAGCATTTTGCAATTGGAAATGTCGACGACGCATCAAAGCGGTTGGACGTCGATCGCGTTGGGTACCAGGGTATCCATGTCGATGGGCTGGCCTTGAAGCCGCAGGACGAGCTGCAGGCCGAATTCCCGGCCGGGGAATTCTTTCTGGAGCTTCAATTGCGCACCCTATCGCAACATCTTTGGTCCGAAATCTCTCACGACAGCTTCTACAAGAACGACGCACTCGTGCAGCAGCTGCCGGCAGACCTACGCCGGCGCGTGAATCTCATGGCAGGCCAGGTCGAAGTCGCCGACCGGGAGTTTGAGCGTATGCATACCGAGATCCCTGCGGACCCGGCAGTAAAGCTCTTCAAGTCGCTCGAGCCGCTCTATTACATGCTATCGGCAGAGCGACCAAACGTGGAACTCTCCATGGAAGTTATCCGCCTACTGCTGCCGATGTACGGCCTCGGCGCGCAGGTGGAGTCCATCTCACAGCAGATACTGGATCGCTTCCGGGGTTCGGAGAAAATGCTTAAAATCGTGTATTCAAATCCTGATAACCTGAGGACGGACGCCGCCGCGTTCCTATTCCAGCCCGAAGCCGTGATGATTTACGACTGCCTTCTAATTGATCGCGATCAAACGCTGAAGTGCTGGAATCAGAAATTTCCCAGCGAGGAGCTTGAAAGAGTGGCCACCGTCTTTGGGGTGTCCCTCGTCTAGCCCAGCAATCGCCAATGAGCTCGATGCGCGGCACACCGGTCAAGGCTCACAATGACCTTACCGGGTGCCTTATCTTCGCGCTTTTTCTGGCGCAAGGACGGAAGACCACGGTCCCCTTGGCGCGCAAGCGCCGTCTGCCCCACAGCTGGTGACGGCGGGGGTTTGCAGATAATTACCCTCTTCTGGCGCACAATGGGTTTGAAGAGGAAAAGCGGGGCAGACCCGTTGCGCCTGGGCCGCGAAACCGGGCAAAAACCATCGCGGCGAAAGGCAGTTTTCCGGCCCTGTACCCCCACCCCCATAAGCGCTAAGATAAGACTTCGATCTGTGGTCGTCGTCTTCGATGTGGTTCGCTGAGTGCGGCTGTGATCTTGTTCCATTGGGCGGGTGGCCCACCCTTTGATTCTCCACAAAAGCGAGGGTGCCCCATCCTTCCGCAGTCGTATCGCGGAAGGGTGGGAGAGCACGAACTTTTATCGTCATACCCGGTGCCGGATCTCCCATGCCTGGTCCGCCACGGCGGAAGACCTGGGACGGCCAAGCACCGGAGGCTGGTAGGGGCACCCACAAATCCCCTGGCGCGCAAGCGCCGTCTGCCCCACCGCAAGTGGTTGCAGATCATTACGTCCCCTTGGCGCACAATGGGTTTGAAGAGGAAAAGCGAGGTAGACCCGTTGCGCCGTCCATCTGCAAGCCCGTGCGATCTGTCCGCCGGAATGCCTGAGTTTTCGCCGTCCTTTCTCCCTCCCCGGGTACCCCCCCCCATTTTCGTCCCAACCCCTTGAAAACAGGCAGGTTACGCAAAAAATGACCCCCGAATCGCGCCTAAATTCAAGAAAATAAATGACTTATTCTGCTAGAATTCTAGCCTCATTGAAAAAACAAAGGACTTACGGGTTGCGCGGCCTGTAGAACTCCCCGTTTTGGGCGGATTTCCCTCCCTCTTCCAGTCCACCGCGCGCCTCTGCAACACGGCCGTCCATCCCCGCAAATCCGGATTCGCCAACCCGTCCGTACCGCACCGGCTCCGCCCGTCCCAAAAGCAAACCTGCGGAGAAAACGGGAAACCTCCGCTTGCAAACCGCCGATTCAGCCGGCTTTCCGGTTGAGCGGCCGCTCCATCCGCCTTAGCGTCCAAAAAGGGAGATCGCCCAGGCCTCGCTCCGCCGTCCTGCGCGCCACCTCTCCGAGCGACGCACAGACACCAATGGCGACCCAGCAAGCACAGACAGACGCCGAAGGCCTCGCCGGCAGGCTGACCGAGGTGGCGCTCGGCTACCAGAAGACGCTCAGGGAGAACTCGCGCCATCAGCAGGCTCTGGTGGGCATGAGCCTGGTGGCGCTGGCCAGCCGTCAGCCCGAAGCCGCCGTGAAGATGGCTTCCGCAGCCGTGGAAGTTGCGCCCCGCATGGGCACAGCCTGGGTCGCGCTCGGCCAGGCCTTCAAGGCCGCCGGCCGCATGGAGATTGCCGAGAGCGCCTACGCCCAGGCCATTCGCCTGGACGGAATGAACGAGTTGGCGCGGCTAGGCCTGGGTGAGCTCAAGGTCGCGACAGGGCGGCCCGAGGAGGCTGTTCAGGAGTTTGAGCTGGCCCTGTGCCGCAATCCCGCCCTGGTGGCCGCCCACCTGGGTCTGGGCAATGCGCTGGCCCTTTCCGGGCGCAATGAGGAAGCTCTCGACCGCTACCAGCAGGCCCTGGCCCTCCGCCCGCGCCTGCCCGAAGCCGAGTTTGCCGCCGGTTTTGTCCTGGCCCGGCTGGGAAGGCCCAAAGAGGCTGAAGTCCGCTACCGCCGCGCCCTCGTCCTGCGGCCCGAGTTTGCCGCCGCCTGGATGAATCTTGGCAGCCTTCTGCGCGAACAGGGCCGTGAGGTCTACGCCGAGGCCGCCCCGCTGCGGGCCGTCGAACTGCGCCCGGACCTGGTGGCAGGCTGGATCAATCTGGCCATGCTCGAACGCGAGCGCCGCCGTCCCGCCAAGACCGAGGCGCATCTGAGCAGGGCCTTTGCCCTGAACCCCGAGCAGGTCGAAACGCACATTGCCTGGTGCCAGTTCCGCGCCGCGGAGAAGGACCTGGCTGGCGCCTGGGGCTGGCTGCGCTGGGCCCTGGCGCGCGAGCCCGAGCAGCCGGAAGCGGCAAACATGCAGGGCATCCTGCTCCACACCGAGGGCCGCTTTGCCGAGGCGCTGGAGGCCTTCGAGCGGGCTGAGTCCCTGGGCCACAACGCCGCCGCATCCAACCGCGGCAACACGCTGCTCGATCTGGGTCGCATGGACGAGTCCTTGCAGGCCCACGGGAAGGCCGTCGAGACCGATCCCTACCATCCCGGCTCTCGCTACAACCTTGCGCTTACCCAGCTGCGGCTGGGCGACTGGCAGCGCGGCTGGCCGGGGTACGAGGCCCGCTGGCGCTTCCGCGAGGTCCATCGCGCCCCGCGCATCTTCCGCCAGCCCCGCTGGCAGGGCGAGCCCCTCGAGGGCCGCCGCATCCTGCTCCACGCCGAGCAGGGTCTGGGAGATACCATCCAGTTCTGCCGCTATGCAACCCTGATGGCTGCGCGCGGCGGAACGGTCATCCTGCAAGTGCAGCCGCCCGTCGAGCCCCTGCTGCGTTCTCTCGCCGTGGTGCGCGCCGGACAGGCGGAGACCGCTCTGCTGGGACAGAAGCCGCCGGAGTTCGACCTGGAATGTCCGCTGCTGAGCCTTCCCGCCGTCTTTGCGACCACCCCGGACACTGTTCCCTGGGCTGGCGCTTATCTCGGCGCCGACCCGGAGTTGGCGATCGACAAGCGATTGAAGTATCCCTGCGTGCGCCCATGCTCTCAGCCTGCCGGGGAGTCTTTGCGCGTGGGCCTGGCCTGGGCCGGCAATCCCCGCTACAAGGCCGACCACCAGCGCTCCATGGAGTTGAAAGCGCTGCTCCCTCTCTTACGTGCCCCCGCCGTCACTTGGATTTCCCTCCAGAAGGGGCCTGCCGCCGGCCAGCTGTCTGCTCTTCCCGGCAATCTCTTCGTCTGGGACGCCTCCAGCCGCGACCGCGACCTGGCCGAGACAGCCGCCCTCATGGCCACGCTCGACCTGGTCATCACAACGGACACTTGCATCGCCCACCTAGCCGGCGCCATGGCCAAGCCGGTCTGGATCCTCCTCCCCCACCTAGGCGACTGGCGCTGGATGCAGCTGATCGAAACCACCCCCTGGTACCCCACCGCACGCCTTCTGCGCCAGCCCTCGCCCGGCGACTGGGCCAGCGTGGTCAGCCGCGTCCTCGGCGATCTTACCGCCCTTGCCGGCCCTGACGGCCAAGCGACGCATTGGCCGGCTCACAGCAATACCCGACCCTCCCAACCCCTCTCAGCCGGACTCTCCATCCGGTCAAAAAGAAATCTCAAAATACTCTTGACAATCGTTACTCCATAAATTAGAGTACTCCTAAATGAAGACAACTCTGGAATGAATCAGGGCCTTCAAGGAGACTTCCACCATGGCAAACATCGAAGAACAGGAACTGAAAGACAGGCTCACCCTGATCGAATCCATGATCGCAGAAGGCCGGCGCACCACCGAGAGCTGGGGCTGGGTCTTCGTCCTGTGGGGCGTAGCCTACTACATCGCCATCGCCTGGGCCAATTGGGGACGGCCCTCCCTCGCCTGGCCTGTCACCATGATCGTCGCCAGCGTACTCACGGGTGTGCTCGCATCACTGAACGCCAGTAGGCAACCTGGGACAACCGTCGGCCGCGCCTTGATGGCCATCTGGATCGCCATGGGCGTCACCACCTTCTGCCTTATGCTCTCCCTGGGCATTACCCACCGCCTCGATTCCCACATCTCCGTAGCCGTCGTCGGTGCCATGCTCGGCACCGCCAACGCCGCCTCCAGCATCATTCTCAAATGGAAGATGCAGTTCGTCTGCGCCGTGGTCTGGTGGACCACCATGGTCGCCGCCCTCTTCACCTCTGAAAACCTCACGGCCATCATTTTTCTGACCGCCATCTTCCTCTGCCAGATCGTATTTGGAATCTATGGGATGGTCTGCGAGTCACGCAGGAACAGGGCCAGTGAGGCCCGCCAAGGGGCCTCCCATGCCTGAGCTGCCGGAACTGAATCCTGTCATTCACGGCAAGCTGCGGCTGGCACTGCTCAGCCTGCTTTCGGGGGTGGAAGAGGCGGAGTTTACCTGGCTGCGCGCGAAGACCGGCTCGACCGACGGCAACCTGGGCGCGCAACTTCTCAAGCTCGAGGAAGCCGGCTACCTGACCGTCGAGAAAAAGTTCGTTCAGCGCAAGCCGCAGACCCTTTACCGCATGACCGAAACCGGCCGCCAGGCCCTTACCGCATACGTTCAAGCGCTGAAGCAACTGCTCGGCGCCGCCATCGAAAACTGAGACTTCCACAGACGGCTGACATTTCCGATTTCCGACCCTTCAAGGAGTAAATCGATGAAAGACATTCGGACCGCAAATCAGCTCAGCGGCCGAGCCATCGGAGCGCTGTTCTTCACTGGCTTCGGCGCGCTCTGGCTGCTCCTCTCGCTCTACGCCCGGCAGACGCTCAGCTTGGGCACCGGCCTCGGCGTCCTGCTCGGCGCCGTTGCTCTCGGGTGGAGCGCCGTGCACCTGCTCCGCCAGGCCAGACGCTTCCCCCGCTTGCCCGACAACCCCGCCATGGGGCGCGCCTTCGCATGGGTCAACGGTGTCCAGTGGATCGCCGTTTCCGTTGTGGCCTTCAGCTTCGCGAAGCTCCACATCGACGCCTATGTCATGAGCGCCATCACGGCCATCGTGGGCCTGCACATGTTTCCCCTGGCGCGGCTGTTCCGCTATCCGCTGCACCACGCGACCGGAGCCCTGCTGGTGGCCTGGGCCGCGGCCAGCACCCTGCTCCTGCCCGCCGATCAGCTGCAAGGAGCAACCGCCCTCGGAACCGGCCTCATCCTCTGGCTCAGCGCCGCCGTCACGCTGGCCATCGCGCTGCAGGCCCTCCGCCAACCCGCCCGCCAGTTGGCCTGAAGCCCCGCTGACTCGCTGACTCGCGCGTTTCAGCCTTCCCCGGCCAGGCTGCCTTGCACTCGCTTCATGATCCCCAGGTAGTAGGCCAGGTTGTGGATTGTGTTCAACGTCCCCGAAAGAGCCTCACCGGCCTGCATCAGGTGCCTTAGATAGGCGCGCGAGTAGCGGCGGCAAACCATGCACTCGCAGGCCGGGTCGGGCGGGCCCTGGTCCTCTACATACTTCTTGCCCTTGATGTTCAGCCGCCCCTCGCTGGTAAACAGCAGCCCGTGCCGCGCGGCGCGCGTGGGCAGCACGCAGTCCATCATGTCCACGCCCATGCGCGCATACTGCTCAATCTCGTCCGGGTAGCCCACGCCCATCACGTAGCGCGGCTTGTCGGCGGGGAGCAGCGGCAGAACTTCGGAGATCATTTCGAGAGTCAGCTCGCGCGGCTCGCCCACGCTCAGCCCGCCGATGGCGTAGCCGTCGAAGTCCATCTCCACCAGGCGCTCGGCGCTCTCCCGGCGCAGGTCGCGGTACACGCCGCCCTGCACAATGCCAAACAGGCTCTGTGTCCCGCCGCCCAGTTCTTCGTGCCAGATCACTTCTTCACGGTGAGCAGCGAAGTGCTCGATTGATCGCCGCGCCCAGGCCATCGTCAGCCGCAGGCTTTCCTGGGCTCGGGCGCGATCGGCGGGGTACTCGGTGCACTCGTCGAAGGCCATGGCGATGTCCGCGGCCAGGGCGATCTGCACGTCCATGGAGTGTTCGGGCGTGAAGAAGTGGCTGCTGCCGTCGAGGTGCGAACGGAAGCGCACCCCCTCGTCCGTCACCTTGCGCAACTGGCTGAGGCTGAAGACCTGGAACCCGCCCGAGTCGGTGAGCATGGCCCGCGGCCAGCTGATGAACCGGTGCAGCCCACCCATGCGCCGGATGGCCTCGTGACCAGGCCTGAGGTAAAGATGGTAGGTGTTGCCCAGGATGATCTCGGCGCCCAACGTCTCCAGCACGTCCTGCGCCACGGCCTTTACCGTCCCAGCCGTCCCCACCGGCATGAAGACGGGGGTTTTGACGGCCTGATGGGGCAGGACGAGTTGCGCGCGCCGGCCGCCGGCTTCGGATTGGTGGATGATCTTGAAGGCTAGACTCACTGAACGATTTTATCGGGAGACTCCCATTGGGGGTTGTGCAGTCACAATCCATCGTCTTGCGCGCATCCGTCAGGGCAAGGTACTCTTCGTGTGCACAATCGACACCAGGAAACAGAGTGGAGCCCCATGACACCTATGCTGAATCGCCGCAGCTTTCTCATCGCCGGCGGACTTACCGCGCTCGCTTCGACAAAAGTGCTTGGCGCCAATGACAAGATTCGCGTCGGAGTCGTAGGAGCCGGCGGACGCACGCGCGGCCTGCTCGATGCCGCTGAGAAAGCCGGGGCATACGAGATCGCTGCCGTCAGTGACGTCTATGGTCCGCGGCGCGATGCGGTCAAGGAGAGGTCCAACGGGTTGGCAACTACCCATCTGGATTATCGCGAGGTGCTCGAAAAGGAGATCGACGCCGTGTTCATCGCGTCGCCGGATCACTGGCACGTTCGCATGGCAGTCGATGCATTGGCGGCCGGCAAGGATGTGTATCTGGAGAAGCCCGTGACCCACACCCTGGAAGAAGGCGCAACGCTGACCCATGCGGTTCGCGCCAGCAAGCAGATATTGCAGTGCGGGATGCAGCAGCGCAGTTGGACTCATTTCCGGGATGCCGTGGACCTGATTCAGGGAGGCGGCCTGGGGCGCGTAACCCAGGTGAGGACCTACTGGTGGCAAAACTACCAGCGCCACGGGGTATCGAAGCCCATCGATACGGAGGCGCTCGATTGGAAGATGTGGCTGGGAGGGGCTCCGGAGCAGGCTTTCAGCGAGGAGAAGTTCATCCGCTGGCGCTGGTTTTGGAACTTCGGCGGTGGCGCCATGACCGATTTGTTCACCCACTGGATCGATGTGGTGCATTGGGCCATGAAGGTTGACGCCCCGCGCAACGCGCAGATGCTTGCCGATAAGTACATTTTCGACGAGTGGGATTGTCCCGACACCATTCAGGCGGCTTTCCGCTACCCCGGCTTCGACGTGGTCTACGAGGGCATGATGGCTTCCTCCATCGATGACGGCGGCTTGGAGTTTCGTGGCGCCGAAGCGACCTTGAAGATCAACCGCAGCGGATTCAGCGTGTATCGCGAGGGCGTGGAGAGTGCGCAGAACCCCGTTCTCGCGGCGCACAGCTTCCAGGACGGAACCGTCGCCCACATGGAGAATTTCTTCGAGTGCCTCAAGACGCGCAAGGAGCCGAACGCGCCCGTTGAGGCCGGTGTCGCAGCCGCCCGCGCCGGTCATATTGGCAACCTGGCCTACCTGCACGGCGGTCAGGCCGCATGGCCGCCGAAGGCTTCCGCTTGAGCCGCAGCCGTTTGTGAGATAGGCGGTTGGCCACTATTTTCCCGCGCCAAGCCGGATGAGAAAGCCAACCCGCGCCACGCGCGGCATTCCCAGCGTGGTGGTCGGCGTCTTCGAGTCCTCGATCTGCCGATTCAGCAGGTTTTCCCCGGCCGTGAACAGCTCCAGCCGCTTGCCAAAGTCGTGCGCGGCATAGGCGTCCAGCCGGAAGTACCCATGTAGCAGGTACGTATTGGCCGCATCGTCGAACTGCCTTCCGCTCAGCCTCCCCTGCAGGTTCACCGTCCCCAGCGAGGGCCGGAATGCGCGCACATTCATGGTGGCCAGGTTGCGCGCTACCTCGGGAATCCAGTTGCCAAGGTCCTGGCTGCCCCTGGTCACGGTGGCGTTGGCGAATTGGTAGCCCCCGTCCACCGCCAGCCAGCGCCGCGGGGCCAGCTCAAAGTCCACGGAGACGCCCTTGCTCTCAATCTGCCCCAGGTTCTCCCGGGTGTATTTGGTGCCCGACCCGACGGCCGTAATGGGCCGGTTGACCTGGGTGAGGAAGTAGCTTGTCCGGATGCTGCCCCAGCGCCATTCCGTGGCCACGCCCGTCTCCCACCCGGTGGCGCGCTCGCTCAGCAGATTGCCGTTGGGCAGGGTCAGCTGGCTCCCGACCTGCGTGGCGCGGTAGAGCTCGTTCGCCGAGGGCTCGCGGAAGGCGCGGAAGCCAGAGGCCGAGAGCGCCCAGTGACTGCCAAGCCTGCGCGAGAGGCCCACACGGGGATCGAAGGACCGTTGCCCCTCCTGCGTGGGCTGTGCCGCCGCCGGAACCCAGGCGGTTCCGTTCCACGACAGCACCTGCCCGTCGAAGTTCCGGAACCAGTCCATCCGGCCGGATGCGGTCAGCGTCCATGCCTTGCGCACCCCCATCGCCTCGGCGTAGGCGCCGGAGTCCCTCTGGTGGTCGTGCAGGTTGGTCAACGCGGCCTTCGCTCCATAGGACTGTTCCTGGTCCCACACGCGCACATCGTGGGTGTCGGCGCCGGCCACCAGCAGCAGCCCGGCTCCCAGTGGCTGGCTCCAGTGGGCCACCGCGCCCAGCTCGTTGTCCGGAGTGAGCGAGAACTTGGTGGGGATCTCGCCGTTGCGCAGCGTGGTGGGATTCTCGATGCTGGAAAACGTCTGCCTGTAATGCTCGGTCGACCCGTAGATCCGCGCGACGAGGGATCCGTTGCGCGGCCCCTGCCAGTCGCCCCCGGTCGCGTAGCGCCAGAGGCGGGTCCCGTTGGTCTGGAAGGGCGTTCCATTGTTGCGCGCTTCGTTGAAGCCGGCTCCGCGGGCGAACAGCCTGAGCGCCCCGCGGTCGTGCTCGGCCAGCAGCACTCCGTTCTGGCTGTGCACGTTGCTGGCAATATCCACCGGCCCGCGCTGCGCCGGAGCCTCCTGAATATAGCCATCGGTGCCCACCACGCCGCCCGCGGCCAGCAGCCCCCAGGCGTCGCGCCTGCCTTCGAGCAGCAGGCTGTCGTCGTAGGTGCTTTCGCCGCCGTAGCTCGACCTCAGCTCGCCCCGGTTGGAAGCGGGCCGCGCCGGGACCACGTTGACCACGCCACCGATGGCGCTCGACCCGTATAGATCGCTTGCCCCGCCGCGCACCAGCTCGATGCTCCGGATGGCCAGCTCCGGCTGCTCCTGCCAGTGGACCGTATCGGCAAAGGCATCGTTCAACGGCACATCGTCCTCGGTGATCAGCGTCCGGCTGGCCGACGTGGAACCTAGGGCGCGCAGGCTCATGCCCTGCGAAGAAGGATTGGCCACCAGCGAACTCGACCGCCGGAAAAGCTCCACCCCCGGAAGCTGCCGCATCTCATCGTCCAGCGTGATGGCGGCCGTGGTGGCGAGCCTCTCTTCAGCGAGCTGCCGCGTGGCGACTGGGCTCTCCAGCAACCCCATCGGCGTACGATAGGCGGTCACGGTAACCTGTTCGGTGTTGGCGGCGGGCTCCAGTTGGATGACCTTACCCGATGTCAAACGGACCGTTTTTTCCGCAAACCCCGGTGCCGACACGCGCACCTGGCAGGTATCAAGGCACTCGACATTCATCTTTCCGGTGTCATCGCTGCGCCCCCGCAGCTTCCCAGCGGAATCCCTTGCCGTAGCTCCCGCCAACGCGGCGCCGCGGCTATCGGTTACCGTCACGCTCACTGTAACAGCCACGCTCTCCGCTACTGTCACAGGGGCTTGTGCGCTAACCCGGGCCTGGGTAAACCCCACCGCCCCAAGCGCCAACGCGCCAGCCATCGCTTTGGATTGCAACCACCGCATGGGTCTCGTTTCCGGCCTTCTCGTGCAGGCTGTCCAGCAATTGTGACACAGTTTTCCCAGACCCCGCATCCACCATCCGGGGCGCAATCTCGCAGAGAGGGACTAAGACGAAGGCCCGCTCGGCCAGCCGGGGATGAGGAATCTCCAGCCCCGGCTCGCTGATTTTCAGG
>Ga0209517_10007707_pt1 | contig 12802 bp, 9 predicted proteins | sample PeaSoiMetSII2010_FD_187695 | JGI IMG/M metagenome (GOLD analysis project Ga0209517, IMG submission 187695) | Peat soil microbial communities from Weissenstadt, Germany - SII-2010 (SPAdes) (version 2) | ecosystem: Environmental > Terrestrial > Soil > Wetlands > Peat | place: Germany: Weissenstadt...
GCCCAAGAGAATGGGGGTCCTCCGCCAGGACCAGTTTGCGTTTGATAAATTCCGCGTGATTGACACCGTAATTATGGGCAACGCCACGCTCTGGAAGGCCCTCGAAGAGCGTGAAGTGCTGTACGCCAAGCCGCACGACGACTTGACTCATGACGATGGCATGCGCCTCGGCGAACTCGAGGGCATTGTCGGAGAAGAGGGCGGCTACAGCGCGGAGGCGGATGCGGGCGTGCTGCTCGACGGGCTGGGTATCGAGGCGGAACTCCACGAGCGCAAGATGAGCGAGCTGCAAGGCGGGCAAAAGGTGCGCGTGCTCTTGGCGCAAGCGCTGTTCGGCAGTCCCTCGGCGTTGCTGCTGGATGAGCCCACCAACAACCTGGACCTGGATTCCGTACATTGGCTGAATGAATATCTTTGCGAGTATCACGGCGTCCTGATCGTCATCTCGCACGACCGCCATTTTCTGAACAGCGTCTGCACGCACACCGCGGACATCGACTACCAGACCATCATCATGTACCCGGGTGGCTACGACGACATGGTGCTGGCGAAGACACAGATCCGCCAGCGCATGGAATCGGACAACGCCGTGCGCGAGAAGAAGATCGCCCAGCTCAACGAATTCATCGCGCGCTTTTCCGCCGGCACCCGATCGGCGCAAGCCACTTCCCGGAAGAAAGAGGTTGAGCGCCTGCAGACCTCTGAGCTGGCGAGATCCAACATTCAGCGTCCCTATATTCGCTTTGACACAGTGCGCCCCTCGGGGCGGCTGCCCCTGGAAGTGAAAAAACTTACCAAGTCCTACGACGGATTGAAAGTTATCCAGCACTTTTCGGCGAGCATCACGCGGGGCGAGAAAATCGCGCTGACGGGGCGCAACGGAGCCGGTAAGACCACCATGCTGAAATCGCTGATCCGTAACGCGGGCGAGTTTATTGGCCCAGCCGAGCGGCAGTTTCCCATCGATTCCGGGAATGTCGTCTGGGGCCATGAAGTCACGATTGGATATTTTCCGCAGGATTTCAGCTACACCATTGACAAAAGCAAGGGCATGACGGCGATGGAGTGGCTCTGGCAATTCAATCCACAAGCCCCGCAGGAAGAGATTCGCGCACCTCTGGGACAAATGCTCTTCAGCGGAGAGGATGCGCTGAAGCCTACCTCCGCGCTGTCCGGCGGCGAATGCGCGCGGCTGATTTTCTGCCGCCTGATGATTCAAAAACCCAATTTCCTGGTCCTGGATGAGCCGACAAATAACCTGGACCTGGAAGCGATCAATGCCCTGAATATCGCACTGCAAAAATATGAGGGAACGCTGCTCTTGGTGACCCACGACGAAGATGTGCTGGATGAAGTGGCTACGCGCATCTGGCACTTGAACAACGGTAAAATGGAGGACTTCAAGGGCACCTACGAGGACTTTCAACTTACGGCGCAACGCAAAGCGGGCTAGAGTCTGTTCTGAAGCTGAGCGTTCCGAGGCCAGGATTCCCTCGCGATTCACTCCTTTACTTATTCAACAATAACGCGTGCCAGCGGCGGAATCGCCTACCTAAAAGAGGTACCATTCTGCCCAGATAGGCGAATGCTCGCCTGAGCCGATATGGCCACCGAAGAACCAGATTCGCAGCCAGGAAAAACTACACTCAGTCTCTTCGCGGGGATTCTGGGTGGTGCCTTGATCACGCTCACGTTGGTGGGAATCGCGGTGTGGTTCACCACCGGGATAGGTCTTCTGCGACTGATGGGCGTGGTGAAAGACGGCCATGCGTGGATAAACGTGGACCAGCCCACCGTGGTCCGCCAGATCCAGAAATTGCAGCGGCTGGAAACAGTCAGCTACACCATGGACAAGATCATTTCCGGAGGGCATGACAATCCCTTGCTGCCCAAGTTTCTGGTCAGCGACCGCTTGCTGTTGGTGGTACATGGCGAAGTTATTGCCGGGGTGGACCTGGGCAAGTTGCGGGCCAGCGACGTGGCCGTGAACAATCGGAGGATTTTCGTGCGACTGCCGAAAGCGGAGATACTGGTGACGCGCCTCGATAATGAGAAGACGCGTGTCTACTCGCGCGACACCGGATTGTTTTCTTCGCCCGATCCGAATCTCGAAACACAAGTGCGCCAGGAAGCCGAGCGCCAGTTGCAGCAGGCCGCGCTGCTGGACGGTATCCTGAAATCAGCGGATGAAAACGCGCGCAACTCCGTGCAGAGCATTCTTAATGGTTTGGGTTTCGAACAGATTACATTCCCATAAACCCCGCCCCTCCCTGCTCATTTCCCGGGCGGTATGTTCCTATCGGGGTTTCAGGTCCTTCAACAGGTGATCAACGGCATGCTCGGCCAAGTAAGGCGAAATACTGCGTTGGTTCAATTCCTTGTGGCTGATGGCGCGATATGCCAGCTTTTTCGGATTGCGCAGCGCCAGGTCGAAGACGAATGTGCCTTCATGGAAACGGATGTTTTCGTAGCCGAATCCCGGAGGTCCCCACCCCCATCCGGCGTAGCAGCCAAAGGGGCCGCAAGCCATTCCCGGATAGCCGGGATAAGCCACGGTTGCCGTCTGCGTCTTCACGGCCACATGATAGTCCACCAGGAAATCGGCGGTCGCCGGATCGGTCGTTTGCACCAGTCCCCGCGACTTCAGCGCCCGCTCAATCGCGTCCTGTAATTGCTTGCGGTTCGCTTCCGTGTTCCAGTCACGATTGCTTTCCAGGTGTTGCTGTTGTTCAGGCGGCGGGGCAATCACATCGCGCGAAACCACCGGCCTTCCCTCGGAACTCCGCTTGGCAGCGGCTGGGGGTGGCGTCATGGGGCGCCAGGCCCAGGTCATCCCTTTGGCGACCTTGACATCCGGATCGCGCAGCACTTCTACGTCGTCGTTGCACCCGGCAAGAGCCATTCCCCCTATAAGCACGCCCGTCATAAGAACTGCAGTTTGTACTTTCTTCCCCAATTCCACTGGCTGTACCTCCACACCATATGAAACACCGGACCCGGCAAAAAGTTGGCCGGTTTCCCCAAATGCTTTCAATTGCTCCGGGCAGGGCCCCAATCGGCCGGGGGGAAAACAATAGGCCAGAACTTGGGGGCGGGGCGGGCAAACTCAAACGCAACGTTGTAGAACTCCAGCCCGGCATCGTCGACACGTACCACCCGGCAGGTTTCTTCCATACCTGTTTTGGGATTGTTCAGCAGGAAGGACTGACCCACGTGGAGTTCCGACTGCATTTTCAGCAGGCCACCATGCGCATTGACAACCTGCGTTTTCGCCTCTTCCCGCAATTGGCGACGCTCGACGTCCTCGGCCAGGACGACGACGGTCATGTTGAGCATGACCCGTTCGCTTCTCCTTCGATTCTCTGGCCCTGGCATAGTAAGGAAATCCTTAGGTTGGCATTCTACAGGAAATAACGGGATATTGGACTGTCCCTGAAGCCAGGGCAGATTCTGGAAGGAAAGCGCGACAATGCCGGACAACATGCACCGGGTTAATGTCTTTGGTATGATAGTATTTTGGAAATTCAGCGGCAAAGGGAGAAAATGGAAACACCATCTGAGGCCAAAGTATTGCTGCGTGTCCGTCCTCGCGGATTCTGCGCGGGCGTGGTGCGAGCGGTGGATATCGTGGAGTTGGCGCTGGAAGCCTATGGCGCCCCCGTCTACGTGCACCACGAAATCGTCCATAACACTTACGTGGTGGAGCAGTTAAGGCGGCGCGGGGCGATCTTTGTGGAAGCCATCAGCGAGGTGCCCCATGGGGCTGTGCTGGTGTTCAGCGCACACGGCGTGCCACCCACGGTGCGCGATGAAGCCAAGAGCCGCAGTTTGCGGGTGATTGATGCCACGTGTCCCCTGGTGACCAAGGTGCATATGGAAGCACTGAAGTTTGCCCGCGAAAAGCGCACCATCATCTTGATTGGTCACAGGGATCACCAGGAAATTGTGGGCACTTCCGGCGAAGCTCCGGATCGCACGCTGATTGTGGACTCGGTCGCGGAAGTGGACGCACTCAAGGTCGACGACCCTGATAAGCTGGCGTTCCTCACACAGACGACCCTCAGCCTCTATGATACCCAGGAAATTGTGGCCCGCCTCCGCCAGCGCTTCCCGAACATTATTGGGCCGGCGAGCGATGACATTTGCTACGCCACGCAGAACCGCCAGGAAGCGGTCGAGCAGGTGGCCAAGGATGTCGACTTGATTCTGGTGGTGGGTTCGCAGAACAGCTCAAATTCCAATCGTTTGGTGGAACTCGCGCAGCGCTTGGACATAAAGGCACAGCTTATTGATGCGGCCTCGGACATTGATCCGAAGTGGCTCCAAGGTATTCACCGCGTGGGCTTGACGGCTGGAGCTTCCGCACCCGAGGTATTGGTCGAGCAGGTGAGCGAGCGGCTGGCGCAATTCGGATTCACCGACCAGCGCGACCTGGACCTGATCCGCGAAGATGTCCGATTTACGCTGCCCGCGGAACTCGCCACCATCGCGCCCGCGCCGCGCCGCTAATTGGCGCGCGCTTTTTGTGCACACGGTTTTTTAGATTGCCGGGCAGGGGCAGTTGCCGAGATGCTTTTCCGGCGCCCGGGGCAACCCCAGGGGCAAGAAGAAAACAGAAAAGGAGCGTACCTTGGCGGTCAAAATCGTCCGTCAATCCAGCAAGATTGCCTTAATCAGCGCGCCCTCCAGCGCAGCCGGCTTCGCTCCCGGCACCGAAAAGGCGCCCGCCGCACTTCGCGCTGCTGGCCTCATCGAAAGACTCCAATCCATCGGCTATGAAGTTACCGACTTCGGCGATTGCGCGCCGCGTCTCTTCGCCGATGACGACGATCACAAACGTGCCCGCAACATCCCCGAAATCGTTGCCGCTCTCAACGACCTCAAGCCTCGCGCCGAACTGGCCGCCAAGTCCGGTGGCTTGATTCTTGTTCTCGGTGGCGACTGCGTCCAGACCGTCGCGCTGCTTGCCGGTGCGCGCCGCTACTATAAGCATCTCAGCCTCCTATGGTTCGACCGCGACGCCGATCTCAACACGCCCGCCTCCACTCCCTCTGGACGTCTCGACGGCATGGCCTTGGCCGGGATCATTGGCAAAGGCTCGCCGGAGTTGGTTCGTTTTTGGGGCGAACCCCCGCTGGTGCGCGAACCAGACACCGTGATTTTCGGTTTGGCGCGCTTGGATCCCCCAGAACAGGAATTCCTGGCGCGCTCGCCCATGCGCCACGTATTCGCGGCCGACATTCAGGCCAAAGGCCTCCCGAAAGCGGCAGTGGAAGCACTCGGCCAATTGCACGCCGATACACGTGAATTCATGCTGCATCTCGATTTGGATGTCATCTCCCAGGAAGAGTTTCCCGCGACCAATGTGCCAGGCAGCGGCGGGCTGACTCTCGCCGAAGTGCAAACTTCGCTGGAGGAATTTGCCAAGCACAAGAACCTGCTCGGTCTGGATGTCGCGCAGTACAATCCCGATCGCGATCCCGATGGCGCCGGAGCGCGAAAACTTGTGGACTTGCTTGCCAGCGTGCTCTCCGCGCGGCTGGCCGCGTTAACGCAGGCTGCGCCCGTGGCAACCGAAGAAACGCCTTCAGCTACGGCATGAGTGCCAGAGAAGTTAGAATGTACAGTGAAGAGTGGTGTTGCGCTCTGCGCACGAAGAGCTGTGGCGCCAGTCTCCCCCTATCCGCTGAACCGGGGCTTAATCGTTAGGAACCCGCACCCTCCGTTGATTGTTGTTTGTGCCAAAATGATGAGGAAGATCTGCGCCCAGCCCCGGGCACAGCCCTTGCTCTCCCAGCCCAGTTGTGGTCGCCAAATGATTTGATTGCCTACGGGACTCCGTGGGAAGAGAATCAAGGGTTCCCCAGCTCAAGGGACTCCTTGGTCGGAGGTGTGTGATGGCCGATTTCTGGACGCGGTGCGAAGGACGCGTGATCGAGCATAAGTATCCGCTACATCAATATCTGGGCGGGACGCCGAGTTGCGGCGTTTTCTTAACAGGCCGCAGCGGCGCGCCAGCGGAAAAAGCAGTGATCAAGTTCGCTCTGGCGCATCCGGGCACGGCGAAGTTGCACCTCTCGCAATGGGCGCGCGCAGCGCGGCTCTCTCACCCCAACTTGCTGCAACTCCTGGACTCCGGGCGCTGCGGGCTGGACGGACGCGACCTCCTCTATGTTGTGGTCGAATACGCGGAAGAGAATCTCTCCCAGATTCTGCCTGAGCGGGCGCTGACTCCAGAAGAAACTCGCGAAATGGTGGTTCCCGTCACGGGAGCTTTGATCTATTTGCACGGTCAAGGTCTGGCGCATGGGCACCTCAAGCCCTCGAATGTGCACGCAATCGGCGAGCAGATCAAGCTCTCGATCGATTCCGTGACGCAACTGGGGGAATTGCATCTCGCGCGGGGCGCGGATTCCTACGGCGCTCCGGAATTGGTCTCGTCTCCCGTCACAGGGGCGAGCGACGTCTGGTCGTTCGGCGTTACTCTGGTGGAGGCGCTAACGCAGCACGTACCCGACGTGCAAGCAGCGCGATATGGTGATCCTGAAGTTCCAGCATCCCTTCCCCAGCCGTTTCTGGATATTGCGCGGCATGCCTTGAAACGCGATCCCGCACAGCGATGGTCCGCTGCCAACATTGCCGCACATCTGAAACCCGGACACGTTGCGAAAACGGAACCGCCATCCGTCCCGGCGGCGAGCGCCACGCCCGCGAAGGCCACTCCCGCGGGAATTTCTCCGCTGGACGTTCCGCTCTCGCCGGAGCGCGGCATTCCCGTGGCCAAGTTAGCTGCAGTGCCGCCCAGAGTGATGTCGCCGCAGCAAAAGCCAGGTGCGCCGGCCAAGAAAACGCTGCTGCTCCCCAATTACGCGTTTCCATTGCTTGCGGCAATCTTCGTGGTGGCGGCCATTGTTATGCTTCCAAAATTCCTGCGCCATCAGCAAGAGATTCCCCCGCCCGCGGTTTCCTCATCATTGCAGCCGCGGCCCGAAACAAAACCTGCGGATCACACTGGCAATCAGGCGCCGCCGGCGCCGCACCCAGCTTTGAAGGATTCTGCGAGGGCAGCCGTTGAAAAGGCCCCGCCTGCATCCCCCGCACCCGCGAAATTGCGCACGGAAACAGCTCCCGCGGCGCAAGCGGCAAAACTTGCCGCTGATTCGCCTGCCCGAGGAGATGTTTTGGACCAAGTCTTACCCGAGGTTCCCGACAAGGCGCTCAACACAATCCATGGCGTTGTGCGGGTGACTGTGCGCGTGCACGTGGATGCCGCCGGGAATGTTTCGCAGGCTGAACTCGAAGCACCGGGCCCCAGCCGGTATTTTGCGGATTTGGCTTTGACAGCGGCCGGGAAGTGGGTTTTTGGCTCGCCGGAACTGGAAGGCAAAAGTGTCCCGAGCGAGTGGCTGATCCGCTTCGACTTTGCACAATCGGGAGTCGTGGCGTCGCCTCAGCAGACGACGCCGTAAATGCCGCCTCACCCGCGCGGCACTTGAAAAACGCCTAAGTCACGAAGGAGTCCGTCTGAGGCTCACCCCGTCGCCCGGCAGTACCTCAAGCAGGTGCTGCGGCGCGCTTACGGTGGTAACGCGCCAGCCCCAACCAGGAAAGATGCAGGGCGCCGTTGAAAAGGTAGTGATCCACTTCTTCCCGTGGAAGTGACTCCCTGGCCTCGGCGGCAATCGCATTGACGAAAGCTTCGCTGGACTGGGAGTCGTCCGCTCCCTCAGTAAGAATCTTGGCCACGAGATCGCTCCAGCGAAGAAGGCGTTCGCGGTAGCTGGCGATATGCCGCGCGGGATGATTGGAGAAACCGAAGTGCGTGAGGAAAAGGCGCTTGGGGTTGAGCGCGGCGATGGCGTCCAAAGAGCTGTTCCACAGTTCGAGGTTGATATCCGGCGGAGGCGTGGCGGGTAGGATGAAGGGATGCCCGTCAATGGCGATTCCCGCTGTGTCGCCAACAAAACCAAGCCCCTCCGAGGCATCGAAATAGGTGACATGATGCGACGCGTGGCCCGGAGTATAAACAACCTGAAGTTCCCGTGAGCCGACGGAGAGCGTCTCGCCACCTTCCAGGATGTTTAGGTTGGCTTGAGGCACGGCAAGGAACTCACCGTAGAGTCGCTGCATCGTGTTCCCATAAAGACGCCGGGCGCTATCGAGCAACTTGGAAGGATCGGCCATGTGCGGGGCGCCCCGCGAGTGCACATAAACCCGCAGCCGCGGGTTTTCCCGGACAAGGGAGCCGGATGCTCCGGCATGATCCAGGTGGATGTGGGTCAGAAAGAGAGCGTCGAGATCACTGATGCCCAAACCGTGTACGGCCAATTGTTCGCGGAGATTGGGGATCGTGGATGATGGCCCAGGATCAACCAATGCGACTCCGTCGCCGGATCGCAGCAGGGCCGAGGCGATGGAACGCGCATGGCCGGCCCAGTGCAAATCGAGAAAGGTTGTGGGTGTCATCAAGGGAATAGTTTAGCGTAAAAGAGCAAGGTCAACTCGTTGCCACCCTTGCTGTGCTTGACCATTATGAGCGCTGCCGGAGGACCCGTCGGCGCACGAGGAAGAACTTGCAGAATCATTTGGTTGTGGACTATGCTTTTTCGGTAGCAGAGCGCTTCTTTTACTGAGTGTGATGAGTCACTTGGTATTGTTTCCGCCCGATTACAAAAAAACAGGCGCTGAGTTGCATATTGTTCTGCGCCCTTCGCCCGACGCTAACGGGCGTCTTAAAGGAAAGCGCATGGACCACACGGGATTCTTAGGTAGGAATTTAGGGAGGAATACGATGCTGAAATGGGCTGTTACGGTGGCCATGGGTGTGCTTCTCGCCCTGCCACTCTGTGCGCAGGATAAGAATGTCATCACGGCAAATAACTGGGACGCAACGTCGGAAAATAGCGTGGCGGCCACAAACACGGCGCGCGATTTTAGCATCGCCCCGGCTTCGCCACGTCTGTTTGCAATGCCGGCGGCTGCGGCAGGCAAGCCGGCGGACATTTTTTCGGATTGGGCGGATAATCCGTGGAACCGTGGCGCTTGGGGCCGGCTGACGCCAAAATACGAGGTTGCGGGGCTCTTCAGCTACATCAACTTCGACCCTGGTTCAGAGCCCAACTTCAATAACTATGGAGCGACGGGCTCGTTTGCCTACAATGCCAACAGGTGGCTCGGGCTGGTTGCGGAAGTAGGTGGTTACACCTTCTCGCGGAAGGTTTATATGCTTCCCTCAGGGGCATCCCAGGAAGTGCTCTCCACCATTAAGGGCGACCAGTGGACCTACCTGTTCGGGCCGCGCTTGAATTTCCGGCATTTCGATCATTTCGTTCCGTTTGTGGAGATCCTTTTCGGCGACGCGCGTGGCAACCCGAATATCACCGGCGATGTGACGCAGAGTTCCTTCGGCATGGCTGCCGGCGGTGGCATAGATGTGGTGTTGTCCAAGAATATCTCGTGGCGCTTCGTCGAAGCCGACTACCTCATGACCAACTACTCCGGCCCGGATCTCGCCGCGAGCGCCAGGCAGAACAATTTCCGCATTGGCAGCGGTATCGTCTTCCGCCTCGGCTATCCCCCCGCTCCACCGAAGCCCAATCATCCGCCGGTGGCGGCTTGCTCGGCGGCCGCGCCTTCGGTTTACCAGGGCTCGACGGATGTCGTGGCGATCCATGTGAACGCGAGCGACCCTGATAATGACCCGCTCACTTACAGCTATACGGCGACGGGCGGCACGGTAGACGGCACGGGCCCCGATGCGCGCTGGAACCCCTCGGGCTTGGCTCTGGGCTCTTACACCATCAATGTCAAGGTCGACGATGGCCGCGGCGGCACGGCGACTTGCGCTGCGGACGTTGCGGTTGCCAAGCGGCCGAATTCTCCGCCGGTTATCTCTTGTGCGCCGGAACGCAATCCTATCATCGCGGGTGAACGCGTGGCCATCATTTCCCGCGCGTCCGATCCCGATGGCGATCCCATCACCTACAGCTATTCCGCAACGGGCGGCCAGATTTCCGGCACCACTGCCACCGCGCAGTTTGATTCCACTGGCCTGGCTGCGGGCAGCTACGGCATTACTTGCACCGCGGATGATGGCCGTGGCGGCCGGACCAGCGCACCGACCAACGTCGATGTGCAGGCTCCCGCTCCCCCGCCACAGGCTAGCAAGGTGGGCGATTGCGGTTACACCAAGGTCGCCGCATCCCGCTTTGACAATGCTTGCAAGCGCGTGGGCGACGACGTGGCCCTGCGCTTGAAGAATGAACCGAACTCCAAGCTGGTGATTGTCGGTTTCGCGGATCCCAAGGAACCCAAGGCCGCGCAGTTGGCCGAAACCCGTGCGGAACTCGCCAAGAAATACCTGGGCGAGAAGGGCATTGATGCTTCGCGCATCAGCACCCGTGCCGGCGCAGCGTCCACTGAAAAGGGTATGGAGAAGGAGAACCGTCGCGTGGACTTCGTCTTCGTGCCGGAAGGCGCAACCTACTGATAGCCTATGCCCGGCTCGAGTGGTGCTCCGCTCTCAGCCGGACTTGAAAACATGACGCGAACCCGGGCTCTCCGAAGTTTACGCTGGAGAGCCCGGTTTCTTTTGGGGCAAGGCGCATGACGAGACGCAGGAAATGGACGCTGCAATTACTGCAGAGGATCTGGATGGCAGTTCTCATCACCCTGAGTGCTACTGCAGGCGCCGCCGCGCAGAGTTGGCAGCGACTCGGGCCGGAAGGCGGCATGGTGATGTCCCTTGCTGCGGCCCCGGGCGGACGGTTATATCTCGGCACGGCCGACGGACACGTGTTTGTCAGCGAGGACGGGGTGGGGAGATGGGAGTTGCGCGGTCGCGTTAGCGGCCGGACGGACGCCGTAATATCCCGGCTGGTGGCCGACCCACTCAAGCCGGATCGTGTGTATGCGGCGGCGTGGTACCAGGAGCCCGGGAAAGGGGGCGGAGTTTTCCGCAGCGAGGACGCCGGGCGAACGTGGAGCCCATACGGACTGGCAGAAGAAGAAGTGCGGGCGTTGGAGATCGCTCCTGGGCAACCGGATGTTTTGGTCGCGGGTACGCGCAGTGGCGTGTATCGCTCGCGTGAGGCCGGGAAAAACTGGGAGCGCATCTCTCCAGCTAGGGATGCCGAGCTGAAAAATGTCGATTCGATCGCCGTGGATCCCGCCGACGCCAACATCATCTACGTTGGCACCTTCCATTTGCCTTGGAAGACCACCGATGGGGGAAAGACCTGGAGCTCCATTGCCGCTGGCCTGATCGATGATTCGGACATCATGAGTTTGCGAGTTGACGCCATGAACCCCTCCCGCGTCTACTTGAGCGCCTGCTCGGGCATATACCGCAGCGAAAACCAGGGCGGCGTCTGGACCAAGCTCCAGGGGATCCCTTACGCCGCGCGGAGAACGCAACAGATTGTCCAGGACGCCCGCCATTCACAAACCTTGTACGCCGCGACTACCGAAGGCCTTTGGGTCACCCGCGATGCCGGCGAGAACTGGAAGCGAACGACTCCGAAGGATTGGGTGGTCACAAGTGTGGTGCTCTTACCAGGGATTGGCGACGTCGCGGGAAAAGTCGTATTGGCGACAGAGGGGCAGGGAGTTCTCACCAGTGAGGATGGCGGAGAGAACTTTGTGCCAGCGAACGCCGGATTTCGCCACCTGGTTGTCAAGCAACTCGTGGGCGATACCTGGCAGGACCCGCGGCACCTCCTTCTTGTGACCGAGGAGGGCGGCGAACGCATTTGGGAAAGCCGGGATGCGGGAAAAAGCTGGGCACCAGCGGAGTTTGCCGCAGAAGGCCCTGGGAAAACGCTAATTCTTCATCCCGAAATGATCCAGAGAATCTACCCGAGCCCTTGGGGATGGCTTGTGCGGTTGAACAATGGGCAAGTCTGGCTGTGTGATGCAAGCAAGGGCCGATGGAATGAGTGGAAATTCGCCCTGGCCTCGGGAATCACGGACCAGGCGCAGGGCAAGCGCACTAAAAACCGTTCGGCGCTCGGGATGACCCTTCGTTCAGCCGGTCCAATCGCGCTTTCGCGGGACGCCCTCTACTTCGCCGCCCGCGAAGGGGTGATGCGTTGCTCGCCCGGCGCGGCTTGTGCGCGGATGAAAGCGTTTGGGCGGAGCGGGTTTGTGAATGCCTTCTGGGTATCCAGCGACAGCCAATTGCTGGGTGTGGTGGCCGATGGGAAACTGGGAATCTCCGTGAATGCGGGGACCAATGGAATTTGGCGCGACTTGCCTGCGGACATAACCGAAGTAACCTGGCTGGATGGATGGTTGCGTGCCGGCAGACTGACCCTATTCCTGGGAACGCGCGAAGGACTGTTTGAGTCGCTGGACGAGGGAATTCACTGGAGGCGACGCGAGAATGGATTGCCGGCAGCACCTGTCGACGGGTGGCTCCGAGGCAACGCCATTCTGCTTGCTTCGTTGCGGCAAGGTGGCATCTACCTCTCCCAAGATGAGGGCTTGGATTGGACGAGGGTCGATGAGGCCGCGGAAAAGGGAAGGACTACCGGTCTGGTGCAAACTGCGCCGGGAATCGTGATTGTAGGATCGCAAAGCGAAGGGGTGCTCGAATTGGAACTGGGGCCGGTGAAGTAGTGGACGGAAGCGAAGACGTGACGTCTCGTACGGGCTAAATCCCCGCCAGAACACCAGAATCACAACACAACTGTTCCATTTCAGTACACTATTGCGAATAGTCCTGTTTTGGTAATTCACGCATTGACAATACTCTAATTCTGTCATAGAAGAGAGGGGTGCAAATGCTTTCCCAGAATGGAAT
>Ga0209517_10007709_pt1 | contig 12800 bp, 13 predicted proteins | sample PeaSoiMetSII2010_FD_187695 | JGI IMG/M metagenome (GOLD analysis project Ga0209517, IMG submission 187695) | Peat soil microbial communities from Weissenstadt, Germany - SII-2010 (SPAdes) (version 2) | ecosystem: Environmental > Terrestrial > Soil > Wetlands > Peat | place: Germany...
CCGGCGCAAGCGGCTTGCGGAAATCGCCAATGGTCAACTGGTAGAGCATGACGCCGAGCGCGTAAACATCGGCACCGGCGCTGGGGGATTGGCCCGCCAGAACTTCGGGGGCGAGATACATCAGCGTACCGGTTAACTGCTGGTGGGTTTCGAGTGTGGCCGTCTGTGTGAATCCCAGGTTGGTGATTCCCAGGGACCGAAGCCGCGACGGATCGAACAAGGAAGCGCTGCCGAAGTCTGCAAGTTTGACCTGCCATCCGCCGTTTACGGCGGGAACAACCAGGATATTGGCCGGTTTCAAGTCTTTGTGAAGCACTCCAATGTCGTGAGCGGCGGCTACGGCCTGGGCAACTTCGATCAACAATTGCAGGCGGAGATCGTACGAAACTGTGGACACGCCCCCCTGGAGTTCGGCCCACTCCGCTAGGTTCGACCCGGAATATTCGCTCTCCAGAAAGTAAGGGGTGGTCTCGAAATTCCATTCCAGGATGCGGACAAACTCCGGCCGGTCGCCCAGGGATTCGCGCAAGAAGCGGGAGACGGTAATCTCGCGCTTCAGGCCCTTCAGACGAGACCCGTCGGCGGCGAACTTGAAGACGCGCTGTTCGTGGGTCTTGGGATTCTCGGCCAGCCAGACTTCGCTGGATCCGGAGACGTCCATGGGACGCGAGAGACGCCATTGCTCCCGTCCGGGAACCACGTCACCGGCTTTGAACCCGAGTTCGGGGCCAGAGGCCGCTGCCACGGTTTTGCAATAGACGGGCACACCCAGGCGATAGCCGACGCGGGGAACCGTCACGATCGCGGGATGATCGTCGTCCCCCATGGCCTTGCGCAGTTTGGAGACGGCGGTAGCCAAAGATCCGTCCACGACCATGACATCGGGCCAGACGGATTCGAGAAGCTCTTCCTTCGTGACCACCTCGCCAGCATGGAGCAGAAGCTGCAGCAGGATGTCGAGGGGCTTCGATTCCAGCTCTACGGCCTTGCCTTTGACCCGTAATTCGCGTCCCAGTTCATCGAATTCGTAGTCTGCGAAGCGCCATAGCCGGGCGGAAGTCTCCGCAACTTCGCGTGCAGCTCCTTTGTAATTCATAGACTTCGCCACTCTTTAGAGTTCTTGAGAATTCCGTCAGGACAGGCAGCGGGGGATGGTGCAGACTGCTGGCTCAACGGCCCTTGGTAAGCGGAGACATTTTGCCACGAACCAGTCGGTCGAGCACGCAAAAACTGTGGGGATGCCCGGTTCGTCCGAATTCTGTTCTGGGGAGAGTTCTATATGAAACATCGTGGAAGCGTACTTTCGTTGGTTGAGCTGGCGATGATCGCCGTAACCCTGCTGTTTGCCGCCGCGGCGGCGAGTGGCCAAACCGTTACCGAGCTGCACACTTACCCAGTCGGCTCTGGGGCCTGGAGCGGCATCCGCGCACCCCAGGCGATGGCGCAAGGCCGCGACGGCAATCTCTACAGCACCCAAGCCAACACTGGAACTCTTTTCGACGGCACGGTCTACAACATCACGACGACGGGAACGTTGACCCAGGTTTACAGTTTCTGCGCCCTGACCTCGTGTGACGATGGCAACGACCCGGAGGGCGGCGTGACGCTGGGCTTGGATGGGAATCTCTACGGAACCACGAAAATCGGCGGCAAGGAGGGGGCCGGAACAGTCTTCAAGGTCACTCCCACCGGGACGTTAACGACGCAGTATTCGTTTACCAACAGCACCGACGACAGTGTCCCTGTCTACACGGTGGTTCTGGGGCAGGATGGCAATTTCTACGGCGTTTCCTGGGCCGAGTATGTAGGGCAGTATGGAGCGTTCTTCCGCATCAGTCCCACAGGCGTATTCAAGAAGCTTGCCGACTTCGACGCCACCAATGGCAGCTTGCCCAATCTGCCGACCCAGGGCACCGACCTTAATTTCTATGGAACCGCGCAGCAGGGGGGCGATAACGGCACAAACTGCGGAGTGATCTACAAAGTGACAACCGGGGGCAAGATCACCGTGCTCCACAACTTTGCGGGCTATCCCACCGACGGATGCCGGCCCATCAGCGTGCTGGTACAGGGTCCGGACGGAGATTTCTACGGAACCACCTACAGCGGGGGCGACTCCAGTGCTGACGGGAACGGGAACGGAACCATCTTCAAGATTAGCCCCTCTGGAGTGTACACGCTGCTCCACAGCTTCACCTTCGGCGTGAGCGGAAGCACCAACCTTTATGATGCGCAACTTCCCGAGGCGGGTCTGACCCTGGGAACCGACGGAAACTTTTACGGGGTAGCGACCCACGGCGGAATGACCAACTATGGAGCGATCTTCAAGATCACTCCGTCGGGCGCCGAGTCGGTTCTCTACAGCTTCTGCTACAAGACCTGCACTAGCTTCGCCCCGGCGACGCCGCTCGTGCTGCACACCAACGGAGACTTCTACGGCAACACCAACGGAAATTCGTTGGGTGGCTCCGTTTTCTACAGCCTCAACGTGGGATTCAAGCCTCTGATCGACCTGGTGACCTGGACCGGTAAGGTTGGCGCAACGGTCGAGATCCTTGGTCAGGGGTTCACTGGTACGACCGGCGTGTCGTTTAACGGAACGGCGGCGAAGTTCGTGAATGTCTCCGATACTTATATGACGGCGACCGTGCCGGCCGGAGCGACCACAGGGGCCGTCACGGTAGCTACGTTTACGAGCACACTGAAGAGTAATCAATCATTCCTGGTCACGCCGCAGATCAAGAGTTTCACGCCCACCAGCGGGATTGAGGGAACTTCGGTGACGATCACCGGAGTCAGCCTGACGCAAACGACGGCGGTGACGATCGGCGGCAAGGCAGCGACCTTCAAGGTGAACAGCGATACGAGTGTGACCGCGACCGTGCCCGCCGGAGCAAAAACGGGCGCGGCCATCAGCATCACGACCCCGGGCGGCAAGAGCAGCTTCGGCAAATTTGTGGTCATCCCTGAAGTCACCGGCTTCACGCCGACCAGCGGCGCGGTGGGAACGTCGGTGACGATCACCGGAAACAGCTTCACCGCGGCAACCAAGGTGACATTTGGCGGCGTGGCCGCAACCAGCTACAAGGTGATCAAGGACACTCAGGTGGATGCGCTGGTGCCAACCGGCGCCGTGACCGGGCCCATCGCGGTCACCACTCCGGGCGGCACGGGAACCAGTGCGACGAGCTTTACCGTTACGCCGTAGCCGGTGGAATCAGCCGGTTGTAACCTGCAGAGCGGTTGGTTCTTTTCCCCGGGGGATCAGGATTATCTGCATCCCCCGGGCGGCCCGTTTGGAGACGACCCGCGACCGCGTGGTTTTCTTACTGCTTCTGGTTTTTCTTACACCACCAACATTACGAGTCCCCGCTCGATCGTGACGAATTGATTCTGATCGGAGATTTCGGGGGCGGTACGAGCGACTTCTCTCTGGTTCACGTTGGCCCTACTGTTCGTCGAAGAGAGAGTGCCTCGGGCAGCATCGTTGGCAACGCGGGTGTGGGCATAGCCGGAGATGCCTTCGATGCGAAGATCATCCGGCATCTCGTGTCTCCGGCTCTGGGAGCCGGATCGCAGTTGCGTTCACTGGGCAAGATCCTACCGGTTCCGAACTGGGTTTATATAAGGCTTGAGCGCTGGCACCATCTATCGCTGTTGAGAGGCAGAGACGTGCTGGCGATGCTGAGAGGCGTTCACGCGCAATCGCTTGAACCAGAAAAAATCGGAGCGCTCATTCACTTCATAAAAGAAGATCTCGGGTTTCACCTCCACCGCGCCGTGCAAAAAGTTAAGAGCGACTTGTCGAATGCCGCTGAGGCCGAATTCCAGTTTTCGGATGGGTTTGTGGATCTGGCGGAAGCGGTGCAACGGGCAACCTTCGAGGAGTGGATTTCTGAGGAGCTTGAAAAGATCGCGGCGTGCGTCGATTCGCTGCTTACATCTTCAGGTGTTCTGCCCAAGGACATCGATATGGTTTTCTTGACCGGGGGCTCTTCATTTGTACCAGCGGTAAGGAGAATCTTCGAAATGCGGTTTGGAAAGCAGCGAATTCGGGGAGGAAACGAATTCACTTCGGTAGCTCGCGGCTTGGCGCTGAAAGCGATGGACCAGCGCTAACTGCAATGCACGGCCCGGTGACAACGCTTGCTCCGCTCTTTTGCGTTACGGCCTCCGCCACTTCCAGAACTGTTTCCACACTGCACAAGTGTCTGCATCTGAAAAAAGAATTTAATGTGCGACAATAACGCAACCCTCCTAAGGTCGTCATTGCATTCGCCCAACTCCAGCTCTCCATACTCCACCGGGGCATGTTTCAAAAGAAGGATTTCGGAATCTGATGTCGTGTCCTTAGAGCAGACCAAGATGGTCCGGGTATTTCGCCTGCAAAGCGCTGATCAGAAGTTCGAACTCAGGAAGGCTACGCAAACTCGCAAGACAAGGATCTTTCAAGAAGAAAGGCCAGCAGGCGAACCCCGTGCTCACGCTCCTTTCCAGCCACTCAAAGGCAGTTTCGCGCCTCCCCGTCAACGCCAGACTGCAAGCGATCTGATAATAGGTATGGTGTGCGTGTCCAAAAGATTTCGGATTCCAACAGGCTCTGGTCACACATGTGATGGCTGCTTCTCCGTTCCCCATCAACGCATGCAGCAGACCTTGTAAGCTGATGATGAGCGGATCGTCTGGCACAACCTGCAAGGCTTCCTCCATGCGGCGCTTCGCCTCTTTCCAATCTCCGGTCATCATCGCCGGATAGGGAGCAAAATATAGTGAATACTTGTTGCCCGGGCTTTCCGCCCGCCAGACTTCAATCTGCTGGCGCGCCAATTCCCATTCCTGGCTCCAAACATAAACTTGCACGATGCTCGGGCTCACCGCCTTCTTCGGTTGAAAAGGCCGTCCTCTTTCGAACATCTCGCGCGAGTGATCAAGCAGCCCGATATGTGCCAGGATGCTGCCCAAACGGTTATAGGCATGAGGCAGGTTGTTCTGCAGCGCCAGGGCGCGTTTAAGATCCGCAATCGCCTCCAGATGCTGAAAATTCTTCGACGGTCCCCACAGCAGAAAGGCGCGGGCAACGTGTCCCTCGGGAAGATTCGGGTCAATCTCGAGCGCCCGCCGGCAATGGAATTCAGCCTTTTCCAGCCACACGCTGGCTGGGTCGAATTCGAAATGCCGGGTCGCGCAGGCAAACGACAGGGTCGCATGCGCCAGCGCAAACATGGGATCGCGAGTCACGGCGTTGATGAGATGCTGGCTCGCTTTGTCCATCATCGACGCATCGCCCGACGCCGTGATCCGATAGCCGCGCATGAATTCCGCATACGCCATCGCGTCCCTGCTATAGCGTGCGCCCTGCTCCGCCGTCGCGGGACGATACGGCCGGTTCAGCGCGCGCGTGATTTGCTTCGCAATATCCCCTTCGAGACCTGCAAGGCGATCCAACTCGATGTCGCACTTCTTCGTAAAGCAGCAACGTTGCAGGTAGCTGTCAAACATCTCCAGCGAGAGACGCCACTGCCCTTTTGACATCTGCATGGCGCCGTGGACAACAAATCGCACTCCCAGGCGAGCAGCGATCTCCGCAGCCGTCAATTCAGCCGGCAAGTTCAAGACTGCCGAAGTGGGCAGCACGTCGACCCCCGCGAGATTGCCGAGCAGCGACACCAGTGCGTCCGCAAACCCGAGACACAAGCCTTGGTCGTCCGTCGCTTTCTCCAGCAACAACAGCGGCAGCACCGCGATCGACGCCCGCTCCCCCACTTCGCTCCTATCCTTCCGCAAGTCGGTGCGGACGGAGTTTCGTCCCGAATCGGAGAGCCCATATTTCGCATCGATCACCCGAACCGGACCGACAAACCGATATCCCTTGCCCACTACCGTCTCCAGAAACCTGGGCCGGTCGGCGTTGTCACCCAGCGCCGTGCGAACCTTCCGCACAATATTGTTGACGTTTTTTTCGGTATCGATAAACAGATCGGAGCGCCACAACCGTTTCACGATCTCCTCACGCGTCACCATCTGCTCACGCCGTTCCAGCAGAAAGATCAGCAACTCCATGGGCTTCTTCTCGATCCTCATGCGGCGCCCGGATCGCCGCAGTTCGTAGCGTCCCAGATCGACTTCGACCTCGCCCGTACTCCGCTTTGCCTGCCTCATGGAAATCCTTGGGCCAGCATTATCCAATAAAACTCAATAACTTGCGACGATATAAAGAAGATATCCAAAGGCTATATCGGCGGCATTGCAAAGCCCTCTATCTCGCGAGATCATCCCCCAGCAAGAATCTCGGAGGAGACTCGCATGAAAAGAAAGCTGTTCATCGCCCTGCTGATGGTTGGGACGCTGTGCCTTGCCGGCCGCCTGACCACGATTGCTGCACATCCCGCCGCTCATGACCAGAACACATTCACTCCAGAAACAATTCCGTGGGGTCCGCCACCACCTTTCGTCGCCCCGGGCGCGCAACTCGCCGTAATCGAAGGCAATCCGGCTGCCTCCACTGGCGACTACACCGTGCGCTTGAAAATGCCTGACGGCTACCGCATCGCTCCCCACTGGCATCCCCAGCGCGAAAACGTCACCGTCCTCTCCGGGACGTTCAAGGTCGGTATGGGAGACACCTTCGACCAGAACAAGATGGGATCATTCCCCGCCGGCAGCTTCGCCTATCTCGATCCCGACATGCATCACTACGCCATGGCTTCCGGCGAAGTCATCGTGCAGGTCCACGGCAGCGCGCCCTTGCAGTTCAACTATGTCAATCCCGCGGACGACCCGAGCAAAAAATAAATCCTTGGCTCTTGAAATCAATTTGGAGGATTCCCATGGCTGTGGATACGAAAAAACTCGAGCAGTTCCTAGGACAGTTTGTCACCGATCTGGGCGCCACCGTTCACGCCGGCATGGTCGTGATCGGAGACCGTCTTGGACTTTACAAGGCCCTCGCGGCCGGACCGCTCAACGCCCAGGAACTAGCTGCCATCACCCGCACCGACGAGCGCTACGTGCGCGAGTGGCTGGCTTCTCAGGCAGCGGGCGGTTATATCACCTATAACCCGCAAACCCACAAATTCGGAATGACCGAAGAGCAAGCTCTCACCTTAGCCAATGAAGATGGTCCAGCCTATTTGCCGGGCGCCTTCGAACTGGCTTTGGGATCATTGGCCGCGGTCCCGCGCATCACCGAGGCGTTCCGTTCCGGCGCCGGAATGGGCTGGGGCGAGCACGAGGACCGCGTGTTTCACGGATGCGAGAAGTTCTTTCGTCCGGGCTACGCCGCCAATCTGGTCAGTTCCTGGATTCCGGCTCTCGATGGCGTCCAGGACAAACTCGCCCGCGGAGCCAAGGTCGCCGACGTGGGCTGCGGGAAAGGCGCTTCCTCCATCCTCATGGCGAAAGCCTTCCCCAAGTCCCACATCTATGGATTCGACTATCATGACAAGTCCATTGAATTGGCGCGGGAATCGGCCCAGCGTCAGGGCGTGGCGGACCGGGTCACGTTTGAGGTGGCGAAAGCCAAGGAGTTCCCCGGGAAAGACTATGACTTCGTAGCGGTCTTCGACTGCCTCCACGACATGGGAGACCCCGTCGGCGCCGCCGCGCACGTCCGCGCTGCCTTAACCAACGACGGTTCCTGGATGATCGTCGAGCCCTTCGCCAATGATGACCTTCAGGACAATCTCAATCCCGTCGGCCGTGTCTACTATTCGTTCTCGACCCTGCTGTGCACGCCTTGCTCTCGATCGCAGGAAGTGGGAATGTGTCTGGGCGCTCAGGCTGGCGAGAAACGAGTGCAGAAAGTCGTCAACTCCGCCGGCTTTAGCCGCTTCCGGCGCGCCACGCAAACTCCGTTCAACCTGGTCTATGAAGCTAGGCCATAGTCGCGACAGGACCTTCAATCGCAGCTGGGGTGCTGATTCTTCGTCCGATGACACTACTCGGTTCACGAACGAGGATTTCCGATTCTCCCCAGCTGCGTTAGTGGGGCAGACACAGGCTCATGCTGGAAGCGCGTCGCGGGAGCCAGACACTAATCACTGACCTCTACGGGCAGGAGTTCGGCGGTGCAGCGGGAGTTTTGAACGGATTGGGCGGCGTCTTCTGCCGTCAATTTCCCCATCACTAGCGCCAGTTTTCGGTTGGTCGTCATCTGCAGCGGACTCCGATCAATCTGCTGCACGTAGGCGGGGGCCCGGGTACCGCCGTGATTCACCCTCACCACGAATTTGATGTTTGCCATATATTCGAGAATACCGGCATATTGTTTGACCAAACTGATCACTATTGACCATCTTCTTGGCCAGCAACGGTGCATTGTGGTGCACATGACGCCCAAACAGAAACTGGCGCTCTCGGTTCGCTGTCCCACCTGTGGCGCGAAGCCCGGCGAAAAATGTGAGCTCAGTACGGGCGAGCCCCGCACCGAACCACATCGGGATCGGCGGTTAGCCGGCTCTGAAAAGTAAAGAAACTGGAAGCTCAGGCCGGCACGGGCTCCGCCAGGGTTGAGCCCAGACGTTCGAAGGCGTGGCTCACCGCCGCGGCGGCCGCTGCACTTTCCTCCAAACTGGGTGTGGGTATTTGCAGCAATCCCTGCCGGCCAAGGTTCGCGGGCAGTACGAATGCATCCTGGTGCTGCATCACGAATCCCAGAATATGCGCCAAGCCTTCCGACTGGTATCCATTATCGAAAGTGATGCCGGTCCCGTGAAATGTTGAAGGCAACATCCAGTACTCACAAGCCAGGAGCCAATGGCCCCGCGTTATCGATGACCAGACCTTCATATAGTCCAGCGTGCCCCCGGGAGCGAAACCATATTCAATATGAATCAAGCCCGCCTCGGCTCCGTGCATCAAGTCTGCCCACGACACAACAATGGCTGACTCAAGAATCTGATCGAGACTCTGATTTCCGTTATTTTCCATAAATTCGCCCTCCGGCTTTTCCTCGGAAATACACTCAGCCTCGAGCCCATTCCGCATTGTGTTGCGACCCCTGCCGTGACTCGGCGCTATCCAGGCAGCAGCTCTGCTGGACGTGTCGCGAGTGTGCCGTGACCACGCCATAGGGCACACCCAGAAAACGTCCTGCGACGATTCCGGTTATCTCCAGGCCATTGAACGGTCGCTGCTTCACTTTTCCTAGAATCCGCCGCAGCGCATTTTGGATCTTCACGGCTCCAGGAGCGCCCAGGAACATCCCCTTGACTTCTGCTGCCATGAAAAAGAAATTCCATCCGGCTGCATGGATCTTGCGATCCAGGGCGAAGCCATCCAGCACCTTGAGTAGGCTCCATTCCCCGGAACACGGCTCACTCTCCGTCCCCAGAAGATGGTTCATCCCGGGCCATTCCTTCATCAGAATCGTGCCGACTTGAACGGTTGGTGGCATAGACTTCAGCTTCCCTCAAGCCCCACTCGAAATACTGCTCAGAATTGCTCACTCCAGCAATATTCCATAATGTCAACAATTTATGCGGTTTTACGCCATATACGACTACAATTATTGGAGATGAAACTTGCGGGAGCAGCCAAGAAAAACGCCCAATTCGATCCCGACACTTTCCTCGCCACCATCGGCGACGGCCGCAAGATTCTGTTTGCTCCCAAGAAGCAATCAATATTTGTGCAAGGGGACGAGGCCGATGCTGTCTTCTATCTTCAAAAAGGCAAGGTACGGCTCTCCGTCGTGTCCAAGATCGGCAAGGAAGCGACCATCGCTATCGTGAGCGAGGGCAACTTCTTCGGGGAAGGCGCCCTGGCAGGTCAGCTTCTGCGTATGTGCTCAGCCGCAGCCATGACCGATTGCGAGATTCTCCGGGTCGAAAAGAAGACGATGATGGAAGCTCTTCACCGCGAACCCGCGCTGTCTGAGATGTTCGTGGCCTACTTGCTGGGACGGAATATCCGTTACGAAGAGGATCTGGTCGACCAACTGTTCAACTCCAGCGAGAAACGCCTGGCTCGCGTCCTGCTATTGCTGGCTCATTTTGGCAAGGAAGGCATTCCCGAAACTGTGGTCCCCAAGATCAGTCAGGAGACGCTCGCCGAGATGGTCGGAACCACTCGCTCGCGCGTCAGCTTCTTCATGAACCGCTTCAGAAAGCTCGGCTTCATTCACTATGCCGGCGGGACGGAGGGCGCTCTGCAGGTCCACAGCTCTCTGCTGAACGTCGTGCTGCACGATTAAGGCTGCCTTATCAGGGCGCCAAGAAACCAGCTTCCGGGGGGGGAAAAAGCGGCCGCCCCGAATAATCAGGGCGCCCGCGGGAGCGGTCCTGACACCTTTGCACGAATGATTCCCATTCCTGAGCACTATTGAGCATTTTTCCCGGCTCAGGTATAGAGAATCAAGATGCAGAGAACTAGAATGCAGAGGCGTGAACTCGAATCGCGGACGAGCGGGGATCGGTCAATCTCTCCGCCTTCGTGGAACGCCGCGGAGAAACTATTATGAAGATTTTCCTATTCGTAGGCCTGCTCCTGATTGTGCTCGGCATCGCATCCCTGGTCGTGCCCATTCCTCACAGCGAGACCCATGGTGTTAAGATCGGGGACGCGAACATCGGCGTGCAGACCAATCACAGTGAGCGCGTGTCGCCCATCATCAGCGTGGTGCTGATTGCGGGCGGGATCGCACTGAGCATCGCCGGCTCGCGAGGCCGCACGTCCTAAAGCTGACGCGGGCCTCAGACACCCCGCTCATCGCTGTTCTGCACGATTGCCGGCTTCCACGAAAACAGCGGCCGGAAATTCCTTACGGACCGGCCCCACATCCCATGGACCGCCGCCTCCCAGCAGACCTCAGGCCGTGCCTCGGCGCCCGCTTACTAAATTGATGACTATCATCACCAGCGCCACCACCAGCAGCAGGTGAATCAGACCTCCGGCCACGTGCAAGCTAAAGCCCAGCAGCCACAGAATCAGCAGTACCACAACGATTGTCCAAAGCATTTCGATCTCCTTGGTTCATCCTTCTTGTTTTGCTTCTTTCACTTTTGGCGGAGCAGGGCTGAGCGACTTGCCACACTCCAGACAAACTCGTTTGGCACGCGGCGTAATCAAGCCGCAAAACGGGCACATCCTCTGCGACTGGAATTGCCCGGCCTCCGGTCTAACCATCGCCAGAAGCTTGCCGAAGAAAGCAGACACAGGGTTCATCGCCTTCGCTCTTTCTCCCACGGCCCACCATGACATACCCGGGCTGACGATTCTGAGCCGGATTGCTCACATCCCGAATTGCTCGCACTGACAATCAACTCCGTGGGAGACCGGCAGCCATCAAGTCTGCTTGCTTGAGACCTAGACTCGAAGTGAGCAATTCAGATCAGTTATCGTTTCTTCCCTGAGCGATCATGATCCTGGGGCAAGCACTTCTTCTCTCTTTTGCAGGCTGCCTTGAGGCTTTATTCGAAGGGCGGACAATATGAAAGCTAGTCTCCGAAAATGTCTTTGGGCGCCGGCGGCATGTCTTAGCCTCTGGTCTGCTCTGGCCTTTGCGCAGTCGCCCGATGTTTCGCAAAATCTGGAGGCGTGCAAGGCCGGCCGCGAAGGTTGTGACCAGTCCAAGCTCAGCGCTCCTCAAGCGGCAGAGGTGGCTCTCTCCGCCCACGCGCGTAATGTCGCGAACTGCAGGAACGGGTTCGCCTCCTGCGACCGTTCGAAACTTTCGGCGCCCGAAGCTACCGCGCTGGCCGTCGCCGATCACCAGCGCAATGTGACCGATTGCAACGACGGGATCAGTTCCTGCGATCGCTCCAAACTCACTCCCGCCGAAGCTCATGATTTGTCCGCGGCGGAAAACGTGCGCAACATGGCCGACTGTAAAGACGGTGTGGGTTCCTGCGACCACTCGAAACTGAGCCCGTCCGATGCCGGTGCGGTCGATACTGCCCGCCAGCAACTCAATGCCTCCGACTGTAAGAACGGCACGGGCCTGTGTAATCACTCCCAGCTGACTTCTTCCCAAACCAAGGATGTCACCGCTGCCGAACACCAGCGCAATGCGCAGAATTGTCAGAACGGCTGGGACCAGTGCGACCACTCCAACCTCACCCCGTTGGAGGCTAAACAAACAGCCGATTCAGAGCACCAGCGCAACCTTGCCGCATGCACCGACGGACAGGAAACGTGTGATTACACAAAACTGAGTGCCTCGGAAGCTAAGACACTGGCTGAGGCCGAACACAAACGGAATTACGTGGCTTGTCTGAAAGGGTACGGCTATTGCGACGCCTCTCGACTCACCGTCGCTGAGATCCATTCGATTCAGCCCAAAGGCCATTAAAGCTCTGATTAAGCCTCCGGATTCCTCTGTGCACCTCTGTGTCCTCTGTGGTTCAGGCTTTCTGCCGGACCTTAATCAGAGCTTCCCTGAGGCACAATTGCGACAAACCTCCGCCCGAATCCCCTAGAGCGGCGACAGTTCGTCCTCTTTCCCCTCTTCCTTCCTGCCCTGAACAAACTTCTTCTCCAGAAATTGCTGTGCCAACTCCTTGCCGCCGCTTCCGAAGGCAATGGCCAACCCCAGCATCATGGCGCCAAACGCGATTCCGAAAGCCACCAGCATGGTCTCTTCTGCGACTCCCACTTCCTCAAACGCCATCGACAATACGAAGATAATGATGACGCCGCGAACCGAAACACTCAGCAGGCGCGGCGAGGGAAAGTTGGCATTCACTGCGCCTAACAGCGCGGCGCGCGACACAAACGTGGCGCCCAGCAGGCCGAAAAATATGATTAATAGCGCTGTGAATAGCCGGGGCAGAAAAAGAAAAAACTTCGCGATTTGCTCTTGT
>Ga0209517_10007712_pt1 | contig 12799 bp, 5 predicted proteins | sample PeaSoiMetSII2010_FD_187695 | JGI IMG/M metagenome (GOLD analysis project Ga0209517, IMG submission 187695) | Peat soil microbial communities from Weissenstadt, Germany - SII-2010 (SPAdes) (version 2) | ecosystem: Environmental > Terrestrial > Soil > Wetlands > Peat | place: Germany: Weissenstadt...
AGCGGTACCTGGCGACCGTTGCAGGTGACGGCATAGCGCGTGCCGGTCATGCCGCTGACTTTGACCTGCAGCCGCTCGACCGAAGCGTCGACGTAGCGCACGGCGCCACCGGGCGCCCCTTCCTCGCCCATCACATGCCAGGGTTCCAATGCCTGACGCAATTCCAAATGCATGCCGCGTGCCGCGAAGTCCCCGTATTTCGGAAAGCGGAATTCGAAATGCGGGGCAAACCATTCGGCTTGCAATGCATATCCTTCGCTTTGCATATCGGCTATCACGTCGAACAAATCCTGTTCCACGAAATACGGCATCAGGAAACGATCGTGCAACTCGGTGCCCCAGCGCACCAGCGCGGAGGGCGCATACGGTTTGCGCCAAAACCTCGCCACCATCGCGCGCAACAGAATTTGTTGAGTCAAGCTCATCCGCGCATGCGGAGGCATCTCGAATGCGCGCATTTCCAATAGGCCCAACCGGCCGGTTGGACCGTCGGGCGAATACATTTTATCGATGCAGAATTCGGCGCGGTGCGTGTTGCCTGTGACGTCGATCAACAAATTGCGCAATAAGCGATCTACCGACCAGGGCGGCACGTATTCGCCGGGTCTCGGAAACTGGCGAAATGCGATTTCCATCTCGTACAGTGAATCGTTGCGCGCCTCATCCACTCGCGGCGCCTGAGAGGTTGGCCCTAAGAACAATCCGGAAAACAAATAAGACAGCGCTGGATGGTTGTGCCAATAGGAGAGCAAGCTGCGCAGCAAGTCCGGGCGCCGCAAGAACGGCGAATCGTGCACGGTGGCTCCGCCCAGCACCACGTGATTACCGCCGCCGGTGCCGGTGTGCCGTCCGTCAAGCATGAATTTTTCGGTGGTCAAACGCGTTTCGCGCGCCGCGTCGTACAGAAACGTGGTGCGAGCCACGATCTCGTCCCAGGTTGCCGACGGCTGCACGTTCACCTCGATGACGCCCGGATCCGGCGTCACCTTGAAGTTGCCGATGCGCGGATCGCCCGGCGGCTCGTAGCCCTCGATGAGGATCGGCTGGTCGAGCGCGTCCGCCGCCGCTTCCACCGCAGCGATCAATTCCAAGTAGTGATCGAGCTCACGCACCGGCGGCATGAAGACATACAGCACGCCATTGCGCGCCTGTGCGCACATCGACGTGCGCGTCAAAGCGGCGGCGGATTCTTTGCGGCGCGGCGGCGTATCCAGAACCAGCGGCGCGCGCGACACATCACGCTCCCGGAACTGGCGGCGGATTTCGGTATGCGGCAGCAATGCGGCAAACGTACGCGACGGATCCGGCGCATGAATGAAGGGATAATCGCCGGTGGCCGTCCAAGCCTGAGAATCGAGCGGCAATCGATAGCCGATCGGTGAATCGCCGGGAATCAAATAACAGCGCTCGCTGCGCAGGAACCACGGCCCCGTCTGCCAGCGGCTGTCGTCGGGAGTGCGCGCGACCGGCAGCACGTGGCCGACCACGTGGTCGAGACCCTGTTCGAACACTTTGGCGAGCCGCTCCCGCTCCAAGGGATCCTTGAGATCGGAATCGAACGGATCGACGTTGACCGGCAAGCGACGCTCCCGCCACAGGTAATAGAACGCATCCTCGTAAGCCGGAAACACGAATTTGGGCTCGAATCCCAATTCGACGGCGACGCGCGCGAGAAGGCGCTGCGCTGACTCGGCGTCAGCGCCGTAATCCCTATTTTCGTCGGCGATCAGGCGTGGATTCTCCCAGATCGGTTCGCCGTCCTTGCGCCAATAGCAGTTCAACGACCAGCGCGGCAATTGCTCGCCCGGGTACCACTTGCCCTGGCCGAAGTGAGCCAATCCGGTCGGAGCATATTGATCCTTCAGGCGCTTATACAGAGCGGCTGCCAGCTTGCGCTTTGTCGGACCGAGCGCCGCCGTGTTCCACTCCGCCCCATCCGGATCGTCGACCGACACGAAGGTTGGTTCGCCACCCATGGTCAATCGCACATCCAGCGCCTGCAGATCGGCATCTACCGCATGGCCCAATAGTTCGATCGAGGACCACTGCTCATCCGAATAGGGTTTGGTGACGCGCGGCGCTTCCCAGATGCGCTGCACGCTCATGTGATGCTCGAATACGGTCTCGCACTCATCGACGGCACCGCTGATGGGCGCTGCCGCCGACGCTTCCGGCGTGCAGGCCAGCGGGATATGGCCCTCTCCGGCCAGGAGGCCGGAGGTCGCATCGAGGCCGATCCATCCTGCGCCCGGCAGGTAAACCTCGCACCAGGCATGCAGATCAGTGAAGTCCCGCTGGGCGCCCACCGGCCCATCGAGCGCCTTGACGTCGGGCACGAGCTGGATGAGATAACCGGAGACGAAACGCGCCGCCATTCCCAAATGACGAAACAGTTGGACCATCAGCGCCGCCGAATCGCGGCACGACCCGGAGCGTTTGGCCAACGTTTCTTCGGGCGATTGCGTGCCGGGTTCGAGCCGAATCAGATACTGAATGTCCTTGGCCACGCGACGATTGAGCTCGACGACGAAATCGATGGTGCGCACGCGATCGCGGGAAATCCCCGCCAGATAAGCGCCGACCAACGGCGTGGCCGGAGACTTGATCAGGTAGGGCACCAATTCACGCCGCTCGTTGGAATCGTATTTGAACGGAAAGTTCTCCGCATACGGCGTGAGAAAGAAGTCGAAGGGATTGAGCACCGACATCTCCGCTACCAAATCCACTTCGACCCGGAGTTCTTGCGCTTCATCCGGAAACACCAGGCGCGCGAGGTAATTCGCCTGCGGATCTTGCTGCCAGTTGATGAAATGTTCGGACGGCCGCACCTTAAGCGAATAGGCGAGGATGCGCGTTCGGCAGTGCGGAGCCGGCCGCAGACGTACGATCTGCGGACTCAAACCCACCATCCGGTCGTAGCGGTAGTGGGTTACGTGATTCAAGGCAACGTGGATGGACAAAGCACTACTCCGTGCGCAGGCAATGAAGTCCGCGACTCAACATAAAGAATACCGCAAGCGCACCAGGATGGTGCACCACGTCCCCGGAAGCCAGTGTTAACGCAACAGGGTGTTAAGGAAGTGTATAACGCCGGGGACCCGTGTTTCCGTGCGCATTGCTAAGATGCCGCCGAACATGCCCGATCAGGCCCCAAAGTCTTGGTTGAATTCCGCTGGGTGGGGCCTCGCCATCCTATCGTTCATCAATTTGTTCAACTACCTGGATCGATTCCTGGTCCCGGCCCTGTTCGAAAGTTTGCAGCATTCCGAACTCAAGCTGTCCGACTCCGAGTTGGGATTGTTGATGTCGGGCTTCCTGGCCGTCTACACCCTTGCCGCCCCCCTCTTCGGCGCGTTGGGCGACCGCCGGGGGCGGCCCCGGTTGATTGCCTTCGGGGTGGGCTGCTGGAGCCTCGCCACGACGTTGTCGGGATTTGCCGGCAGCTTCATCGCGCTGCTGGCGGCACGAGCCTCCGTCGGCATCGGCGAAGCCGCCTACGGCACCATCGCGCCAAGTCTGCTGTCCGACTATTTTCCCGCCGACAAGCGTGGACGCGTCATGGCGATCTTCTTTTGTGCCATACCGGTGGGCTCCGCCTTGGGCTACGTAGTCGGCGGATTGATGGACGTCCACTTCGGCTGGCGGGCAGCGTTCTTCGTCGCGGGAATTCCCGGTTTAGTGCTGGCCGTTCTCTGTTTGGGGATGAAGGATCCTCCGCGCGGCGCCCAGGACACCGGCCGCTCGCCCGGAGACAATGCTCAAGTCGAATCCGCCAATAACCCGTCGCAAGGCGCCAGCCTCGTCTCCCAGACCAAGGCCACGTATCTGCGCCTGGTGGAGAACCGGCCGTATGTGTTCACGGTGCTGGGCTACGCCGCGTACACATTTGCCATGGGCGGCCTCGCCTCCTGGATGCCCGCATTCTTGGAGCGCATCCGCGGCATGCCGCATGGGAGTGCCACCATCAGTTTTGGCTACATCGTCGTCATTACGGGTCTTGTCGGCACGTTCATAGGCGGCTGGCTCGGGGATTATTGCAACAGATATTCGAAGTACGGCGATCTGCTGGTGTCGGCAATCGCAACCGTCATCGCAGCTCCCTTCGTTTGGTTCGCGCTCACCGCGGCCTCGCAGACCGGTTACCTGGTGTGCATGGTGATCGCACAGCTATTGATGTTTTTGTCGACGGGTCCCATCAACGCCACCATCGTGAATCTGGTGCTGCCGAATCAACGCGCCTCCGCGGTCGCGCTCTCGGTATTCACCATTCATCTGCTGGGCGATGCGATATCGCCGTATCTGATCGGTCGGTTGTCGGACGCATCGTCGCTGGCCCAAGCCGTGAAAATCGTGCCGGTCGCAGTGGTCGTCTCAGGAGCGCTGTGGGGATGGGCCGCGCGCGAGCAGTCACGCATGCGCCGCGTGCCGCCATGATCGTCTCTTCACCGCCTACCCGCCTTTGCGGCGACCGTACCTCGTCGCCGGCCTTCTCACCTATTGTCGTTGCCGGCCCGAACGTCGAATGGAACCACTAGCGTCTGCCCGTCGCTCAGCCGAAGCGTAACCTCGACCTTATCGCCGGGATGCAGCGCACGCTTCGGCTGCATCAGCATGAGATGGTAGCCGCCTTCGGCGAAGCGCACGGTGGCGTGCGGCTGCAAGACGATCGACGCGACCGGCGTCATTTCATTCATGCCGTTGTGGCTGTGACTTTGGTGAAAGCTGACGGCTTCGTAATCGGGGGTACTTGCCCCGATCAAGACATGCTCTTCGGGTCCCGTATTGATCACCGTCATGTAGCCGGCGCCGGGCACACCCGCGGGAAGCCATCGTATCCAAGCGTCCTTGACCTGAATCTCGACAGCGGATCCCGCCAAGGATGCAATGCTGACCAACGCCAGCAACGGTATGAATGCGCGCATCGGCCACTCCGTTCAGACAGATTCCCCTTGGCCTATACAATCGTATCGTGTCGCAACTTGCAACATTGCGCGCCTCGCCAAGCGCTCGCCGTCGTTAAGCCCCCCGAGCGCGGCCAATCTGTGCGAAAGACTCATCGAAGTCCGGGCGGGTCGCCATATCCTCGATGTCGGAGGTCAATTTCCGCTGCCAATTCGGATACTCCCGATCCGTGCCCGGCACGTTGACCGGGTCGACCATTCCCAACAGATCCTCGATCTGCAGCGCGACGAGTATCGACTGCGAACGGGCCAAATAAACGTGCAGAGCATTCGCGAGCTCCGAGGTGAAGGGTTCCGAAGGCGACGCGGGCGAAGCGGGCGACAGCCCCTGTTCCTTGAGGGCGGCGAGTAGCGACAGTCGGTCTCGCTCACGCTCTCGCTGCACATCATTTTCGATTTCCGTACTGGGGTACAAGTTCAGGCGGCGGCGCAGTTCGATATCGCGCCCCTCCCAGTAACTGCGCAGCGTGGGCAAGTCGTGAGTGGTCACCGTGGCGAGCGCGCGCCGCACGAATTCATCGGGCCGTCTGAATCGTCCGCCGTCCTTCTCGAACAACAACACCTTGTAGTGGTACAACCCGAATTCGGGCATGGCGCGGCGCATCTCGTCCGGCACCACCCCCAAATCCTCACCCACCACCAGGCAGCCCGCGCGCGCGCTCTCCAGCGCCAGCACGGTCAGCAATTGCTGCAGCGGGTAATGCACATACGCGCCTTCCGTCGGGGAGTCGCCCGCCGCCACCCACCAGAGGCGGAACAGTGACATCACGTGATCCAGACGCAAGGCGCCGTAGTAACGCATATTATTGCGGATCAAATGCACGAAACCCAGCAGCCGCTGGTTTTCCATCGCAAAAGGATCCTGCGGCGGAATGCCCCATCCCTGCCCCTTCAGAGCCAGCGGATCCGGCGGCGCACCGATCTCTGCGCCCATCCGATAACTCGCCTGATCCACCCAAGTCTCCGAGCCGGAAGGATTGGAGCCCACGGCGTAATCGCCGTACAACCCGATGGGCATCGCAAGCTCGCGGGCCAGTGCCTGGGCACCCGTCAATTGCTCGTGTGCCAGCCACTGCAGATAGAGATAAAACTCGACCTGCAGCGGACGAGTCGCGGCAAACTGGCGAGCCGCGGCCCCATTGACGTCATGATATTCTTCGGGCCAGCTCATCCATCCGGACGCCGTTGCCAGCGTGGCGCGAAAATATTGATCCAATGCGTCGAAGCGGGCATGCGACTGCAAAAGCGCGCCTCCCGCCGCGACGAACGCGCGAAACTGCGACGCTCGTTCGGTTCCCGCACTCAAATGCCGGTCGCAGAAAGCGCGGAACAGCAGTTCCAGAACCTCGAACTTGAGATCAGCGACACCGCGATAATCGACCAGGCTTGCCGAGCGCAAAGCCTGCAGCCGAGAGACGAATTGCGGTTCGTCGACGCGCGCGCGCGCGTGAGCGCACTCGCTGAATTCCGGCACCGCCGGAACTGCGATATACATGATGTTGAGAAAATGTCGGCTAGACGCACTATAGGGGCTCGCGCGCACGGGATCGGCCGGTGCAAGGGCATGCAGGGGATTTAAGCCGATGAAGCCTGCGCCGCGCGGCGCCAGCCACCGGATGAGATGCTTGAGATCGCCGAAATCCCCGATCCCCCAATTGTCTCGCGAGCGCAACGTGTACAGTTGCACCGCCACGCCCCATAGACGCCGACCCTGTACGATCGCAAGCGGCTCATAACATTCGGGCGGCGAGATGACCAACGCGCAGCGAGCGACGACGTTGGCTAATTTGACTTCCAATTCGTGGTAACCCGGCTGCAATTCCACCGGCAAGTCCAACCGTCGGCGCGTGATCCACGAGCCTTCCACCTCGCCCCGCCAGATTTCCGGGCAATCCGCCGTCGAGACGAAGCCGTCGCGGCTACCACCCTTCTCCAAATTGACGGTCCACAACAAACTCGCGCCGAACTCGCGGGCGGGGATGTTAAGATCGACGCCGGCGCGCGTGCCATGCGAGGCGGCAACCGGCGGCAACAGTTGTCGCCACCGCGCGACTTCCGTTTGGCTCAATTCGGCCGCCAGCGCCTTCGGATCATCCACCGCACAGCCCATGGCCCGCAAAATATCGGTCTTGGTTTTCAGGCTGAAGTGCCGTAGTTCGCCGCGGTAATCGTTGTAGGCATCGCCGACGCCGCGCAGTCGCGCCAATCTTTCGATCAATGTCGTGTCCAAAGTGTCAGCACTCCAATAGTGCGGCGCTGTTCGCCACCAGGGGATATCGATGCGAGAAATCCACGGCCCGAATGTCTGCGTGCTCGCGCGCCGTATCGAATCGACAGACCCAGGGCGCGTTCGGAGCGGCCGCGGGCACGCTAAATTCTACGGGTTCATCGCCGGCATTCAAAAGAAACAACAAGCGGTGCGCCGTACTACTCCGATTGGCGAGCAAGATTCCCAAAGTCCGCAAATTGCCGTCCTGCCAATCATTCTGAGTCATCTCGCCGTCCCGCATATGTAGCCAGCTCACATCTTTGAATCCGGTTCGCGACGCGGTTCCCTTGAGAAAGGTCTCGCGTCGAAGCTCCGCATGCTCACGGCGCAATTTGGTCAGAAGGCGCACGAACTGGAATAGATCCTGATTGACGCCGCAAAGCTGCCAGTCGATCCAGGAAATCCCGTTGTCCTGGCAGTACGCATTGTTATTGCCGTGTTGGGTGCGGCCGAATTCATCGCCGGCTTGCAGCATGGGCACACCCTGCGACAGAACGAGGGTGGCCAACAGATTGCGCATCTGCCGCTTGCGCAAGGCGAGCACGGCAGCGTCCTCCGTGGGACCTTCGACCCCGCAATTCCAGCTCAGATTATTGCTGGTTCCGTCGGCGTTCTGTTCGAGATTGGCCTCGTTGTGCCGCTCGTTGTAGGACACCAGATCGTGCAGCGTGAAGCCGTCATGTGCCGTCACGAAATTGATGTTGGCGGTCGGCTTTCGGCCGTTGTGCCGGAACAGATCGCTCGAGCCCGCGAAGCGCTCCGCCAGCTCACCGATTCTTCCGGCATCGCGCCGCCAAAGGGAACGCACCGTGTCGCGATAGCGATCGTTCCATTCCGCCCACCCGACGGGGAACCTCCCCAACTGATAGCCCCCCCACCCCACGTCCCACGGTTCGGCGATCAGCTTGACGTGCTCCAGAGACGGCTCCGCGCGAACCGCCTTGAAAAAGGCCGAATGCTCATTGAATCCCTGCCCATCCCGTGCCAAAACGGTCGCCAAGTCGAAGCGGAAACCGTCGACGTGCATCTCCTCTACCCAGTACTTGAGACAATCGACGATCAACGCAACCACCTGAGGGTGTTCGCAGTTGAGCGTATTGCCGCACCCGCTATCGTTTTGGTAATGGCGCTTGTCCGGCATCAGCCGGTAGTAAACCGAATTGTCGATACCCTTCAGGCTGAGAAGCGGCCCGGTTTCGTTGCCCTCCGCCGTATGATTGAATACCACGTCGAGAATGACTTCGAGCTGCGCCGCATGCAGCGCCTTGACCATGGTCTTGAATTCGATGACGGCATCGTCGATCGCGTATTCGTTGGCCGGCGAAAACCAGGCGACGGGGTTGTAGCCCCAATAATTCGATAGGCCGCGCGCCTGCAAGAACGGCTCGACCAGGAAGGATTGACACGGCAACAACTCCACCGTCGTCACCCCCAGGGATGTCAGATACTCGATGACGGGCTGCGCCGTTAGGCCCAAGTACTTCCCGCGCCACGCCTGCGGCACGTCGGGGTGCAGGCGGGTGAATCCTTTCGTATGCAGCTCATAAATCACGGTATCGCGCCAGGGTACGGCCGGAGGACGATCGCCGTGCCAATCAAAATACCCATCGACGATCCTTGAACGGAGCGGCATGTCGAACGTCAGCCGGCGCGCGTAGGGATCGATCAGCGCGGTATTGCAGTCGAACCGGTGCCCGCTCTCAAGGTCGTTCGGCCCGTGTGCGTAAAACGCATAGGGCACCCCGGGTCCCACCCGCCGCGCCGAGAGAAACCCGTGCCACACGTCGCCGGTCCGTCCGGGCAGGTCGAAGCGCTGCATTTCCGTGCCGCCGGTGGCATCGAACAAGGCGATCTCGATGCGGGTTGCATGGCTGGAGAAGATCGCGAAATTGACGCCGCCCTTGGTCCACGTTGCTCCCAAGGGTCGTGGCAAACCCGCTTCTATTGCCTTCACGTCGGTCCGACGAAAAACAGCGCTCCGAGGGGCGGCAAGTCGACCTTCAGTGAATGGGCATTGCCATGCAAGCCGACGGCCGCCGCGCTGATGTGGTGCTGCCGGTTGTATCCTGAGCCCCCGAAGCGCACGTCGTCGGAGTCGAATACCTTGGCGTAGCCGCCCGCGTCGGGCACGCCGATGGCGTAGCCGTCGCGCGGTACGGGCGTCGCGTTGAACAGGCAAATGATGGGTGCGCCCGTGTCCTCGCCCGTGGCGCGGCGTTGAAACACCCAGATGCTGTCATCGGCACTATTTAAATCCAACCAGCGGAAGCCCTCATGATCGCAATCGCTGCCGTGGAATTGCGGGCGGGCCTGATACAGATGGTTCAACTCGCGTACACAATCGCGCAGCGCCGCGTGTGCCGGATCCTGCAATTGCGGCCACGCGACTTCCTCGTCATCGCGCCACTCCGACCATTGCCCGAATTCCGAACCCATGAACAGCAATTTCTTACCGGGATGCGCGCACATGTAGGAGCAGAACAATCGATAGTTCGCGCGTTTCTGCCAATCGTCGCCCGGCATCTTGCTGAGTAAGGAACGTTTGCCGTGCACCACTTCATCGTGCGAGATCGGCAGGATGAAATTTTCCGACCATGCGTATACGAACGAAAACGTGATCAATTGATGATTGTAGCGACGGTATACCGGATCGAGTTCGACATACCTCAACGTGTCGTTCATCCAACCCATGTTCCATTTGAAGTTGAAGCCGAGCCCGCCGTACAGCGGCGGCGTGGTCACACCGGCAAACGAGGTGGACTCTTCGGCGATGGTAAGCACGCCGGGATGCGCGTGATGCAGGGTGTCGTTCATCTGCCGCAGAAAATCGATGGCCTCGAGATTCTCGCGGCCGCCGTAGCGGTTCGGCAGCCATTCGCCGGCCTTGCGGCTGTAATCGAGGTAGAGCATGGATGCCACGGCGTCCACCCGCAGCCCGTCGACGTGGTAGCGGTCGGCCCAGAACAGTGCATTCGCCACCAGGAAATTCCGAACCTCGTGGCGTCCGTAGTTGAATATCTTGGTGCCCCACTCAGTGTGCTCGCCGAGGCGGGAATCCGCATGTTCATACAGCGCACTTCCATCGAAGCTCGACAACCCATGGGCGTCGCGCGGGAAATGCGCGGGCACCCAATCGAGGACCACGCCGATCCCTGCTTGGTGGCAATGGTCGACGAAGTACATGAAATCCTGCGGCGATCCATAGCGCGATGTCGCCGCATAATAGCCGACCACTTGATAGCCCCAGGACGCATCGAGTGGATGCTCCGCCACACCCATCAATTCGATGTGCGTATAGCCCATGTCTCTGACGTACGGAATCAACTGGTCGACCGCCTCGATCCAGCTCATGAAAGGCGGCGTGCGTACATGCCATGGCCGTCGCCAGGATCCCAAGTGAACTTCGTAGGCGTTGAAGGGACGACGCCGAAAATCACCGCGGTCGCGCGTCGCGAGCGCGTACGTCGTGATCACCAGATCGTTCGCGCGCGCCTCACGCGTGAACTTCTTCTCCGCCAGCCGTTCGGGACCGTGATGCACATGCACGCGCAGGCCCGGCGCGAACCGCTGCGCCTCGCGCTCCCAGTTGCCCACCACCGACATCGGGCAGATCAACAGCGTCGGCGCTAGGCGCTTGGGCCGAGGATTGCCGGTGACGGTCTTGGTCTTTGTTGCGGGCGTTTGAGCGGATCCTTTGAACTGTCCCCGATCGCCCCGGGCTGCGGCGTGCTCGCGCTCGGCGAGCAACAGCGCCAGCAGCTGCACCGTCTTGCCGAGGCCCATGTCATCCGCCAGGCACGCACCGAGGCCGAGGCTCGACAGGAACGAGAGCCACGCAAGGCCGCGCTGCTGATAGGGACGAAGCTCCCCGTCGAGCGTCGCCGGGGTGGGGACCTCCCGCAGCTTACGCTCGCCGTTGGTGCTGAGCAGTTCTCTCAGCCACCCGCCGGCCTCGATCTCGACAGGCGGCAATTCGGTCTTCGCCTGGGCGCCGGCGCCCAGCTCGAGGCTCTCGCGGATCAGCTCCCCCGCCGGCGCCTGGCCTTGCTCGGCGCGACGCTCGAAGAACGCCAGCGCCGCCTCGACGTCCTCCGGACGCAGCACGATCCAGCGCCCGCGCGCCATCACCAGCGGCAGCTTCAACGCCGCCAGCTGACGCAGCTCCGCCAGCGTCAGCGTCGCGTCACCGACCGCGATCCTCCACTGATACGCGCATAGGCCGTCGAGGCCGAACAGCCCGCTGCCCTCCTCGATCTCATCGAACGGCTCCACCTTGAGATTCAGGCGCAGCCGCTTGTTCCACCATGGTGGAACAAGCACTCCGAACCCGGCCTGCTCCAGCGCCGGAGCGGCGTCGCGCACGAATCCGATCGCGGCCTCCGGGGTCAGATCGACGCAGGTCGGGGCGGCCTCACGCAGCGCCGGCTCCAAGCCGGGCCACAGTCGCAGCGCATGACCGAGCCCACCGAGCAGCCGCTCCTGCGGGTCCGCCAGCCGGTGGCCAAGCGCCCGCAGCCCATCTCCGTTGGAGCGCCACACCTCCTCGGCTCCGATCAGCACGCTCGGATCGTCCTTTGCCTGGAGCAGGATCTCGACCCGCCACCGATCGGGGTCCAGCCCATCGCGATCCGCACCCAGCTCGTCGCCGCCCGACTCGCCCTGGAGCTCGCCCTCCAGCCACTCCGCCCGTTGCTCCGACTCGCACAGGCGAAAACAGGTCCGGAACATGCGGTGCTCCGCATACCGCTCCCCCGCCTGGCGCCACTCGTCGAGCTCCTCGGCGAGCACCGCCAGCTCCCGCTCGTGCGCATCGACAGCGACCGGGGCGGGGTCCGTCAGCGCCGCCAGCCATGCATCAACGACCGGGAGCTTGCGCTTCGAGCGCCGGCCCGCTCTGCGTCCTGTGAGGCCGTCGGCAAGAAAACTCCGCGCGCACGCGTCGACGAACGTCCCCAGCAGATCGCCCACGACAGCCTCGGGCGCGTTCGGCTCCTCCCAGGGGGAGGAGATCTCCGCCCGCACGAGGGGCGGCATCGCCGCGACCAGCATCCGTATGCGCTCTGCGTCCTTGGGATCGCCGGGCATCGCCCGCCACCACGCGAGCCATCCCTCATCGCGCCGCACCAACCCGGGGAGCAGGCGACCGCGCGCGACCAGCTCGAGCGCGAGCTTGCTCGCTTCGGCCAAAAACCGCAACGAATCGCCGAGCGCCACGCCCTGGGGATTAGTGGCGCCGCCGGCCGGCTGGGCGAGCAGCAGCTGAAGCGCGGCGGCCGGCCCCAGCCCGAGCGCCGGAACCATCCAGGGATCGAGCAGCTCCGGACTGCCGGTGCGCCTCTCTTGCACCTCCCGCAAAAGCTGCGGGGAATGCTGCGGGCCCTCGTCGAAAGAGGGCAGCAGCAAGTGCAGCTCGCGTTCGAGCAGGGCTTCGGGTTCGAGCGAGACCCCCAACACCTCAAACGCTCCAGCAAGATCCCGCGCCGTACAGGCAAACGGGTGCTGGCGCGCCCGCGGCTTCGCCGGCCTGCCCCCTCGACGCCGCGGAGCCCGCGCGGGCAAGTCGGAGCTC
>Ga0209517_10007714_pt1 | contig 12797 bp, 12 predicted proteins | sample PeaSoiMetSII2010_FD_187695 | JGI IMG/M metagenome (GOLD analysis project Ga0209517, IMG submission 187695) | Peat soil microbial communities from Weissenstadt, Germany - SII-2010 (SPAdes) (version 2) | ecosystem: Environmental > Terrestrial > Soil > Wetlands > Peat | place: Germany...
AAAGTCTCAAACGTGTTTTTTTCTCCCCAAAGCACCGGAAGCGCAAACCAGCCGCCGCAAATCGAAAAAAACGCCAGGATCGTCAACGGCACGGTCATGGATTTCGGCGACTCGTGGATGTGCTCTTCCAGCTCCGTGGGGACGCGCGATCGGCCGTAGAACGCCAGAAACAGCAGGCGGAACATGTAGAACGCGGTGATTCCCGCGGTGATCAGTCCAATCGCCCATAGAAACAGGTAGCGATCCACGATCAACGCCTGGTTGTGGCGATCAAACGCGTGGCCCAGAATTTCGTCTTTGCTGAAAAAGCCCGCCAGCGGCGGAACACCGGCGATGGCCAACGTGGCAATCAGGAAAGGCCGCGAGGTGGCCGGAATGGTGTTCCACAACCCGCCCATCTTGCGCAAGTCCTGCTCCCCGGAAAGCGCGTGAATCACACTGCCGGCCCCCAGAAAGAGCAGCGCCTTGAAGAACGCGTGGGTCATCAAGTGGAATATGCCGGCGGAGAACGCGCCAACGCCCAGCGCCAGAAACATGTAGCCCAGCTGGCTGATGGTGGAGTACGCCAGAACCTTCTTGATGTCGTTCTGCGCCACGGCCATAGTCGCCGCGAAAATCGCCGTCGTGGCGCCAACGACTGCGACTACATCCATCGCCAGCGGCGCCAATTGGTAGATCGCGCTCATGCGCGCCACCATGTATACGCCCGCGGTGACCATCGTCGCCGCGTGGATCAACGCGCTCACTGGTGTGGGGCCCTCCATTGCGTCCGGCAGCCAGACGTACAGCGGCAATTGCGCGGATTTTCCGGTAGCGCCGAGGAAGAGCAACAACGCAATGGCGGTAAGAACCGGCGCGCCAAAGAGCAAGTCCTTCTGATTCACCATCGTCCGCAAAGTTTCCAGAATGCCCGGATAGACCACAGGATCGCTGACCATCTGAGAAGTAAAGCGCACCGTGCCGAATGTCGTGGCGATCAGAAAAATCCCAAGGAGAAAGCCCGTATCGCCAATGCGATTGACGATAAACGCTTTCTTCCCTGCGTCAGAGGCCGACTTCTTCAAAAAGTAAAAACCGATCAGCAAGTAGCTGCAGAGTCCCACGCCCTCCCAGCCGACAAACATAAGCAGCAAATTGTTGGCCAGCACCAGCGTCAGCATCGAAAACATGAACAAGTTCATGTAGCCGAAGAACCGATAGTAGCCGCCTTCGTGACCCATGTACCCGATCGAGTAAACATGGATCAGAAAACCCACGCCGGTTACCACCAGCACCATCACGCAGGAAAGCGGATCGAGGAGATAGCCCCAATCGGCAACAAAGTTAAATAGGCCGCCGGGTCCAGGCATGGCTCCCGGTGTAATCCATTCAAAAAGAATTTGCTGGTAAACGCGATTTTCCGGCGCGACAGCGAGCAGTTGGTAGAACGCTCCCGCGGCATACACAAACGAGAGGAAGACGCTCCCTACGCAGAAGAAGCTCACCGCCGAGCGCGGCAGAAGACGGCCGATCAACAGCATGAGCGCGGCGGTCACCAGCGGAAACAGCGGGATGAGCCAGAGGTGCTCGAGGAAATAACCGGAGGGATTCATGGCCGCTGCCTCCGGAACATCCAACGCCCGGCCCTCGCCTGCGAAAATGGAACGCGCTTCACCATTTCAAGAGATCCATTTCGTCCTCAAGGACGGTTTCCCGGTTGCGGAAGAAGGCGATGATGATGCCCAGTCCCACCGCTGCTTCCGCGGCGGCATCCGCGATAACAAACAGCGCAAAAACCTGCCCGGCAACGTCCCCATAAATCCGCGAAAACGCCACCAGGTTGATGTTCACGGCATTCAGAATCAGCTCGATGGACATCAGCACCACGATCACGTTTCGCCGCGTAATCACGCCGATGGCACCGATCAAAAAGAGCGCCATGCTCAAAAACAGGTAGTAACCAATGGGCATCATCGCGTTCTAGGTCCTTTTCTTGGCCATGACCACGGCTCCCACCATGGCCACCAGCAGCAAAACGCTGACAATTTCAAACGGCAGCAGGTACGCCTTGAACAAACTGTCGGCCAGTGCTTCGGTATTCGCCGGCAATCCAGCCGCGGGTACGGCATTGGGCAGCAAAAACCCTTGGCCAGGAACCTTGCGCGACGACCACAGCATTACGCCAACCTCCAAAGCAAGTGCCACCGTCACCAAAAGCGCCACCCATTTCTGCCGCGAAAACTGAATCTGGTGCAGCGCCACATCCAGCCGCACCAGCATAATCACGAAGATAAACAGCACCATGATCCCACCGACATACAAAATAATCTGCGCGATGAAAATGAATTCCGCGCGCAGTTGCAGAAAGATACCCGCGGTGGCCATTAGCGTTGTAATCAGGAACACGGCACTATGAATGGCGTTGCGTCGCGTCACCATCAGCCCGGCGCTGAGGATCGCCACCCCCGCAAAGAAAAAGAAGATGACTTTATCCAGCATAGGAGTCCTCAGTCGTAGGCTCTTCCGGCGGCGCGGCTGAAGAAGCCGTTGCTGATCGCTTGTCGTTCAAACGCAGTAGAAAAAGTGCCGCGGCCAGCGTGAATGCCGTGGTCACAACCAGCGCCAGCCAGCGATTCCAGCCATATTCCGTTTCCAGGATCATGGCGACGCCTACGGCCAGCACATTCACAATCGCCAGCGGAATCAGAATGTACCAGCCCAGGTGCATCAACTGGTCGAAGCGGTAGCGCGGCAGCGTGAAGCGCAGCCACATAAATAGGTAAATGTAAGCGCTGATCTTCAGCAGAAACCAGAACGCCCCATGCAATCCCGGCTGCAAGAAACTCAGCGGCCCGTACAGCGGCGCCGCTAGTATCAACGCCGTCGCGAGGCACGCCAGCGCCACTCCCCACATGAACCACACCTGCACACGCGCAGGTTGCTTCCCTGCCCGGTACACGCAATAGGCGCCGACTGCCGCGATAGACAATGCGGGCAAAACATCCAGCCAGTTCATCCAGTGCACATTCGGGAATGGCCGCAGCCAGCCGCCGAGAAACAGCGTCGTTGCGACGGCGCCGACCACGATCATGTTGGCGTACTCACCCAGGAAATAACACGCCCAGCGGAAGCCACTGTACTCGGTCATGTAACCGGCCACAAGTTCCGATTCCGCTTCCGGCAAATCAAACGGCGCGCGATTCGTTTCCGCAATCGACGCCACCACGTAGATGAAGAAAGCTACCGGCGCAAGGAACACAAACCACACGCCAAGGCTCTCCTGCATTTGGACAATGGCGCGAATCTTCAGCGTCCCCGCCAGCAGCAAGCCGCTGACTAGAGCAAGTCCCGCGGCGGTCTCATAACTAACCAACTGCGCCGTGCTGCGCAGCGCGCCCATGATCGAGTAGTGGCTGTTCGACGCCCAGCCGCCAAGCACAATCCCGAAGAGCCCCAGCGAACTCACACCGATCACAAAAAGCAGGCCCACGTTAATATCCCGCGCCACCAGAAACGACGGCCCAAACGCAATCGCTCCCATCGCGGTAAGTGCCGCCGTCATGGACACCACAGGCGCCAGCCAGAACACGAACCTATCCGCGTTATCCGGGATGATGTCTTCCTTGATCAGCAACTTTACCGCGTCGGCAATAGGCTGCAACAATCCGTGCGGCCCAACGCGCATCGGTCCAAGCCGCGCCTGCATGTCGGCCATCAGTTTGCGTTCCATCAGCACGAGGTAGCCGGTAATGAGCGGCACGACAGCTACGATGACAACGCCGGAGACGAGTTCGACCCACCAGTTCTGGACGAAGACGAGCAAGGCCTGGAGGTTGGGATGCATGGCTTTAGCGGTCCACCTCGCCAAGAACGATGTCCAGCGTGCCGATGATCGCGACCACGTCCGCTACCAAATGCCCGCGGGCCATTTTGTCGAGTGCCTGCAAGTTGATGAATGAGGGCGGGCGGATGCGCACGCGATACGGCTGCGATGTGCCATCGCTCACAATGTAGTAGCCCAGGATGCCCTTGGGCGCTTCGATGGAATGATAGATTTCGCCGGCGGGCGGCTTCAGTACTTTCCCGACCTTGCCCATGATCGGCCCTGCGGGAATATTCCCGATCGCTTGCAGGCAGATCAGCCGCGATTGCCGCATCTCCTCCATGCGCACCATGTAACGGTCGTAGGTGTCCCCGTTGGTGCCCACGGGAATCTCAAATTTGTACTGCTCGTAAGCAGCGTAGGGTTGCGCTTTGCGGAGGTCCCATTTCACGCCGCTGGCGCGCAGCACGGGCCCGGAAGCGCCCAGCGCGATGCAATCTTCGGCGCTGAGCACGCCAACGTTCCGCGTGCGTCCGATCCAGATGCTGTTGCCGGTAAGCAGATCGACATATTCCTGGATGCGGCGCTCGAAATCCTTGCAGAAGCGCTCGACGTCTTTTTCAAACGAGTCGTAGGTTTCGTACTGCAGCCCGCCGATGCGGAAGGCGTGTGTCGTGAGGCGCGCCCCGCAATACTTCTCGAAAATTTTCAGGATCTCTTCGCGCTCGCGCAGGCAGTAAAACAGTGGCGTCAGGGCCCCAATGTCCAGCGCGTGCGTGCCCAGCCAAATAAGGTGGCTGGCGATGCGCTGCAATTCCGTCATGATCGTGCGGATGACCTTCGCGCGCGGCGGCGCTTCCACATTCAGCAGTTTTTCAACCGCTTCGCAGTAGCCCAGACCGTTGCTCACCGCCGCGACGTAGTCCATGCGATCCACATACGGCGCAAATTGCTGGTACGTGCGGTTTTCCGCGATCTTCTCGACACCGCGGTGCAGATACCCGATGACGCACTCCGTGCCGCGCACGCGTTCGCCATCCAGCTTCAGCTTCACCCGCAGCACGCCGTGCGTGGAAGGATGCTGCGGCCCCATGTTGAGGACGAGTTCGTCGGCGCCCAGTAGCGTCTGATTTTGCGCTGCGTCGTCTTGCAAAGTACCTTCCAGGTTCGTGCCGCCAGATTTCTTCCGCGGCCGCGTTCCGCGCTGCTACTGCCCGCTTTCGATCCCCAGATTCTCCCGGACCCAGGCAGTGTCCTGCTGCAAAATGTCGTAATCCTTTCGTAGCGGATGTCCCTGCCACTCTTCGGGCAGAAGGATGCGTTTCATATCCGGATGTCCGTTGAAGGAAATGCCGAACATATCGAAAATCTCGCGTTCCAGCCAATTCGCGGTCGGCCAAATTTCCACAAGACTCGCCGCTGTTTCCCCGTCGGCCATCGGAATCTTCAGCCGCAGCCGCGTGTTGTGTGGGAACGAATAGAGAATGGCCACCAGGTCGAAACGCTTCTCGCGACGTGGCCAATCCACGGCCGTGTAGTCTTCCAGAAGATCAAATTTTTCGACATCCCGCGAGTAGCGCGCAATTTCCGCCAATTGCACCCCTGCAATGACTAGATATGGCTGCTTACGGTCTTCGACAGCGTCCAGAATCGCCGCGCCAAATTGCTCCCGGTAACGCTTCGTCAAATCGTTGTCCAGCGGAATCTGCATCAATACAGGGGGCTTCGGGGGTGGCGGCGCAGGTCTGGCGGGCGCCGCGGGCTTTGCGGCTTGAGATGGGGCAGCCTCGGCGCTCGCGGGCTTTGCGGGCGGCGCGGGCGCAGCGCCAGCACTATCTGGCTTGGAACTTTCGGGCGATTCGGGTGGCTTAGGCTCGTCTGCCATGGACCCTGGGACCATTCGGCTGCAAAAAGAGGCTCACCGGAACTCCAAGAAGCCCCGAATTATTCCCCTGAGGATGACCGCAATCAGGGCCGCGCGCAAAAGGAAGGAGCGAAACGCGCAAACCACTCTGCAGGCGGACACACTCATCCGCGATCTGGCAACCAACAGGATCGCTCCCTGCGTTTCTAACACACGCTGTGAGACCAGTCAATGCGCGTCGCCACTGACACTGGAAAATTCCCAAACTTTTCCGCTGCCGAATCATCGCGGCAGGGTCCTCATCATGTGCACGTCTCGCTTGTCATCCCGATCCCGCGAAGCGGGAGAGGGATCTACTTTTCACGAGGGTCAATATAGGAGGCAGGCTCTAGGCCCAGTCCAGCGCGCCCTTCTTGTACAGCCACGCGTAGCCAACCAGCAGGATGCCCAGAAAGACGAACATGGAGACCAGCGCGAATGCGCCCATGTGGTTCACCACCCAAGAGCGATACAGAATCGCCCACGGAAACAGGAACATCGTTTCCACGTCGAAAATTACAAAAAGCATCGCCACCACATAGAATCGCGCCGAATAGCGGCCCCGCGCGTTGCTTTCCGGTGGAATACCGCACTCGTAAGGTTGCAATTTGGCCGGGCCGCCGCGTGATTCCGGGCGGATCAATTTGAAGATCAGCAGCGCGAGGACGGGGAACGACAGAACCAGCAACGCAAAAATCAGAACAGGGATGTATGCCTCAGGCATGGGATGCCTCTCGACGCATCGTATCACAACTCCTCACGAAGCGAGTTCCGGGCGCGCGGGCCGCGCTCTTCTCGGGTGGCATCTCTTGTGCTCTGGTTTGCGACACGCCTACTTCTCGAATAGCAATTCGCCGGCGCGCTGCGTGGCTTTTACCACTGCCTTGATGAGGGTCACGCGCAGCTTCCCTTCTTCAAGTTCGAGTATGCCGTCGATCGTGCAGCCGGCCGGAGTCGTCACCGCGTCTTTCAACAACGCTGGATGATCGCCCGTCTCCAGCACGACGCTGGCCGCCCCCTTCATTGTCTGCGAGGCCAGCAGCGTGGCGATATCGCGCGGTAAGCCCACCTTCACGCCGGCTTCCGCCAGCGATTCCAAAATAATGTAGGCAAACGCGGGGCCGCTGGCGGAAAGGCCGGTCACTGCATCCATGTTTTTCTCGTCCACGACAACCGTGCGGCCCACCGCATTGAACATGGCTTTCGCGATTTCCAGGTGCTCGGCGGAGGCGTGCGCGCCGCGGCAAATACCGGTCATACCGCAGCCCACGGCAGAGCAGGTGTTGGGCATTGCGCGTACCACGGGAGTCTTGGCGCCAGCGCGCTGTTCGATGTACGTGGTGGGCACGGAGGCCGCCACCGAAATGATCAGCGCGTCCTTGCCCAACTCCGGTGCAATTTCCTTCAGAACGTCGCCCACTACCTGCGGCTTCACGGCCAGAAGCACGATGTCCGCACCACGCACAGCCTTGCGATTGTCCGTTGTGCCGCTGACGCCTAGCTCCTTGGCAAGCGCCGCGGCCTTTTCCTCGTGGCGCACCGTGGCGGTTACCCGTTTCGGTGTGAACAGCCCTTGCTTAAGATAGGCGCGCAACAGGATGCTGCCGAGCTTGCCGGTGCCCAGTACAGCTAGATTCTTGTCTGAGAGTTTCGTAGGCATGATGTAAACATTGTTATGGACTCAACCAAAGCCGTCAACAAGTGAATGGAGAGGCCAGCCCTGCAAGAGAGCACCGCTCCGTCCACTGCGGACGTAACGAAACTCTACTCCGGCAATTGTCTCCTAATCGTGGCGTGCGCCGTGGAGCACTTCCAGCGCGTGGGGCAGCAGGTGCGCGATGGCATCCAGCGATTCGACTGCGCCTTTCGGGCTGCCCGGCAAATTCAAGATGAGCGTGCGGTGCCGCGATACCACCACCCCTCGCGACAATAGCGCCGTGGGCGTTTTCTCTACGCCCCTGCGCCGCATCTCTTCAGCCAGGCCGGGGATGTTGTGTTCTGCAACATCGAGCGTCGCTTCCGGCGTATTGTCGCGCGGCCCTAGCCCGGTACCGCCGGTAGTCAACACCAGATCGACGCGCTTTGAATCCGCGAGTTCGCGCAGTTGGCTGCGAACATTACCCGGGTCATCCGAGCACCGCAGCGTCGCATTCACTTCCCAGCCCAGTTCGCGGCATCGCTGCACCAGCGCCGGCCCGGAGAGGTCCATGCGTTCACCGCGCGCAACGGAATCGCTGATCGTCAGGATAGCAACACGCATGGCCGGATTACTTACTCTCGACGGCGTCGCGATTGGCTTCGTCCAGCAGGCGCATCGCTTCCATCAGGAGGCCGGTGGTGCTGCGCGTAGTGGTCGTGGCAGTAGATGCGCCGGCTGCGTTGAAATCGATTTCGAACTCGCCCTCCGTCCACAAAACCACCTTGAATACCGCGTCATCTCCCTGGATTGTGCCGATCCTCGCGTCGCGGCACTGCCCGCCGGCAAAATACAGCTCTGCTTGTACCTCGCCCTTCCGCACCACCAACCGGCAGGATTTCTGCCCAATTTCCAACGATTGCATCAGGTCGGTCATGTTCATTTCTTCCAGGCGGCCCTGAATCACACCGGGGCGCGAAGCGAGCTTCTGGAGTTTTTCGAGATGCAGCCGGTCCACCACCTTCTTGGCGGAGCGCACCAAGTCTTTCACTAAAAACGGCTTGGCGATGAAGTCTTCCACCCCGTCCACGAGCGGCCGCAATCGCTCCTCAATGTCCGCCCGGCTGGCCATGAAAAGAAACGGAATGTGGCGGGTAGCCGCCCGGCCGCGTAACTTTTCGAAAAGTTGCCGGCCATCCAAGCCAGCCATCTTGTAGTCGCAGAGAATCACGTCAGGCAGTTCATCCACCACCTTGAGCAATGCATCGGCGCCATCCGCGGCGATGATGACCTCGCAAAAAGGATCCAGCGCCTTGGAAACCAGGGCCCGCACCAGCGGATTGTCCTCGGCCAGCAGCAGCTTGACGGTTTTGCCCGGGGCCGCGGTCATTTGTGCGCGCTCCGCTTTTTCTTCCCTCGCGCACGCCGGTAGTCGCCGCTCTTTCCACCCGTCTTTTCCAACAGGTAAAGGTCAGCGACCTCTATCCCTTTGTCGAGAGCTTTGCACATATCGTAGACCGTGAGGGCCGCACAAGCGGCGGCGACCAGTGCTTCCATCTCCACGCCGGTTTGCGCCGTGGCCGTTACCCGGGATTGAATTTCCACTCCATCTTTGCATAGGCGTGGGGTCACAGCAATGTGCGTCAACGGCAGCGGGTGACAAAGAGGTATCCACTCCGCGGTGCGTTTGGCTGCCGCGATTCCCGCTATCCGCGCCACTTCCAGGGGATTACCTTTGGGATTCTTCAATTGCCGCACCGCCCGCACCACGTGGGGTGCCATGCGCACAAATGCGTGTGCCAACGCTGACCGCGTGGTGACCGATTTCGCGGAGACATCCACCATCCGCACTTCGCCGCCCTTGCCGTAGTGGGAGAGTTTTGCCATTCGCACTTGGCGCTCCGAGGATTGACTTTCTGGGGCTTTGAGGCACGACCGCAGCCCTGCCCCCGAAAATGCTAAAGCCCACGCTATAGAGGTAAAATCTAGAGTACGTCGCTTCGCGGCAGAACGGAAACCTTCTCTCCCGCGGCAATGTCCTGACGGTCAGCCGGGACCACCAGGAAACAGTTGGCTCGGCTGAGCGCCGCAATGTCGCCAGAGCCTTGCCACCGCAGCGGCCGCACCTCCGCCGGTCCACCTAGCCATTCGACGCGCGCCGGCAGGAAATGCGTCATCCCGGGCTTTTCTTCCATGGATTCACCCAGCGTGGCCTCCAACAACGGGAGAGGCCGGGCCGGCGCGCCGCTCAAAAGATCGAGCGCAGGCACGACGAACAGAAGAAACGTCACCATTGTGGACACGGGATTGCCCGGCAGCCCAAATACAAAAGCGTCGCGGCAACGCGCAAACACTGTCGGCTTCCCCGGGCGTATGGCCACTGCGTCAAAGAAAAACTTCGCGCCCATGGCCTGCAGCACAGATTCAACCAGATCGTACTTCCCCATCGACACGCCGCCCGAAAGAACCAGCACATCTTCTCGTAGACCTTGCTCGATTTTTGCGCCGAGGTCGTCGCTGCGGTCCAATGCATTGCCAAGCAGTACCGGCTCGCCACCGGCAAGGCGCACCTGCGCTGCCAGCGAAATGCTATTACTGTTACGAATATGGAACGGCCCGGGCGTTTCGTTGATCGGCACAACTTCGTCACCCGTGGAGAGAATCGCCACTCGCGGCTTGCGGGTGCACAGGAGTTGGACCGCACCAACCTGCGCGGCAATCGCCAATTCCGCAAATCCCATTCGCAGTCCCGGCTGCAAAGTCACATCACCGGCGCGCGCTTCGCTGCCGCGCGGCACGATGTTCTGTCCCCGCAGCGTTTCGCGCTGGAAGGCAACGGCATCTCCGTCGCGCGAAGTGAACTCGATCATGACCACGGCATCCGCGCCAGGCGGCACGGCCGCGCCCGTCATGATTTGCACGCAACTCCCCATGGCCAGCGGTACGGTAACGCTGTCCCCTGCCTTGACCTCGCCCACGCAGCGCAACTTCGCGCCTGCCGCTGCTTCGCTAGCCCGCACCGCAAATCCGTCGCGTGTCGAACGGTCGAACGGCGGGTACTCGCGGTCAGTCCGGATCTCTTCTGCCAGGACGTAACCCAGCGCCTCACCCACGTTCAGTTTGGAGGTCTCCACTGCGCGCGGCCGGTTGCACGCCTGCTTGATCACCATTTCCCGGGCTTCGTCGTACCGCAGCATGAAGGGCCCTCGCCTCACTCAGACTAACCATCCTATCGTTTTTGGGGAAATGGTTTATAGCCAGCGCGCCAGCAGCGTGCCGGGCTGAATAATCGTGGCGTCACGCTCCGGTCCCGTGGAAATCATGCCGATCTCCACCTGCAGAAAATCGGACACAAAGCGCAAATATTCCAGCGACGCCTTCGGGAGCTTCGCGGCGTCCTGCACACCGTAGGTCTTCTCGCACCAGCCGGGCAACGTCTTGTACACCGGCGTAACGCGTTCATACTCCTCCGCGGAGGCCGGCATTTCCTTCAGCTCCGTGCCCTTATACCGGTAGCCCACGCCGATTTTGATTTCGCGCTGGGTGTCAAATACGTCGAGCTTGGTGATCGCCAGCGTATCAATGCCGTTGATCATTTTCGCGTAGCGCAATTCCGCCAGATCCAGCCAGCCGCAGCGCCGTGGGCGTCCTGTCACCGCGCCAAATTCCTTGCCGCGCTCGCGCACTTCCTTCGCTTCCAGGTCCGGCATCTCCGTGGGAAACGGTCCGCCGCCAACGCGCGTCGTGTACGCTTTGGAAACGCCGAGAACATGGCGGATTTTCGTGGGAGGCACGCCCATGCCCGTGGTGGCACCGCCGGACGTCGCGCTGGAAGATGTCACGAAAGGATAGGTACCATGGTCGATATCCAGCATCGTGCCTTGCGCGCCCTCGAAGAGCACAGACTTGCCCTCATCCAGCGCGCGGTTGGTCAATTCCGCGGTATCGCAGATATAGGCTTTGATCTTCTCGCCCAGCCTCAGCGTTTCTTCCACTTCGTTGGAAAAATCGATACTCGCGCCGTACGCCCCTTGCGCGATGCGGTTCTTCTCCGCCACTACGCGCGCCGCTTTTTCGCGGAAGAGTTCCGGCGTCAGCAAGTCCACCATGCGCAGCCCGCGCCGCGCCATCTTGTCCTCATAGGCCGGCCCGATGCCGCGCGAGGTCGTGCCGATCTTGTTGGCTCCACGCGCCGTCTCCGCGGCTTTATCGAGTTCGCGGTGATAGGGAAAAATCAGGTGCGCGCGGTTGCTGATATGCAGCCGTCCGGCCGCGCTGATCCCGCCTTTGGCCAGCATCTCGATTTCACCCACAAGCGCCGACGGATCCACCACGACGCCCGGGCCGATAATGGCATGTTGTTTCGGGCGCAGGATTCCGCACGGAATCAGTTGCAGCACGTGGCGCTGTTTGCCAATGATTACCGTGTGTCCCGCGTTGTGGCCGCCGGCTACCCGCGCGATGTAATCGAACGAGCCCGCCAGGTAATCGACCACCTTCCCTTTGCCTTCATCGCCCCACTGCGCGCCGACCACCACGACCGATTTCATGCAGACGTTCTCCTGACCGAAGACCCTGCCGCGCCACACCATCCGCGCACGCCGCCACAAGACAGTGGTCAATAATGCAAATTACACCTGAAGCACCAATCTGAAATCGTACGATGCCCACCCGCTGAACGCAAGCAACTCCACGTCAGACTAGAATGCACCGATTCTGATTCCGCGTTGAATGCGCACATCCGCGCGCTCCACAGAGCCCACCTGACCACCCTTGGCCGGCTTGGCAGACCTATTCCACTGAATCCATTGACTCTGCGCGGCTGCAGACATAGTATCGCGCTTAGGTTCGCTCCAACCTGAAGCATAAGTTCTCCGGAGAGGAGAAAAGACGATGCCACGCTTCTCGTGGCCGCTCTTGATAATCGCTATTTCTGTTCTGTTTTTGGCGAATTCCTGCGCGCCACCCACCTCCGTAAGCACCCAGGCCTACAACGACGCGAAAAACAATCTTAAGTTTTCCGACTTCGATGGGGCCCTAAACAATCTCGAAAAAGCAATCAAATCAGCCAAGGACGAGCCTTCCCGCCAGGAAGCGCTCGTGCTTCGCACTGCCCTTGTGGCGGCGCTCGCCGATTCTCACCGGATAATGGCCGAAGCGTATAACGCCGGAGCGCAACATCCGGACGCCAAGTCACACGCCAACTCTTTCCTCAAAATGCGCGCTGACTACTACAGCTCCGCGAACACGTTCCTGATGCAGGCGATGCAGTCGGTGATGGATGAGCGCTCCAAATTGGGCGACAAGCCCATGCCGTTGGAGATCGCCATTCCAACCTTCGCCGAGAAAATCGCAGGATTGGAAAACATTAAGAAAGGCCAATTCGTTTCGGATGCTGATCGCCTCGCCAGCGAACTCCAGCAAGACCGCAATTGCCTCGCTGCGGTTCTCTCAGC
>Ga0209517_10007716_pt1 | contig 12793 bp, 11 predicted proteins | sample PeaSoiMetSII2010_FD_187695 | JGI IMG/M metagenome (GOLD analysis project Ga0209517, IMG submission 187695) | Peat soil microbial communities from Weissenstadt, Germany - SII-2010 (SPAdes) (version 2) | ecosystem: Environmental > Terrestrial > Soil > Wetlands > Peat | place: Germany...
TGAACGGCGGCGCCGGATTATATTCGAGCCGGAGCTGGATTGCTTCCGCGGTCGGCCGGTCGATCAGGATCGAAACCAGCGTCAGCGCGAAATCAATCCCTGCGGTGACGCCGCCGCCGGTGACGCGGTTGCGGTCGACGCATACGCGCGTCTTGACCGGCGTTGCTCCGTATGGGCCAAGAAACTCCGTCGCGGCCCAATGCGTCGTCGCGCGGTATCCTCTCAGCAAGCCCGCCGCGCCGAGCACCAGCGATCCCGTGCAGACCGAGGTGACGTATTTGGCGCCCTCTGCCTGACGGCGGAGGAATCCAAGCATCTCCTCGTCATTGACCATGTCGTCGGTGCCGGCGCCGCCGGGAACGCAGATCACATCGAGCTGCGGGCAATCGGCAAAGGTGGTGGTCGGCGTGAGCGTCAGCACCGAGTCGCTGGCGACCGGCTCGATCCGCTTCCAGATCAGATGCACCACAGCGCCGGGCACGCTGGAGAACACCTGCAACGGGCCGGTGAAGTCGAGCTGGGTCACCTTCGGAAATACCAGAATTCCAATTTGAAGCGGTTCTGACATGGGAAACGACTTTCGAAGTTTTGGCGACCTTTGGGAACCACATTCGTCGTTGCCGGGCTTGACCCGGCAATCCATCCTCTTCGCATCGACTTCCTCGAAGAGGGATGGATGCCCGGATCAAGTCCGGGCATGACGAGTGAGTGTGTTGAGGCCTGCGGTTAACACTTGACCTCCCTATTCTGGCATGATGCTCTCCTGTCTTAAATGTCTAATTTCCCTCATTTTCGGACATAGGCGGAAATCATGATTGGCGTCCTGGTATTTCCCGATTTCCAGTTGCTGGATGCCGCCGGCCCGATTTCGGTGTTCGAGATCGCCGGCCGCTATGCCGGTGCCGCCTCCACGATCAAGGTGCTCGCGGAAACGCCGGGTCCGGTGCGCAGTTCTTCCGGTGTGGAGATGCTGGCGCGGAAGTTTGGGCCACCGGGCGCAATCTCCACCCTCATTGTCGCGGGAGGCGATGGCGTCGAAGCAGCGGCGCGAAACACATGCACGATCAGCTTCGTGCAGGCGGTCGCAAGGCGCGGCGCTCGTATCGCCAGTGTCTGTTCCGGCACGTTCATCCTTGCGGAAGCGGGGCTGCTCGACGGCCGCCGCGCCACCACGCATTGGCAGCGCACGCGGCAATTCCTTGAAACCTATCCCGACGTGAAACTCGAGCCCGACCGGATTTTCGTTCGCGACGGCAATATCTGGAGTTCGGCGGGGATTACCGCCGGCATCGACCTCGCGCTTGCCATCGTGGCGGAGGACCATGGCGACGAAATCGTGCAGAAGACCGCGCGCCAGCTCGTGCTCTATCATCGCCGCAGCGGCGGCCAGTCGCAATTTTCCTCGCTGCTCGAACTGAAGGCGCCGACGGGGCGCTTCGGGCCGCTGTTGACCTGGGCGCGCGAACATCTCGACACGCCGCTGACGGTGGAGCATCTGGCGGAGCGGGCCGGCATGAGCTCGCGGCATTTCACGCGCGCCTTCATCGCCGAGACCGGCACCACGCCGTCCAAGGCAGTGGAGCGGCTGCGCGTCGAGGTGGCGCGGCAGCAGGTGCAATCTTCCGGCGAAGCGATCGAACGCGTGGCGCAGTCGACGGGCTTTCGCGATCCGGAGCGGATGCGCCGCGCCTTCATCCGCGCCTTCGGTCAGCCGCCGCAATCGCTGCGGCGCGCGGCGAGGGCGGGATAGAGTCCACCTTGGGTCATAGGTCGACGAACCCGATAAAGGGCAATGGGCGGCGGCCTTCTTGGGGCCGCGTCCTGAAGGTTAGCGAAATCGCTTTGGCAATAGTCGGTGCAACCAGCCGTCGTCCTGCGAAGGCGCAATCGACGGTGACTCTTTCAGCTCAATCTCATGGTCTGTTTCGGCAAGACGATCCAGGGACTGCCGGATGGGACGCGGTACCTTCTGCCGCCCCGCCAGCCAGAGAATGATGCGCAGGCGCTCGCCGATTTCCGCGCGAATGGCGTTGTTGTGCTCTTCGTCAATAATCTGGAATGGGTATGGCATGGGTTGCCTCATATGCAAGACAACTGTTCCGTCGTCAGTCGGTTCCCGCCCTTGCATTGGACATCCGTGGGTGCGGTCGAAATGTCCGAAAGTGGCGTGAACGAACATGGCCTGCTGGTGGTGCAGCGCTCCCTTCGGATGGGTTTGCTCTTTTGCCTAAGGCCGTTTGTCTCGATTATGCCTTACTTTTTTGGCTCTTATTAAGTTGCGCCGCTCGACTATTTTGGGGATTCGTCGAGTTGGCATTGGGGACCTGATGGCCTTCGACACAGTGATAGCTGACGGGCTGTTGTCACGCCGCCGCATGGGGTGGTTTGAGACGATCGTGTATGCGCTCGCCGCGGTCGTCGTGGCGCTGGGCGCTGCCGCCTGGATTACCAATTTCGACCAGACGGCGCTCGCCTCGGCAGCGCTGCCGGCAGATATCGATCGCACTTCCTCCTTCGAGGATCGCTTTTTTCCGGCCTCCTTACTCCCGTCTGCCGCCCGCAGCGCTGCCTTGCAGCCGCTGGATCGTTCCGCCTTGGCAGCGCTGAAAATGAAGGTTCGAGCGGCCGAGGACCTGCTTGTCCCGCGGTTGATGTCGCTGAATACCGCTGCGGGCCCTCTCGATAGTGAGGCCAAAGTCGGTGAGGCCAAGGCGCCGGCTGCCACCGTCATTCCGCTGCCGAGGTCTCGCCCGCCTGCGGCGGTCCTGGAGCCACGGCCGGGACCGGTCCTGGCGCAAGCCGACGGCGCGCCCCGGCGGGATGATCGCACGCTGTTGCAAAAACTGTCCGACCTGCTGCCTGGACGGGTGACGCTGGCCTCGCTGACGCCGGATATCGGTTTGTTTCGCCGGGGGCCCGACTTCGCCTCGCTCGGCTACGACGGGTTCACCGCAGTTTACGACATCTCGGCCCATACCGTTTACCTGCCGAACGGGTCGAGCCTCGAGGCGCATTCGGGAATGGGCAGTTTGAGGGACGATCCGGAACATGTTTCCGTCCCCAACGCCGGCGCCACGCCACCGGCCGTCTATGAGCTGAAGCTGCGAGAACAGATATTTCACGGCGTCCAGGCGCTCCGCATGATCCCCGTCGAGGGCAGCGACACGGCCGGACGTGGCGGGCTGCTCGCACACAGCTTCATGCTCGGCCCCAAGGGCGATTCAAACGGCTGCGTATCGATCAAGGACTACGAGCGCTTTCTCAAGGCCTTCAATGATGGAGAGATTAGCCACCTTGCCGTCGTCCCGAGTTTGAAGAGCGGGATATTGGCCTTGCAACGCCCGACCTCGCCGTCATGAGCGATGCTTCTTTTTTGAGACGTCGCTGCGGACGGTGTTCGAGATCACGCTGAAAGTGCAGGCCGGCATCGATCGCGAGCACGAGGCCTATCAGCCCCCACCCAGAGCACCGGTTCTGATTGAATCAGAACCGGTGCTCTGGATTCTTGTTTTGACGTGTTTTCTTTACGCGAACCGGTTTCCACCCCCGGATCAAGTCCGAGGGCGTGCTTCGCTCGAGAACGCTTTAGTGTCAATTCGAACGAGCGGATGTCGGCACCGGCATGGGCGGACGGAGGCTGGATCGAGTTGTCCCGGGACGCGTTGGCTTCTTCGCGGCAGCTCGCGACCTGCCTTGAGGAACGTCAACGGACGCCAGATAAGAAGCGAGCTCCCAGGCCGTGCTCGAACTGGTCGCATAATGGTCTTGCAAGAACAGGAACAGCGTCGGGCGGAAGCGGCCCTTGGCGAGACCTCGCGCGCTGCGATGACAGGTCACGCAACTATCCGCAAACAACCGCGTGCCAGATTTGCCCTCATCGAGATTTTGAGCGTGTGCCACAGCCCCGAGGAACAGATACGCGGCGCCGAGAATGAAAAGACACCGCCGCAGTCCTGGTTGCGACATAAGCCCCGATGATCGCTTCACGCAGTCGTCCTTCGCTGCCTCACGAGCCGCCCTTGACATTATGAACAAATGCCGACGTGCTCAATCCTCGCACTGGTAAGGTCACATTATGATCTGAGAACGTCAAAAAGACGACGACGCCTTCGCGTGGCGCCGATGCCGGCTGACATGACGTTTTATGCGCCTTCGGTCGTTGCGAGCCGGAGACCCGATAGCAGCAATTCGCGGTGCTCGGGATTGCCGAACATGGGTCCAATTTTGAGCCACGGTCCGCCGGGACGAATGGCCTGGCGAGCGGCGAATTCGCGCGCCTCGCCCAAGTGTCCCATCTGCGCATAGCACGCGGCGAGGAACCAGATCGTGAGGGGGTAGTTCGGCAACTCGCGGAGCGAAGCCCCCAAAACGGTGGCCGCTTCGTCGAAACGACGCTCGAAGAAATGGCAAATACCCATGCCCGTCAGGTGAAATGCCCGCCGGGTGGTGCGAGGGTCAAGCCGCAACGACATCTCGAAATGTTCTATACCCAAATCGGCTTCGCTGGAGACGGTCCTGATCCAGCCGCTCCATAGCCAGCCGAATGCGTGGCTTGGATTGTGGGCAAGGGCACGATCCACCAATCCCTTCAGGACTTTGGTGTCTTCCCCGATAATCAATAATGAGCCGGCGGCCGAAGTAACGGTGGAGGGGTCGTCAGGTGCAACCTCGAGCGCCCGTCGGGCCCAGGCACTGGCTCGCTCTCGCTCGAGGGCGATGTCCTCGCCCCATCCGCTCAAGAAATTCTGCGAATGAGCAAGGGCCAAGGTTGCAAGCGCCAGCCCATAATGAGGGTCGCGTTTGACCGCCTGTTCGAGGAACACGATGGCCTGCGCGATGGGCTCTCTTGCCCACGCACGAACCAGTGGAAGCGCGCGCAAATACAGGTCGTACGCGGTCAGATCGGCTGTGGGGCGATCCGAAGCGCGCTTGATATCCATATCCAGAAGCAGCGGATCGATCACCCCGGCCACGCCTGATGCCACCCTGTCCTGGAGTTCGAACACTTCTTCCAGCGCGCCCTCGAATTTCTCGGCCCAGAGATGGAAGCCCCTGGAACAGTCGATAAGCTGTCCCGTGATCCGCAGCCGCGAACCGGCCTTCCGCACGCTGCCTTCGAGGACGTAGCGCACGCCAAGCTCGCGTCCGACCTGCCTGATGTCGACCGCCCTTCCTTTGTAGGTGAATGACGAATTGCGGGCGATAACGAACAGTGACTTGAAACGCGACAGTGCGGTGATGATGTCTTCCACCAGACCGTCGGCGAAATACTCCTGTTCGGGATCGCCGCTCATGTTCTGGAACGGCAGCACGGCGATGGACTGCTTATCGGGAAGCGCGAGCACGGGCGCCTGGACCGCCGACGGTGCCGGTCGGGGCGGCGCGGTGTTTTGACCGCCAAGATTGATCCACCACGCCCGCATCGGTTCGGCAATGTTCTTCAGCGTCTGCGGCCCAAGATCTTCGAAAGCGAATTCGACCTTGCCGCGGATTTGCCGATAGGCGTCATCGGAGATGCAAACCCCGCCTGGCTCGGCAATGCTTTGAAGACGTACGGCGATGTTGACGCTGTCACCGAAAATATCGTTGTCATCGATGATGATATCGCCGACATGCAAGCCGACCCGGAACTCGATCCTGATGTCGTGCGGGACGCTTTGGTCATGCGCCACCATGCCGCGCTGGACCTCGACCGCGCAACGCACCGCATCGACAGCACTGGCAAATTCGACCAGCATGCTGCCGCCGGTGGTTTTCACGATGCGCCCGCGATATGCTGCGATAGTGGTGTCGACGAGTTCTTTCCTGATGTTCTTCAGCCGGGAGAGGGCGCCCTTTACGTCGGCACCGATGAGGCGATCGTAGCCAGCGATATCCGCAGCCAATACTGCCGCCAGCCGTCGTTCTAAGCGTTCGTCGGTCAACACGCCTCCAAGAATCCTCCAGATCGGCTCGGAATATCAAAGCATGTCGGCCGCGCCGCAGCTAGAAGCGTGGCCGTTGGCGAAATGCCGGCTTCGCTACGAAGCGAACATTAAATTCGACAAAGGCCCGTCCGGTTCCGCGTGTTCGCGACGGCGACGGGCATGTCAGTTTTGGGAGCCGGACACGGAATTCGCCGGTCTCATTCGATAACCTCGTCGGCGAGCGCCAGGATCGAGGAAGGCACGGTAAGGCCGAGTGTCTTGGCGGTCCTGAGGTTTATCACGAACTCGTACTTGGTCGGCTGAAGGATTGGCAGATCGCCTGGCTTGGCACCCCTCAGAAGCTTTCCGACATAAACGCCGGCTTGGCGATACCCTTCAGAAAAATTGGTCCCGTAACTGAATAGACCGCCGATCTCTGCGTACTCACGCTGATAGTAGATCGCGGGTAGCTTGAAGCGTGCAGCAAGGGCCACCAGGCCTTCGCGCCGGCTGCCAAAGAACGGGTCTTGCGCGACCAGAAGCGAGCCCGCAGCTTGCTGGGTGATTGTCGCGAAGGCCGCATCGATCTCGGTGTCTGTACTGGCTCGCGTGACAATGATCTGTCTCTTGATCACCTTTGCCGCTTCCTGCAGCTCATGCAGCTCAAGATCGAAATCCGGATATTTCGGATTTAAGAGGACGCCAATAGGGGAAGCTCCCGGAACCATTTCGTGGAGCAGTTCGAGTCGTTTCCCGTCCAGTACCGACCCAAGCAGGCTTATACCTGTGACGTTGCCTTCTGGCCGATTGAAACTCGTTACAATTCCGGCCCTGACCGGATCGGCGGCGCTAACGAATACGATCGGGATCGCAGTGGTCGCCGCTTTCACTACTTTTGCCGGCTCGGTACCGCCGGTGGCCAAAATCACCGCAACTTTACGCTCGAGGAGTTCGGCAGCCAGACCTATCAGGCGGTCGTATTGTCCTTCGGCCGCGCGGGACTCGATGACAACGTTCTGGCCATCGATGTAGCCCGTTTCACTCAAGCCCTGGCGGAACGCAGGCATAATCTGTGCAAGATAATTGGACGAATAACTTGCCAGAAACCCGACCGTCGGCGTTCCCCTTTGCTGGGCGCGCGCAGCAAACGGCCATCCGGCAGCAACACCCAGAATACCCAGAAATTCTCGCCGTCTCATGCCAGGCCCCGTTCGATGGATTGGCATCGTAGCGACTGAGCAGCATCGCGGAAGGGGCAAAAGGCAACTTCCAGCGCAAAATCTCGCAGCCGCGGCGACGATGCCTGTTTGCGTCGCGAAGCGGCCTTTTGACGTTTGGAGCCGCCGCGTCAGCTACGACCGGGGTTTCGTTTCCAGAAGCCCGAGCCTGCGCGCCAGCCATTCGGTGGTCGGCGCCTGAATTAAAATCGTCATGAGGATGGCGATAAAGACGATCGAGGCGATCATCTGCGCGCCCGGCGCGTTGGTGCCAAGCAAGAGGCCGGCGAGCGCCGCGGGAATGACGCCGGTCTCGCGCGTCCAGCACATGAAGAGCATCTCGGCAAAACTCCATCGCGCGCGGCGGTCGGGCAGGGCGCACAGGAAGACGGTCGCCGGGCGCGCAACCAGCATCAGGATGGCGACGAGGGCTGCGCCGCCAAGGGCATAACGGCCGATCAGGGTGAAATCGACCTGCGCGCCGAGCAGGATGAAAATGAAAAGCCGCATGATGAACGCGGTAGTCAGGACAAATTCGTCGAGCTTTTGCGCTTCGCCCGCCTCCATCCGGAAGCCGAACGTTTCCTTGTTGCCAAGCACGATGCCGAACACGAACACCGCCATGAAGCCGCTGGCGTGGAGGCCGCTGGCGGCGAAATAGGCGGCGATGACCGCGACCAGCGTGACCACCGGCGCATATTCGGCGAGGAAGGCCCATTTCTCATGCGCGATCAATAGCGCCGCCAGATAGCCGAGCGCGATTCCTGCGAAGACGCCGATGGCCGACTGCTGCACCAGCGCCCAGAATGACGACATCAGTGAAAACTCCGCGCCGCCGGTTGCTGCGGCGAGCACGCTGAAAGTGACGATCGCGGCCATGGCGTCGTTGAATGCCGACTCGCCCATCACGGTCTGCGCCACCCGATCGCGAATCTGAACCTGGCGGAAAATCGGCACCAGCGTCGCCGGGTCGGTCGAAGCCAGCGCCGCGCCGAGCAGCAGCGCGATGCTTGCGGGAATGCCGAGAATGTAGTGAGCGGCAAGGCCGGTGATCCCCGTCGTGATCAAGACGCCGGCGGTGGAGATGATGACGATCGTGATCCAGACCTGCCTGAGCACATCCAGCCGCAGCGATGCGCCGCCATCGAACAGGATGTAGCTCGCGCCGAACAGCAGAATGATCTCGTTCAGCGCCGAACCCGCTTTTATATCGATCAGTCCCAATGCTTCCGGGCCGATCGCAATGCCGGCGACCAGAAACACCGCGACGTCGGGTATCCGGATTTTCTGCGCCAGCAGGCCGGCCAGCGTTCCGACCGCCAGAATGAGACCGCATGAAAGCAGGGTGTGTCTGGCGATCTCGATGGAGGTGGAAGGTTCCAACTGGCTTTCTCGCAAATAGCGCAGCAAATTGTCGCAGCGCGCGGCGATTCATCGCTGTTGGGCGCGACGCTGCCCTACATGCCGGTAAATGACAAGTCGCCAACGCTTCGCGACGGTGGGATGAATTTCAGGCGCCGCCGACTTCGGTCGCAGTGACCCCAACCTTCCGTGAGCGGAGCTTGCTGACGATCGGCTTGAGCAGTTGCGGTGACAGATAGATCGGAAACTGGGAGAGAGCGAAGTATAACCACGTCGTCCCCGGCAGCACGCCGTCGGTCGCCGCCAACATCAGCCCCATGTTGCGCTGGGAGACCATGAGGCCGAGCGCGATTGCGCGTTCACGGCCGGCCTTGCGAAAGACCAGCGCGGTGACGCCGAGAAGAGCGAAAAAGACGGCGAAGGCCAGAATTAACAATTCGAGGGCTTGCAGCGGATCGGTGAGAAAACCGCCGGCCACATTGCCCATGACGGCCGCGACAAAGACGAACAGAAACAGGACGGTCAATCCATCGATCGCCCGCGCCTGCCGCTGGATGGCGAGAGCGCCCGCGCGCCAGCGGATCGCGCTTGCCACCAGCAACGATCCGGCAAGGATCGCGAGCAGCTTCAATCCGAGCCAGAGCGGCGAAATTGACAGCGCCGTGCCAAAGAAAGCGTAGGCATACAGCGATGCCGTGAACGGGACCAGCGCCGTGCTGGTCACCAGCGTGACGAGCACCAGCGTCGAATCCAGCCCCATCACGGCCGCAAGCGCGGGCGAGGCCATCATCGGCGAGGCCACGGCTTGCAGCAACAACGCCAGGTATAGATCCGGAAAGCGAAAATCGAGTCCGACCGCACGGCAAATGCCGCACGATATCAAGGGCACCACGACCATGGTCCATGCCGTCGCCGCGATAACGAGGCCGGGCCGCCGCAAGACCTCGCGCAAGGTGGAAAGGTCGACGCGCAGGAACGAGGTGCAAAGCAAAAGAAAAATCGCTTCGGTGACGTAAGGCTTGAGCAATTCGCCGGCCGGCGGCACGGCGATGCCGACGAACACCAGCGCGGCAATCGCGCGGGTGCCCTGACTGCCGAGCCACACCAGCGCTTGTACCGGAAGGGCGATGATGTTTCTCGCGACGTCTGGCATTCGGCGTTTCTGGATTCGGCGAAAAGGCGGGGGTGCGCGCGAAACATGGGGCAAGCGTTCGACGGCGCCAAGTCACATCTGGTTACCTTCTGTTTCATGCGAGGGGTTTGGCCAGCGTTTTGCGCATACGCCAACATGCGTATTCGACGACGTCTGGTCCGGGGCTAGCTTGCGGGCTCCCAAAGACTTCACGCAGGAGCAGACCATGACCGCACTCGCAAAGCAGATCGCCGAAAAAGCCGAACTCAAGAATTTTGGGAAGCCCGACGAGGTACGCGAATTCCCGAAGGGCCGCCTCGAACTGATGAAAATCGGAGGCGCGACTATCGGCCGCGCGGTGTTCGAGCCCGGCTGGCGCTGGGCAACATCCGTGCAACCGATCGCCAAAACGTCGAGCTGCGAGGCGCCGCATTTCCAGTATCACGTCGCCGGCGTGCTCCGGATTCGAATGGATGACGGAACCGAATTCGACTGCCGTCCGGGCGACGTGTCGTTGCTGCCAAGCGGCCATGACGCCTGGGTGATCGGCAACGAGACCGTGGTCGTCATCGATTTTCAGGGAATGGTGGAATATGCGGCGGGCCATCAGCATGCTGCATGAAGCATCCCCTGCGGAATCCGTGACCGGCACCTGACCGGTCAACTATCGGCCCGTTGCGACCGCCTGCTGCCTGTAAGCCAAGCCCGGGCAGCAGCGCCGGCCGCCGGTAAATGCCGCGATCAGCTTTCCACGAGGGGTGAATTTCTGTATATTATGGCCAAAGAGACAGCTTCCAAATTGAAATGGATTGTCTCATGGTCAACTTGCTTGCCGAACTCCCGGATCGCGATTTGCGTGCTGCGCTCGGCGCGCTGCAGTCGCTTGCCGCGCAAAGCGCGAACCGCGCAAATTTCATCGATGCCGCGCTGGAAGAGCTAACGGGCATCGTCGCGTCCGATCTGACCACTTTAAGCGTATGCGACTTAAAGCAGGGAACGCGTTCCGTTGTCGGGCGCAAGGCCGAGGCCTTGTCGGCAACGGATCGACAGGCGTTCGACCGGCATTTTGGCGAACATCCGCTCGTGAAATTTCACAGTTCGCATCCTGGCGGGCCAACCCAGCGCATTTCCGATTGTGCTGAAATCAGTGCCTTTCGCAATTCGGGGGTTTACGCCGATTACTATCGACGGATCGGCATCGACTATGTGATGGCGCTCCCCTTGCGCATCGACAATGTCAACGTGATCAGCATCGTATTCAATCGCAGCCGTTCGGATTTTGCCGACGGCGAGCGTGCGATTCTGGATGCGGTTCGCCAGCCATTGGCTGCGATCTATCGTAATCTCATGATGTGCGAGGAGGCGGGCATTGGACTGAAATGCATCGGCGAGCTTGCCGCCGACAGCGGCTGGCAAATGATGCGGATTTCGCTGGAGGGACGAATCCTCGACGCTTCGCCGGCGGCATTGCGGCTATTGGCTCGATTTTTTCCCGATGCGAGCCGCATGCCGTCAGCTCTGCCCGATACGTTGTTTGCCTGGTTCGCCCGCAGCCGGCACTGGGGCCTCGAGCGGCCGGCGATCAGCCACGGACAACAATTCGCGCTGCTGCATTTCGGCAGCAAGCTGACGGTGCGGTTTATTCCCGATCCCAACAATTCATGTGCGGGATATCTACTGATGAAGAGCGAACGGCTCGGGGTGAACGCTCGCCAACTTGGAAGCTTGAACCTCTCCGCGCGCGAGAGTGAGGTTCTTACCCTTGTCGTTGCCGGCAAGACCAATGGCGAAATTGCCACGATCCTGGCGATCAGCGCTCGCACCGTTCAAAAGCATCTCGAGCATATTTTTCAGAAACTCGGGGTCGAGACGCGCACGGCGGCGGCGGTCCGTGCGCTTGAGGCTGCCGACGATCCAGCCGGTGCCTCCGACGGCTCGTGAGCTCAACAAGGTCAGGCAATCCCGATGCTCAAGCTTCCGCCGCCCGTTTGGGGCTTGATCTATGTTCTTCTTGCTGCGGCGATCAGCTGGCAGCTCGGCTGGCCCAAAGTGCCGGGCTTTCCGCTTCCGAAGCTCGGCATCGCACTTGCATTCATTCCCTGGGTTCTGCCGGTCTGGGCGATCATGGTGTTTCGCCGCGCCGGCACCGAGATCGACCCGACTTCGCCGACCAACCGCGCCCTTATCGCCGACGGCCCGTACCGTTACACGCGCAACCCGATGTACCTCGGACTGGTGTTGGTCACCTTCGGCATCGCGATATGGATCGGCGCCTGGCCGATGTTTCTTGCGCCCATCGCCGTCTTCTTCACCGCAAACTCGGTCCACATCCCCTTTGAGGAGGCCAAGATGCGTCGCCAATTCGGAGAGGCGTACGATGAATACGCAAACCGGGTGCGGCGATGGGTGTGAGCGAGCGTGCCACCGAAGCGAGCGACTATTTGGCGGCAACCAGGCTCTGCAATTCGGTCCGCACCCGATCGAGCACGCTCGTATGGTCGCGGGTTTCGGTCTGTCTGAACAGGCGCACCGTCGGATACCACGGGCTATCGTCGCGACCGAGCAGCCAGCGATAGTCGGGCGTCCACGGCAGCAGGATCCAGGTGGGACGCCCGAGGGCACCGGCGAGATGAGCCACGCTGGTGTCGACCGTGACGACAAGATCAAGGCAGGCGATGAGCGCTGCCGTCTCGGCGAAGTCGGTGAGCTCTGCGGCGAAATCGACGATGCCGCTTTGCGCGAGGATCGCCTTGTCATCGGGTCGGGGGTCTTTCTGCAAGCTGACGAAACTCGCGTCGACGTCGAGAATTCGAGACAGCATCCGGAGCGACATCGATCGATTGCGATCGTTCCGGTGATTGGGGTTGCCCGAACAGACCAGCCCAACCCGCAGCCTGTCGTGAGGCCCGAGGCGTTGGTTCCAAGCCTGGACGCGGGGCTCGAGCGGGGAGGGCAGATAGCAAGTCGCTGATGGAATGGTGTCGAGACGTGTGGCGAAGGCGAGCGGCAGGCTGCCGATCGGGCAGTGCATATCGAATGGGGGCAGGGGCCCGTTCGAAAAAGCAAGACACTGCCAAACGCCCTGCAATCCCGACAACAGCGAATGCAGCGGGGGCTCGACCACCAGAATGACGCGCGCCCCGCGCGCCGCCACCATCGGCACGTAGCGTGCGAAT
>Ga0209517_10007719_pt1 | contig 12785 bp, 10 predicted proteins | sample PeaSoiMetSII2010_FD_187695 | JGI IMG/M metagenome (GOLD analysis project Ga0209517, IMG submission 187695) | Peat soil microbial communities from Weissenstadt, Germany - SII-2010 (SPAdes) (version 2) | ecosystem: Environmental > Terrestrial > Soil > Wetlands > Peat | place: Germany...
GTATCGCCCAGCGGCCGGGATTCGCGCGCGCGCTCGCCGTCCGCTTTTCCGATCAATTGCGCCACGGAGTGTCCCGCCGCTTCGATCGTCGGCGCCGTTCCCGAGATCTCGCCGGGCGTATCGTGCAGCGTCACCGGCACGCCGAGCTGAACGGTGGGTCCGAGGATCGGGTCGGCGATCTCCCGGCGCATCCCGGCCGCTCGGACCTGAGCGTGATCGATAAATTCCTGACGCGCCAGCACCGGCGCGCACGGAACGTCGGCCTCGCGCAGGATACGGAGCCATTCGTCGCGCGGCCGCGAGCGCATTATCGGTGTCAGAATATCTTTCAGCGTTTGCCAGTGCTCGACCGGTATTCCCCACGGCGCGGCCTCGAAGCGCGAATCGGCGACCAGGTCGGGGCGATCGATCGCGAGCGCGAACTTGTTCCAGAAGGTCGCGTTTCCGCACGCGATGAACAGGTAGGCGCCGTCGCCGGCCTGGTAGAGCCGGTAGCACGGGATCGGCCCGAGCGGATCGTCCGCGGCTCGCGCGTAGAGCGCGGTCGCCTTCTCGTGGCGCATGATCGAGCCGGTCTGAAGCGAGAAGGCGCCGGCCAGTAGCGACACTTCGATCGACTGGCCCGCGCCGTCGCCGCGCGCGACCAGCGCTGCCGCCGCCGCTATCGCGCCCATCGCTCCGGCGGAATAGCTGGCCGCGGGGAAAGTCAGCGGCACGGGATTTCCGCTTCGTGCCCATTGACTGCCGGCGATACCGCCGCGCGCCTGGATCAAATCGTCGCACGCGTCATCTTCGGCGTGGGGGCCGCGATTCCCGAGCGGTGGCATGCTCAGCAGCAGGACGCGCGGGTTGATGCTTCGCACGGACTCGTAATCGAGGCCGAGCGCGATCGCACGTCGCGGCGTGTAGCCCACGATAACGATATCGGCCCATCGAATCAGGCCGCGAACCTGCTCGCGCACCGTCGGCGAGCCGTCCCCGATATCGATAAACACCGACCGCTTGCTGCGATTGAGGACGTGGAACTGCGGGGAGCCGCGACCCGGCGCTCCCGCTGGCGGTTCCACCTTGATCGCAGTCGCGCCCTGCTCCGCGAGCAGCATCGCGGCGTACGCGACGCCCGGATGGGAGCTGAATTCCGCGAGCCTGACATTGTCGAGCGCTTTCATCTTTTCGGTCGCAGGCGATTATCCGAAAGCGCGGTGCGTAAATTCAATCTCTCACAATCCCGGCGTAACTGCCCCGTAACCTCGCCCCGCTAATCGTGCAAGCTGGCGGAGTGTATCCGACCCTATGATCCACACGATCAAGCTCTACCTCATCCGGCACGCGGCGGCCGAAGAGTCCTCGCAAGCGGCGGACGCGGAACGCTCGCTGACTGAGAAGGGGCGATCGCGGATGGCGCGCACGGTCGCCGGGCTGCGGAAGTTGAATATTCAGCCGGAGATGGTGCTTACCAGCCCGCTGAAGCGCGCGGCCGAGACCGCGGCGATAGTCGCGGACGGGCTCGGTAACATCCGGGTCGAGACGCTCGCGGAATTGGCGCCCGGCATCGAGCTGAGCACGCTGGTCGCCGCGTTACGGACTCATCTGGCGCTGAACGAGTTGGCGATTGTGGGCCATCATCCGAGTCTCGGCCAGCTCGCTTCATTCCTTCTCGCCGGCGCGCCCGACGCGTGCGATGTCGCGCTGGGGAAGGGCGGCGTCGCGCTCCTGTCGGGTGATATCGCCGAGCCCACCGGGCGATTCACCCTGGACTGGCTATTGCCGCCCAAAATGCTGCGCCGGCTTTGATCAGGACGCTGCGCCGGCTTTGAAAGCGTCGCGGTCGCGGCGGCAGCTTGCGCGTCAGCTTCGCGCGAGCTTGGCCCCGAAGATCAGAATCGAGACTGTGATTCCCAGAAACAACGCTAGTGCGGCCATCAAGGGCATAATTCACCTCCTCAGGCGGCATCGATAACCGCGATCAGTTTTCATCGCTGCGCGGAGCGAGTCCAGACCGGCGCGCGTCCGCGCCGACGGTGTTAACAAAAATGAAACGTGCTGTTTCACGTGCGGCAATCTGTAGGCATCAATGTGGGATCGGGAGTATCATCCCAAACAGGCCTTATGGGCCAGACAGTGCTTAGGGCCGCCTTGAAGGCGCTGCAATCGCTGGCTGGTTGCGGGGTGCGATGTGGTGGGGCGAGACGGTTACAGCGATAGTCATCAATCTCAATCCCGGCGGTCTCGCCCGCGATGGCAGTCCGATCAGCATATGCCGCTGAACGGTTCCGGTCGCGGAGCGCTGCATAAGCGCGAGGCGGCTAATGGGAACGGCTTCACGGGGAATGGTTTTGCGCGGAATGGTTTCACGCTCGGCCTGAAGGCCACGACCATGCGACTTGCCGCAATCGATGTCGGCTCCAACTCCGTTCACATGGTGGTGGCCGACGTGACCCGCGGCGGCCATCTGGTGGTGGTCGACCGGGTCAAGGAATTGGTGCGCCTGGGGCGCCGCGTTTTCCTGACCGGCAAGCTCACCGCCGAGTCGATGGATTTGGCGTCGCGCGCGCTGAAGCACTTCCAGCAGGTGGCGCAGGCGCGGCGCGTCAAGCGCCTGCGAGTGGTGGCAACCAGCGCGGTGCGCGAAGCCGCCAATCGGAGCGTCTTTCTGAAGCGGATCCGGCGCGAGACCGGGCTCGCGGTGGAAGTGATCAGCGGCCAGGAAGAGGCGCGGCTGATTTTCAACGCGGCGCGCTATGCGTTGGGACTCGACGGCGGACCTCATCTGCTGCTCGACGTAGGCGGCGGTAGCGTCGAGCTGGTGCTGGTGCGCGAAGGCCGGCCGCTGTGGCTGAGGAGTTTTCCGCTCGGCGCTGCGCGGCTGACGGAGCGATTCCTCACCTCCGATCCGCCCCGCGAGGCGCAGGTCTCGGCGCTGACGGCCCATCTGAAACGCGAGTTGGCGGAAGTGCTCGACAGCGCGCGGCGGCTCGGAGTTACCCGCACGATCGGAACGTCGGGCACGGTGAATTCGCTGATCGCGATGGTGCGAGCGGAGCGCGGCGAGGAGCTTGGGCGCCTCCACTGCGCGAGCGCCACTGCGGCCGATATCGGCCGCCTGAAAAACCGGGTGCTCGAGTGTGATGCCTCCGAGCGCGCCGAGCTTCCCGCGGCCGACGCGAAGCGGATCGACCTGATGCCGGCGTCGGCGATCCTGGTCGATTTCATCCTGTCGCGTACGAATTCGCCCGAGCTGGTGGCGTGCTCGTGGGCGCTGCGCGAGGGGGTGCTGCTCGAGCTCGCCGGCTTGGCCCCCGATCGCGGCGCCGCCGACGCGCGCCGCCGTTCCGTCGAGGCCCTGGCGGCGCGCTTTTCGGGCGACAATACACACGGGCGGCAGGTTGCGCGGCTCGCGCTGCAGATTTACAACGGATGCCTGGGTTCGCTCGCGCTGGCTCCCGAAGCGCGCGAGCTGCTCGAATACGCCGCGCTCCTGCACGACATCGGTCACGCGATCGATCACGACCGCCATCACCATCACACCTACTACCTGATCAAGAACGGCGAGTTGTTCGGCTTCGATCCGATCGAGATCGAAGTTATCGCGCTCGCCGCGCGGTCCCATCGGAAGCAATCGTCGAAGCTCGATTCACCGCAGCTCGACGCGCTCTCGCGCGAGCGGCGCCGCACGGTGCGCGGGCTCGCGGCGATATTGCGGGTCGCCGACGCGCTCGACCGCAGCCATTCCAACGTGGTCCGCAGCGTCGCGATAAGACCGGCGCCGGCAGGCCTGGTCTTCGAGGTGGACTCGGGCACGACCGACGCGGCCCTGGAACTGTGGACCGCTCAGCGCCGGGCCGAGCTCCTGGCAAGGTTGCTCGATCGCAAGGTCATTCTCCAGCCGTCCGGTGCGTTCCCGGAAAACGGTTCGCCGGCGCGCACGCGCAGCCTCGGCAAGCATCTGCGCAACGGCGACGGATCTCATCCGGCCGGAAAGAACGGCGCGAGCCGCGCCAACGGAAAAAGCCGGGCGAGCCAATCGATTCGTCACAGCCATCGCGCCGAGTGATCGCGATCAGGATATAGAGAAATGCGGCTAGCCTTCGTCGGGGCTAGCCTGATGATGACCGCGGACCAGCAGTTTCGGGTCGCATCCAGATGCGAGCTCCTGCCGTTTCTATTGAGCCTGCCGCTGAAGTTATCGCGCAAGCAGGCCAAGGACCTGCTCCGGTTTCGGGCGGTGACGGTGCAACGCGAGGCGTCAGTCCGGCACGATGCCCGGCACGATACTCAGTTGGAGCCGGGCGACGTAGTGACTATTTCGGCTCGGAAGCCGATGCGCGACGCGGCCCTCGAGCGCGTCGGCCTCAGAATCGTCCATCTCGATGATGCGATCGTCGTAGTCGACAAGCCGGCGGGGCTGCTTTCGATGGGCTCGGAGCGCGAGAAGGAGAGAACTGCGCATCGGATCCTCAATGAACATCTGAAGGCGCTCGCGAAGTCCCCGCTGCAACAGGCCTTTATCGTTCATCGGCTCGACCGCGAGACCTCCGGACTGATGCTGTTTGCGCGGAGTGAATCCGTGCAGGCCGCTCTCCAGCACAACTGGAAGCGGGTCACCAAAAAATATCTCGCGGTCGTGGAGGGCGCGCCCGGCAATCCGAATGGAACGCTCAGAGACCAGCTCGTGGAGAGCAAGTCACTGATGGTTCGGGTCGATCGTGCCGCGAGGGACGGTGAGCTGGCGATCACGCACTATCGCGTTCTGCGCAGACATGGCGACAAGTCGCTGCTGGAGCTCACGCTCGAAACCGGACGCAAGCACCAGATCCGTGTTCAGCTCGCCGCGCTTGGCCATCCGATCGTAGGCGATCGGAAATATGGCGCACGAAGCGATCCCGCGCGGCGGCTAGCGCTCCATTCGTGCGAGCTGAAGTTCCGCCATCCGGTCTCGGACGCGCCGATGGAGTTTCGCAGCGAGCTGCCGAGCAGGCTCAACGCATTGATCGAGGGCGGCCGCACCGCCCGCGCAAGTCGGTAGAGCAGGCAGCGCGCTCTCCCACAAAATGTAGCAGGATTTATACTGCCTGGACTTGCGCGGTAGCCTGAGGCGCCGAGCTCTCGTGCCGCAACAGCACGAAAAGCCTTACGCGGGTTTCAAGCTCCTGGAAGGCGTGGCGGCACGCGCCCTTCTTTTTCACCACGTTGTCGCGCGCGGCTGTAGGATCGGTAATCGTCCAGTGGGCGAGAATCGGCCGGCCGGGAATGAAGCCCTTGAGCTCCGCGGCCGGCGTGTCGCAGACGCTGATCACGAAATCCATCTGCGGCGCACCTGGCGCGGCAAATTCTTCCCAGCTTTTGCTTCTCAGTCCCTCAGTCGAAAGACGCGACGCCTTCAGCATTTCGATCGCGAACGGATCCACCTGGCCAATGGGGTTGAGGCCGGCGCTGAAGGCGCGGAACCGGTCCTTGCCCCAATGACGCAGGACCGCTTCCGCGATCACGCTGCGGTTCGAGTTTTCCGTGCCGACGAAAAGTACGTTGAAAACTTTGTGGCTCATGATTTGCCGTCCATGGTTGTTCGGCGGACATTAGGCTCAGGGTTTTTGCTCTCAGCATTCATCAGGCGGAAGCCGGCTACGGACGCAATCCTGCGGCAGTCAATGAACTACCGGGGAACCGAATCGTCCGAGATCTTAGCTCACGATATCGCTCGCGACATCTTGGTCCGGAGCCGGACTCGACGATCGGCGCTATCTCTTTACCAGAGGGGTCGCCGACCATCCAAGAGAGCGGCAACCGGACCGGGTAAATCTATCAACAGGCCGCCACGGTTTCCATAGCAGGATGCCCGGCCACGAAAAAGTGCAGCAAATTCGCGGCCTTTTTGACCGTGACGGCGGGATTAACCGGGCCACAACGGCGGCTTAACCGTCTTGTAACCTTGGCTTGCTAGGATGCCATCAGGCTCGTGTCCGCTGGAAAGAAATCGGAAACCGGGGCGCGGCCGACAGAGGAAACATGACGATAAAGAAGATTGCCTTCGCGGTCACGCTCTTGGCGGCGCTTTTCGCGGGAGCACGCAACGCCCGCTGCCAGCTTCTGATCAACGGCGCCGGCGCGACTTTTCCATATCCGATCTATTCGCAGTGGTTCGACCTCTACGCCCAGAACAATCCGAACGTACATTTTAACTACCAATCGATCGGATCGGGCGGCGGAATCAAGCAACTGCTGAATAAGACCGTCGATTTCGGCGCCAGCGACGCTCCGATGAACGACCAGCAGCTCAGCCAGGCGTCGGTGAAAGTGATGCACTTCCCGACCGTGATGGGCGCGGTCGTGCTTACGTACAATGTCCCGGGCGTGAGCGAGTCGCTCCGGCTGACCGGCCCGGTGGTCGCCGACATCTTTCTCGGCAAGATCGCCAAATGGAACGACGCCGCGATCGCGGCGCTGAATCCGTCGGTCAAGCTTCCCGATACCGACATCGTGGTGTGCCATCGCTCCGACGGCAGCGGCACGACCTATGTCTTCACTGACTATCTGGCCAAGGTAAGCCCCGACTGGAGTAAGGGTGTGGGCAAAGGCACCGCCGTAAAATGGCCGGCCGGGCTCGGCGGCAAGGGCAATGAGGGCGTCACCGCGCTGGTGGAGCAAAGCCCCGGCGGGATTGGATACATCGAACTCGTTTACGCGGTACAGAACAAGCTGCCCTACGCGGATCTCAAAAGCCACGACGGCGCTTGGGTCAAGCCGAGCGTCGCGACGGTGACCGCGGCCGCTGCCGGCGACGCGTCCAACATCCCGTCGGACTTTCGCGTTTCGATCACCGACGCGCCCGGCGCCAACGCCTACCCGATCTCGTCGTTCACCTACCTGCTGGTCTACCAGCAGCAGGCCGACGCGGCCAAGGGCAAGGCGATCAAGGACTTTATCAAGTGGATGCTGAACGACGGGCAGCATTACGCGCCGGCGCTTTCGTACGCGCCGCTTCCGGCGCCCGTGGTCAGCGCCGAGCTCGCCCAGCTCGATAAGGTTGCGGTCTCGGGCGACTGAGCGCGTCGATTTTGAGCGCGAGACCCGGCGCGAATACTGGGGCATTCCGGCCTTAGGCATTCCGGATGGAGAGCGGGATGACGGATAAATCGCCGCCGAGGCGGGTATAGTCTCGATACCGCGCGCCGGGCAGCGACCGTGAGCGGCAGGATCATAGTCGCCGGCGTGATATCCGCTCTCGCTCTCTTCCTTCTTCGCCCCGGCGTGGCCGCGGGTGAGCGCCTCGTAAGGCCCGGCACTCCGGAGGCCATCCACGCGTTGCGTCTCCTCACTCATGCGAGACTCATCTACAAGATGAACTCGCAGAGCTATACGGCGACAAATCCGACCCTCGACCGCTACTACCTGCACAAGGTTGCCGAGGTAGATCGCCTGATCGTCCGGCTGAAGCGGGGTCGCGCCGTATCGTTGGACGCGGTTGACGACGCCCTCGACAGCCAGGACGCGCGCCGGCTTGGCGGCCATCCGATGCCGATTACCGGCCACCAGCGGTTGTAAGACTGATCTTCCGCGCTCGCCCGAATTTACTCTGCCGAAACGTGCGCGTCATTCGCCCGTAATCTCACTCGCCTAGTCTCCACCGCGCCGCAAGCCCGGATGCTGCGAGTGTGTTCGACAGGGAGGATGCCGTGTCGATCGGATCGTCGCGGTCATACGGGCAAATCATAAGCGGCGGGCGACCAAGCCAGCTCAAGAAGAGTTGGGGGAGGGAAGAAATGACTATGACCAGATCGAAAATCCGTTCGGTTCTGCCGGCGATCGCGCTTGGCGCGGCGATGGCGGCGCTGGGCGCCGGTTGCGCCGAGGTAGCGCCGGCTACGGCTCCGGCGGCCGGAACCACCGCACAAGCCGCGCCCCATATCTGGGACTGCGGACTGGTGAGTTCGGGCTCGCCGAGCAAGTACGTATGCAACGGCAAAGTCTACACCACGTTCCAGCTCGCGAAGATCCGCCTGGATGAAATCAAGAAGTATGAGTCGGGAAAGTAATCCGCGGCCCACAACCTCGATCACACGACCATTCAACGGAGGAAACTACCCGGTGAGATCCACAAGGCTAATGATTGCGGCCGTGGCGATGCTCGGAGCGGTGATGCTTGCCGCCGGCATCCGGCCCGCGTTCGCGCAGGATGACTTAAAACCGAAAACCCTGACCCTATGGGTTGATTCGAAGACCGGCCAGCTATTTACGCGTCCCGGCAAGGGCCGCAGGGCGTTTATCATTCCGGCCGCCGGTATCGACACGGGCGAGATTGAAAATCACGTCGAGCAGAAAGTCGAACAAAAAACGCAGGCTCTCGAACAGAGCCAGCAGCAGATCAGCGCCGACCTTGCCAAGACCACGCAACAGACTCAGGAAGTCTCAACGGAAATGGCCGAGGTCAAGCCTGCGTGGCAGGACTATATCGATAACTTCAAGAATAAGTTCCGCCTCGGGACGCTAGTCTACTCGGATTACCGTTTCTATACGCATACCGGCTTCGGTCCGCAGGAGATGACTGAAATCAACGCACCAGGGCCCGGCAACAATCTCTACAACACCTTCGACGTATCGCGCGCATATCTCAACGCCTACTTCTATCCCACCGACGACTGGACGGCTCGCGTGACGCCCAATCTCTACCGGCAGAACGCCGGCGGCACCTCGGCCGACCAGAACTCGAAAAACAGCTCGGTCGCCAGCAACGTGAATGACCAGCTCGCCGTTCGAATCAAGTACGCTTATCTGCAGTACAACAAGGCCTTCGACCGAATCGAGCCTATGAAGGGGGACACGATCACGATCGGACAGGCCCCCAATCCGCTGGTCGCCTGGGAAGAAGACCTTTACGGCTTTCGCTACGTCAATCTGACGCCATGGAACTATCTAAGTTTGTCTTCGAGCCAACAACAGCTCTCGATGCAGGGCCCGGTCAAGTTCAACGGTCTGCAATACATTGATTACGACCTCGGGGTATACAACGACGCCAACTTCCATCAGATGGAAGAGGCTAACACCAAGCAGACGATGGCACGCCTTACGGTCTACCCGATGGGCGCACAGTGGCGCTTCGACGGTCTCGGGCTAACGGGCTTCTACGACTACGGGTACAGCAACGTCGCTCCCGACGAGACCACCACCAGCACCGAGTCGAAGCACGTGTTGCGCATCGCCGCGCTGCTCCATTATACGACGGATCAGTGGGGGCTGGCGGGCGAATGGGACGTCGGCGAAAACGCCTTCACCACCGGGAACCTTTGGTCGAGCAGCGGGCCAGTGTCGGGTTCCAAAACCTTCGGAGCGTACTCGGCCATGTCGAGCGCGTTTCAAAACAACGGCAGGTCCTTCCAGCAGGGATTCGACGTCTTCGGCCATCTGCATATTCCGGACTCGCCGTTTACGGCCTTCGGCATGTTCGAGCTCTTACAGCCTAACACCAAGGTCGACGAGAACCCCAATGACTTCCAGCGTTTCATACTGGGTCTCAACTACCAGTACAATGAGTTTGTCCGCTTCTCGCTGGCGAGCCAGAACCTGCTCTACTATCACAACCAGTTCACGGTTGCGGGCTCGGAAGTGAAGCATTTCGGCGGCGCCGACACAGATGTGAAGGATGCCGTGCCGCGGGACAATCATATGTTCATGCTAGCGGCCGAGTTTAGTTACTAAACGTCCTCCACCCCGGCCGGGCGGGCGCAGGTGCTCCCCCCACCTCCTCGCCCGGCCGTCTCCTTATCGCAGGGTCGAAAGCGCGCGGCCGGACGCTCGATCGACCGCCGCTTTCGCAATCGAGTAGCCGTAGAGCGAGTTGGCATACTCCGCGTCATCTTCGGTGTACTGGCGTTCGGCATCCTCGAGTTCCACGATATCGCTCAGGCCGGCCTGGTAGCGTTTTTCGGCCAGTTTGAGCTCGACGCGCGAGGCCGCCAGGGTCTTCTCGGCGCGGTCGATTCGCTCCAGTGAGGACTGCCAATTCAAAAAAGCGGTTTTCACGTCGAGGATGATGCGCTGGCGCCGATCTTCGATCTCGTGTTCGAGCGCCCGTTGCTGGAGACTCGCCTCGGCGATTTGATGGTCGGTCAGGAAGCCGTTGAAGAGCGGCCAGGTCAGTACGATGCCGGCGCTGAAGTTATTCACGACCGGCAGCCCCGTTCCCACTCCGGTGTAGCCACCGACGGCGCTCAAGGTCGGGAAATAGTCACTGCGGTACTCAGTAATCTGCGCACCCATCGCTCGCGCTTGATCTTCGACGACCTTGAGGTCCGGCCTCAGTTCGAAGGCGGTTTTCAGAAGCGCTTCCGGAGTGTCATGGATCTGCGAGTAGGCCAGCACCTCAGCAGGCTCGTAGTCGGGCGCGTCCTCGCCGGAGCCGAGCGCGTTATCCAGCGCAACCTTGGCATCGTCCCGCGCGTTGCGGGCATCGACCAGATGTAACTGTGCGCGCTCGACCTCGGCTTGCGTGATGTATACGTCAAGTTGAGGTCTAAGCCCGGCCTTGGCTTTCACTTCGGCCTCATGGTTGTGGAACCCGCGTTGCTCGAGGGCCTTTTCGAAGACTTTGACCATCTGCCGCGCCTCGAGCAGTTGGAAATAGCATTGCGATACCTCGAATATCAGCTCCAGGTCGGTGAGTCGTTCCTGCGCGGCGGCCGCCTCGGCTTCGAACCTGCGCTGGGCGACATAGCCGCGCCGGCGGCCAAGATCGAACAGAAACTGGGAAACCGCAATTCCTGCCAGGTAGTTGTCCGAGGTCTCTGAGCTCTGCGAGAAGTCGCCGGCGGGCAGATTATGATTCGTCCCCGTCAGCCGGGGAAAGGCGCCGTCGATGTTGTAAAAGTTTGTGTTGCCGATCCCGTTGTCGGTAGTGCGCAAGTACTGCGCGACGCCTAAGACTTGCGGAGCGAGGTAAGAGCGAGCCTGGGCCGTCCGCTCGCCCGCCGCGCGGGTCTCGTCTAAGGCCTGCTTTGCCAAGGGATGGTTGCTGAGAGCAATAGAAATCGCCTGGCTGAGCGTCAGCTTGGCTCCCGGCGGAATCGGCAGCGTGGTTGAGTAGTCAGTTGAGGGCTGCATCGAGGGAGTGGCAGCGGCGGGCGCGGCGGCGAGCAGGAATCCCGCAATCACGAGCGCATGGCGATAGGTCATGGCTTCTCACCTCTTGGGTAATCGGGCGGGCGCACAAATGCCGCGTTCAGTCGGTCGAGGCGGCCGTGCTATAGCCGCCATTGGATTCGGCGGCGGCGATTAGGTAATCGACGGCCTGACCGTCGCGCAGTGAGTTGCTGTAAGTGCTCACGACGAGCTGATCGCTTTTCAGTCCCGAAGTGATCTCGACATAGCGTCCATCGTCGATTCCGGTCCAGACCGGCGTTCGGGCAAGGCGGCCGTTGTTGATCGTGATCACCTCCCCGGTCACACCCGAGCCATGTACGGCTCCCACCGGCAGTCGAAGAGCGTCGCGATGGCGCACCAGCTCGAGCCTGACGTGCGCATACATCCTGGGGTAGAGCGCGCCGTCTGGATTACACATGTCTATCTCAGTCAACATCGTCCGCGTGGCCAGGTCCAGCGAGCTTGCGTAGCGCGTGACCGAGCCGGTGAACCGGCGGTGCGGCAATTCGTCGAAGCTCAGGACCGCCGGAGTGCCGCGGCGAATCAACGGGCAGGAGCCTTCGGGCACATAGACGTAGACGCGCAGCAGGTCGATCTTGGCGACCGTCAGCACGGGGCCGGCTCCGCTGCGATGGCCTTGTGCGCCCTCGGTTGCGCCGGAGCCGGCGGGCGCCGAGGTGTCGTCGCCGCCGACTTCGCCGGCGCCGGCGCCAATCAGCGCGCCCGGGTCTGCGAAGCGGCCGGTGACGACGCCGTCGAACGGAGCGATGATTTTCGTATAGCCCACCATCGTGTCGAGGGTCTGAACCTCCGCCGCGGCCTCCTGATAATTCGCAGACGCCATGTCGACGTCCTGCTGCGACACCAGCCGGGGATCGGAATGCTGAACCCCTTTCAGGCGATCGTATGTGATGCGCTGAATCTCGAGCGCCGCACGGGCGCGGGCCAGCCTGGAGTGGAGCTCGGGCACCTCGATTTCCGCGAGCACCTGCCCGGCCTTGATCCGGTCTCCCTTGTCGACGCCGATCGATTTCAGATAGCCACTGACCTTCGCGTACAGCGCAGCCTCGTAAAAGCCGACCAGGTCGCCGGGCAACTCGATCGACTGGGTCATGTCCGCGCGCTGCGGACGCATCACTATTACCCGGGTCGTGGGCGCGGCCGGCGCGGGGCCGTCGCGCCGATCGCAACCGGCCGCGAGCAGAGCCGCCACGATCGCGAAGCCGGTGGCCGCCAGAGCTGGAAGTCTCACCGGCTTGCTCCTTCGCCTGCGCGCGGCTGCCGGCGCGCGTATAGCAACTCGTACACGCAGGGCACGAGTATCAGCGTGAGCACGGTTGATACTGCCAGCCCGCCGACCGCAGCGCGTGCGAGCGGCGCCGAGGCCTCCGAGCCTTCGCCGAGCGTGAGCGCGATCGGCATCAGGCCCGCGATCGTCGCCAGCGCGGTCATCAGGATCGGACGCATCCGGATGCGCGCGGACTCGAGCACCGCGCGGCGCAGCTCCTGCCCCTCGCGCCTGCGCTGGTTGGCAAAATCGACCAGCAATATGGAATTGGATACTACTATTCCGACCATCACGATAATTCCCATGAACGATTCGATATTCAGTGTGGTACCGGTGAGTATCAATGTCCATATCACGCCGATCA
>Ga0209517_10007720_pt1 | contig 12785 bp, 9 predicted proteins | sample PeaSoiMetSII2010_FD_187695 | JGI IMG/M metagenome (GOLD analysis project Ga0209517, IMG submission 187695) | Peat soil microbial communities from Weissenstadt, Germany - SII-2010 (SPAdes) (version 2) | ecosystem: Environmental > Terrestrial > Soil > Wetlands > Peat | place: Germany: Weissenstadt...
AGGATTGCTTCAACCAAGGTCATAGGATTAAGAGCCAGTGATGCTTTACCCTTTGAGTTCCACGTCCAGCCAACGAACTCCAGATTGCCCCTAACGAACTCCTCTTTCTTCTTCCCAACCGGACCCAATATTCCTCTTCTCAGAGACACCTTAACTGATTTCAGCCTTTCTGACAATAAATTCAGATTCGTTGGAAAGATCTCGCCGGTTGTTCGAAGAAACAGGAACTTTTGTCCAGGCTGATAGAAGACGAGTGAAATTGATCTGAATGGTGGTGGGCCTTTCCAGTCATATTCTTCTATCATTGCTCCAAAATACTCTGCTTGTTGGATTACTCCTTGTTTGGCAGCGTCTTCTCTGAAATGCAAGAGATAGTTCAAGAAGCAGTCGATCATCTGTGAGTCTGGGTCAAAGTTAGGAATCAAGTATGCGTTCTTACCTGCTATTCGAATCGAGAGCCTCTCTCTCAAGATGTCTTCAGAGATGTGAAGCCATTTTGTGCATTCATTGCAGAAGGGTGAAATTGTCCAAGAACGTGCTTCATCGCCAGAAGGTTGGAAGGAGGGTTTGTCGAGTATGGCTAGGAATTTGAAGGGCATCTCAGGACTGACTTCTGTGACTTTGCCGCAAGTATGGCATTGTCCTTGACCTCTGATTGTGGCTTTCTTTGCAGCAGAAAGTTTTGTTCTTACAAAGGCGTTCCTGATGGCTTCAATCTCTCCGCCTTTTTTGTCATTAAGTTCAACTACAAGCAGACAGCCTTCTACGGGCATCTTCTTTTTTATGAGAGCGTATAGCCTTGTCTTATTCTTCTTCAGTGAAGTCTGCGCTTCTTCAAGCCAACGGTTTGGAGTTTGGAGAGAATCGTGGAGTTGCTTCAGACCGTTGCCTATCTCTCGGAGAGAGGTCTTTATGGAATTTTCCATACTCTTGTTTTGTTGTGAGCGGACCACCCATGATGGTCCAATGCCATGGTGACCAATGTTAACTGCGTATAGGTACTTCCATCGTTTCCGATCATCGTAGTCCTCAAGTTTTGCTGTAATGCGTTTCGGATCAATGGATAGGACTTTGAGGTCTTGCGCTTGCTGACGTGGGTCTCTGCAGAGGTTCTGAACGACTAATTGGTCTTTACTTATTTTCTGGTTTCCTGATTCGGCATCGAATATTTGCTTTGTTAAGTATATCAGGGATGTTAACAGCAGTTATCCTTCCAATTCAATCATACCGAAGCCTTGGCTATTCCGTTCGCCTAAGCCTGCGTCATATGCGAATCGTGTTAGCTCATCGGAGCCCCACATCTGAAGTTTCAAGTTCCAAGCCCTCACGTTGATGTTGAATGTTGAGATCAGCTTACTCTTCGGTTCCCACAGTCTTACTCCGAATTTATCCGTCTCTATCGGCTTCCTGGTGTATGCCTCCCATTTCGAAATGATGTTTCTTTCCAATGCTTGCGTGAATCGCTGGTCTTCGGGGCTTAGGTATGTAGGCGTTGATCCTCTCCCGTTTTCTTGCGTCGATACCACTACGGGTGAAATTGTGTGAAAAACTGGGTTGTCTTTGGTTCTTGGCATTTGGACAGATAAGGTATCCAAAACAACTAATGTTGACCCGAACAGATTCAGCTTACCCTCCTGTAATCTGATTCCATCCACTATCGCTTTGGTGAAGCGTTCGTCAGGACTTGCGAGCTCCCAGACAATGCATCCTTTGCTCTTCAGACCGGCAGAGGACGTTTCTATCGGTGAAAATCGCAGGTCGGAGTAAACGAAAAGGCGATATACTTTTCCATTCTTCTCGTAACCATCATCATGCAACCATGATGCATACTCTTTGTTCGACAGACCAACTAGTCTGTATACCAACCGCGTTAAGTCAGAGCGATATGACCAAGGAATAGATACATCGTTAGTTGTCTCAAGCAATATTTTGAGACGCAAAAAGATGCTTCCCGTGAACGTAAAGAGGTAACAAGATGCTCATAAAATGTTGCAACATACTCCAAATCATTGAATACAATAAAATGGCAGTGTCATGAAACATTATGGAAACCACGCTATCGAAACACTCTCTTGGTTAGGCTTTGAATATGAGTCGAACTATGATAGGATTAAAACACGAACTAAATTCGTTCGATATGCCACGCATCGCTGAGCTCGAGTCGGACTATGATAGAATTGAAACGCTGGAATTTCAGCCCATCCCCAACCTGTGGTTTGAATCGAACTATGTTAGGATTTAAATCCGAACTAAAAGGCGTGAATGTACTTGTCGTCAGCAAGTATGAGTCGAACTATGATAGCATTGAAATGCTTGCCAAGGTCAAACACCTTAGACTGCTCGCAAGAGTGTGAATCGAACTATAGTAGCAGGATTGAAATCACGCCATTTCGGTTTCAGTGTTAGTATAAAACGTAAGAATCGGACTATGATAGAATTTAAACAAACCATACAATTTCTGGGACATAAGCAACTATCACTTGCGAATCGAACTATGATAGAATTAAAACTGGATTATCGTCATGGATGAGTCTGAGCTTGTCAAAGCTTGAATCGAACTATGCTAGAATTGAAATTCTTCAGATGGGTGAACTGCCATCGTGCCAGGGAACGTTAGAATCGAACTATTATAGGATTGAAAAGAATGTGGAACGACAGCTAACCCAGTTACGAACTACGCACAAAGTCGAACTATTCTAGGATTGAAACATTGGTTCATCAATTAGTTCACACGTTCCGAATGGTGTTTGAATCGGACTATGTTAGAATTGAAACTAAAAGTCGTCGCCGATTTGTCCGCCTGTAAAATTAACGTTGCATCGAACTATAATAGGATTGAAACCCATTCAATTCAACTGTCGCCAGATAATTGTCGAACGTTTGAGTCGAACTATAATAGAATTGAAACTTCGATCAAGGCGATCAAGGCTCTTAGAATCGGTGCTTGTTGATCCAACATAATTGCCAAAGCCTTCGATGACAAGTTGACGTTACCTAGTACTAGGCGCCTTATTATCGTCAGTTACTGGCGGTAAATACTCGACGTAGGTATTATCATCAAGGCCTAACACTTCGGTTTCTTCCAGTTCGTTTGCTTCTTTTCCGATGTAACGTATTGATTTCACCTTGAGATGTCTGCGACGCATAGTGCCCGAGCGATCTCCGTTTTCGAATTTACTTTCTGGGTGGTCAAGATATTCTTCGATAGTTTGATCAAGTTTCTTCCAGTATGCCTCAGTCATATCGCTGTAGAGCTGTCCAGTCTTAGCGTCAGTGAACGGTTGAAAAGGAGCAAGGCTCGGATCTGTAAAGTTAGTCAAAGGGAATATTGGTCTCTTCCCGCTATTCATGGTTGGTGAGCCAACTAAAACGAAATTGAACGGTTTGATCTGCTGATCGTAGCGTTTTCCTTTATTGATGGCTTTGACTCGACGCAGAAGATTGGGGGTTGTTATCTGTAGTCTTGAAACCGCATACTCATTACGATAGATGTCTAGTAGTTGTTGTTTCGTGATTTTTCCGTAAGCGTATTTGAGAATGTTCGTCCAGAGGTCTTTCTCCCAATCATTACTTTTGTTATGCATCAAATATCCGAGTCCATGTGATGACCATTTTACCGGAACAGGTTCTCCGCTCTGATCAATGATGAATAGAACGTATCGTTTGGCTGAAATCCCATAGAACCAAAGCTCTCTAAGCGTCCCTTGTTCATCAGAATTTTCCTTTTCTAGCTTCAAGAAATCTGGATCGCTGTGGAGGGTGTTCAAGGGTTCAAAGTAATCCTGCAGTTTCCTCCAGTAGAATGGTTTCACAGCCATGCTATCGGTATCGCAGAAGGTGTAGTAGGCACCGTGTCGCGTTAACCACGCTTCCGCCATTGCTAGCAGCAGTCTAGCTCCCGCAGTAAGCACCGTTGAGATTATCGGATTGAAGAATGAACCGAAGGTTTCACGTTTCGACGCTTTACATTCAAATCGTGGGCCTAGTCCGTAGACATCCACATCGCTTTCCAGATCTTCCGTGTTTACTTCGATGAATATGCCATAGGAAGTTGCATTGGATAAGATTTTCAATTGTTTCTGAATAATTTGCATTTGGTCGCGCTGTGCGTTCATTCGCAGTTGTCGTAGTTTCAGAAACAGATCTTCCTGCGGGTTTATTGTTAATTCTCCGACAATGGTGATCTCTGAAAGATCCGCTTGTTTCCACTTAGGTACGAATTTTATTGCCCGTAGGATCCTGGGAAGCTTGCCAGTGTGAAGCTTGCTAGCTAAAACGTCAGGTAACGCGTACCAAAGTGGTTCGGAGGTCAGATACGTCAATCCAATATTGTATTCATGCTTCTCTCCGTAGTGCGACCGTGTTGGTAGAATATCTTCTTCCGGTCGTACCTGAACTATTGCTACAAAATCTTTCCATAAACTTTGATCACGAAGCGTTTCCAAGCTCGCATTTTGAACAATCCTTCTGACTTGTTCAGTAGCTTCTACTACTTCGATATTTGAGGCAATGACACAGGGCCAGAGATCCATCAATGAGAACAGAGAAGGATACATTCCTGTGAAGTCCAAATAACGAACCTTCACAGGCTTCTTTCGTATCCGAACTTCCGAGCGACCACCATAATATGTGGTCATTATTTTGCCGAGAATTTCTGGCGGAAAGTCTGGATTCTGCTCAAGGAACGTCTTGATGCCCATCTGTCTAAGGTATTGCTTTCCTATGCTTGCGGGTGAGAATGCCTTCTCCGGTGAGAGCGCAAGGTGAAATTGCTGATGTCTGTTTGCCGTTTTTAGGTAAAGCGAGTGTGTCGCTCGCAGGTCGTTAATGTTGTAGTCAATATACCCGTCTGTCATCTTTCCGTGTTCTTTTGCTTGAATCTTTTTAGGATCTGTTTGGAAATATTCGCATGCTTGTTCGAGGCTTAGGTACTCATTTGTTAACGCGAAGGTAAGTGTATGGAGGTCTAGGAAACGGCCTTTGTAGCATGATCTTTGGTGACGTTGGTTTCGTCTGGGAGGACTTGAGAATTCCATGAAGGTGGTGGTGGAACTTATTGACTTAATTCGAATTTGAGGTTTGAATCTGTCGTCGGATAATGTGAAAACGAATCCGTCTCTCCATTTTCGTTTTCCTTGTCCATAGCGTATCGCCAGTCGCGATAAGTCGAAGCTGAGATTGAAACCCACAAGGAGTGATTGATCGTCGAAAACGGTTCGATAGAAGATTTTGTCGATGAACTGTTTGAGTGGAAGCAATTCAACCTTGACATTATCCACCGTCAAGCCTTGGACATGCTTCCGAAGTGTGGCGAGTTCTTTTTTGGAAAGGGTTTCCGAGTAGAAGAGTATGAATCGGTGAAGTTTCCCTCCAATCCATATGCCGAATGAACCAAATTTCAGGGTCAGATCCTCATCAGCCGTTGTCTCTGTGTCAATGACCGCTACCACATCATCATAACTTGTGGGCGTCCGTGAAATTCTACTATAATTTTCCTTGTTCTTTTGAGCGACAAATGCACGCAATGCAATCGTAGCGCCTTCGGTCAAGCTATGTGCACCTAATGGTGGAGAGTCGCATCTCTCTTGGTCTCAGCCTTAGGTCACGGCCTTTCGCTCTGAACTTAGCTGCGAGTATCTCGAAGTAAGGAAGTCCGCTGCGAATGTAGAGAAGCAGGAATAGGTCTGCCCAACCGAAGAAGTAGCATGAGAGACGGGTGTTTAGATCAGTAGATCGTGTATACCAAGCATCATGAAATTCGCTTAGGCACCTATGACACGGTTCGGTGCATACGGGAATAGTATCGGAGAAGTTCGGTTGTCCATACACTTTGCCTGCGACGTGGTGTTCCTGCAATCTTGTTCGTGGATTTGCTGACTTTCCGATTATCTGGCAGACAACACAATAGTCAGGGTTCTTACATTCACTGGCCTCTTTCAACAGGTTAGTTAGATCAAGCGAATGGAGCTCGTTAGGGCGCGTAGTCTCGTCATCAACTTCAGCAATAAGTCTCCGCGCCTCCAGAATTTGATCAAAATCCAATCTCTATCGACCGTAGATCTCTCGAGTTTCTCGAGTCGGTTCCTGCGCAGCGAGTCTATAGATTACTCTCGGATTCGTTTCTAGCGTATGCCAATGACCTTTGATGTCTTTGAATCGTCTCGTTCGAAATTCTCTCAAGAAGGAGGTTTTGCCTGTATCCAAGAATTCTTTGATTATGTTGTGATATTCGCCAACAGTCGAAGCTGTTCGGGAGCTAACTTCGACCGGAACTTTTCGACCTTTTTCATAGATCGTCATCACTCGAGAGATTCGGTCGAATTTCTTAACAACCAATCGTCCGTGCACTCTACGAAAGGCATTGGTGTTTGCGACAACGGTCTCTAGCCGAAGTCCGACCTGTTTAGCTGCCTTCCTTGGACTCAGTTTTTCACGTCTAACCAAAGAGATGACTTCAAGCGATCGTCTGCGTAATAGTCGCTGTTCGGGAGTGAGCTTTGCGTAATGCCGTTCCCATAGTGGAACAATCCGCCTACGATTTGGTCGATTTTGAGAACGAGATTTCTTGGCCAAGGACTATCCCCCTATTCCCTACCGCGTCCCGGCAACAAATTGGGACCCCATGGTCCGAATCGTTTCCGGTTCTCTTCGTTTCTAGTCCTCTTGCAGTTTGGACACTTAATACGCCAACGGAATGTTCCCCTGTAGATCCATACGTGGCCGCACTCACACGTCACTTGTATTTCTCTTGGAGATTGCTCAGACAGCGTCAGGTTCCCTCCAGGAAGGATCGCTTAGCCTTAGCTGAGAGGACATCCATTGAATCGAGAGTTCTGAGTATGCAGTAACGATAGAATCCGCTCTTGCTGAGCCCTAATTGTACCCTAACGGTTTCCGTGAGCGCGAACAGGTCATTGGATAACCAAACTACCTGTCTGCTTCCTTGTTCTTTCAGCAAATTCACGTACTGTCACTGGACTACGCATCGCCATGCAACTACTTATAAAGTTGTGTTAAACAACGTAGGTAGTCTCAATGGACTAGGTACCACGTATGGGCCCATATCAGTCTGAAGCGAAGAAATCGAACAGAACCAAAATCTTACAGACGCTAGTTGAGCCGAAAACTTTCACTCAATTGTGGAACACTTTACAGCCTACACTCAAATCAAGATCTGCTCTCTCTAACCATCTTAGTGAATTGAAAGAAGAACATTGCATAGTTCGTCAGGTTCAGGGGGATGACATCGTTTACGTACTTACTCCCAAAGGAAAATCGGAAGTCGGTAGGGAAGCAATGTATGTTGGTCATTTACGAAATTATTTCGACAAAGAGATCGACCCGCACATAGAGGATGCGGATGAAAATTTCCTGAAAACTTATGCGGAGAAACTTGCGCCATTAATTTTGTACGCAGCAATTAACGACATTCAAGCAGGAGGTGGATTGATTGAGGCTGTCGTGCCCTTGGTCAAAGACACGTTATGGATCGAGAAACATATTTCCGCTCAGGCCAAAGTTGGAAGTTACGGACCGAAAGCGAATGACATCAAAGAAGTTTTAACGGCTGCAGCGGATATCAAGCAGAATCCGAAGAAGTTCAGAAAACAAATCGAATCACTTAGAGCTTCGCTCAAGCAAATTTATCCAGACGAGATTGAACATCTCGAAAAGGTATGGCAATATCAGCACTAGTTCAGGTCTGATCATTGAAACAACTATACTTGTCAGGATTCGGCATTTCACTTAACGTTGATCGAGCACGACTTCTAATTAGGAACGGACTGAGCGAGCCCGATACTGTACGAGAACAAATTACAGTCCTCCCACGTAACGCGCCCTTTGACTCAGTGATTGTTGACGGACACTCAGGCTCTCTAAGTCTTGATGCGATCAAATGGCTCGCTCGTCATAACATTGCAATGTTCGTCCTCGACTTTAATGGAAAAATTTTGACTTCAATGCTTCCCAGAGAACCGGTCAACGGGGCGTTAAAATTAGCTCAACTTGCAACTTACAATAATCCGCAAAAGAGGATGCTGATTTCAAAGAGATTGATTGCAGCAAAAGCACAAAGAACTTTGGATGTTCTCGAATGGCTTGATTCAAGATACGATAGGATTGATTCTGTAACGGATAGCATCCGGCTAAAGATGAAACGAATCGACGAATCCGAAAGTTTGCCAAGATTAATGCAAGTAGAAGGCGACATTGCAGACCGATACTGGGATCAGTTGATGAAGATTCTGCCAAAGAAATTCGGCTTTGTTTCACGGATGCATGAATCACATCAAATGAACTCAGCCGACCAAGTCAACACGCTTGTCAATTACTGTTACTCAATTCTCGAGTCGCAAGTCCGCAAAGCGTTGAACAGCGTCGGATTAGAGGCCACCATCGGTTTCTTACATGAAGCACGCCAAACCAAGTATTCTCTTTGCTATGATGTGATGGAGCCATACAGGTTCTTAGCGGACACAACAGTAATCGAATGTTTAGAGCATGATCGCTTCGGTCGGAAGGATTTCTACCGTCTTGACAATTACGTATTGCGTTTAAAACCTGAAGCGGTTAAGAAACTGCTAGACGCTTTACGAATCAAGTTCAATTCTCCGGTTCGATACAGGAATAAGCTCTACGGCTGGGATGTCATAATGAGATTGAAAGCTCAGGAGCTAGCCGCTTTTATTCTCAACAAGCGGACCACTATATCCTTCGAAGAACCACGTCCAGTTTTACAAAGAGACGATTCGGAGACACTTAGAGAAGCTATTTTGTCTATGTCAGCCTCAGAAGCTAGAAGACGGGGCATCAGAGGAAACACTTTGTGGTATGCACAACGAAGAGCCAAAAGTAGAGAGCAATTTAAAATCTATACGAACCTCAAGTCAAGGATCTGTGAGCCTAGCGTTTCATAAACCATTTCACGGATACGACGATGAGAGTAGCGGACCATCCAAATGCACGGACTACTCCGAAGAGGGATGTATGGCTACAGCCAGTCCATTCGTTGGATTCTTGACAGTATATCCAGCAACGGACTTCACAGTAACGTCGAACTTACCTTCTTTTCTCTCAGCAGCCATTTTCACCCACAGCCGATTGCCATTCTCGTCCGGTTTGACTAGCCATTCACCGAAAGTTCTTTCGAGAAAAATCACTTCTTTGAATTGGAGGTATGCAAGTGACCAGACAATCGGTAATGGTCCAATGTCGCCGATCGATATGAATTCGTCACTTCCCTTACGAGTGAGCTTAATTCCTTTGAGCTGAGCCATCATTAAGGGAACCATGTAGACATGCGGCACGAAAACAACATCTGGCCGCAGATTGAATCGTCGTACTTCGTTTGCAAGGCCTTCCCCAGTGAACGCGTCTAACACAGCCCTGTTGCCTATTCCTTTGAGCAGACTTTCCATAATGTATTTTTCTTCAGCAATAGCGATACTTCGCCCAAGGCCGATAATCTCAGGACTCGTATACGTGTCACCTTCTGAATAAGCATCAACAAGCACTTCCGGGCCAACGAGGAAACGTTGAGGGAACTGTTGGAACTCGACAACATCTGATTCCTTTGCTACTCGAAAACCAACTGCACTACTGATACGATTTATTTCACCTTCATACTCTCTGCGAGCGGATGCTGCAAACCTCTCTAAACGAATCGGTGAAGGCTTATCCAGTTCCGCAGGAGGGGGGATCTTAATTTTCGGCTTAGGAAGAGGTAGAGCAGAAAGCTTGCCTCCGCATTCCTTACAATGCCTCCAATCAGACAAAACTTTAGAATTACACGACGGACACCGAAAATCGGGATCAAATCTTGCGTTCTCACGCTCTTTTGCAATGAGGAAATATCGCCTGAACCTCATTAGTCCGCGAAGGAGAGCAAACCATCCGTATCCGTAGCATAAATAGAAAACTAGACCAAGGATTGGAATCGCGGAAGAATACGTGGTTTTGGCCTGCGACAAAATCTCTGCGATGAAAGCAAAAATCGCCGCCGCTCCAAATGACGTCGCGCCCATCAGCATTGAGTTGGCAAATCGTCTGAGACTGTTCGTTAGATGAAGCTCAGAATCCGTCAAATACAATTCAACGGCGTTGGGCTCATCTCGGTCGAATAGAAAAGTGACAGTGGTTAAAAATCGAGTTGTGAGAAATCCCTCCACTCTAGAATACAGTAGCTTTCGATGCAAGATGCGGATTTCATGAATTCGTTGTCTAGTGAGAAGCTTCCTTCTCCGAGCTTCCTTGGCGTCATTAAGGACAGATCTCGCTCGGCGGTATCTAATTATTGACGGAAGACGACGTAGAACAAGGGAATACCATCCAAGATAGAAACGAAGATAACCGAGAGATTGTGCGAAGCGGTCAACTTTCCCCTGAAATTTCTTTATGTCATCGTATGCCCATTCGGCTGAGATCCCTGGCTCGAAGCTCACTTCTTCAGTCGATCCTATGTTTAGTTTCGCAGGGAATAACGTGTACGATACGGTATTGTATTGACTTTTCCCGTAGAATGGGATACTTAATCTCAAAAGCCTGTATCTCATCGGTTTGAGCATAGCAGTCGACATCAAAAAGCCCCGAATCCTTCTTGGAATTTTTTGCCAGAGCTTGGCAGTCGGACCGAATATTTCTACAGCTTTGTAATGCTCAATGGGTTGTAGCTTGTCGCCCACTGTCAGACTTGATCCAAGATCCCGAGCTAAAAATGTACCAAAGTCGAAGTTGGGGCGCGTTCTCGGAATTGAGCCGGAATATCTATCAACGCCGAAATGAGGAAACTTGTGATAAGCGAATTCATCGATGAAGCGGTTGGTGAGAGTTCCAGTTTTGTGGTAGTTTGTGTCAATTCCTAAAGAGTAAGCTCTGGAAAGAAAATCTCTCATCCATATCTCTCCTCTAGATTCCCTCTGGAGAAAAAGTGGTCTTCGGAGTAGAATAGTGCCAGCCGTAAAGCTGAGCCCGCATAAGGTGGCTCCGGTTTCGACTATCAACATTGAGTTGGTAGCTGAGTTCGTGAGCACCTGCAGAACTAGAGCAAGAAGCTGAGGCCACGAGATCATCATTGCGCTAGTCGCCTGTCGAATTATCTACCCTGTACGAGTATCCCCACAAGTGGTGTATAAGGACGATAGCAACTTGGCAAACCAAAACCAACTTGATACTCAAATGAAGGTATAGTTCTTCTATTGCAACATCTTGATTGAATTCGTCCTCGAACGGGAACAAAATTGGTTCAGATCAGCGATTGGGTTCAACTGATACAAGTGTTTGTGACGTTAGGATTAGTTTACTACGCCTATGTAACCATAAACGAAGCCAAGAAGAACAGAAGGAAAGACACGATCGAACGAATGCTTGAAAACATATACTCCCCGATGCGAGAGATTCTGACTCGAGCGCGAAGAGAGGATACCAGCCTCAGGGCGTCGATTCGAAAGGAGCCGGCCAAGAACGGAATCCGAGATTACGTTCTTTCACCACAGGAATACGACCAGATTCAGAGAATGATCGATCAGTTCGGTTACTATCTCGGCTCAGTCGAGTTGGGCAGACTCAGAATGGACTTCGAAAAATATGAGGTAGATATCCCACCATACAAACCTGAGGAGGGTCCGATTTCGTGGTTTCGATACAATACTGATGTTTTCGACAATCACTGGAGATTTTTCCAATCAAAATGCGATGAGCTTACAGCGGAACTTGACGCCTTGGTTGGGTTGTCGAAATCCATAACCCTTCGTTAGTCATGCAGTCTGATGGTTAGACCAATGTCCATGCGTCAAGAAATTTCCACCATCGGTTTTCTTGCGTCATGCAAGAAATACCATGAAGCGAATGACTCCCGTTATGTCGCACAGAATTATCTTGACGTGGTAAACAACAGGAAGATTTGGGATAATCTCCAATACGTCACTACAGATGTCCTTGAACAAGAAATGTTTAGAAAATATCTGTTCGCTTGGGGAAAGATGGATAGATGCTTTCCCGTAAAGAAACGAAGAATGTTCTATGAATTGCTCCTAGAGACCATGGCAGAGACCTCGGAGACAATCAAATTTCTCAGACCGGTTCGCATTGAATCCGCAAAACTTGACACGGACCCAACAAAGGAAAAAATTCAAACATTGTATGAAAAGTTCAGAGATTTCTGCCACAAAGAAAACAAAAGCCAACCCACTGCATCCGCGAAAATATTACACATAATCCTTCCCAGGCTTTTCATTATCTGGGACCAAAAATTCGTCCGCAGCCAACAGAACCTAAAACCGGACTCCGCCAGTTACGTTAAGTACCTCTCGACAAAGCAGACCCAGCTCAACAAGCTTTTCGAATCCTTTCGGCAAGCAAACCCGGCAGCGAACCCAGCTGATCTTGTTAAAGACCTTGAGGCGCAGCATCATAGATTTCTGACGCAAGACCTTCATCTCAAGGAACCAGCGACCGAACCTATCACGAAACTGCTGGATGAATACCAGGTCATGAACAAACTTACACCGTGAATCTGAAGTAGTGAAAATCATGGAAAAGTAAAAAATCTCTATAGTAGCTAAAACGGATGGAATTTTTGTGCGTAGTAGCAGTTTTTCGTAGGTGAAGTTAGTAGCTAAAACTACTAACTATAATTTACCGCAGTTTTCTGCGAAATATCACAATTCTCTATAGAGGAGGAGCAAAAACCCGGCTCTGAAAAATAAATTATTTTTTCTATTCCCCCAACATTAAAAAAACTCGTCAGCAAAACTCAGAAAACGTTAGAAAACTTCCACGTAGTAACC